>Ga0265338_10000702_pt1 | contig 57422 bp, 47 predicted proteins | sample 42126metaG_FD_193579 | JGI IMG/M metagenome (GOLD analysis project Ga0265338, IMG submission 193579) | Rhizosphere microbial communities from Carex aquatilis grown in University of Washington, Seatle, WA, United States - 4-21-26 metaG | ecosystem: Host-associated > Plants > Roots > Rhizosphere... | reverse complement strand
TACTCGTCCTGCCCCGAAATCAACTGGCCCCGATAGTCGAATGCGATGTAAGGCAACGCAACGCCGTTGGTCGCCGCTTCCGTGGGAAACGGAACCGTTATGATGTTGCTGAAGGCGTAAATCGTGTTTCCGTCGGCATGCGGATAATCCGTGTTCCATTGTTGGTAAAGCGGGCTGGTGACTGAAGATATCAGCGTGCCGGGAGCGGTGAATTTGGAGGCATCAATATATGAGCCGTCGGGCAGCGTCTGCCAGGGCGCGAGATAATGCCAGGCATGCTGTCCCGGCTGATCTCCCATCGCGCCTCGGGCGACGAAGTTGTAACCGCTCAATTGCTCCGCGCACAGATTGGTGGCGGCGGTTTGTTGGGCGGGCGTCAGGCTGTTGAACCAGGCGGTATTGAAGTTGCCTGAACTGTCGTTCCAAAAATTCGTCGGAACGAAAACCATATAGACGGTGGTGCGCTGGCTGAGGGCCAGCTGGCGCGCGCGCGCCACGCCGTCGAGCAATTGCCGCGAGGCGCTGATGTTGGCGCTGGATTTGCCCAGATTCTTGAGCGCCGGCACCGTCAGCGCCGCGAGAACGCCGAGAATGGAAATCACCACCAGCATCTCGATGAGGGTGAAGGCGCCGAATGCAGCCGAGGGGCGAGGGACGAGGGACGAGGATTGAACGCCGCGCCCAGGCGGATGTCTCTCGACTTTCGACTTTCGACTCTCGACTCTCATTGCCAGCTTAACACGTTGTCTTTGTTGACGCCGGTCGTGGCGGGGACAGTTGGATCAATTTTCCCGTCCGGCCCGGCGGACCAGACCATGACCCGGCCGTGGCATTGAAAATTGTCGACAGTGCCATCAGGATTGACCAAGCCATTCAGCCCGGGTTTCGAATTACCATCAGGGCCGGAAACCAAAGTCAGGCCGTAAAACGCATCCCGGCAATTCTCGTCATAATTCAGGTCCAGGCTGATGACGTAAGGATTGCCCCAAGGATCGCGATAGATGCCGGTCGTGTCCACGCCGGCTTCCGGCGGCCCGGGCTGCGACGGGTCGTAGCCCGACCATTTGGCGTTCAGGAAAATAGTTTGCTGGGGATTTTTGACATGGCCCGCGTTCACCGCGCCGGCAAGATTGGTATTGTCCATCAGGATGGCGATGACTTCCGCGTTGTTGGTGTCATATGTGAGCACCGGGGAATTTATCAGGTTGAAAGTGGCATTAGCGACTCCATTTGTCCCGTAAGTAAAATCGCCTTTACCCGCTGCGACCGAGCTTTGTGCCGTCGTGGAGACCGGGAACCGGCCATAGTCCGAATCGTATTTTTCAATGGCGTTGGCAATGTCCACCGCCTGCAGGTGCGCCTGGACCCGTTGGGCGTGTTTTTTGGCCGCCGACAGCACTGGCAACAACATGGCCGCGAGGATGGCGATGATGGAGATAACGACCAACAGTTCGATGAGCGTAAAACCGTGTCGGAAGCGCAACGCGCTATCTTTCTTGTCACATTTCAGAGTGATAGTTTTCATGGTTTTAAAATACCGGGCATGGCGTTAGGAAAGCGGGAGCAGTTGAAATGTGCGGCGGCTTTATCACCCACAGAGACCGGAGGTCTGAAGGGTCTGCATCCAGGCGCCATGATGACAGATCCCCGGAAACCCCGCTCCACCGGGGATGGACTGTGATGCGCGGACGCCAGCCGCAATCCTGCCAGTCAACGGCCAGAAGGCGTTGGCCACGGCAAAATCCGGATTGACGGGCGGCGCGCATAAAAATCAGGGCAACGAGCTGTTCAACCGCACCTGTTTGTTCCAGTTGCAGATGAGATTGGTTTTCCCGGCGATCGAAAGCTGGACCCACAAGTCGTAAGCGCCAGGATTATTGGTCGGGTTCGAGGAATTATAGCGCCAGGAATTCACGCCGGAAACTCCAAACGGTTTATAGGTGATGTCGGGCCCGCCGACCGAAACCAGGAGTATTGTTGCTTCCACCGTGTTGTCGTAATTGGATACCACGCCATATTGCGCCGGTTTCAAACCGGTGAGAAAATCCCGGGCCACCGGCGCATCTTCGCCGCCACCGGGTTTGGTGCAGTTCATGAACCCGCCCACGTTGAACGCCTTGGCCACTTCGTCGACAGGGCTGGTTTCCAAGGTCACACCGTTGGCCAAGGATTGGTAAACCGGTGTGGTTTTGTTGGTGTTGATCGTCCCGGTCAATTCATAATAAAGCTGGTTGTACTTTGGATACGATGGACTATTGGGATCGTCCGGCGGATAGAATCCATAAGCGGCTTTGTAACGCTCAATCGCCGTTTCGATCTGTGCCATTTCCGCCTGGGCGTTTCGGATATACTGTTGCCGTTTGACCCCCTTGAGCACGGGGAGGGTGAAGGCCGCGAGGATGGCGATGATGGAGATGACGATCAGCAGTTCGATGAGAGTAAAGGCGCCGAATGCGGTCGAGGGCCGAGGGCCGAGGGCCGAAGGCTGAAAGCACGGTGTCCGGGGATTTTTCATATCAATTCATCGTTCGTTCAATTCGTCTTCCATCCGTTCGCTCAGCCACTGTTTGATCATGCTCTGATAATTCAGAAAGCGCGTCCGGGCCAGCCGCTTGATGCGCGCCAGCATCCGCGGATCAATCCGCAGCGTGATGGTGACGGACTCGGCGGCTTCCGCGTTTCCGGCCGTGGCCGCTTCCATCAGCCGCAGGTCGGGCCGGTTTTCCGACCAGAATTCCGACTCGCCCTCCTCGCTGTCGAAGAGCGGCACGTCTTCCCAATTGGCAAAGGTTCGCATGTGCGTGAAACCTGATGCGTAAAACGTGATGTGTGACCCCGATCAATTTGTTTCACATTTCACGGCTCACTTTTCGCCGGTATTCAAAGTCTGGTCCATTTTGCGCTGGTAAAAAAAACGCTCTTCCGGTTCGAACGCACGGGCATGGAGGACCCGGACCACCCGGCCGTTCGTGCGGTACGCGCTGAAAATTCCGATGCCGCCCGCCGACATGCCCAGGTTGAAAAACCGGGCCTGAACGCCGAAGCGCGGCGAGTCAGGCAACAACCGGACGGCAAACGGGTCTTCAAAGGACTCTTCAATTTCCCGCTGAGTCAAAGAACCAGCCATTTCAAAGGGCGGATTATTCCAATCAAACTCCATAACGGGTCAATTGTAAATAGTACGCCCATGCAATGTGTTTACATTGTATTTACGCACAGGCGCCACTTTCTGTCAACGTTTTTGTTTCCGGCCCGAAAACAGAGCCATTTTGAAACGGTCGTGGAATCAGTCTTCGCCACCGGGACCGCCGCCGCCGCCGCTCATCTGGGTGATCATGGCAATCAACGGCAGGAACATGGCGATCACGATGCTGCCAACGACCACCGCCAGAAAGACAATCATAATTGGCTCCAACAGGGAGGTCATGGCCGCGACGGAATTATCCACCTCTTCCTCGTAATTGTCGGCGATTCTTAAAAGCATTTCGGGCAGGGCGCCGGTTTGTTCGCCGACATCCACCATGCTGACGACCATGGGCGGAAAGACGGCCGAGCTTTCCAGGGGCGCGGTGATGGTTTCACCTTCCTTGACGCTTTCATGCACCTTGGCGACGGCATTGCTGATGATGACATTGCCGGCGGTTTCTTTGACAATGGTCAACGCCTGCAAGATGGGGACACCGCTGCTGACGAGGGTGCCGAGGGTGCGGGTAAAACGGGAAATGGCAATCTTGCTGACGACCGGTCCAATGGCGGGCACCTTGAGTTTGAATTTATCCCACACCAACCGCCCGAACCTGGTCTTGAGGAACAGTAAGAACAAAACCCACGCCACGGCCGCGCCGGCCATCACCTCCAAAATATGGTGCCGGATGGCGTCGCTGATCGCGAGCACGATAAGCGTGAAACCCGGCATCTTGACATCCATGCCCGCAAAAACCTCCTTGAACCGCGGCACAACAAACGTCATCAGCAGGATCAGGATGCCGCTGGCAACAATCAGCACGGCGATGGGGTAAAACAGGGCGGCCTTGATTTTGCCTTTGATCTTCTGGGCCTTTTCCGAGAATTCGGCCAGGCGTTTCAAGACCACTTCCAGCACGCCGCCCAGCTCGCCCGCCTTGACCATGTTCACGAACAGGCGGTTAAAAGTTTTGGGATGTTGCGCCAGGGCCTCGGAAAAGGTGCTGCCGCCCTCAATCGCCAGGGCCAGTTCACCGATGATGGATTTGAGCGTGGAATTGCGCTCCTGTTTTTCAAGCACGCGCAATCCGCGCAAAAGCGGCAGGCCGGCATCCACCAGCGTCGCCAGTTGCCGAGTGAAAGCCGTCAAGGTTTTCTGCTTCACCCGGCCGCCAAGTCCGGGGATTTTGATCTGGATATCGAGCGAGCCGCGCTTTTTGCCGGGCCTGGCCTTTTTTCCGGCCTGTCTTTCCTGGGCTTTTTCGGCCTCGGCGATTTTCGTCGGGAACAGGCCCATCTCCTTAACGCGGCCAATGGCTTCATTCTGGGTGGCAACGTCAAGGGTGCCCTTCGTTTCATTGCCACGGGCGTCCAGGGCCACGTAATTGTATTTCGGCATAACGGTTACGTATATTTGACGACTTCCTCAATCGTTGTATCACCCTCGAAGATTCCGCGCAAGCCGTCTTCGCGCAGGGTCACCATGCCCAGCTCGACGCCTTTCTGCCGTATCACCACCGTCGGCGCGCGTTCGTTGATCAGGGCGCGAATGGGTTCGCTGATAATGAGCAGTTCGAAGATGCCTTTCCGGCCCTTGTAGCCGGTGTCGTTGCAGACCGAGCAGCCGCGCCCGTAGTGAAACAACTTGTCGCCCAAGTCATGCGGCGAAAGATTCAACAGCGCCAACTGGTCCTCCGTCGGTTCGAACGGCGTCCGGCAATTCTTGCAGATGGTCCGCACCAGCCGCTGTCCCAGCACCGCCATCATGGTGGAGGAAATCAAAAATGGCTCGACGCCCATGTCGATGAGGCGGGTAATCGCGCCCGGCGCATCGTTCGTGTGCAGCGTGCTCAACACCAGGTGCCCGGTCAGTGACGCTTGAATGGAAATCTGCGCCGTCTCCAGGTCGCGCATTTCACCGACCATGATGATGTCCGGGTCCTGGCGCAAAAACGACCGCAGCGCCTTGCCGAACGTCATGCCCACCGCCTCGTGAATGGCGACCTGCATGATGCCCTCGATATCATATTCGACAGGGTCCTCCGCCGTGAGCAGTTTGGAATCCACGGCATTGACCCGGCGCAGGCAGGAATACAAGGTGGTGGTTTTTCCGCAGCCGGTCGGGCCGGTGACCACGAAGATGCCATTGGGCCGCATGATCACCTCGCTGACGAAATCATGGACGTATTTGGGAAAGCCGAGAGATTCGAGTTCCAGGTTGACGGCGGAGCGGTCGAGCACGCGCAGCACGAGCGATTCGCCGAACTGCGTCGGCAGCGTGGACACGCGGAGGTCAATCTGGCGGTCTCCCACCATGTGATTGATGCGGCCGTCCTGCGGCAGGCGGCGTTCGGAAATATTCAGGTTGGCCATGACTTTGAGGCGTGAAATGACCGGCAACGCCAGGTGTTTGGGCGGCGGGGACATTTCGTAAAGCGCGCCGTCCACGCGGTAACGGATGCGGAATTCGTCCTCGAACGGCTCGAAATGAATATCGCTGGCGCGGTCCTGAATGGCCTGCTGCAACACGAGATTGACGAATTTGACGATCGGCGCCTCATTGGCCAGATCGGTCATGAGTTTTTCATTTTCAGTCGCGCCGGCCTCGTTGGCCTCGCGCGCGATGGCTGTGTCGGAGCCGAGCTCCTTGAGAATATCCGAAAAACTCTCGCTCTCGTCCTGGCCGTAAAGCCGTTCCAAGGTTTTTTCAATTTCAGCGGGGTCCGCCACGACCACCTGCACTTCATGTTTGGAGGCGAATTGAACTTCGTCCGCGTGCGCGGGGTCGAGCGGGTCGGCCAGCGCCACCTGGACCAGGGAGCCTTTCAATGCGACGGGGATGCAATGATACATCCGGGCAACCTTGGGGGGAATCATTTGCACCAGCGCGGGGGGAAATTCCCGGTCGCGCAACGACACGACTTCGGTGCCGAGGTTGTTGGCTATCACGTGCAGGATGTCGTCGAGCTTCATGACGCCGAAGTCCTGCAGGACTCCGATCACCGGCGCGCCGGAGCGCTTGAGTTCGGCAACGACCTCTTCGTATTGCAGGTCATCAATCAACCCCTGCTCTTTGATGAGCGACAGCAATGGACTGGAAATTTCGTCGGCCATGGGAAAAACATCATGCCTTGGACTTGGGCCCGGCTTCGGCGCCGGTGGCCTGGGCCAGTTCCAATTCCTGCAGCTTCTGTTGAATCGTCGTCGGGTCCTGCGCCTTGGTGACGACTTCCTCGCGCGCAATCAGGCCCTGGAGATATTTGTCAATCAGGAACGAATCGAGCGTCACCATCCCGTATTTGGCGCCGGTCTGAATGTCGGACTGGATGCGGAACGTTTTGTTGTCGCGAATCAGCGCGGAGATGGACGGGGTGTTGACCATGATTTCAAAAATGGCCACGCGTCCGGGTTTGTCAATGCGCGGCAGGAGCAATTGCGAGATGACCGCCTGGAGCACCGTCGAGAGTTGAATGCGAATTTGTTCCTGCTGATTGGTCGGGAAGGCGTTGGTGATGCGGTCAATCGTCTTGGCCGCGCCCGTTGTGTGCAGCGTGCCGAAAACCAGGTGTCCGGTTTCCGCCGCGGTGATGGCGGCGTCGATCGTCTCCAGGTCGCGCATTTCACCGACGAGGACCACGTCCGGGTCCTGGCGCAGGGCGCGGCGCAGGCCTTCGGCGAAATTCGGCACGTCCACGCCGATTTCGCGCTGGGTCACCAGCGCCCGTTTGTGTTTGTGGTAATACTCGATGGGGTCTTCGATGGTGATGATGTGCGCCTCGTCCCGTTCCTCGTTGATGATGTTGATCATGGTGGCGAGGGTGGTGGTTTTGCCGCAGCCGGTCGGGCCGGTCACCAGCACCAGTCCGCGCGGTTTGTACAAGAGATCCCGCGCCATCGCCGGAAGCCCGATTTCCTCCATCGTCAGCAGCTTGCTCGGTATTTGCCGGAGCACGAGGCCGAAATTCCCTTTTTCCTTGAAGACACTCACGCGAAAGCGCGCCGCGTCGCCGAAAGCAAATCCAAAATCCGCGCCGCCGCGCTCGCGCACGCCCTGAATGTGGTCCTCCGACGTGATGCTGCGCATCAATTCCTCGGTATCCTCCGGCTTGAGCGACGGGCCTTCAACCCGGTGCAGGATGCCGTGCACGCGGATGACCGGCGGCGTGCCGACGCGGATGTGCAGGTCAGAGGAGCCTTCGGCCACCACCAACTGCAATAAATCAGACATCGAGTAAGACATAACTCAAATTATGAATCGTCAACGGCAAATGTCGAATCTTCCATTCGCAAAAAAACGCTTTTAATTCGATGCGCGCTTCATCATCCGGGCGCTCACGCTTCGTCGCCGATGGTTGCGCGGATGACCTCGTCGGGCGTGGTCAGGCCGGCGAGCACTTTGCGGATGCCGTCCTCGCGCAGGGTGCGCATTCCCATTTCCCGCGCGCGCGCGCGCAACGTGGAGGACGGGGCCTTGTCGTAAATCAATTTCCGCGCCTCGTCGTCAATGACGAAGATTTCAAAGATGCCAAAGCGCCCGCGGCAGCCGGTGTTCGAACAATCACCGCAGCCGCGGCCCTTCTGGAAATGGGCCTCTTTCAAATTGTCCGGGGAAAGATTCAACGCGTGCAATTCGGCTTCGGTGGGCTGATACGGTTCCCCGCATTTTTTACAGACTTTGCGGACGAGGCGTTGCGCCATGAGTGCGCGGGTGGAGGATGCGACCAAAAACGGTTTCACTCCGATATCAATCAGACGTGTCACGGCGCTGGGCGCGTCGTTGGTGTGCAGCGTGGAGAAGACCAAATGGCCGGTCAGCGACGCGTTGATGGCGATACTGGCGGTTTCCAGGTCGCGAATTTCACCGATCATAATCACGTTCGGCGCCTGGCGCAGAATCGAACGCAACGCGGCCGAAAAGGTCAGGCCCACGACTTCATTGACCTGCACCTGGTTAATGCCGGCCAGGATGTATTCCACCGGGTCTTCGACGGTGATGATTTTCCGGTCGGGACGGTTGATGAAATGCAGGCAGGAATAGAGCGTCGTCGTTTTGCCGGAACCGGTTGGTCCGGTCACCAGTAAAATTCCGTCCGGCATGCCGATCAACCTTTCAAAAGTTTGCTGGTCGTCTGTGAAAAAGCCGAGTTCTGCCAGCCCGAGCCGCAATCCCTCCTTGTCCAGAATACGCATCACGATGCTTTCGCCGTGGTTTGTCGGCAGACACGACACACGCAAGTCAATGAACTTGTTACCCACTTTGGACTGGATGCGTCCGTCCTGCGGAATGCGATGCTCGGAGATGGACATGTTCGACTGGATTTTCAGCCGGGTGATGATGGAGGCCTGCAACCGTTTCGGCGGGGCCTTCATTTCATGCAGCAGGCCGTCAATGCGGTACCGCAGCCGGAAGCGCTTGCCCAGCGGTTCCAGATGAATATCCGAAGCCCGCAACTTGAAGGCGTCCGCGATGATTTGGTTCACCAGCCGGATGAGCGGCGCATCCGCGTCCAACACCGAGCTGTCATCACCCAGTTCACCGGTGGTGACGGGCACTTCGACTTCGCTTTGCGTGAGTTCCTGAATCGCCTTGTCCACCACCGAGTCTCCCTTGCCGCCATAATACCGGCCCAGCGCGGACTCGATGTCCTGCTCGGAGGCCACGCGCAATTCGATTTCCGCGTTGAGCAGGTGGGTCAGCGAATCAATCGTATTCAGGTCGGACGGGTCGGCGATGGCAACGGCGACTTTGCCGTCGGTTTTCAGGATGGGGACGACGCGGTATTTTTTGGCGATATGGCGCGGGATGATGGAAATGACGTCGTCGGGGATTTTCAGGCTGCCAAGCTGCACGACTTCCGCGCCGAATTGGGCAGCCTTGGCTTGCGTGACATCGGCGGGGCGGATGACTTTGTTGGCCTGGAGCAGGTCCACCACACCCACGCCGGCGGCTTGCGCCTCCTGGCGGGCTTTGGCGACCTGTTCGGCGTTCACGGAGCCGAGGTCCACCAACAAGTCCAAAAGATAATCGTCTTTTTCAGCCACGGTACTTTTGCGTTACATTACCATATTTTTGCGGAACGCGCGGAGAAGTTATTATTCATTTGAAATCCCAAATGTCAATGTTTATGGAAACGACAAAACGACCCGCCGGGGCGGACAGCCCCCGCTTGAATTTTTTCCTTCCATCGGTTACGCTTTGGGCGGTTTTGGAAGGGCGGAGAATCGCCCAGCCTTTCTTGAAGTCGGTTGATTCGGCCATGCGTTGGGCCGTCTGCGCGCCGGGATTAATGGATTTCAAGAAGGGCTGGGAGGAAAGTCCGAACACCAAAAGGGCGCGATGCCGCGTAACCGGGCCTGTGCGGCCGGATACACGCGGGCGGCGCCCCGGCATGCGAGTGCCGGGGTCCGACGGACAGTGCCACAGAAAATTAAACCGCCCCGATATCGGTGACGGTGTCGGGGCAAGGGTGAAAAGGTGCGGTAAGAGCGCACCGCGCGAAGCGCAAGCGACGCGGCACGGAAAACCCCATCGGGTGCAAGGCCAAATAGGGAACCCCGGAGCGGCCCGCTCCGGTTTCGCGAAAGCGGAACGGGTTCCGGGTATCGGCTGCTAAGACAAATGATTCTCTCCGTCCCGCTCTGCGGGATGCAGACAGAATTCGGCTTACAGCCCTTCCAAAACCACTATTTCCAAATGTAGGTCCCCTTCCCGGCGGGAACCCGCACATATTTTTTCAGCACGGTGGGGGCGCCGGCATTTTCAACCCGGTCCACGGCGCTGATCGAAATCGCGTCCGGCGCGGGCCTGGCAAACGCCCAGTTCGTCCGGACGCCGGACAGGATTTCCGTGGTCCAGACCTGATTGGTGCGATATTGCAAAACCCACAGCCAGGCCGGGCTGTCGGCGGCTTGCCATTGCAGCCTCAAAACGGAGCGGCTGTCTTCAACCACGGTGAGTTTCGGCTTGCCCGGCGGCATGGAATCCAGCCACGGCGACGCCGGCACGAGCGCCGGTTGTGCGCCGGCGGCGCGGACTGCATTTGCCAGCGCGGCATTGTCCGTGAGATTGCGCAGGTGATAAAAGATTTCCCCACCTGCGCCGGGTTGCCGGCGGACGGCTGCAATTTGCCGCGCCATTTCGCCCGCCCCCCATTTGTCATCGGCGTTGGCGGCGCTGAGTCCGGGCCAGAGATGCCGGCCCTGCGCATTTTGCCGGGACCACCAGTCGAGGAGCACGGGAAAGCTTTGCTGCGGCGAATCCATGGACCAGTAAAGTTGCGGCGAAAAATAATCAACCCAGCCGCTGGCGAACCACCGGCGCGAGTCGGCATAGAGCGTCGCGTAGGCGTCCATGCCCCGGATTTGCGGCGGATTCATCGGCCGCCAGATGCCAAACGGGCTGATGCCGAATTTCACCCACGGTTTTGCGGCCTTGATGCTTTGATAAACGCCTTGGATGAATTGATTGATGTTCTGCCGCCGCCATTCGCCGCGCTCCATCCTGTACGGCAAACCATATTTTTCCCAGGTCCCATAATCGGGAAAATCCGCAACGCGCCCCGCCGCATCTTTTTCGAAAGGATAAAAGTAGTCGTCGAACTGCACGCCGTCCACGTCGTAGCGTTTCACGACATCCATCACCACGCGCAAAACATACTGGCGCACGAGCGGTTCGCCGGGGTCGAGCCAGAGCTGGCCGCCGTATTGGCGGACAAATTCGGGATGCGTTTTGGAAATGTGATTGGGCGCGACGGGCGATTTGGCCTGCGCATGCACCGCGCGGAAGGGATTGAACCACGCGTGCAGTTCGAGTCCGCGTTTGTGCGCTTCCTCGATGGCGAACGCCAGCGGATCGTAAAACGGCTCCGGCGCCTTGCCCATCACACCGGTGAGATATTCCGACCAGGGCTCGATGGACGAGGCGTACATCGCGTCACACGACGGGCGCACCTGGAAGATGATGGCGTTCAACTTCAACTGCGCCGCGCGGTCCAGCAGTTCGGCCAGCTCGGCCTTTTGCTGCGCGACAGGGAGGCCGGGCCTGGACGGCCAATCCTTGTTGGCCACGGTCACGAGCCATGCGCCGCGAAATTCGCGTGCCGGTTGCGGCGGGGCAATGGCCGCCGGCCGGTACATTGCTTCCGCCGCGAAAAGCATCGCGGGCAGCAAAAAAATGAATGCGGACAAAATTTTGCTTTGGCCTTTCATTGAGTGGCGCGCAGATTTAGACGCGGTTGCGTGTCCTTTGGCAAAACAAATTCGCCATGGAATCGGAAAGATCCGGAGCTATGGAACCCATTGATGTTCTCCGCGGCTCAGCGACTCTGCGGCTAATTTCGTTGGAGGTTATTTATGCAACTGCATTTTTATTCATCTTTGTATCAATCCCTTACGCGACTGTTTTCATGAGAGATTTGACAAGGCAAGACAATGATGGTCTTCTTTTGTTGTTGCAGCCTAAATCGGTTTGCCTTCCTGCAAGCCGATGCGGGAGACCCAAATTCCTCAAGTTGAGGACGGGGCGCAGGGGTTCCGGCAACGGAATCACCGGGCCACTTTCAAGGCCAAGCCCGACAGCTAATCTCGCAGGCAATTGGAAGGGCGATCCTCTGAGCCGCAGTTCGCGGCTTTCAAGTTCACCCAATATTAAATAAATTCGGCGCGTCATTGCGGCCTTGGTCGTGATGCCGTTGATCGGCTTGAATATTATGCTGGACTTGATTTATATCGGAATTGCGGTCGCATTTTTCGCGGCGTTTTTGCTCTACGCGTGCGGGTGCGAGAAACTTTAATTTTATGGAAAACCTCATCCTCGGAATCATTTCCGCCGCGCTCTGCGTGTACCTCATCGTGGCCATGCTCCGGCCGGAAAAATTTTAATCCATCGCCATGAACGCCCATCAATGGTTGGAACTCGCGCTGTACATCGGCGCGCTCGTGCTTGTCACCAAACCGCTCGGTCTGTACCTCAATCGCGTGCTCAACGCCAACGGACGCACCTGGCTCGACCCGGTTTTTCGACCGCTCGAAAAACTTACCTACCGCGTGCTCGGCGTTGATCCCGCCCGGGAACAGGGTTGGAAGCAATACGCGTTTGCGATGCTGCTGTTCAGCCTCGTGAGTTGCCTGTTCACCTACGCGATTCTGCGCCTGCAACAATATCTGCCGCTCAACCCGCAAAAACTCGGCGCGCTGTCACCGCATCTCGCCTTCAACACCGCCGTCAGTTTCACCACCAACACCAATTGGCAGAGTTACGCCGGCGAATCCACAATGTCGTACCTCTCACAGATGGTTGCGCTGGCCATCCACAACTTTTTCTCCGCCGCCGTCGGTATCGCGGTCGCGGGCGCGCTCGTGCGCGGCATTGCGCGGCACACGGCGCAGACCATCGGCAACTTCTGGGTGGACCTGACGCGCATCACGTATTATTTGCTGTTGCCCATCTGCCTGGTGCTCGCGGTTTTTTTTGTGTCGCAAGGCATGATCCAGAATTTCAAGCCCTACACGACGGCCCGTCTCATTGAACCGCAGACGATTTCCGTCCAGAAGACCGACGCGAAGGGCAATCCGGTCGTGGACGCCAGGGGCAATCCGGTGATGGAGAACCAGACGCTCGACACACAAACCATCGTCCAAGGGCCGATGGCGTCGCAGATTGCCATCAAAATGCTCGGCACCAACGGCGGCGGTTATACGAACGCCAATGGCGCGCATCCGTTCGAAAATCCCACGCCGCTCTCGAACTTTCTGCAAATGCTCGCGCTTTTGTGCATTGGCAGCGCGATGACTTATCACTTGGGCCGCGAAACCAAAAATCAAAAGCACGGCTGGGCGGTCTGGTCGGCGATGTTCGCCATGTTTCTGGCCGGCGTTTTGGTTTGCTGGTGGGCGGAAGCGCGTGGCAATCCGATTCATCAACAACTTGGCGTCGCTGTCGCCGGCGGCAACATGGAGGGCAAAGAAGTCCGCTTCGGCATTTTCGATTCCGCGCTGTTCGCCACGGTGACGACCGATGCCTCATGCGGCGCGGTCAATGCCATGCATGACTCCTTCACGCCGCTGGGCGGGCTGGTGCCGCTGTTCAACATCCAGACCGGCGAAGTGATTTTCGGCGGCGTCGGCGCCGGGCTTTACGGCATGTTGATCTTCGTCATCCTCACCGTGTTCATCGCCGGACTCATGGTCGGCCGCACGCCGGAATATCTCGGCAAAAAAATTGAATCCTACGACGTGAAGATGGTGTTGCTGGCGTTTGTCATTCTCGCGTTCATCATTCTCGGTTTCACGGCCTGGGCATCGGTGAGCGATTGGGGCACGTCCAGCCGCGCCAACCAGGGCCCGCACGGCTTGAGCGAAATTCTCTACGCTTACACATCCGGGGCCGGCAATAACGGCAGTGCCTTCGCCGGCCTAAATGCCAACACGCCGTGGTACGACACGACGCTCGGCATTGACATGTTGCTCGGCCGGTTCGGCATGATTGTGCCGCTACTGGCTCTGGCCGGGTCGCTCGCGCGCAAGAAAATTGTCCCCGCCAGCGTCGGCACGTTTCCCGTGACCGGCTTTACGTTTGTCGTGCTGCTCGTCGGCACGGTTATTCTCGTCGGCGCGCTGACATTTCTGCCCGCGCTCACGCTCGGCCCGATTGTTGAACATTTCCTGATGTTCAAAGGCAACCTGTTTTGATCCGCACTTGTTATGCAAACACAATCCGTTTCAATTTTTGACCCGAAAATTCTGTGGCCCGCCATCGGGGACGCGTTCATAAAACTGAATCCGCGCCTGATGGTGAAAAATCCCGTCATGTTCGTCACGCTGGTCGGGGCGGTCATCTGCACCGTGGACGCCTTCCGCTCGCCCGGCCAGACTCTGTTCGTCGCGCAAATCGCCCTGTGGCTCTGGTTCACCGTGCTGTTTGCAAACTTCGCCGAGGCCGTCGCCGAAGGACGCGGCAAGGCGCAGGCCAAAGCGCTGCGCCAAACCCGAACCCGCACCAGCGCGAACAAGCTCAGCGCCGGCGGCGCAATCGAAACCGTGGACGCCGCGTCCCTCCGCAAAGGCGACGTGGTGCTGGTCCGCACCGGTGAAATCGTTCCCGCCGACGGCGAAGTCATCCTCGGCGCGGCAACCGTGGATGAATCCGCCATCACCGGCGAATCCGCGCCCGTCATCCGCGAGGCTGGCGGCGACCGCAGCGCCGTCACCGGCGGCACACGCGTGCTCTCGGACGAAATCAAAATCCGCATCACGGCCAATCCCGGCGAAGGGTTTCTGGACCGGATGATTTCGCTCGTCGAAGGCGCGAGCCGGCAGAAGACGCCGAACGAAATTGCGCTCACGATTCTGCTCGCGGCGCTCACGGTCGTATTCCTGCTCGCCGTCATCACGTTGAAGCCGTTCGGCATTTATTCCGGCGTAAATTTCTCCGATGTCGTGCTCATCGCTCTGCTGGTTTGTCTGATTCCCACCACTATCGGCGGTTTGTTGAGTGCCATCGGCATTGCGGGCATGGACCGTCTGCTTCAGCGCAATGTCCTCGCGATGAGCGGGCGCGCCGTTGAGGCGGCGGGCGACGTGGACGTGTTGCTGCTCGACAAGACCGGCACCATCACGCTGGGCAACCGCCAGGCCACGGCGTTTTTACCCGTGAGCGATGTGCCGGGCCAGGAACTCGCCGACGCCGCGCAACTCGCATCGCTGGCCGATGAAACACCCGAAGGCCGCAGCATCGTTGTGTTGGCCAAACAATTCGGCATTCGCGCTCGTGAAATCCGCGATTTGCCCGGAGCACAATTTATTCCGTTTGCCGCGCAAACGCGCATGAGCGGCGTGAATTTTGAGGGCAAGCAAATCCGCAAAGGCTCGGCCAACGCGGTGCGCCAGTTCGTCGGCGGCATGTTGCCGGCAGAAATCGAAAAAATGGTCGAGGCGATTTCGCTTTCCGGCGGCACGCCGCTCGTCGTGGCCACCCGGGAACGCGCGCTCGGCGTGATCCATTTGAAGGACGTCGTGAAAGGCGGCCTGGCCGACCGTTTCAAACGCTTTCGCGCGATGGGCATCCGCACCGTCATGATCACCGGTGACAACAAGCTGACCGCCGCTGCCATCGCACAGGAAGCGGGCGTGGATGATTTTTTGGCCGAGGCCAAACCGGAGGATAAATTGGCATTGATCCGCCATGAACAACAAGGCGGCCGGATGATTGCGATGATCGGGGACGGCACGAACGACGCGCCCGCGCTCGCGCAAGCCGACGTCGGCGTGGCGATGAACACCGGCACCCAGGCCGCCAAAGAGGCCGGCAACATGGTGGACCTCGATTCGAACCCGACGAAGCTGCTGGAGATCATCGAAATCGGAAAACAACTGCTCATCACGCGCGGCGCGCTCACAACCTTCAGCATCGCCAACGACGTGGCGAAATATTTCGCCATCATTCCGGCGATGCTCATGGTGACCTTTCCCGTCATCGCGCCGTTGAACATCATGCGCCTGCACAGTCCGGACAGCGCGATATTGAGCGCGGTTATTTTCAACGCGCTCATCATCATCGCGCTGATCCCACTGGCATTGCGCGGCGTGAAATTCCGTCCGCTCGGCGCGGCGCAAATCCTGAGGATCAACCTGCTGATTTACGGCGTCTGGGGCGTCGTCCTGCCGTTTATCGGCATCAAACTCATTGACCTCATGGTTGCCGGTTTGCATTTGGCATGAAAATGAAACCTCGGACAAATCGTTCTCGTCCTCGAACGGTATCCAATTCGAGGACGACGAGGAGGACGATTACGAGGACGAACATCAAACTATGAAAAACATATTTGCCGAATTCGGTCGTTCGATGGTGGCGACCCTTTTCTTTGCCGTCATTCTGTGCGGCTTGTATCCGCTCGTTGTCTATGGCGTATCTCAACTGCTGTTTCCGCATCAGGCCAACGGCAGCCTGCTCATGGACAAATCCGGCGTGCGCGGTTCGGAGTTGCTGGCGCAGAATTTCACCAGCGCGAAATATTTCCATCCGCGTCCGTCGGCGGCGGGCGCCAACGGCTACGACGCCACCAGTTCCAGCGGCAGCAATCTTGGTCCGACTTCGTCCAACCTCGTCGCGAACATCACGCAAAACATCGCCACCTACCGTTCCGACAACGGTCTCGCGACCAACATCCCGGTCCCCGCCGATGCCGTGACGGCCTCCGGCAGCGGCCTCGACCCGCACATCAGCGTGGCAAATGCAGCGTTGCAGATTCCGCGTGTGGCGAAAGCGCGCGGGCTTTCCGAAGATAGCGTGCGTAAATTGGTGAAGGAAAACACGACCGGCCGCGACCTCGGCGTTTTCGGCGAACCGCGGGTAAACGTCATGACATTGAACTTCGCGCTCGACCAGTTGCCGCGGAAATAGTTTCTTGGCGGCATGGATTCGCCCGCCGACCACCGGTTGAACCCGGAAGATTTCCTGCGGCTCATCGAAAGAAGCCGTTTCGGAAAGCTGAAGATTTATCTCGGCCACGCGGCAGGGGTCGGCAAAACCTACGCGATGCTCGAAGAAGCGCATCGCCTCAAAAAGGCGGGAGTGGACGTGGTCATCGGCTGGATTGAGCCGCACGGGCGCAAGGAAACCGAGGAACTCATCGGCGATCTGGAAATCATCCCGCGCAAAAAAGTCCCGCACGCGGGCAGCACGGTCGAAGTTCTCGACGTGGACAAAATCTTCGACCGTTATCCGACCGTTTGCGTGGTGGACGAACTGCCGTTCAGCAACGTCGCCGGTTCGCGCCATCCCAAGCGCTACCTGGACGTGCAGGAATTGCTCCAGGCCGGCATCAACGTCATCACGGCGATGAACATCCAGCATCTCGAAAGCCTGCACGACACCGTGTTGCGCGCTACGGGCGTGGACGTACGCGAACGCGTGCCCGACCGCTTCGTGCTGGAAGCCGACCAGATCGTGAACATTGATTTGCCGTCGGACGATCTGCGCGAGCGGCTGCGGCAGGGGAAAATTTATCCGGCGGACCGGGTGGCCACCGCCATGGGGAATTTTTTCACGGAAAACAATTTGAACGTGCTGCGCGAATTGACCTTGCGCGAAATCGCGTCCGTGCTCGACCAGCGCCCGCGCACCGGCGTCGCGGCGCCGGCGGAGGTCAGTGGAAAGATCGCCGTTTGCATGAGCACCAATCCCGTCACCACCGCGAAGCTGCTGCGCACGACATCACGGCTGGCCGGCCGCCTGAACCGCGAATGGATGGCGGTTTATGTGCGGCGCAAAAAGGAGGACCCGGTGCGGATTGCGGCGGATTTACAGCGCAAGTTCATGCAAAACGTCCAGCTCGCGACCGACCTGGGCGGCAGCGTCACTGTCCTGGAGAACGAGGACATCTGCCCGGCGCTATTGAAATATTGCCGCGAAAACGACGTCAATCTCGTGGTGCTCGGCACGACGGAACGGCACTGGTGGCAGTTCACACGCCCCAACGTGATTGAATTTTTCATGCACCACGCGCCGGGCATTGACCTGCACATCGTTGACCCGGGCAGTTGACCCGGATCAAAAATCGCGAATCATCATGCCGTGGTCGCCAGTTCCGGCTCCGGCGTGTCGAGGAAGCCCTGCAGATGGCGGACCCGGGTCGGGTGCCGCAATTTGCGCAGCGCCTTGGCCTCGATCTGGCGGATGCGTTCGCGGGTGACGTTGTACATCTTGCCGATTTCCTCGAGCGTGCGTTCGTAACCATCCAGCAGGCCGAACCGCATTTCGAGAATCTTGCGCTCGCGCTCGGTCAACGTCGTCAGCACGTCGCTCAACTTTTCGCGGAGCAGGCTGTAGCTGGTGACCTCGGACGGATTTTCCGCGGATTTGTCCTCGATGAAATCGCCCACGCTTACGTCGCCGTCGTCGCCGACGGGCGCATGGAGCGACACGGGTTGCTGCGCCATCTTGAGCAGCGCATGGATGCGCGCCACCGGCATGTGCATTTCATCGGCAATTTCTTCCGGCGTCGGTTCGCGTCCCAATTCCTGGGTAAGCTGTTTTTGCGCGCGCCAGAGTTTGTTCATGATTTCAATCATGTGCACCGGGATGCGGATGGTGCGGGCCTGGTCGGCGATGCTGCGGGTAATGGCCTGGCGGATCCACCAGATGGCGTAGGTGGAGAACTTGTAACCGCGGCGATACTCGAATTTCTCGACGCCTTTCATCAGGCCGATGTTGCCTTCCTGGATCAAATCCAGGAATGACTGGCCGCGGTTGGTGTATTTTTTGGCGACGGACACGACGAGACGCAGGTTGGCCTCGGCCATGTGGGTCTTGGCCTTGAGACCGCGGTCGGCGGCGGCTTTCAACTCGCTGAACACCTTGAAAAATTCCTCGCGCGGCATCCGCACGAATTGTTCGAGCACCTGGACTTTGGCGCGTTCGGCATCGAGGGCCGCCCGGCGTTCGGCGGTGGTGCGCAACGCCTCCAGTTCCTGGATGTGCCGCAGGCTCGCCTGGAATTTTTCGTGGACGTTCCCGGCCACGACGATCATCTCCTCGACGACCTTCTGTTTGTAGAAAAATTTGGGAAACATTTCCTGCAGTTTGAGGCCGAGTTTCTTCAGCTCGCGCTGCAGCTTTTCCTTGCGCCCTTTTTGCAGCGCCTTCTGCCAGGCAAAATATTTCGCGTCCACCTTCGTGTCGAGGCCGTGGACCTTTTTGATGAGCTTGCGCAAATCGCGCAGGTGCCCTTCGCGATTGGTGATTTTTTTGTCCACAATCACGCGGTCGAATCGTTCTTTCGGAGGCTCGGACAGCAGTTTTTCCGCGATGGCGATGTGTTCCTTCGCGGTGAAGCCGAGGCTGTAAACGATGCGCTTCATCTCGATTTCGGCCTCTTCGATGCGTTTGCAGATTTCGACTTCCTGTTCGCGGGTGAGCAAGGGGACCTTGCCCATCTGGTTCATATACATGCGGACCGGGTCGTCGAGAATTTCCAGCCGCGCATCCTCATCCGCTTCCTCCGGCTGCGCGGGTTCAGGCTGCCGGGTGCGCTCGGCCTCGGCCTGGTCCATGACGATCTCCACGTCCAGACTGCGCAGTTTGGTCAGTAAAGCGTCCAAATCCTCCGGGCTGAGGTTGTCCGGCAGAATGTCATTGATGTCGTCGTAAGTGATGTATCCGTGTTACTGGGCGAGGTGGAGCAGCGTTTTGATTGTCTCGGTCAGATCCACCGAGGATTGGACCGGTATCGCGGCGGCGGCAATTTGACCGCTCTGAGTCAATTTTTTTGCGCCCGGAGCAAGCGGACTGCCCGCATGCGGCTTGGATTTTCCATTGGTTTCGACCGGTTTGGACACTTCCCGTCGTGCGATGGAGACGACAAAACGCCGGCGCGCGGGAACTGGTTTGGCTCCCGTGTGATGGACATTGCCATGCTTGCGCCTGCCTGCCGCTCCGGCTGACGGTGTGTTTTTTCTATGCGACATAAATTATATATATCAGACTCGTTAAATTCGTTTTAGTTCAGGAAAACAGGGTTTCTGCTTCGCGAACCGGTCGTCATCAGCTCTGCACAACTGTTCACTTGTCCATTGAGCTTCAGGAACTGCGAACACCCAGAACGCCAGAAGACTGACACGCACTCATGCTAGCCCCTTTTACAGGGAATTCAAGGATAATCGTAACTCTATCGTAACCCGAAGAATCCGCCAAATTCCAATAAAAAGGGGTATTATTATGTATAACAAATTGTTCTATAACAATTTACAATAAATCTAATCAGACGCCGCCCGCAAAACCGCGATATCACGGCTGATTTGACGGCGCAGGTCGGCTGATGAGGTAAATTTTTTTTCGTCCCGCAATTTTCCGCCGATTTCAACGGTTAATTCCTCACCATAAAGGTCCTCGTCGAAATCCAGCAGATGCGCTTCCACCCGCAGCTGCCGCGCGGCCAGGGCGATCGTCGGCCGAAAACCGATGTTGAGCGCAACACGATAGGATTTCTTCCTTAATGTGGTCCGGCCCGAATAAACGCCGTTCGGCGGCAGGATCAAATCCGTCACGTCAAGATTTGCCGTGGGAAAACCCAATTGCCGGCCGACCCGATCGCCTTTGACCACGCGGCCGCAAATCGCGTACGTCCGTCCGAGCATCTGGCTGGCAGCATCAAGATCGCCCAGCCGGATCGCCTCGCGAATCCGCGTGCTGCTGACCGTCCGGCCGTCGAGGGAAACCGCGGCGAGGCCATGAACGGTAAAACCGATTTTCTCTCCGAGTTTTTTCAACAACGCGACGTTGCCGCTGCGCTTGTGCCCGAAGACGAAATCCATCCCGACGCACAGGCTCTGAATTTTCCCCAGATCGTCCGCCAGCCCGCGGATGAATTCCTCCCCGGTCTGCCGGCTGAACTTTTCGTCAAAATGAATCAACAGCAGCGCGTCGGCCCCCAGCGATTCAATCGCGCGCAGTTTTTGCGGCAGCGAATAAATCAACGGCGGCACGCGGGCGGGCGCGACGACCGAGTTTGGATGGCGGTCGAACGTCAGCACCAGCGCGATGGCGTCATGCCGGCGCGCGTCGGTGACGGTCTGGCGGATGATTTGCTGGTGCCCGAGATGCACACCGTCGAAAAAACCGATGGCCAGGCAGACCTTGCGTTTCCCGGGTTTCAGTTTGGCGGCGGCGTGGATGATTTTCATCGGTTGCAGTGAAGATTAAGATTACGAGCAAGAGCGGGATTAAGAATTGGCGCGCGCGAACTCTTGTTCTTAATCGTAATCATAATCTTAGCTCGTTGCAGCCAGCCTTAAAAACGGCATCACTTTTTTTTCAAGCTCGGCAATCGTCAATTTCAAAACGTCATCCAGTTTCGTCGCATCCGCCACGTCAAATTTGCCTGAAGCCACGCGCCGCAAGGCGGCCAGATGCGCCCCGCACCCGAATTTTTCTCCGAGTTCGTGCGCAATGCTGCGGACATAGGTGCCTTTCGTGCAGGCAATCCGGAATTGACCGAGCGGCGCGGTGTAGTTCGTAAAACGGAAATTGTAGATATGAACCAGCCGCGGTTCGCGCGCGACCTCGATGCCTTTGCGCGCGAGTTTGTAGAGCGGCACCCCGTCCTTTTTGATGGCCGAAACCATCGGCGGCATTTGCATCTGGTCGCCAACAAACGCGGCCGCGGCCTCGTTCAATTGCTCGAGGGTCAAGGACGGCACTGCCCCGGTTGAAGTAATTTCACCGTCAGAATCATAACTGTCCGTCGCCTCGCCAAATTTGAGGGTGCCTTCATAGACCTTGTCGTCGCCCATCAATCTTTCGGAGAGTTTCGTGCCGCGCCCGAGGACGATGATGAGCAGGCCGGTGGCGTTGGGATCGAGTGTGCCGCAATGGCCGACCTTTTTGATGCCGAACCGGCGGCGGATGGCGTCCACCACATCGTGCGAAGTCGGGCCGGAGGGCTTGTCCACGAGGATGGCGCCGTCGAGCGGGGAAAATTCTTGCATGAAAGCTAGTTCGCCGAATTCAACGCGCGCTTGATGGCGGCAATCACCCGGCGTTGGACCGAAAGCGGTTTGCCGGCGATGCGCGCGCCGGCCGCCGCCGGATGCCCGCCGCCGCCGAATTGTGCGGCAATTTCGTTCACGTTCACCTTGTCATTTTTGGAACGAAGGCTGATGCGGGTCTGTCCGGGTTCAAGTTCCTCAAACACACAGGCGACGACGACCGGTTCAATGGCGCGGATGTGATCAATCAGACCTTCGGTATCGTTGCTTTCCGCGCCGGTGCGCGCGAAATCGGCTTGCTTCAACCAGAACCAGGCGATGCGATCGCCGTGGGTGAGCCGGAATTTGCTGTAAACATGCTTGAGCAGCCGCGCGCGGGAGAGCGGATACGACTGGTAAACCTCGTCGCAAATTTTTGCGAGGTTCGCGCCGCACGTGACGAGCTCCGCCCCGGTGTGGAAGGTGCCGGGCCGGGTGGTGGAGTATTGAAACGAGCCGGTGTCCGTCGAGATGGCGGTGAACAGGCAATCGGCAATCGGCCGGCTGATGGGCCAGCGCGCCACCTTGAGCATACGGTAAATCAGTTCGCCGCAGGAAGGTTCGCGCGCGGACACCCAGTTCACGTCGGCATAGCGCGTGTTGCTTTCGTGATGATCGATGTTGATGAAAAGTTTCCGCTGGCCGATGCATTTGCCGGCCGTGCCCAAGCGCTCAAAGCTGGCACAATCCGTGGCGATGACACAATCAAACTTCTGACCGCGTTTCGGCCGCTGGAACAATCCGCCGGCGTCGAGAAACTTGTACTTTTGCGGGATCGGATCCTCGTTCCAGCAAACGACCTTTTTGCCCTCGTTTTGCAGCGCGAGGGTCAGCCCAAGCTGGGAACCAACACAGTCGCCATCCGGCCGGATATGCCCGGCGATGCAAAAAGTTTTGCTCTTGCGAATGACGTCGAGGATGCGGTCGATGATTTTCGGGTAGCTGTTCACGGTTTATCATTATCGTCATTCGGCGCGGTTTTTTCCAGCTCATCAATAATCTGGAGCACGCGGTTGCCGCGCACGATGGAATCGTCGAAGGCGAATTTCAGTTTTGGCGTGTATTTGAGGACGATGGCGCGGGCGACAAGCCCCTGGATGCGGATCCGATGGTCATTCAACATCTGAAAGCCGCGCTTTTGCTGGTCGGGATTGCCGAGGATGCTGACAAAAACGATCGCGGATTTGAGGTCGCCCGCCACGTCCACGTCGTTGACAGAAATCAACCCGCACTCGCTGACGTGGAATTCACGCCGGATGGCCTCGCCGATTTCGCGCTTCAAAAGTTCGCGCACACGTTGGAGCCGGAGGGAGGACATGAGGCAGAAATGGATTAATGGATTGATGGATGAATGGATTGGTGCAACGAGGGAGTATCAGGGCCACGAAAATCATCATCACCCGAACATCCAATAATCCAAAAATCCGTCACCCTGGTTTTCATAACTTCGCGGCCACTTTTTCAAGCGTATAACATTCAATGGCGTCGCCGACCTGAAAATCGCTGTAACCTTCGATGCGGATGCCGCATTCCATGCCGGCGCGAACTTCGTTGACCTCGTCCTGGAACCGGCGCAGCGATTGGGCGATGCCCTCGTAAACGATGTCTTTGCGCCGGCGCACGCGGACCTTGCCCTTGACGATGCGGCCGCTGCTGACCATGCAACCGGCAACCGGCACGCCCTTGGACAATTCAAAAATCTGCCGCACTTCCGCCGAGCCGATGACGCTTTCCTTGACGACGGGTTCGAGCAGGCCGGCCATCGCCTCCTTCACCTGGTCAATCAACTCGTAAATGATGGCGTAAAGTTTGATCTGCACGCCTTCGTGCTTCGCTTTTTCAGCGGCGGTGTTGTCCAGCCGCGCATGAAAGCCCAGAATGACCGCGTCGGATGCGGACGCCAGGGCCACGTCGTTTTCGGTGATGGTGCCGACGTCGCTGTGAATGATTTCGAGCGAGACCTTTTCCGCCTCAATTTTCCGGAGCGCTTCGACGATGGCCTCTACCGATCCCTGGGTATCGGCTTTGACGACCACCTTGAGGACTTTGCTTTGCGCCGCCGCCAGCGAGGCGAACAGGTTTTCCAGGGTGACCTTCGAGCGATTCTCCAAATCCTGGATTTTGGTTTCATCGGCGCGCTGCTCGGCCAGTTCACGCGCAGCTTTTTCATCCTCGACCACGCTGAATTCCAGGCCCGCATCTGGCACGCCGTTCAAGCCGAGCACTTTCACGGCCACCGACGGGCCGGCTTCCTTCAGCCGATTGCCTTCCTCATTGATGAGCGCGCGGACGCGTCCGTAAAATGCCCCGCACAAAATGATGTCGCCGAGGCGCAACGTGCCTTTGCGCACGAGCACGGTGGCGGTGGGGCCGCCGGGTTCGACGCCGGATTCGATGATATTGCCCTTGGCGCGGCGGTCGGGATTGGCCTTGAGTTCGAGCAATTCGGCCTGGAGCAGGATCATTTCCAGCAATTTGTCCACGCCCTGCTTGGTGAGCGCGGAAACGTCCGCGAAAATAGTGTCGCCGCCCCAGTCGTCCGGCACCAGGCCTTTGTCCTGCAACTGCTGGCGGACCTTCATCGCGTTGGCGTTCGGGTGGTCCATTTTGTTGACCGCGACCAGAATCGGGACTTTGGCGGCCCGGGCATGGTTGAGCGCCTCGATCGTCTGCGGCATCACGCCATCATTGGCCGCCACAACCAGCACGACCAGGTCTGTGACGTTCGCGCCGCGGGCGCGCATTGAACTGAACGCCGCATGGCCGGGCGTATCGAGGAACGTGATCTGCGCCAGTTCCTTTTTGCGTTCCGGATGCGGCACGGAAATCGTGTAGGCGCCGATGTGCTGCGTGATGCCGCCGGCCTCGCCCGCCGCGACGTTCGACTGGCGGATGACGTCGAGCAGCGTCGTTTTGCCGTGGTCAACGTGGCCCATGATGGTGACGACCGGCGCGCGCGGTTTGAGCTGCTCCGGTTTGTCCTCCACGTCGAGTTCGACTTTTTTGTCCGGCGCGTGAACGACCCCGCCGCCGCGCTCGCGTTTTTCCACTTCAAACCGGAACCCGTATTTGGCGCAGAGTTGCTGGGCGATTTTTTCGTCAATCGCCTGGTTCACATTGGCGAAAACGCCCAGTTCCATCAAATCGGCGATGATCTTGAACGGCTTTTGTTTGAGTTGCCCGGCCAGTTCGCGGACGACGATGGGCGGTTTGACGACGATGACCTCTCCGGTCGCCGGCGCGACAAATTTCGGCTGCGGCGCGGGAGCCGGTGCGCGGCGTTCTTCTCGTTGCGGCGGTGGCGCGGCGGACCGGCCGCCGGACCTGCCCTGATACCCTGATCTCTGGGGCATTTTGGCCGGCCCGGGTTTCTCAACGGCTTTCGGCGCCGGCTTCTGCGGCAACTGAATAAATCCGACCTTGTCGCCCACTTTGGGGCCGAGCGGTTTGGGCGGCGGCGGGGGCGGCTTGGGCGCTTCAATGACCGGCGGCGGTTCCGGTTTGATTTCCGGCGGGGGTTCGGGCGGTGGCGGCGGCGCGGTGATGAGGACGATTTTCTCCTCGACCGGTGGCGGTTTGGGCGCTTCAACTATGGGCGCCGCGGCGGCCTTGAATTTGGCGGCGAGTTCCGGATGATCCTTGTACAACTCCTCTTCGAGGAATTCGGCGCTGATTTTATCGAGCGAACTGGACGGAACGCGGGCGGCGGTAATGCCCAAGGCCTTGGCTTTGGCGAGAATCGCCTTGTTGTCCAGGCCAAGCTTCTTCGAAATGTCGTAAATGCGAACGGGCATAAATTTTCACCGCTGCCGACCGGAATGTGCGAAAGGCCGTCATGGCTAACGCGCGTTTCCAAACGCTGTTTCGGTCCGCGTCATAAATCTCAACTGGTCACCCCGACATGCGTGTCGGGATTCGCCGGCGGCTCGCCGACTTTCAACGTGTGGCGTTCGGCTTCGGCCTGCGCCGCCTTCAAAATCTCCGGCGCCTTTTCGCCAATCTGCGGAATGCTGCTCAAATCACCTTCATCCGCCGACAACAAATCCTCCAGCCGCGTCAACCCGGCATGCACCAGCGCGTCCGCCTGCTCGCGCGTAATGCCCGGAATGGCCGCGAGTAATTCGACGGCTTCGGCGACCTTTTCCTCGAAACCCTTGGTGACGACCTGCTCGGCGTCAATGTCCACTTCCCAGCCGGTCAGCTTGGCCGTCAGGCGGGCGTTCTGGCCGCGCTTGCCGATGGCCAGCGACAATTGGTCCTCAGCCACCAGGATTTTCACGCGCTTGGTGGCTTCATTCAGTTCAAAGCTCTTGAGTTTGGCTGGTGCGAGCGCATTGGTGATGAATATCCGGATGTCCGGCGACCAGGGGATCACGTCCACCTTTTCGTTGTTCAGTTCGCGGACGATGTTTTTTACGCGCTGGCCGCGCATGCCAACGCACGCGCCAACAGGATCCACCTTGTTGTCGCGCGAATAAACGGCCATCTTGGTGCGGAAACCCGGTTCGCGGGCGACTCCTTTGATTTCAATCGTGCCGTCGTTGATTTCCGAAACCTCGAGTTGAAAAAGTTTGATGACGAAGCGCGGGTCGGCGCGGGACAAAATGATTTCCGGTCCGTGTGGCCCTTGTTCGACCGCCTTGACGTAGCAGCGGATGCGTTCGCCGACCTGATATTCCTCCGTGGGCACGCGCTCGCGGTTCGGCAGCAGCGCCTCGTATTTGCCCAAATCCAGAATCACGTCCGAACGTTCAAACCGCCGGACGGAACCGCTCACGATGTCGCCAACGCGATCTTTGAATTCGGTGAAGATCAGGGCCTTTTCGGCCTGCCGGATTTTCTGCATGAGCGCCTGCTTGGCGTATTGCGAGGCGATGCGCCCGAAGCCGGTCGGGGTGACTTCCTTTTCAATTTCGTCGCCGATTTGGGCGCCGGGCTTGATGCGGCGCGCGTCGAAGACGGAAATCTGGTCGTGCTTGGAAATGACCTTGTCGGAGACGATGAGTTTCGCGAACGCCTTGATGTCGCCGTTTTTCTGGTCGATCTCGACACGCAATTCGCGCGCCGCGCCGACCGCCTTCTTGGCGGCGGACAGCAACGCTTCCTGGACAGCGCCGACCAGGACATCACGATTGATGCCCTTTTCGCGCTCCCAAAATTCCAAGACTGCCAGAAAATCCGCGTTCATACACTCGACATCGCATTCCCACTCGGGGAACAAAAAAGTCGGAGATAGACATCTTCCGACTTTGGCGCGCTGGTTGACCCAGCCTACTTTACCGTTCTTGAACAGAAATTGTAGATTTTCGGCCTTGCGACGTCAAGCGCAAACAAACCCCGCCAATACGGGGCAAAATGAGAGGTTGCAGTAGAATGTCACCGAAAAACGCCGTGATAACAGCCTGGCAATTTATAACCCGGCCCGGATTGCGGAAGGTGGGGAAAACACCTTCTGCCGATCAACTCACGCCCATGCTCAGGAGAAATTCGATGTTGCTCCTGGTCTTCTTCAACTTGCCCAGCAGCAAATCCATCGCCTCGACCGGCGGCACGCCGGTAAGCGCGCGGCGCAACAGGACAATCCGGTTCAACTCGTCCGGATGATAAAGCAGTTCCTCTTTGCGCGTACCGGACATCTCGACGTTGATCGACGGAAAAATACGGCGGTCCACCAGCGCACGGTCCAGATGGACTTCCATGTTGCCGGTGCCCTTGAACTCTTCAAAAATGACTTCATCCATGCGGCTGCCGGTGTCCACCAGCGCGGTGGCTATGATGGTAAGCGAGCCGCCCTCTTCGATGTTGCGCGCCGCGCCGAAAAACCGTTTCGGCTTGTGCAGTGCATTGGCGTCCACGCCGCCTGACAGGATTTTGCCGGAATGCGGCTGGATGGTGTTGTAGGCGCGGGCCAGGCGCGTGATGGAATCGAGCAAAATCACAATGTCCCGCTTGTGTTCGATCATCCGGCGCGCCTTTTCGATGACCATTTCGGCCACCTGCACGTGGCGTTCCGGCGGTTCGTCGAACGTGGAGGAAATCACTTCCGCGCCTTTGCAGGTGCGTTCCATGTCGGTGACCTCTTCCGGCCGCTCGTCAATCAACAGGATGAACAGATAGGTCTCCGGGTTGTTTTTGAGAATGGCATTGGCGATTTTCTGCATCAGCACGGTTTTGCCCGTGCGCGGCGGAGCGACGATGAGGCCGCGCGTGCCCTTGCCAATCGGACAAACGAGGTCGAGCACACGGGTGTTCACCTCTTCGGGTACCGTCTCGAGAATGAACCGCTTGTTCGGGAAGAGCGGCGTGAGATTGTCAAAATGCGTTTTCTCCTTCGCCTTATCCGGGTCTTCGCCATCTACGCCCTCGACTTTGAGCAACGCGAAAAATTTTTCCTTTTCCTTCGGCGGCCGGATCTGGCCGGCGATGAGATTGCCGGTCTGCAAATCGAACCGGCGGATTTGCGACGGCGAAACGTAAATATCCTCCGGACAGGGCAGATAATTGAAACTCTGCGAGCGCAGGAACCCGAAGCCTTCCGGCAGCACCTCAAGCACGCCTTCGGAAAACAACACACCGGCGCGTTCGGCGTTCTTCTGGAGGATGTGAAAAATGACCTCGTGCTTGCGCATCGTGCCGAAATTTTCGACACCCAGGTCGCGCGCCATGTGGTTCAACTCGCTCATCTGCATCGCCTGGAGCTTGGCGATGTTGAGGGACGTGGCGATTTTGTCGCGTTGTGAGCCGCGCCGCTCCTCCATTTTAGGCTCCTCCACTTTCGGTTCTTCGGCCAGCTCGACGGGTGTGGACGGCGGTTGCAAGGAGGCCGAACCCGATGGCTCGAGCACGGAGGTTTCCGTGACAGGGGCGCCATTGTTTAAATCCGGCGATTCCGCAACGGGCGTTTCCGCCGGCGGTTTCGTCCTGGTTTTTTTCATTGAAACTCTTGGCATAATTAAATTGGTTGGATTGACCGGATTTCAATTCCCGGGCGTGAAAGGCCGTCACCCGTTGGACGCCCGATGGCCGGAAAAGTTCAAATTGGATTTTCGTCAACCAGGCGTTCGAGACAGTGCAGCCTCAATACGGCAAGGGAAATTCGCAGTCAACTCCCAGACATACTGCCGCAACCCGGCCGCGGTGTCAAATTCGATTTTTCCTGTGCGATTTTCATTTCGGCGGGTGCTATAAATTGAACATGACGCCGGATTCAGAGTTGCTTGGCCGTTACGCCCGAACCCGTTCCGAAGACGCCTTCGCCGAACTCGTCCGGCGGCACGTCAACCTCGTCTATTCCGCCGCGCTCCGGCAGGTCAATGGCGACGCACATCTGGCGCAGGACGTGGCGCAGACCGTCTTCACCGATCTGGCGCGCAAGGCCGGTTCGCTCGCGCGCCGCGAAACGTTGACCGGCTGGCTTTACACCAGCGCGCATTTCGCCGCCGCGAAAATCGCGCGAACGGAAAACCGCCGCCGCGGCCGCGAGGAAAAATTTATGCGCGACCCGATTCAAAACAGTGGAACGGGCGTCTCGCCCGTCCATCCCGCGCCCGAATCCGACTGGGAAAATCTCCGCCCCACGCTCGACGACGCCATGCACGAGCTCAAGGAAACCGACCGCGAAGCGATTTTGTTGCGCTATTTTGAAAACCAGCAATTCACCGAGATCGGCACCAAACTTGGTCTCAACGAAAACGCCGCGCGGATGCGCGTCGAGCGCGCCCTGGAAAAATTGCGCGGCATTTTGACCAGACGCGGCATCGCGACGGCGACGGCGCTGGCGTCCGTAATTTCGGCGAACGCAGTCCAACTGGCGCCCGCGAATCTGACGGCGACATTGGCGGCAACCTCCATCGCTGCTGCCGGAACCGGAACCTTTACCCTTCTTAAAATTATGACCGCAACGCAATTAAAACTAGGCATTGGCGCACTTGTGGTGGCCGGCGTGACAACGGCGCTGGTGGTACAACATCAAGCCCAAACCGGTTTGCGCGGGGAGAACCAGTCCTTGCGCCAACAGCTGGCACGGCTGCGAGCGGATAACGATAATCTGTCCAATCGTCTCACCGGGGTTGTTGAGACTGAATCACTGCCACGCGAGCAATTTAACGAATTGCTGAAATTACGCGGCGAGGTTGGAGTTTTGCGCCGGCAGAAATACGACCTTCAAAATTCCCTGACGCAAATGCAAAGTGCTCAATCTCGGTATCCCAATCCAAATGAACAGCGGCAGGAGCCGACCGCTCCACCGGCAGATTATCCAAGAACTCCCGATGCAGCCACAAAAGAAATTTTTAACATTTGGGCGCGGGGGGATTGGGATGCGTTTATGACCAACTATACTGATCCCGAATTTCCCCGCAGCGTCTATGACCAAATGTACACTGACGAAATGAAGAGCAATGTGCTGGGCATGGAGATAATCAGCATCGGTCAGCCGACAAATTGGTTGTCAAACAGAAGCGTCAACAAGTGGTTTGTGCCTTACGACGTCCGATTCAAAGATGGCACCGAGAAAAAATTCCGGCTGTCCATCGGCCAGGACTTAAACACCGGGCGTTTTTATTTTGACGGTGGATTTTAATTCAATACGGCAGCGGGAATCTCGCCGTCAGCTCGCGCACGCGGTCGCGGACCTTGTGCGCGGTGTCCACGTTTTTGATGTCCATTAACACTTCGGAAATCATGTCCGCGATCGCCGCCATTTCCACTTCCTTCATGCCGCGCGTGGTCACGGCCGGCGTGCCCAGCCGGACGCCGCTGGCCTGGAACGGCGAGCGCGTTTCGAACGGAATCGTGTTTTTGTTCACCGTGATGCCGGCCTCGTCGAGCGCCGTCTGGCAGTCCTTGCCCGTGAGGTCTTTCACCCCCACGTCCACCAGCATCAGATGATTGTCCGTGCCGCCGCTGACGATGCGATAGCCGTTGCGTTTCATGCCTTCGGCCAGCGCCTTCGCGTTTTTGACGATTTGTTCCTGATACGCCTTGAACGCCGGCTGCAAGGCTTCCTGGAAACAAACCGCCTTGCCCGCAATGACGTGTTCCAATGGCCCGCCCTGGATTCCGGGGAAAACCGTCGAATCAATTTCCTTTGCGTTCTTTTCGCGGCACAGAATCAATCCGCCCCGCGGCCCGCGCAGGGTCTTGTGCGTCGTCGTCGTCACAAAATCCGCGTGCGGTATGGGGCTGGGATGGATGCCGACCGCAACCATGCCGGCAATGTGGGCGATGTCGGCCAGCAGATACGCGCCAACTTCGCGGGCAATTTCGCCCATGCGCTTGAAATCAATGATGCGGGGATACGCGCTGGCGCCGACGGTGATCATCTTCGGTTTGTGCTCGCGCGCCATGGCCGCGAGCTGGTCGTAATCAATCCGCTCATCGTCCTTGCGCACGCCGTAGTGGACGATTTCAAAAAATTTGCCCGAGAAATTCACCTTGTTCCCGTGGGTCAAATGTCCGCCGTGGCTCAAGTCCATCGTCAGCATCTTGTCGCCGGGTTTGAGCATAGCAAAATAGACGGCCATGTTGGCCTGGCTGCCGGAGTGCGGCTGGACATTCGCATGTTCGGCCCCGAACAATTTCTTGGCGCGATCAATCGCGAGCTGCTCGATGCTGTCCACATTTTCGCAGCCGCCGTACCAGCGTTTCTTCGGCAGGCCTTCGGCGTATTTGTTCGTCAGCACGGAGCCCTGGGCTTCCAGGACCGCCGGGCTGGTGAAATTTTCGGACGCAATCAGCTCGATGTTTTCCTGCTGGCGCACGCGCTCGCGTTCGATGAATTCGGCCACGGCGGGATCCACGTTGCGCAGGCGGAGTTGCGGCGCGGCGAACCGCACGTCCATTTTCCCCACGCGGCGCGCATGGCGGCCGCCCTCGAATTTCGCGGCGATGAAGGCATCGAGAATTTTCCGTCCCAGTTCGGGCGAAATGCTTTTCCCCCCGAGGCAAAGGACGTTGGCGTCGTTGTGCTGCCGCGCCAGCGCCGCGGCCTGTTCGTTGCTCACCAGCGCAGCGCGCACGCCCGGCACTTTGTTGGCGGTCATGCTAACTCCGACCCCGCTACTGCAGATGAGCAGTCCCAATCCCGCCCGGCCCGCGGCGACGGCCTGGGCCACCGGCAGGGCGAAATCGGGATAATCATCGTCCGGCTCCTTCGACGTCGCGCCAAAATCCGTGAAGCTCAAACCGCGCTGCTGCAAATGCTGTTTCAAGGCCTCTTTCAATTCGTAGCCGCCATGGTCGGCGCCGAGGGCAAAATTCGTGGTGGATGCGGTTTTGGCCATTTGCGGGGCCGACAAGGTTTCGTGTTGTTCCATAAATTTCAAAAGTGAGGCGATGGCCGCTCTAATCTGGTTGCGGCAGCCCACGTACACCTCGTAGGAACTGCCGATCGGGTCGCTGATGTCTTTTTCAAACGGTTCTAGCGTTTCGTCAAATTCGCGCAGCAAAAAGGTCTTCTCCGCCGCCGGCGGATACATCAGCGCAATCGTGTCCACGTGGCCGTGCGTCATGCCAAAAATGTAATCGGCCTGCCGCGCCAGTTCCGCCGTCAGCATCCGGCTGCGGTGTCCGGTAATATCAATTCCCAGTTCGCGCATGGCCGACACCGCATGCGGCGTCGGTGGCTGTCCGTCCGCCGCGCCGAGTCCGGCCGACAGCACGCGAAAATCCCCGCGCCGGGCCACCGCCTGGCGAAAAAGCCCTTCGGCCATCGGGCTGCGGCAGATATTGCCGGTGCAGATGAACAAAATGGTTTTCATGCCGCGTAAAAGTTCAAGGTGGGTCGTGAACCGCGAATCGTCAACCCGAAATCAGGAACGGAACTCCCGGACAATCGCGAGACCCTTGATCAAATCCACCGCGCGCGCCAGAACCGGATCGTGAATCACCGGCTTCTGCGGCCCGGCCGCGCGCGCCGGCGGCGGGTTTTCAAATTCGTCGCCGTCCTTGATTTTCGCGCGGACCAAATCCGCCTCGCTGGTGTGGTCCACCCAGGGCAGATAATCGTTCGTGCCCGTGAGCGGGGCGAAATCGTTGGTCGCTGCAGCCGCGTAGGGATTGTCAAAGAACTTTTTTTCGTCGGCCGGGTTTTCCTCGACGGAGATGTCTGGTTTTATCGCCGCCGCGGCGGTGCTGAAAATCAAGCCTGCCCGGTTTTGGCGCAGCGCGGTCGCCAGCGCCAGGGCCGCACCATGGGTGCGGTCATTCACAAGAATTGCCAACGGCAATTTCTTCCCGGCAAACAAATTCGCCGTTGCCGTCGCTGCCGCCGTGTCATCACCGTCGGCAAAGCGCAAATCCAGAATGGTCCCGGCAATTTCGTTTGCTGCCGTCAGCGCGCGATTTGCTGCGCCGATTTCGTCGGCCACGCCTACAGCAATATGGCTGACGCGGAAATATGCCACGTTGCTTTCCAAAATCCCCGATTTCACCGGCGACAAGTTGTTTGTGTCCGCGCGCGACAAAACCGTCGCCGCCAGCAAACCGGCCAGGGCCACGCTGAAATAACTGAAGAAATGTCGCGTCATTATCCGATGAAGTTGCCCGACCAGAGCATGAAAGTAAAGGCGCTTACGCATAGCCATTAAAAGATTCCCGGTGGGGCGAGACTCCGTCGAGCCCTGAATTCCGTAGAATTTTCTGTCGGATTCCGCCGCCCGGCGGCGATATACTTTCAAAAGCATGACAAGCGATTCGGACCTGCTGGGGCAATACGCGCGCAAGAATCTGCAGGATGCCTTCACGGAAATCGTCCGGCGGCATGTGGACCTGGTTTATTCCGCCGCGCTGCGCCAGGTCCGTTCGCCACAACTGGCCGAGGAAGTCACTCAATCCGTCTTCACCGACCTTGCGCGGAGCGCCGGCAAATTGAGTAATGCCGCCGGCGGCTCGCCGGTTTTGACCGCCTGGCTTTATGTCGTCACGCGGCGCACGGCCATTGACGCGGTGCGAACGGAATCACGCCGGCAGTTGCGCGAGCAAATCGCCGTGGAGATGAACAACATGAATGCGACCGCCAACGACTGGATGCAAATCGCGCCGCTGCTCGATGACGCGATGACGGCGCTTGACGAAACCGACCGTGCCGCCGTCCTGCTCCGTTATTTCGAGAACAAATCCCTCCACGAAGTCGGCGCAACGCTTGGCACTTCCGACGATGCCGCGCAAAAGCGCGTGAGCCGCGCCGTGGAAAAATTGCGGGAATTTTTCTCGAAACAAAAAATTACCATTGGCGCGAGCGGACTGGCCGTTTTGATTTCCACCAACGCCGTTCAATCCGCGCCGATTGGATTGGCTGCGACCATTTCCGCCGCAGCCATTTTGACCGGAACTGCCGTTTCCACTTCAACCGTCGTTGCCACAACCAAAATTATTGCCATGACTACTTTGCAAAAATCAATTATCGGCGTAGCATTTATTGCTGCCGTCGGAACCGGAATTTTTGAAGCACATCAAAATGCCAAATCGCAAAATCAAAACCGGACACTTCAAAAACAATCAGTGTTATTGGCCGGACAAATTCAGCAATTGCAACGCGAGCGCGACGACGCGACAAATCAATTGGCGGGTTCGCTGGCAGAGAACGCGCAATTAAAATCCGATTCAAATGAAAACGAACTTTTGAAATTGCGAAGCGAAGTCACGCAATTGCACAAAGGGGCCAGCGATCCAACGGCGGATGCCGCGAAGAATTGGCTGACCCGTGTCAATCAACTCAAGGAATGGGCGGAGCAAAATCCGGCAGCGGAAATCCCAGAATTCAAACTTCTGACCAAGCAAGATTGGTTAAACGCCGCTCGTTCCGATTTAAATACAGATGCGGATTATCGTCGAGCGATGAGTTCGTTAAGAGACACCACGGAAAACAAAGTGGCTTCCATGATGCATTCGGCATTGGGAAAATATATTCAGGCCAATGGTGGCCAATTTCCAAGCGACCTCTCTCAACTTCAGTTGTATTTTGATTCGCCGCTGGACGACGCCATTTTGCAACGATGGGAGATTGTGCCGGCAAAAACCATTCCAAATATCGGAGTCGGCGAGCCTAATATTATTACGGAGAAATCCGCAGTGGACGATTTATTGGATACCAGAATGGTTATCGGCGCGCGCGGCTATGGTAACACGGATTTTTTGGGAACGGAAATCGGCGATGCCGTAAATCCGCTTCGCAAGGCATACGGCGAAGCCCACGGCGGTAATTGGACGGGCTTTAATAATTCCAATCTCTTGGAATATGCCACCAGACCTGAACAAAAAGCTGCGATTCAAAAATTGATCGAACAGCAGCAGTTGAGATCAGGTCAATAACGCCTTTGCTGCGATGTCATGGCGGAAGTGCGCGCCTTCGAAACAAATCCTTCCAACCGCGGCATAGGCCGCCGCTTGCGCGGATTTCAAATCCTTCGCCCACGCCGTCACACCCAGAACACGCCCGCCGTTCGTGACAATCTTCCCATCATTCAACGCCGTACCGGCATGAAAAACTTTCGTGTTCGGCAAGTTCGCCGCTTCAGCCAGTCCAAAGATCGGCTTGCCCTTCGCGTAACTGCCGGGATAACCGCCGCTCGCCATCACCACACAAACGGACGCCAGCGGACTCCACTTCAATTCGATTTTGTTCAGCGTCCCGCTCACGCTGGCGTCGAGCACCTCGACCAGGTCGTTTTCCAGTCGCGGCAGATAGACCTGCGTTTCCGGGTCGCCAAAGCGCGCGTTGAATTCCAGAACTTTCGGTCCGGCTTTCGTAATGATGATGCCGGGATAAAGAATGCCGTGGAAATCAATCCCTTCCGCCGCACACCCGCGCATGAATGGCTCCAGAATTTTTCGGCCCGTTTCGGCCAATGCCGTTTCGCTCAGGAACGGCGTCGGACAATAAGTCCCCATGCCGCCGGTATTCAAACCCCGGTCTCCGTCTAACGCGCGTTTGTGATCCTGCGACGTGGGAAATAATTTCGCCGTTTTGCCGTCGCACAGCGCGTGCAGTGAAATCTCCATACCTTCCAGAAATTCCTGAATCACGATTTTCGCGCCGGCCGCGCCGAAGGCTTTGCCCACCAGGATTTCGTCAATCGCCTTGTTCGCCTCGGTTTCGTTGGCACAAATCAAAACGCCTTTGCCTAGCGCAAGACCATCAGCTTTCACGGCGCATTTGCCGCCGAGCGATTCAATAAAAATTTTTGCCGCTGTCGGTTCGTTGAAAGTGCCGGCTTTTGCCGTGGGGATGCCGTATTTCTCCATGAACCGCTGGGAGAAAACTTTCGACGACTCAAATTGCGCCGCCTTTTGGTTCGGTCCCCAAATCCGCAATCGGTTTTTCTGGAACAAGTCCACGATGCCCAGCGCCAGCGGGTTGTCCGGTCCCACGACCGTGAGTCCGATTTTTTTCTCCTGCGCGAATGCGAGCAGCTTCGGCAAATCTTCCGCGCCGATGGGAACGCACTCGATGGGTTTCTCCGTTTGCTTTGTTCGCTCCTGTTGGATTCCCGCATTGCCCGGCGCGCACCAAAGTTGTGTGACGTGCGGCGATTGCGCGAGTTTCCATACCAGCGCGTGTTCGCGTCCGCCCGAACCGATGACGAGGAGTTTCATGGACAAAGGCATTGAATCAGGAAATCGCGATATCGGGAAAATATTTTTTTAACATCCGGACAAGTTCCTCTGATTTCGTCATTTGCCCGCTTGACCGGTCGGCCTCGTCCCAAGCAAACTGGACAAGTATGGATGTCTTAACTCTCGCCCGCATCCAGTTCGGGGCCACGATTTCGTTTCATTACATTTATCCGCCATTGAGCATCGGACTCGGCGTCCTGTTGGTCTGCATGGAAGGCCTGTGGCTCAAAACCAAAAACCCGGTTTATCACCAGATGGCACGGTTCTGGACCAAGGTATTCGCGCTCACCTTCGCCATCGGCGTGGCCACGGGCATCGTCATGGAATTCGAGTTCGGCACCAACTGGGCGACCTATTCGCGCTTCGTCGGCGACGTGTTCGGCAGCGCGCTGGCGGCGGAAGGCATCTTTGCATTTTTCCTCGAATCCGGTTTTCTCGCCGTCCTGCTGTTTGGCTGGGACAAGGTCGGCCGCAAGCTGCACTTTTTCTCCACGTGCATGGTCTGCCTGGGTGCGCATTTCAGCGCCGTCTGGATCGTCGTGGCCAATTCGTGGATGCAGACGCCAGCGGGTTACCACCTCGTGGTTCGAAACGGCGTGGAGCGCGCGGAAATCACCGATTTCTGGCAACTGGTGTTCAACCCGTCCATGGTGGACCGGCTGTTTCACGTATTGTGCGGCGCGTGGCAGGCGGGCGCGTTCCTGGTCGTGAGCGTCAGCGCGTGGTATCTGCTCAAGAAACGTCATCTGGATTTTGCGCGCGCGTCGCTGCGGGTGGGTCTGGCGGTGGCGCTGGCAGCATCATTGCTCCAATTGGTCAGCGGCGATTCGAGCGCGCGCAGCGTGGCGAAGAACCAGCCCGAAAAACTCGCGGCGTTTGAGGGACTTTACAACACGACGTCCAATGCGCCGCTCACCCTCGCCGGTTACGTGGACGAACAAAATCAAAAAGTGGTCGGCCTGCAATGGCCGGGGATGTTGAGCTGGCTGGTCAGTTTCGACACCAAAACCACGGTGACCGGCCTGGATGGTTATGCGCCAGAAGATCGTCCGCCGGTGGCGGCGTCATTCCTGTTCTTTCACGGCATGGTGGGGATCGGTTTTGCAATGATTGCGATTGCCGCGCTCGGATTTCTTTATTTCCGGCACGGCTCGCTGCACGAACGGCGCTGGCTGCTGTGGATTCTCGTGTTCTCCGTGCTCGGCCCGCAAATTGCCAACCAGCTCGGCTGGTTCGCGGCGGAAGTCGGCCGGCAACCGTGGATTGTCTATCACCTGATGCGCACGCCGGAAGGTCTTTCCAAAGTTGTGCAGGCGAATGTGGTGCTTACGTCGCTGATTTTGTTCACGTTCATTTATTTTCTGCTGTTCACGGTTTTCATTTATCTGCTCAACGACAAAATCCAGCGCGGCCCGGATGACGCCGACCTGACGCCAGCAGGAAAGCTCGCGTTGCCAACAAAGAATTAACCCACCCCGAAAAGACATGAATTTCGATTTGAACACCACCTGGTTCGTCCTCGTCGGCGTGCTGTTCACCGGTTACGCGATGCTCGACGGCTTCGACCTCGGCATCGGCGCATTGCACCTGTTCACGAAAGACGATGCCGAACGGCGCACGTTGCTCAACGCCATCGGACCGGTATGGGACGGCAACGAAGTCTGGCTGGTCACCGGCGGCGGCGCGTTGTTCGCCGCGTTTCCGAATGTCTATGCAACCGTGTTTTCCGGTTTCTATCTTGCGTTCGTCCTGCTGCTCGTAGCGTTGATTTTTCGCGCCGTGGCCATCGAATTTCGCAGCAAGCAGCCGATGCGCTGGTGGCGGCAGATGTGGGACATCGGCTTTTCCGTGGGCAGCTTGTTATCCGCCCTGCTCATCGGCGTCGCGCTTGGCAACCTCGCGTGGGGAATTCCGGTTGATGCCCGCGGCGAATTCGCCGGAACCTTTCTGGGCCTGTTGAAACCGTATCCGCTCCTGCTGGGTGTCACCACTGTGGCGTTGTTCATGATGCATGGCGCAATTTACGGTGTGATGAAGACCGAGGGCGCGCTCCACGACAAACTGCGCCGCTGGGCGATGAATTCCATCATTTTTTTCGTGATCTGCGCCGCAACCACGACGATGGCCACGCTGCTGTTCGTGCCGCACATGACCGCGCGGGTGCATGACAATCCGTGGCTCTTCAGCCTCGTGCTGGCGAACATGCTCGCCATCGCCAACATCCCGCGTGAGTTTCATCATGGACGCGACTGGTTCGCCTTCCTGTCGTCGTGCGCCGCGATGGTTTCGCTGATGGCGCTGTTCGCGATTGATCAATATCCAAACCTCGTTTACAGCCTGCCCAATCCCGGAAACAGCCTGACGATTTACAATGCCGCTTCATCCGCGAAAACGCTGGAAATCATGCTGGTCATCGCCTGCATCGGCGTGCCGGTGGTGATTGCCTACACAATTTGCATCTACTGGATTTTCCGCGGCAAGGTGAAGTTGGACCGGATGAGCTACTAGAAATTTACGATTGAAGATTGAAGATTTACGATTTTCCCAAAAATCGCGTGGAGCGTAAATCGTATATCGCAAATCAAATCACCCTTGCTTCGCCTTTGCCTTTCACCACCTCGCCAATCAGCCACGCCTTGTGTTTCTTGGCGCGGATGAACTTCAAGACCGTGTCCGCCTTGGCTGCCGATACGACAGCCACCATGCCGATGCCCATGTTGAAAACCTGATACAGCTCGGCATCCGGCACACCGCTTTTGGCTTCGATGATTTTGAAAACCGGCAACATGTCCCACGAACCTTTACGGATGACCACGTCCAGATGGCGCGGCAGCACGCGCGGGATATTGTCCACAAACCCGCCACCGGTAATATGCGCGAAGGCCTTTACAATATTTTCGGAGGGGCGAGTTCCACGAGCCCCTGACTTTCGGGGTTCTGATATTGAGGGCTCGTATAACTCGTCCCTCCCATTGAATTTCTTCAATAACCGCTGCACCAGCGAGCCATAGCTGACATGGACTTTTAACAATTCCGCGCCAATCGTGCCTTTCAATCCTGGCACGCGACTGGTCGGCTTGAGCTTCAGTCGCTCGAAGAAAATTTTGCGGGCGAGCGAATAACCATTCGTGTGCAGGCCACTCGAGGCGATGCCAATAACGGCGTCACCGCGCTTCACGGTCTTCTGGCCGTTGAGCATTTTTGATTTCTCGACGACGCCGACAATCGTGCCGCTCACGTCATATTCGCCTTTCTGGTAGAACCCCGGCATCTGCGCCGTTTCGCCGCCAATGAGCGCGCAATGGTTTTCCGCGCACGCGCGCGCAAAGCCCTTGATGATGTCGGTGAAGATGTGCGGTTGCAACTTGCCGGTACCGAGATAATCGAGAAAGAACAGCGGCTCGGCGCCCAGCACGGCGATGTCATTGACACAATGGTTCACGAGGTCGGCGCCGATGGTGTCGTGCTTGTTCATCGCGAAGGCGATTTTGAGCTTGGTGCCCACGCCGTCCACGGACGACACGAGGACCGGCTCGCGGTATTTCTTCAGGTCGAGCGCGAACAGGCCGCCGAAGCCGCCGACCTTGCCAAGCACCTCGCGACGATGCGTGGCGGCAAGCAATTGTGGCAGGGTGGATTTGATCTTGTTGCCCAAATCAATGTCCACACCCGCCCGGGCATAAGCCTTTTGTTTCATCCGGCGGAAAGTAAATCCGCAAAACGCCGTGTGGGCGAGAAAATTTCGCGGGAAGACGTTTGCTCAAACGAAATTTTTTATTGCGGCGGGAATTTAATTTCAATTTCCACCGATAATCTTCCGACTGTGCAGTCAACGGGTTTCAATGGAGTTCCCAATGAAACAAGTTTGCATTGACTTTCGCTTGTCCACGGCGGGCAAACCCGTCACATTTTTCGCCCATGGGTTCACACACCAAGCTGCAAACGAAAATCGCCGGCGTATTGGGTGGTTTGGGATTGCTGGCGATGGTTGGCTATGCTGATTACATCACGGGATACGGTCTCACCCTGCTTGCGTTTTACTTATTGCCCATCCTGTATGTTCTGCGATACGTGGGGCCGGGGTTTGCCTTTCTGATGGCGGTGATGTCGGCGTTTGTCTGGCTGTTTGCAGACATTGCGGCGGGGGAGCGTTATTCGGATTTCCTGGTCCCGATTTGGAACACTGGCATCCGCATGTCGGTTTTTCTCCTGGTGGTCATTTTATTTTCCACCCGGAACCATTTGAAGAATCTGGTGGATCAACGGACGGAAAGCTTGCGGCAGGAAATTCGGGAGCGCAGCCGTCTGGAGAAGGAACTTCTGGAAATCGCGGGAGCCGAGCAGCGGAGGATCAGCCATGATTTGCATGACAGTTTGGGACAGCATCTGACGGCCACCGCCCTGGCGGGCAAGGTGCTGGCAAAAAAGCTGGCCAATAAATCCACGGTCGAACCGGCCACGGCTGACCGCGTGGTCGCCATGGTGGAAGAGGCGATTGAACTGACGCGAAACCTTGCCCGCACGTTGCATCCCATCGAGTTGGGGACGGATGGCTTGGTGGACGCGTTGCAAAATCTGGCGGCCAACCTGTCCAAGGCTTTCAATGTTTCCTGTCGCTTGCAACATTCCGGGGCGATTGTTTTGAACGACCCCAAGGCGAGTATCCATTTGTATCGCATCGCCCAGGAGGCGGCGAGCAATGCCATCCGTCATGGCCGCGCCCGCAACATTATCATCTCGCTGGACGCCACCAGTAAAAGCCTCATGCTGGCGGTGACGGATGATGGCGCTGGATTGCCGGCGGACGCCCGGACCAAAAAAGGCATGGGCTTGCGGATCATGAATTATCGCGCCGGCATGATTGGTGCGACTTTTGACATCCAAAATTTGCCGTCGGGCGGCGCGCGCGCGGTTTGCGTTTTAAGCCCCTCGGCTGACTGATGCTGAAAATTATGCCGCCGAAAACTAAAATTCTGCTGGTGGATGACCATCCGCTGGTGCGTGAGTGGCTCACCAACCTGATCAATGAGGAGTCGGATTTTGAAGTCTGTGGCTCGGCCGGCAACACCCGCGAGGCGCTCGGTTTGATCGGGACGCTTCTGCCGCGGATTGTCATCGTGGACATTTCACTGGATGGCGGTTCCGGCTTGGAACTCATCAAGAACGTCAAAGCGGTTCATCCCAAAGTGGATCTGATTGTCTTGTCCATGCACGACGAAATGCTTTATGCCGAGCGGGCCATGCGGGCCGGGGCGGTTGGTTATGTCATGAAACGCGATGCCACCGACAAGGTGCTGGCGGCCATCCGCGCGGTGCTCCAAGGCGGCCTTTATTTCAGCAACACCGTCAACGCCATGCTGGCGCAAAAACTTGTCCAAGGCGCCGGTGACCCGACGACGGCCATCGCGGCCTTGAGCGATCGCGAACTCGAGGTGTTTCAATTGCTGGGGCGTGGCTACAGCACGCGTCAGATTTCCGAACAGATGAATGTGGGTTTTAAGACAGTTCATGTCTATTGCGCCCGGATCAGGGAAAAGCTCAACCTGGCCAATATCAATGAACTGGCTTTTCGCGCCATCCGCTGGCATGAAAGCCAGCAGCCCCGCTAAGACTTCTCCCTTTAAACATTGTAGGAATTATTCCTACAATATAATTAGCAGAAGCTATACAGACGTTTTGTGCGTTTGGTTTTGAGGTTGCTTCTGTTTGAACCATCGCGGTTGCGTCAGGCAATGCCGGAACCAAATTATCATAGCCCGCTTGGCGCTGAGTTCCGCCGCATTAAAAGAAATATGAAAAATACCAAAGCCATCCGCACGGCGGGCTTCACACTGGTGGAAATCATGATTGTCGTGGCCATTATCGGCCTCTTGGCGGCGATTGCCATTCCCAACTTCGTCCGGGCCCGGGCCACCTCGCAAGCCAACGCTTGCATCAACAACCTGCGTCAGATTGACGGCGCAATCAACGAATGGGCCTTGGAACAAGGCAAAGCGACCGGGGCCACTGCTCCGACCTTGACCGCGGATCTGACACCCTACATCAAGTTGAACGCCAACAACAAAATTCCCGGTTGCCCGGCAGGCGGCAACTATACCACGTTCGCAGTGGGGGCTACGCCGCAAGTAACTTGCAGCCTCGGCAACACGGTCAATCCGGTGCACAAGCAGCCATAAAAGGTGGGGATGGACGCTGATACCTCAGCGCCCGCAGCGCGACATCTTTGTAGTTTGCCGCCCCAAACCAATTCAAGCTCCGCAGGAGCGGCATATTCCGCGCAGTGTCCCGATGATGCCGCTCCTGACGGAACTTTGTCTTATTTGGAAATATCGGGCTACAAAGATATCAGCCCTGACGGGCTTTTGATTTCGGAGCGCGGGCAGCCTGCCCGCGTGTTCATGGAAGCAACAAACTCAACTCGCGGACAAGCTGTCCGCGCTCCTACACAAACACCAGCCGCACAATTTTTGCTTGGACCGCCATTGTCCAAGGCCGTAAGTCAGGATTGACAGCGTATGGTTTTGGGCGAACCTGAACAACGCAGTAGCCGACGACCCGTCCTCCGTAGTCCCGCATTGCGGGACGGAGGGTGGACGTGAGGAGGCGGATCCCTCAGCGAACGCATCCGAAAAAGATCCGTCTCGTTACCTTGGCGGCTACAAGAACATGGGCACACCTATTCGCATCCTGCATGTGGACGGCGACAGTTTCTTCGCCAGTTGCGAAATCGCGCGTAATTCCAAGCTCCAAGGCCGCCCGGTCTGGGTCGGCGGCGGGCGGCGCGGCGACGGCATCGTCATCGCCGCGAATCGCGTGGCCAAGAAATTCGGCATCAAGACCGGCATGGCGTGTTTCGAAGCGGCGCGGCTTTGTCCGCGCGGCGTGCTGTGCAAACCGCACTACGACGATTATCGGGAGCTTTCCCGGCAGATGTTCCGCATCCTCGAAGAATATTCGCCCACGCTGGTGCCCATCTCGATTGACGAAGGTTTCCTGGATTTCACCACGATGGACCGTCACGTCTGGCGCAACACGACGCCGGAGAAATACATCGGCGAAATCTGCGAACGTATTTCGCGCGAGGTGAAGCTGCCGGTCTCGGCCGGTCTGGCCAATTCCTCGCGCCTGGCCAAACTGGCGACGGACGCCGCCAAGCCCGGGTTCATCGAAATCAAATCCGGCGACGAAAAGGAATTTCTGAAGGACCGCTCCGTGCGCGAGCTTTCCGGCATCGGCAAAAACCGGCAACGCGCGCTGGCGGCGCTCGGCGCGATGACGTTCGGTCACGTGGCGAAATTGCCTTCGACGCTGCTCCGCAAAAAATTCGGCATCTGGGGCACGCAACTCTGGCTGTTCAGCAACGGGCTGTGGAGCGAGCCGTTGCTGCTGCAGGTCAAGGACCGCACGACGATTTCCAGCAACACGACGCTGCCTTACGACGAGCCGGATTACGAGGGGGCGCTGACGTTCACGTTGAGCGAGGCGACGCGGCTGGTCGGCCAGTTGCGCCGCGAACAAATGCAGGCGCGCGAGCTGGGCCTGACGATCCGGTTCAACGATTTCAGCGAGGTCAGCGGCGGTCACCGTTTCCATGAACCGCAATTTCAAAATTCCGTCATGAACGCGGTCCTGGAAAATATTTTCCACAAATTGATGAGCGACCATGCCAAACCGGTCCGGCAAATCCGCATCGCGTTCTGGAACCTGGCGCGGCTGGACACGCAGCCGACGCTGTGGGGCAAGACCGACGCGGAACGCTGGGGCGCGCTGGATGACGCGGCGCACCAGCTCAACGAGCGGTTCGGCCGGCCGGCGGTGATGACCGGCGCGCAACTGGCCTTGCGTGCGCTGGAGGACGCGTTCAAAAATCCGAAGGCGAAATGCCCGTTCGTGCCGCAGCGCGAGATGGTGAAAAAACTCTGGGGCACGGACGCCGACCCGCTGGCGCACAAGGGCGAATGGGAAAAACGCCTTTCCAAAGTCAGCAAGCAGTCGCAGTTCCAGCATTGATCCGATTTCTCTCGGAGGGGCGAGCTCCGCGAGCCCCTGAATTCTTACATGCTGCTGGACGTCAGGGCGTCGTGGAACTCCGCCCTCCGAAATCATTTCACAAACGGCAATTCCACAATCTTTGCGGAACTTTCGCCCGCCGTCGTTCGCAACATCAGCTCCGTTCCGATTTGGTTGGCTTCGCGGCGAACGTAACCCAACGCGATATTGGCATTTAGCACCGGCGATTTCACGGCGCTGGTAATGTAGCCGACTTCCCTGCCACCCTGGAAGAGTTTGTCTCCGTGTTGCGGTAATGGCAGCCCCGCACTTGCGGGGTCGGCGAGGCGCAGGCCGCGCAGTTCACGATTCACGTGGCCGATGCTGTGAATGCGATTGATGACTTCCTGGCCGATGTAGCAACCTTTGTTGTAACTCACGGCGAGATTTTCGATACCGCATTCGAGCGGAATGTTTGTCTCATCCATGTCCGCGCCGAAGCGCGGAACACCCGCCTCGATGCGCGCGGTTTCGAACGCCCGCCAGCCAATGGCGCGCCCGCCAATCTGTTTTGCCGCCGCGATTAATTTGTCCGCTACCGCGCCAAGCGAGGGATTGGGAACAAACAAATCGAAGCCGGAATAGGTAGGGCGTGTCACTCCGTGCGCGCCGTCGGCGGCGGGCAGAGGACTGCCCGCCCTACCTTGTTGTCCCCAATCAAGCCGCGGATGGTTCATCAAATAAATCTCGCCCATGGTCGCATCGGAAATTTTAACGAGGGTAGGGCCGACCTGCCGGTCGGCTCGGACGCGCGGCAGCGCGTCCCTACCAACCAATCCCAAAGCGAGAACAACGTCTTCCGCCCTTGGCCCTTGCACGCTGAGTAAACCGTAATGCGGCGCGGCGTCCACGATTTGCACATCGTCAGCAACGATGAATTTTTCAAGCCGTTGCGAAATTTTCCCGGTCAGGCCCGGCTCGAAGTCCAGCAACAGTTCGTCCGGCAGGCAGAAAATATTCAGGTCGCTTTCCATTTTGCCCTTCGCGGTGGTGAGTGTGGCATAACAGCCTTCGCCGGCGCGCAATCTTTTTACATCGTTCGTTACCTGGCCATGCAGAAAACGCGCCCGGTCGGCGCCGACGAGACAGATTCGTCCGCGAAAACTTAAATCAATCACACCGGCGCTTTCGCGGAGGGCGGCATGCTCGGCCGGCCAGTCGCCATAGTCGTTGACGACTTCCGCGCCATTCAATTCGATGAAGCGGGCGCCGAGGTGATGGTGAAATTCCCGCAATCCCTGAACGTTCATAACCATGCGGCATTCATTGGGGTGTTGTCCCCATCAGTTCCAACTTTTGCTTTGCCTCCACGTAATCCGGCTTGAGCCGCAATGCCTCTTTCAGTTGCACGATGGCCTCATCCCGCAAGCCGGATAGCGCCAGAATGGAGCCCAGGTCAAAACGGGCTTCCGCGTCATCCGGCGCAAGGCCCACGGCATCGGTGAATTGTTTGAGGGCGTCCTCGCCGCGACCGGCGCCGGCGAGGACATTGCCAAAATTTTTATGAAGCATTGCGTTGTTCGGTTCCGATTGCAGCGCCCGTTCGTAGCAGGCGATCGCTTCCGGATAGCGCCCCTGGCCGGCCAGCGCCCAGCCGAGATTGTTCAAAGCGTGCGTGTATTTCGGATCAATCCGAAGCGCCTGGCGGTATTGTTCGATGGCTGCATCCGCGTGGCCTTGTGCGAGCAACACATTGGCCAGATTGTTATGGGCGAGAGCGTTGTCCGGCGCCAGGCGCAAAGCTTTGCGGTATTCCTTGATGGCCCCGTCTTTTTTTCCCAACTCGTCCAGGACGACACCGAGATTTATGTGCGTCTCCGGCAGGTCCGGCGCCAGCCGCAACGCTGCCTGGAAATATGCAATCGCTTGGGCAGCCTGGTTTTGCCTGACCAACACATTGCCAAGACTGTTCAAGATGTCCACGTTGTCCGGATTGATTTGAAGCGCCCGGCGATAGTATTCGATTGACTCCTCCGGGTGTCCTTTCGTTTCCCGATATGAACCAAGAATATTATATGCCACCCAGTTGTTTTTTGTGACGGCAATCGCATGTTGGAAGAGGCTGTCCGTGTTTTGCCAGTAGCGCAATTGGTTCGCCGTCCGGATGGCGCAAGCGCCAAGGATCAACAGTCCAATCATTCCGACCATGACTCGCGGGCAGCGCCGCTGGGTCAATATCGCGCCGCCGCCCCAGGCCAGCACGATAAAGATTCCAATCAGCGGCACATAAGTGTAACGGTCGGCCAGCGACTGGATTCCGACCTGAACCAGGCCAATGACCGGCAGGAGTGTTCCCAAAAACCAAAACCAACCGGTGAACACAAAGGGCCATTTTCTCCCCAGCCACAGGGCTGCCAGGCACAGGCCCGCCACCAGCACAACGGCCAATATCACTTGTACGACCGGCCATTGTTCCGGATACGGGTAAAGCACAGTCAGATCCGCAGGCCAAAACATTTTGCCCAAATACCGGGCGTAGGAAACAAAAGCATTTTCGACCCGCGTCTCGATGGGAAGATTTGTCAATGAACTCATCGCGTTGGTTTTCTGCGCCAGAATCGCGATGATGCAGACAATGGCGCTCAGCGCAAAAAACGGAATTTTCTCGCGGACCAACGGCAAAAATGTGGAGAGCTGGAATTTGACAGACCATGGCTTTGCCGCTTGTGAGATCAAACCGGGCATTCTTCCCAAAGGCCAGTAGTCCAGCAAGAGCAGCACAAATGGCAGGGTCACCAGCATGGGTTTGCTCATCAAACCCAGCAAAAAAAACAACAGCGCCAGCAAGTAAAAAGGCGACCTGATGGCCGACGGCACGGTTTGTGTTCGTGCCACCCATTGCGCGTAGCGTGAATAAGCCCAAAGCGTGAGCAAAAAAAATAATGTGCTCAATACATCCTTCCGCTCGGAAATCCAGGCTACCGATTCAACATGCAAGGGGTGCAGCGCGAACAACGCCGCCACGAACGCGCTCCGCCAATGGGCGAAGGTGAGCCCCCTCAAAACCAGAAACAACAAAACGGCATTGGCGACATGGAGCAACAAATTGACCCGATGCGGTCCGGCGGGGCCCGGCCCGAACAAATCCACATCGAGCATGTGCGACAGCCAGGTCAGCGGATGCCAGTTGCTGGCATAACCAATATTGAAGGCCCAGGAGATACTCGCCCGCGTCAATCCCTGCTGCACGTACGGATTGGACGTGATGTATTTGGGATCATCGTAATGAACAAATTTGAAGTCATTGACCGGCCAGAATACCACAAACGTCACGAGCGACAATAACAGGCAGATAATCGACGGACGCTCTAATATGGCAATCCAACCCGCCGTCGTTCGGGGGCCGGCTGGCTGTCTCCCGGCGTCAATCCTTTCCGGTTCGCTCATGACTTCTTCAATATTTCGCGGAGAGTTTTCAGAAAATACTCCAAATCACAGGATGCCGAAGCAAAAAACCGAACGATTTTGAAATACCCTGCGGCGCGGCCGGCAAGCTCAATTGGCCGAAGGCGATTTTTCTTCCAGCTTGCTGGCACGGGCGATTTCATCCTTGAATTTTTCACGGCAACTCGGGCAGATGCTGTGCGAGAAACTGGCGTCGGAGCGCGAGTGGACGTACTGCTCGACGGTTTGCCAGTAGCCATGGTCGTTGCGGACGCTCTTGCACCAGGCGCAAATCGGGATGAGACCGGACAAGGTTTTGACCTGGGCCAGGGTCCGCTGCAGTTCGGCAATGAGTTTTTCGCGTTCGATTTCCGCGCGCCGGCGCCGGGCCATTTCGCGGCTGGCCATGAAATTGGCCAGCACGAGCAACAGGGCCGCCAGCACGCTGCCGATGATGAGCAAGCGTTCGGCATTGTGATAGTCCGCCTGTTCCGCGGCATCGCGCGCGTCCAATAATTTTTGCTCCTCGGCGGAAAACATTTTCAAGATATCGAGCGCGTGGCTGGTGATGGTTTTGCCTTCGCCGGTCTGCTCGGTCCGGAGCACTGCTTCGGCGCCCCGGTGCTGGTAGATGTCAATCAAACGCGCGTCATAGCCGAACACATCCTTCATCGCCACGGAGAGGAGCTTTAATTTTTGCTGCTGCACGGGGTTGTCGCGCGTCAGGTTGACGAGCCGGTTAAACAGGTCCGGCTCAAGTTTGATGCAGCGCTGGCACAAGGCGAGCGCGGCCGCGTCCCCCATTGTCACAAAATCGCGCATCCCATTCTGGATGTTCATGAGGTTGTCCTCGTACGCTTGCGCGGCAAGAATTTCCTGCGAAGTGTGCTGGCGCCAATAAATCGCGCTTTTCAATTCCGACATCGTCCGGATCGAAATGACCGCGACCATCACCATCAAAATCACTGAACCGATGACGGGCAGCCAGCGGAGGAAATGAGGATTTTCCCGCCGCGCGGTTGGTTCGGTCGCCTGGCTCATGTGAAATCTGACCGGCGGAAAATTAACACAAATAACCGGGCTGAAAAGCGCAACTTTTCGCGCCCGTTGGGAATCGCATTGCACTCCGGCGCGCTTGTAGCAAAATGAACGGATGAATTTGGACACGCTTTATTCCGAACTGACGCTGAAAACCAAAAGCAAGCTGGCGCTGGTCGTGCTCGACGGCCTCGGGGACATCGCCACCCAGGAACAAAATTACCTGACGCCGCTCGAAGCCGCCACAACGCCGAACCTCGACCGGCTCGCCAAGAACTCCGCGCAGGGTCGCATGATTCCCGCCGCGCCCGGCATCACGCCCGGCAGCGGGCCGGGGCACCTCGGCCTCTTCGGCTACGATCCGCTGGAATTCCAGGTCGGCCGCGGCGTGATCGAGGCGCTGGGCCTGGGCCTGGAATTGAAACATGGCGACGTGGCGGCGCGCGCGAATTTCTGCACGCTCGACAAAAAGGGAATCGTCACCGACCGCCGCGCCGGCCGCATCCCGACGGAGACGTGCGAAAAGCTTTGCGCGCTGCTCACGGCAAAAATCAAAAAGATTGGCGACACGGACATCCTCATCAAGGCCGGCAAAGAACACCGGTTCGTCGTCGTCTTTCACGGCGGCGGACTTGAAGGCCCGCTCACCGACGCCGACCCGAACCGCGAGGGTTTTGCCATTCCCACCGTCCATCCGCGCGACCCGAACAACGCCGGCCAGAAAAAGATGGCGGCGCTGATTGCGGATTTCTACAAAGCGGCACTGCCCATCCTGGCCAAGGAAAAGCCCGCCAACGGTTTTCTCATGCGCGGCATTGCGCATCAGCCGCATATTCCGCTGTTCGAGGAGCGGTACAAATTGAAGGCCGCGTGCCTGGCGGTTTATCCGATGTACAAGGGCCTGGCACAACTCGTCGGCATGAAAAAAATCGAGGGCTCGGCAACCATCGCGGAACAATTCGAACGTTATCTCAAGGAATACGACAACTTCGATTTCTTTTTCATCCACTACAAATATACCGACAAGGCGGGTGAGGACGGAAATTTCGTGGCCAAGATGAAGGCGATCCAGGATTTCGACGCCGCGCTGCCGATCCTGCTCAACAAAAAGCCGGACGTGCTCGTCGTCACCGGCGACCATTCGACGCCCTGCGCCATCAAAGGCCATTCGTGGCACCCGCAACCGGTAATGTTGCATTCGGCGGTGAGCGGTTCGGACAAGCTCGAACGCTTCACCGAAACCGGGGCGAACCTCGGCTCGCTGGGCGTGTTTAAGGCAAAGTATTTGATCCGCCTCATGCAGGCCAACGCCAGGATGTTCGACAAGTTTGGAGCCTGAAAAAGGATGACTGGATTGGTGGATTAATGGATGAATGGAAATCCAAAAATACAACCATCCAACCATGCGGTAATCTGATGAATCTGCCCAACAAGCTGACGGTGTTCCGTTTCGTGCTGACGGCGCTTTTTCTTTGGGCGCTGTTTTCGCCGATTCCGTACAACGACACGCTGGCGCTGGTTCTTTTCTCCCTGGCCGGCGCCACGGATTTTCTTGATGGCTGGCTCGCCCGCCGCCACCGGCTCATCACCAATTTCGGCATCCTGATGGACCCGCTGGCGGACAAAATCATGACCTGCTCGGCGTTCATCGCGTTCGTCGAAAGCACGCGCCTGGACCCGAACGCGCCGGTCAAAGTCGCGGCGTGGATGGTCATCATCATCGTCGCCCGCGAACTGACCATCACCGGCCTGCGATTGCTGGCGGCATCCAAAAATGTCGTGCTCGCGGCGGAAAACTTCGGCAAGCACAAGACCGTCTCGCAAATCGTGGCCATCAACGCGCTGTTGATCGTGGATGCGTGCGAGGAATGGCCGGCCGCGCTTCAGAAATTTTTCATGGCCTGGGTGCCGCCGTTCGCGGAATTCATGCTCTGGCTGACGGTTCTGCTGACGGTCGTGTCCGGGGCGATTTATTTGTGGCGCAACCGGGCGATTTATCTGACCGACGTGTGATGCCGGGAAGGACGGCGTGTCGCTGTCCCAAAATAAATCGAAGAAAATCAGGGACTCGTGGAACTCACCCCTCCGAGCGGTTTTTTAATGGCGCGAAGGCAAAGGTAGCGTTTCTCCGGCATTGGTGGATTGATAAACGGCCGGCGGCAGGTTGACCACCGAACGGCTGTGCCGGTGATGCCACCACGCCAGGCTTGCAAGCAGAAGAATTAAAACGATTGCCGCGGCGGCGATGCCGACGGCCCCCACCCGCCAGTTCAGCCGGGCGAGCCAATACATCAGATGGTCAAGCGGGGTTTTGGTCTGTTCCACCAGCGGCGGCGGTTCCTTGAATTTTTCCGTGCGCCCCAGTTCGGCGTCGAGGACGGACATGATTTGCGGCACGTCCAATTTGAGCGTCGTGGCGTAATTGCGGACAAATCCGCGGATATACACCGGCGCGGAGAACACATTGAAGTTTCCTTCTTCGAGCGCGCGGATGTGGTCGGTGCGGATTTTAGTGGCCTCAGCGACCTGGGAGATCGTGAGCTTTTTGGCTTCGCGTCCCGCGCGAAGTTGTTCGGCGACCGTTGGCATTCGCCTTATTTAGCGCGATTGACGCTTGATTGGCAATCTCGGATATTTTTGAACCGGCTTGAACCTTTTCTCGCCGCGCGCATTCTTCCTGGTGTAAATGCTGGTGGTGACTGAACGCGAACAATTGCCCGTGCAACAGGCCCGCGACGGAAAACCGGAGGCTTGGAACATTCTCTTTCAGCGCTATCAACTGCCGCTTTATGTTTATGTTTTTGAACTGGTCCACCAGGAACAGACGAGCCTCGACGTTGTGCAAGAAACGTTCATTGCCGCCGTCCGGCACATCGGCGGCCTGCGCGACAACACGAAGTTCGGGAGCTGGCTCTTTGGCATTGCGCATCAGAAATGCATTCAACGCTGGAGAAAACAGGCGCGAGAGGAAATTCTGCTCGAGGAAATTCCTGATGTTCCCGGTGAATCTGAAAACAGCCCGGACGATTTGCTCATCCGGCAGGAACAGGAGGCTGAATTTATGCAACGGTTGAACCAATTGCCGTTGCCGCAGCGCTCGGTGCTGCTGCTGCACTTCGTCGAGGATTTTTCGATCGAAGAAATCGCCACGATTACAGGCGCGAATCCCGGCACGGTGAAATCCCGGATGCATTACGCCAAGCGCACACTCAAAAAAATGTTGGAGGAGAAGAAATGAAAACGCCGCGTGACATTTTGTTCGCTCGTCATCAAACCATCGCTCCGAAACTTGACACCATCCGACACGGGGTTGTGAACGTTGAATTTGTTCGGGAGGGACGGCGGGTCGCCGTCCCCAAATACCGGGTCGCCGGCACGGCAACCCTCCCATTGTTGATTTGGCGTGAGTTGATTCTTCCGTGCCGACGGATTTGGACGGGACTGGCCGCGGTGTGGATTTTGATTTTCGCCGTGAATCTTCTGCAACGCGACCCATCCGAATTTATGGCGCGAAAAGTTTCGTCGCCGACCCCGGAAATGATTTCGGCGTTTCGACAACAGCAACGATTACTGGCCGAATTGATTGGTCAAAACGAAATGCGCACCGCCGAGCCGCGCAAAACATTTTTGCCGCGCCCGCACACCGAGTTGGGCGACCGGATTTTGACCACTTGAACTTTATGGAAACCGAACGAGCACAGAAAAACTGGCGGATTTTGCGCCGGAGTTTGATTGGCGTGGCCATTCTCGCCACGCTGATTGCAATTTTTTACACCGAGGAGGACTGGCGCGGCAAACGCGCGTGGGAAAATTGCAAACGCGAGCTCGAAGCCAAAGGCGCGGTGCTCGACTGGGACAAATTCATCCCGGCGACCGTCCCGGACGACCAGAACTTTTTCAAAGCGCCGGGAATGGCAAATTGGTTTGTCACGCATCACACGGTTGGAAGTCTCGCCTTTACTGCAGAGTACAAAATGAATGAATTGGGCCAGCATTTGGATCCCAAATATCCATTTGATGTGGCAAGTCGCAACGGCAGCAATAGTCCGGTTGTGATAGCCGGACTGTTCTTCACATCGCCAGTCAGCGTGGAAACTGGCTTGCGATTTGGCGACCCGGCAGCCGGCACACAAATCCGCAATTTGGTTAAGGATGTTATCGGCCAAAGTGCGAACGGGGCGCAAGGGCTGACCCTTTCCGCCAAGACCTTGAGCCAAATCAAGCCGGAACAAATCCGGGTTCTAGCGTCCAGTATTCCCTCCTCCGATGAAGTTGTCGCCTTCCTTAATGTTACTGACGTGGCAACAAACCTGGGGCCTGTGCGTATCGAAACTGGCATTGATAATAAATCGTTCCGGGTGCTGCTGGTTCCTCGTCCTTCAATCTCGGCGGCGGATTACCTGGCTTGGAGCGACCGGGCTGAAGGGGACTTTAACTTGATACGTGAAGCGCTCAAAAGGCCATATGCACGCATGGACGGCGACTACACGCGGCCATTTGAAATACCGACTCCCAATTTTGTCATGACTAGAGCACTGGCACAGACCCTTGATCAACGAACGAAATGTTATTTACTGCTCGGCCAGCCGGAAAAGGCCTTGAACGAATTAACGCTGCTCAACGATTCACGCCGTTTACTCGAAGGAGCGCCAACCGGCGAGCCGATGACTTTGGTTGCCGCCATGATCAACGTCGCAATCACGGGACTTTATGTGAATACGATCGCCGACGGTTTTCAACGGCAAGCGTGGCAGGAACCGCAGTTGATCGTGCTTCAAGAACAGCTTGCGGGAATAAATCTTGTGCCATCCGTTGTTCAGGCATTCGCGGCCAAACCCGCGGCCGAGTGCCGCACTCTCGAAACCACCAGCATAAGAAATTTTATGTTTATGCCATATGCTCCCGCCGGAGGACGATCTGCCTGGCAGAAGATCAGAGATTTGAGATTTCACACCTTTGATTTAGTGCCTCAGGGTTGGATCTATCAAAACATGGCCACGGTCGCCAGGCTGGATGCCAGACAATTTGACGGGTTTGATGCTGAAAACGGAACGATCCTGCCGGACAAGGTCGAAGATTGGAAAAATGAGGCCGAAAAGTTTAAGAGCCACCTTTCACCTTACACTTTTGTGGCAGTCATTGGTCTTCCCGATTTGACCAGAGCTGTGCAAATTCTGGCTTACAACCAGACTCTGGTGAATGAAGGCCGGATTGTCTGTGCGCTCGAGCGTTACCATCTCGCGCATGGCGAATATCCCGAAACGCTCGACGCGCTCGTGCCGCAATTCATCGAAAAATTGCCGCACGACATCATTAGCGGCCCGCCTTCGCAAGGCTCCGGCGCGACAAGCCAGCCGCTCCACTATCGCCGCACGGACAATGGCAAATTCCTGCTATACTCAATTGGCTGGAACGAAACGGATGATGGGGGACAAATTTCGGAAGATCGGAAAATAGGCGATTGGGTCTGGAAAAATTGAGCCCTCTACCTGGTTTTTACAGAAGGAAACGGAGGAAACGAAGGCGGAAATCTATAAAGCAGAACTCTTTGTTTCCTCTGTTATCTTCTGTTGAATTTTCTCCACTGAACCAAAACTTTTCCCGACCACGTTCCCAATGACCGAGCCGATGATCGCTCCGGCCACAAAATCCGAGTACCAATGGATGGTCATGGAAACGCCAATGCCGACATAGAACGCGTAAAACAGGGCCACAAAACCTAGCCATCGTTGTTTCGGACAAAGCGTGCATACCGTCACGGCCATGGCAAAGGCGATGGTGGTGTGCGACGATGGCCAGCCCCAGAAAACTCCGCCGCGCAAAAAGCCGAAGCGAAAAACGTGGCTGATGTCCATGTCGGCGCCCTGCAAAGGATGGGCGCGGCCCGTAATCGCTTTGTAGGCGACAACAATCAATGCGGCGAGCAATTCCGCGTGGCCAATGGCCCAGCCGGCTATCGTGACTCGGGCATTTCTGGCGATGATGCCGAGCGCCAGCAGGAACAACGGCAGCATGAGCGGCAGGAACATGCCGATCACAACGGCGGGCCACATCCATGAACGCAACTCAGGATTGCGGGTGGCCAGGTAATAGCGCCAGTCGAAGCCGGTCTCGACGAGGATGAACGTGAACAGGATGGCAACGAGATGCCAGAAGATATTCCGGCCCGTGAAGCAACCGATGAGGTTGCGCGGCAGCGTCGTTAGAAACTGTTTCATATCGGAACTGGGAGGGACGGCGTGTCGCCGTCCCAAATAAAAAAATCAGGGCTCCCGACACGGCAGCCCTCCCCTTCAATCACACCGCGCTTTGCCCGCCGCCATCCATGCCCGTGCCGTCCAGATCAATCAGGATGTCGCGCGGTTCGGCGCCTTTGCTCGGACCGACGATGCCGCGGCTTTCCAGCTCGTCCATGATGCGCGCAGCGCGGGTGTAACCCAGCCGCAACCGCCGTTGCATCAACGAGACGCTCGCTTTTTGTTCGCTCCGGATGACTTCGATGCATTGCTGAATCAGCCCCTCGTCCTCGTCGATGCCGGTTTCGTTCTCAAAACTGGCCACCGGCTGGGAAAGTTGCTGATGAATTTCGGTGTCGTAGTTCGGTTTGCCCTGCTTGGCGATGAACTCGACGATGCTCATGATTTCCTGGTCGGTGATGAGCGCGCCCTGGGCGCGAATCAGTTTCGCCGACCCGGGCGGCAGATAAAGCATGTCGCCTTTGCCGAGCAGTTTGTCCGCACCCATCGCGTCGAGAATCGTCCGCGAGTCCACCCGCGAGGCGCATTGGAACGCAATGCGCGCGGTGATGTTCGCCTTGATGACGCCGGTGATGACGTCCACGCTCGGCCGCTGGGTGGCAACGATGCAGTGGATGCCCGCGGCGCGCGCCATTTGCGTGATGCGCACGATGGCCATTTCCACGTCGGCCGGCGCGACCAGCATCAGGTCCGCCAGTTCGTCGATGATGACGACGATGTAACTTAGTTTTTCTGGAATCACGATATCGTCGTCACGCGGCACGACGATTTCCTCGTCCACCTCGACGGCGAACCCTTCGGCGCCCGGCTCGACTTTTTCTTTTTTGGCCTTGAGCGGCAGTTCCAGTTCCTGTTGCGGCAGCGGCTTGTTCTTGGGACGCGAATTGAACGAGCCGATATTGCGGACGCCAACCCGCGCGAAAATCTGGTAGCGTTTCTCCATCTCGTTCACGACCCAGCGGAGCGCGAGGATGACCTTTTTCGGGTCGGTAACCACCGGCACGACGAGGTGCGGCAGGACGTTGTATTGCTGCAACTCGACGACTTTCGGGTCAATCATCACAAACCGGAGCTGATCGGGCGAGAAGCGGTAGAGCAGCGACGTGATGATGGCGTTGATGCAAACGGACTTGCCGGAGCCAGTGCTGCCGGCAATAAGAATGTGCGGCATCTCCGCCAGGTCGGCGACAATCGGATGGCCGTAAACATCCTTGCCCAGCGCAATCGGAATCTTCGCCTTGCTGTTGCGCCATTCGTCGGACTCGAACAAATCGCGCACGATGACCTTGGTCTTGACGGAATTGGGCACCTCGACGCCGACGGAGCTTTTGCCGGGCACCGGCGCGAGAATATGGATGCGTTCGGCCTTGAGCGCGGCGGCGATGTTGTTGGAAAGCGCGGTGATCTTTTCCAGTTTCACGCCCGGCGCAGGATGCAATTCGTAACGGGTGATGGTCGGGCCCTTGGTGATGTCGCCGAGCGAAACCTCGATCTCGAATTGCGCGAGCGTCTGCTGCATGAGCCGCGCGTTGGCCATCAATTCGTCCTTCGACTCGGTGGGCTTCACGCTCGTGTCGGCGTATTGCAGAAAATCCAGTGGTGGCAACTGGTAATTGCCGATGATGGGTGTCGCGGCGACGGTGATGGGCTTTGGCCGTTTAGGTTTTGTTCTTGGCCGGGCGGACACGGAACCGTCCGCGATATGGACCGCAGGGTCAACGGGCTTTTCCGGCTCAACTTTCTCCGACTCCTCGTTTTTGGATTCCTCGGATTTTTCGGTTTCCGATTTTTTACCCAGAACGTCCTCGGTGGTGGCCGGGGGAACTTCGCGCGGAGAGGCAGTTTCGCTTTCCGCGGCGGGCACGGGTTCCTGGGCAGGTTCGGGCGGGGAAGTTTTTCGGCCGCGCGCGGATTTGCCGGACGGAACACTCAAGTCGCGCACGGTCGGCTCCGGCACCGGTTGCATATCCGCGCCCAGACCGGGGCGCCCGTCCTCCGTAGCAGGCTTACTGCGGAGGGTGGAGGCGACTTCTTCCTGCAATTTTTTTGCCTGTTTTTCGAGTTCGCGCGCGCGGCGGTCGAGGGCGGTTTCTTCAGGCATTACGCCTTCGACGGTTTTCGTTTTTGCAAACCATCGGCGCAACCAGTCGCCGAGGCGGAAATCGGTCAGGAACAGCAGGCTGATGAGATATAGGGTGGCATAAACGATCGTCGCCCCAAACGCGCCGAGCATCCAGAAACCGTAATCATAGGTAAAATAACCGAACCAGCCGCCCGCGCTCGGCGCATTGATGTTGGTACAGAGATGCCGCAGGGGCCGGTTCATGATGTGCAGCAAACCCGTCAGCGAAAACATCATCACCACACCACAAA
>Ga0265338_10000701_pt1 | contig 57480 bp, 54 predicted proteins | sample 42126metaG_FD_193579 | JGI IMG/M metagenome (GOLD analysis project Ga0265338, IMG submission 193579) | Rhizosphere microbial communities from Carex aquatilis grown in University of Washington, Seatle, WA, United States - 4-21-26 metaG | ecosystem: Host-associated > Plants > Roots > Rhizosphere... | reverse complement strand
TCGGCACTCCGTTTATCAACCAGGGCACCATCGAAGTCGATACCAATGCCGTCCTGGAACTCCTCGGCGCCCAGTTGCTGGGCGGCTCGGTGTTCAACGGCGCCGGTTTGCTCCGGGTTCCCCTCAACAGTTCCGTCACCCTCGACGGCCTCCTGACTGTCAACGGCACCGTCGAGTTTGACGGCAGCAGTTGGATGGGCTGGCCGACGTGGACCGGGCCGGGCTTGCTGCGCTGGACGGGCGGGTCCATGAGCGGCTTCACCTTCGCCCCGGGGTTTCACACCGATATGGCCGGACCGGATGACAAAACCTTTACCGGCAGCTGCACCAACCTGGGAACGGTGCAATGGCAGAGCAGCGGGCGATTGTTGTCCCAAGGCTCCTCGGGTTTTGTCAATCTCGGCCAGTTCGTCATTGAATCCAACTGCGTCCTGGATTCCATGGGCTGGCCCAGCGGCAGCTTCACCAACGCCGGGATTGTGCTGCGGGCCGCCGGCACCGGCACGGCGCAATTGCAGGCCCTCGGCACTCCGTTTATCAACCAGGGCACCATCGAAGTCGATACCAATGCCGTCCTGGAACTCCTCGGCGCCCAGTTGCTGGGCGGCTCGGTGTTCAACGGCGCCGGCTTGCTCCGGGTTCCCCTCAACAGTTCCGTCACCCTCGACGGCACCCTCACCGTCAACGGCACGGTGGAGTTTGCGGGGAACAGTTGGATGGGCTGGCCGACATGGACCGGGCCGGGCTTGCTGCGCTGGACGGGTGGGGGCATGAATGGTTTCACCTTTGCGCCGGATTTTCACGTGGATATGACCGGGCCGGATAACAAGAGTTTTAGCGGCTCCAGCACCAACCTGGGAATTGTCTGCTGGACCGGCAATAGTTCCGTTTTTGCGGGTACGAGTGCAACTTTTGTGAATGGCGGCCGGTTTCTCATCAAGACAAACGGCAGCTGGGATGCGACCCTGTCCTTTAATAATCAATCAGGTGGCACCTTCCAGCAAATCGCCGGGCAATTTTCGCTGGGAACCTTGAACAACAGCGGCACGCTCAAGCTGGAGAAAGGGGTCCTCAATCCCGGCAGCCTGGCGTCCGGCAGCGGCGGCAGCTACCAGACCAGACTGAGCGGCACCACGCCCGGCTCCGGATTCAACCAGTTGAACGCCCAGTACCTCGCGCTCGACGGCTCACTGCTGGTTACGTTGACGAATGGATTTGTTCCGACCAATGGCAGTTCCTTTGTCATTGCCACCGGTATGGACCGGGCCGGCCAGTTTGCCAGCGTCATCCTGCCACCGGCACAGTCGAATCTCACCTGGCGGGTCCGCTACACCGCCAGCGAAGTGATTTTGCAGGCGGCGCCACCGCTGGCCATGAACGGATCCGCCCACCTCGGGGACGGACGATTTCAATTCACCCTCTCCGGACCGGCGTCGGGAGGCTATGTCATCCAGGCCTCAACCAATCTGGTGGACTGGCAGATCATTGAAACCAACCGCCCGTTTACAGGCAACGTGATCTTCACCGATCCGGATGCGGACCAGGCTCCTCACCGCTTCTATCGCTGCCAGATTTTTGACTGAGATAAGGCGTCATCACCAGAATTGCCAGGCGCCGCGCCAGACCACCCAGACGCCGAGCAGGAAATTCGTGATCGCGTGCGCCGTCATCGCGTCGCCGAGCCGGCCCTTGCGAATCACCAGCCATTGGTAAGCCGCGCCGCACAGGATGCCCGCCAGCCATTCATTGTGCGAAAAACCAAAGACAGCGGCGGTGGCCAGGAATGGTGTCCAGGAAAGTCGATTCAGCGGCACGGATAAGAAATCCGGACGGGCGATGTAACGGTACAAAAACGACCGGTAAAAGACTTCCTCCAGCGGCGGCACGACCAAGGTTGACCCGATGATTCGCGTCAGAACCATCAGCCCCGCCAGCGCCGAACCGGCGCCGAACAGTTCATTGGGATTCCAGGTTTTTGCCGGGGTGGCCGGCGGATGCGATATGCCCAATTTTACCCAAAGTGAATTTTGCGTCGTCCATTCGCCGGAAATGCCGACCCAGACCGCAAACACGCCAATGCCAACAACGACCGCCTCCCAGCTCATTGCCCAGCGCATTTCGGAAACAAACGGGCGCATTTCCCAGATCAGCCACGCGCCCACCAGTGTTTTGGCCAGGTAAAACCAGTAGCGCGAAGCTTCCCCGAACCACCCCTGGCCGAACGTCAGCCCGAGAAAAATGACAAACGGCGCCACCCGGGCGATCAGCGGTGAGGCGCCAAATGGTTTGCGCAGAAACATCAGTTCACTTGCCCAGCAACAGCACCTGCCGGGAACCGTTGGTGTCCTCCAGGGTGAGGGTGCCCTTCGAAATTTCCTTCACGCGAAAATCGCCCACGCGGTCGCCGGGATAAACCGTCTTGCCGTCCACAATCGCCCACGGCCGCACCGGGTCAGAAACAATGCCCTGCAGACGGGGGCGCGGCGGAACGGTGGCAACGGAGGAGACAACGGAATTGGAGTCGGGAGCGGCATTGGTTTCGACAACCGGCGGCGGCGGTGGCGGATTGGTTACTGCCGGGGAAATGGATTCTGTCGGGACCGGCTCCGACGGACTTGCGGTTTGGGCCTCCCGATGTCTGGTCATTGCCAATCCGGCCAGAATACACGCGCCGACGAGAAACAAACCCACCACCGGCCACAACCAGCCTCGACTGCCCGCGGGCTTGGATCCGGCCGGCACGGCTGCCGGGACGGCGGGTGACGGATTTGGCGGCGTTGGCCTGGCCGGTTTGCGTCCGTCCTTGCGCCGGCTCATAAATGAACGTTGCCTTCGAGTTCGCGGATCGCGCGGCCCACCATCCGGTAGGTGATAACGTCGCTGTGCTCGACAAAACCGGCGAGCAGCGCCTTGTCGCAAATGGCGTTGACCAGGCGGGGGATGCCCCGGGTGTAGTTGAAAATGCGCCAGAGCGCCGGCTTCGTGAACGTGGGCCGGCCCTTCGAGCCGGCCTGGGTGAGCCGGTGCTGGATGTATTGGGCGACCTCGAGGCGCGACAGCGGCGCGAGATGATACCGCACCGTGATGCGCTGGCGCAGCTGGCGCAGGCGCGGGCTGTTCAGCCGGTCGCGCAGCTCCGGCTGGCCCAGCAGTACAATCTGCAGCAGCTTGCGGTTTTCCATTTCGAGATTCGACAACAGCCGCACCTGTTCGAGCAATTCCTCGGTGAGATTTTGCGACTCGTCAATGACCAGCACCGCGTCGCCGCACTGCTGGACCTGCTGGATCAGAAAAGCGTTGATGGCCGCGACCGTGCCGTGCCGGTCCAGGTTGTTGACGTCCAGGCCGAATTCCGTGGCGATGGCCTTCATCAGCTCGTTTGCGCTCAAGACAGGGTTGACGATCAGGGCGGTGTAAAAATGATTGTCGAGCTGCCGCAGCATCGCGCGGCAGACCGTGGTCTTGCCCGCGCCGACCTCGCCGGTGAGCTGCACGTAGCCCTTCCGCTCACGGATGCCGTAAAGCAGATGATTGAGCGCCTCGCGATGCTTCTCGGTAAGAAAGAGAAAACGCGGATTCGGCGTGATGTCGAATGGCGGCAGCGTCAACCCGTAGTATTCGAAATACACACCCGGCTTGTAGCAAGAACCCGGCCCAAGTCCAAGTAAAAGCTTTCATCGCCCGCACCATTTATGGGGTGCGTTTTGCGCCGGGTACAATATGTAACTATTTGCAGTACAATACCATGCACAGCTTGCCGCCCGCCTTCAACCCGTGACAATTCTCCGGGCCGCCCGCACCAGGGCCTTTGCTTCCGCCGCCGTGCCCACCGTAATCCGCAGATAATCGCTCACGCCGGGAAAGTCGAACCAGCGCACGAGGATTTTCCGGGCGCGCAGCTCCTGCCGCCATTCGGATGCCGCCAGGCGCGCCGGCCGGGCGAGAATGAAATTGGTCCGGCTCGGCAAAACCCGGAAGCCGAGCTTCGTCAATTCGCGGCCCAGCCATTCGCGCGTCGCGAGGATTTTTTTGAAATGGGCGCGGTAATAGGGCAGATCGCCCAGCGTCGCCACCGCCGCCGCCTGGCCGAGGCCGTTCACGTTGTAGCTGTCGCGGATCTTGTTCAGCGCAGCGATGAGGTCGCGATGCCCCACCAAATAGCCGACGCGCTGGAAGCAAAGCGAATAGGCCTTCGAAAAGGTCCGGGCCACGAGCACGTGCGGATGTTTCAACGCCAGCTTCAGCGCGTTTTCCTCCGCGAAGTCCACGTAGGCTTCGTCCAACAACACCACGCCTTTTTGCGCCCGGCAAAGCCGTTCAAGCTCCCGGGTGGAATAACCGCGCCCGCTCGGCGCATTGGGCGTGGTCACGAACGTCAGCGCCGCAGCGAAGTCCCATTGCCGGCCGCGGGGCAAGTCCGCCAGGTCCGGCAGGCTGAAATCCGGCCGGAGAGGCACCTCGTTTTTTGCCGCCCCATGAATGTCCGCCAGCACCGGATACAGCGAATAACTCGGAGTGAAGTATTGCACGGTTGAAGATGGGAGCGCGGCGTTTACGCCGCTTCCGCGTCGCTGGGCATTTGATCGCGAAGCGGCCTGAAGGCCGCGCTCCAATGGCTCCACGAAACACCTCGTCGCCAGCGCCAGCAATTCATCCGAACCGTTGCCCACGATGAGGTTGTCCGGTTTGCACCGATGCAGCCTGGCCAGCTTCTCGCGCAACGCCTGCGCCGTCGGGTTGGGATACAGCCGCAAGCGGCCGTCCACCGCCGCCCGGACCGCCGCCAGCACCCTCGGCGACGGCGGGTATGGGTTCTCGTTGGTGTTGAGCTTGATCAACCCCTTGATCTTCGGCTGCTCGCCATAGACGTAAGGGTGCAGGCGACGCACTAGCGGGCGGATCGGCGAATGCGGATTGCGGATTGCGGATTGCGGATTAGACATGGTGAAAAAGTTCGATCTCAAATGACGCACAGGTTTTCGGTTTTGGCAGCCGACGCGGCGGAAATGGGAATTCCCTGGTCGAAGGTTGCCAGGCGGCCGCCGTGAGCCGCCGCCAGGGCCAGCAGATAGAGATCCGTCAGTTGCCGGGAACTGTGCAGGCGCTCCGCCGCGAAAATCTTCCCATCACGCAACGAGACGTCGTCCGGCCAGAATTCATGATTGGTTTGGGTGGCAAAGGTCCGCAATCGTGAAATCAAATCGTCCGGTGTGAACCGCGCTCCCCGGGTGTAACCCGGATGGGACATGATGCGGACGACACCGTTTTCCACGATGGGGCAGCTGGCCCAGCCGGACTTCGCCTGGGCCGCCCACCAACCGTGGGCCCGCTCATGAAAGGCATGGTCGGGATCCAGCAAGGCGATGACGACATTCACATCGAGCAGGGCACGCATGGATTATACGCCCTCTTCATCCTGTATTTTCTGCACGTGTTCCAGCGTAACAATCTCACCGCGGGAAGGCATCACCGGGATGCCGCCGCGCAGCCCGGAACGCCGCTTCGTCACCGGTGCATTCAAACCCCGCCGGGCCAGATCGGAAATCACCTGTCCCGCCGTGCCGCCCTGTCTTTGTGCCAGTTCCTTGGCCGCCTGCAACACGTCATCCTCGATGTCCAATGTGGTTCTCATGCATCTGATGCTACTGCATCTCAGCATCAAGGTCAAAAAGTGTTTTCGGGGAAACCGGATTACTACACAACGTGTGGCGACGGCGGATCAGGGGTCTTGGTTCGCGTTGAGTTTGATCAACCCCTTGATCTTCGGCTGCTCGCCATAGATATAAGGGTGCCGGCGACGCACCAGGGGCGGATGAGTGGTTTCATGTTTTTTGCCGGCATGACTTGTTTGAATGAATTGCACCAACCGTTTATTGATTCCTGGCCAGACTGCGGGATGGATTCTCAAGCGTCCAGCCGCGTTTGTACAATTCAATCATTTCAATCTCGCCATTCACGCTCCGGGGTTCCCAGTTTGGATATTTCTGTTTCAGCTCCAACGCCAGCTCGAGCGCCTGGTCCAAATGATGATCATAACATTGTTCGCAGACCCCCAGGAGTCGCAAATTTGGTTCAATTTCTGAAGGGCGCATTTCTGCCAAGGCAAGATACCGCAAAAAGTCCTTCCCCGTTTCGGATTCATACGCCTTGATTTGACTCAGGATTTCGCCGGCCTGCGTCTCAAACCCGGTGTGGTTCGCGTCATCCTCCGCAAACAGAAGGAAGGCCCTCTCGAGTTTGGCTGTTTTTGCCGTCTCAGATCGGGCGGTTCTTTGACTGATTATTTTCAGTCGCTCGGTCAGCCCGGCGGTTCGGCGCTTTTCGTCCGCCGCAACCGGACACCTTTCTGTGCCGGCGGAGGCAAATGCCAGCCAGATCTCCGCTTGATAGGCCTCTTCCGTCCCGGGATATTTTGCGATGAACTTTCTCAATGCCTGCCGGTTCGTCGGCGAATACCATCCGGATGGTTCCTCGTAATCGTCCGACCAAAAGGGCTGCGCCGCCGGCTTTAACAACGGTGTCAAAATGCCGGTCAACTCGTTTTGTCTCGCCCTGCCGGAGTCTGGTGTTCGGACCCAACCCTGGATCAATAGAACGCCAGCCAAAAATGCAAAAAATGCGGCTCTCATCGCTGGCCTTGCGTCATTTGAGTCTGGTCCGAATTTCAGCAGATTTCCCGTGCGCGTCCAAACCTTCGAGTTCCGCGAATTTCTTCACCGCCGGCAGCGCCTTCTTGAGCGCGGCGCGGCCGTATTCCACCACGCTCGTGCGGCGCTGGAACTGGTCCACGGTCAGGCCGGCAAATGATGCGCCCGCGCCGCCGGTCGGCAGCGTGTGGCTCGGCCCCGCGACATAATCGCCCAGCACCGTCGGGGACCAGGGCCCGAGGAAGATCGCGCCCGCCGTCAGGATGCCTTCGGAAACCCGGCGCGGGTTGCGCGTCATCACCTCGCAATGTTCGGGCGCCAGCCGGTTGGCCAGGGCCACGCCAACGGCGAGCGACTTCACCTGGATCAGCCAGCTGTTGTCGTCGAGTGCGCGCCGGATGTACTCCCGGCGCGCCTGTTTGGGCAGCTGCCGGGCGATCTCGGCCGGGACGGCCTTCAAAATCTTCCCCGAGGTGGTCACCAGCCAGACGCGCTCATGGCCGGAGCCGTGCTCGGCCTGCGCCAGCAGGTCGGCCGCAATGAATTTCGGGTTCGCCGTGTCGTCCGCCAGCACCAGCAATTCGCTGGGGCCGGGCAGCAGATCAATCGCCACGTGGCCGACCAGCAGCCGCTTGGCGGTGACGACGTATGCGTTGCCCGGGCCGAAAATTTTCTGCACCCGCCGGATCGTTTTTGTGCCGTACGCCATGGCCGCCACCGCCTGCGCCCCACCGACGCGGTAAATCTCCGTCGCCCCCGCCGCCCGCGTGGCATACAGGAGGGCGGCATTGATGGCGCCATCCCGGCCGCACGGCGTGCAGGCGACGATTTCCGGGCAGCCCGCCGCCTTCGCCAGCGTGATGGTCATCAGCGCGGTGGAAGCCAGCGGCGCCTTGCCGCCGGGGATGTAAACGCCCACGCGCTGGAACGGGTCGAATTTTTCGCCGACGATCGCGCCGTGTGAGTTTTTGGTCTGCCAGTTCTTGCGCAGCGATTTTCTGGCAAAGGCGGCAATGTTTTTCTCCGCCTCGGCCACGGCCGCGCGGAGCGATTCATCAGCCTTGAGCGAGGCGGTCATGAGCTCCGCCTGGGTGATCGACAGCTGTGCGGCGGCCAGCTTTGCCCCGTCGAATTTTTCCGTCAAATCCAGCAGCGCGGCGTCCCCGCCGGCCTGGACGGCATCCAGAATCGCCCGCGTCCGTTGTTCGATGACCGGATCAAACAGGCTGGATGGCGCGGTGACTTCGCGAAGCCGGGGGAGGAAGTTCGCATCGGTATGGCGGATGACTTTCATGCTGGCAGGCTAGGATAATTGGGCGGCAAAGTCAAAAACGGCAGGAGGAATACATGTTTAACCACGGATGGACACGGATAAAGGCCTTTGATTCGTGGAAATAGTTTGGCTGGCCGGTCTTGATTTGTGGTCGCCTAATTCTTTTATTTTCATCCGTGTTCATCTGTGTTCATCTGTGGTTAAATTATTTAAATCATGCGTAATCCCATCATTGTCGCGCTCGACGTGCCCTCGGCGGAACAGGCATTGAAACTCGCGGAGCAAGTCGCCCCCGCGGTTGGCGCCTTCAAAATCGGCAAGGAGCTGTTCGTCGCCGCCGGGCCGGACATCGTCAAGCGCGTGCGCGCCACTGGCGCGAGCGTGTTCCTGGATTTGAAATTTCACGACATCCCCAACACCGTCGCCAAGGCTGTCGCCTCCGCCGTGCGGCTCGACGTGCAAATGCTGACGATCCACACTAGCGGCGGCAGTGCGATGATGCGTGCCGCGGAAAAATCCGCGCAGGACACGGCGCAGGCGCTCGGCCGGCCCGCGCCGCTCGTGCTGGGCGTCACCGTGCTGACCAGCATGGACGGCGGCGCGCTGACTGAAATCGGCTGCGAAGCCAGCGTCGGCCACCAGGTTGAACGGCTGGCTTCCCTGGCGGTGGATTCCGGATTGCGCGGGCTGGTCTGTTCGCCGCTGGAAATCGTCGCGCTGCGAAAAATCCTGCCGGCAAGCATCCAGCTTGTCACGCCCGGCATTCGCACCGGCGCGGAAAAGGCCGACGACCAGAAGCGCACGCTCAGTCCGCGCGAAGCCGTCGCCGCCGGCGCGAGCTGGCTGGTGATCGGCCGGCCGATCTATGCCGCGGAAAACCCCCGCGCGGCGGCAGAGCAGATTTTGGCGACGTTGGGTTAGGGGCCGGGCGACCCGCCCCTTCGAAAACTCACCGGAGAATTTCTACCACCAGCGGGGTTTGATCCGGGCGTTTTGCGGAAATTTCAAAGGCCATTTTCAGCCGGGCGATCGCCGCTTTGGCCCCGGCTGAATCCGAGGCGTGAACGCGGCAAAGGGTCTGCGATCTTTCCACCCGCTCGCCGGGCTTGGCGATTTGATCCACGCCCACGTCGAAATTGACAGCGGCATCTTTCGTCAGCCGTCCGCCGCCGAGATCACGGATGACTTCGCCGACGATGCGGGCGTCGCACCGGGAAAGGTAACCGCTTCTTCCAGACTTCAATTCGATCACTGTTTTCGCGGTGGAACCCAGCGCCAGCTTGCGGTTGAAGGCCGTCAAATCCGCGCCCTGGGCGGCGAGCATTTCGTCCCACTTTTGACGCGGCGCGCCGGAGTTCAAACATGCTTCAGCCTGTTTGCGCGCGACCGCCAGCGTTTTGGCTTTGCGGGTTTGCACCAGCAGATGGGCGGCAAATTCAATGACGAGCAAACGGAGATCGTCATTAAGTAGGGCAGGCGTCTCGCCTGCCCGGCGAGCGCTTCCGCGCGAGCAGTTCTCTTCCAAATGCTTTGCGCCGACTGCGTCGGCGCGGGCACGCGAGATGCCTGCCCTGCTTTCCAGGCACGCCACGCTTTCCTTCACCTCCAGCCAGTTGCCGGCAGCGCGGCCCAGCGGCGTGTTCATGTCCGTGAGCACCGCCCGGGTGTTCACCCCGCATTCATTGCCCAGGGACACCATGGCCCGGCCCAGTTTGCGGGCCGCGGCCCGGGTCGGCATGAAGGCGGCGCGGCCGAATTTCACGTCCAGCACGAGCGCGTCCAGGCCTTCGGCCAGTTTCTTGGAAAGAATGGAGGCGGTGATGAGCGGAATGCTGGGCACCGTGCCGGAGGCGTCGCGGAGGGCGTAGATTTTCTTGTCCGCAGGGACCATGCGGTCGGTCTGGCCGCAAATCGCGCAGCCGACCTCCTGGACCTGGGTGATGATCTTTTTGACCGGCAGCAGGGTCTGGAAGCCGGGGATGGAATCGAGCTTGTCGAGCGTGCCGCCGGTGATGCCGAGGCCGCGACCGGAAATCATCGGCACGCGGAAGCCCAGGCAGGCGAGCAGCGGCGCCAGCGGCAGCGAGACCTTGTCGCCGATGCCGCCGGTGGAATGCTTGTCCACGAGCGGGCGTTTGTCCCGGGGAAATTTCAGCACGTCGCCGGAATCGCGCATGGCCAGCGTAAGCACGGTGGTTTCGGCGACGGTCAGTCCGCGAAAATAGATGGCCATGAGCAGCGCGGCCATCTGGTAGTCGGGGATTTTTCCCGCGGTGAATTCCCGGACGAACTGTTTGATCTGATCGGGCGCGAGCGTCTTTCCTTCGCGTTTGCTTTCGATTAACGAAAGAAAGTTCACGGTTTAACCCGTAAATTTCTTCGCCGCGATGCTGGCGTTGTGGCCGCCGAAGCCGAAGGAGTTGTTGATGGCGGCGTTCACCTTCATCTCCCGCGCGGTGTTCGGCACGTAGTCCAGATCGCACTCGGGGTCGGGGGTTTGCAGATTGATGGTCGGCGGGGCGACGCCGTGCTTGATGGCGAGCGCACAGACGGTCATTTCCACCGCCCCCGCCGCGCCGAGCATGTGGCCGGTCGCGCCCTTGGTGGAGCTGATGGCGATCTTCTTTGCGTGCTCGCCGAAAACGGTCTTGATCGCCTGCGTTTCGCAGACATCGCCCTGGGGCGTGGAGGTGCCGTGGGCGTTGATGTAGGAAACATCCGCGGGATTCAAGCCGCCCTGGCGCATCGCCATTTTCATGCAGCGGGCCGCGCCTTCGCCGCCGGGGGACGGGGCGGTGAGATGGTGCGCGTCGGCCGTGTTGCCGTAACCGACGATTTCGCAATAAATCTTCGCGCCGCGCTTTTTGGCGTGTTCCGCATCCTCGAGCACAATGACGCCCGCGCCTTCGCCCATAACGAACCCGTCGCGGTCCTTGTCGAAAGGGCGCGAGGCGCCCTTGGGGTCGTCGTTGCGGGTGCTCATGGCCTTCATGGCGCAAAACCCGCCAATGCCGATGGGGACGATGGCCGCTTCCGCGCCGCCGGCGAACATCACCTGGGCGTCGCCCATTTTGATGGAGCGCCAGGCCTCGCCGATGGCGTGGTTGGCGGTGGCGCAGGCGGAGCAGGTGGCAAAATTCGGCCCACGCAACCCCTTGTACATCGAGAACATGCCGGAGGCCATGTTGCTGATGAGCATCGGGATCATGAATGGCGAGAGCCGGCCGGGCCCGCGTTCGAGCAAGATCTTGAGCTGTTCGGTGGTGGTGGACAGGCCGCCGATGCCGGAGCCGATGATGACGCCGATTTCGTCGCGGTTTTCCTGGTCGAGGTCGAGCCCGGAATCGAGCAGCGCCTGGTGCCCGGCGTAAACGCCAAACAACGAATAGCGGTCCGTCCGCCGGACCTCCTTGGGCGAGGGGAACGCCGGGGCGGCATCGAAGTCCTTGACCTGCCCGGCGATCCGGGTGGCGAACGGCGTGGCATCGAACGCGGTGATGCGATCGATGCCGGTTTGGCCGGAAACCAGGCTGTTCCAGAAAATATCCAGCTGGTGTCCCAGCGGGGTCACCACCCCGAGGCCAGTCACGACCACCCGACGGTTCATCCAATTACTTGGCATAAAAAATCAAAACGGGGCAGCTCGCTGAGTCCAGTCGAAACTGCCCCGAGATACTAAAGCCCGCAACTATTTCTGGTTTTCTTCGATGTATTTGATCACGTCGCCGACGGTCAGGAGCTTTTCGGCCTGTTCGTCCGGGACTTCGATGCTGAATTCCTCTTCCAGCGCCATGATCAGCTCGACCGTGTCGAGCGAATCCGCGCCGAGGTCTTCAATGAATTTCGCCTCCGGCGTCACTTGGTCCGGCTTTACGCCGAGTTGTTCGACGATGATGTCCTTTACCCGTTGGTCAATAGGTTTGTCAGCCATAAGTAATATTTTGACCTGTCTCTATGCCATGAACGCCAAAATCGTCAAGCCTTGAATCTCACTATTTTCTAAATTTCAAGGGGGGCCGGCCTTCTGGCCGACCGCAAACCGGGTCAAACCCGCAATTTTACATGACCATGCCGCCATCCACCGTCAAAACCTGACCGGTCATGTAGCGCGCCGCCGGTCCGGCCAAAAACAACGCCGCGCCCGCAATGTCCTCCACCTGCCCGAACACCCCCAGCGGGATCTGTTTCAGCAAGGCTGCGCGCATTTCCTCCTTCAATCCCGACGTCATGTCCGTCTCGATGAACCCGGGGGCGATGGCGTTGACGGTGATGCCGCGCGAGGCCAGCTCGCGCGCGGCCGATTGCGTAAAACCGATCAGCCCGGCCTTGCTGGCGGCATAATTGCACTGGCCGGCGTTCCCGATGAGGCCGATGACCGACGACAGGTTGATGATGCGGCCGGCGCGTTGACGGATCATCGCCCGGCTGAACGCCTTGGTGACCAGAAAGGCGCCCTTCAGGTTGGTGTCCAGCACCGTGTCCCAGTCCGCATCGCTCATGCGCATGAGCAGGCCGTCGCGCGTCACGCCCGCGTTGTTCACCAGGATGTCCACCTTGCCGGCCTCGGCCAGGATTTTTTCGGCGGCGGCGTTGACGGCGTCGGCGTCCGCCACGTCCAGGGCGTGCGCCCAGGCTTTGCGGCCCAGCGCGCGGACCTCACCGGCGACCTTCTCCGAGTTTTCCGCCGTGCGCGAAACGCAGACGATATCCGCGCCCTCGGCGGCAAATTTCAAGGCAATGGCGCGGCCGATGCCCCGGCCCGCGCCGGTGACCACGGCGATCTGATTGGTGAGCTGGCTCATGATCTCGATTATTTAACCGCGAATGCAGCTAATTGCACCCGAAAAATTCTGGCGCGGTGCGAAAGCTGTCGGTAGCACCCGCCTCCGGCGGGTTGGCTCAGGCGTTCCGCCTGAACCACTGGCGAGTTTGAAAACCAGCGTCGGACCGCCTTCGCCCCATGCTTTGGGCGCGACGCCCAAAGCCACCCGCGGAACGCGGGTGCTATAACAGCGCCTTCACCGTCGTCTCCAGGCTGGCCGCGTCCGCCACGTTGAGCAGCTGCGCGTTTTTGTCAATGCGCTTCAGGAACCCGCTCAGGGCCGTGCCGGGGCCCAGTTCGATGAACCGGGTGAACCCCTGCGCGAGCAGTAAACGCATGGACTTTTCCCAGAGCACCGATGATGTGACCTGCTCAACGAGCCGGGCGGAAATGTCGGTCGGGCTGCCGTGGGCCAGGCCAGTGACGTTGGAAATCACCGGCATCGTCGGAGGCGATAATTTCACCCTGGCCAGCTCCGCCTGCAACTTGGGCTGAGCGCCGGCCATGAGCGGCGAGTGATACGCGCCGGCCACCGGCAGGGCAATGGCGCGCTTGGCGCCCTTCGCTTTGGCCAGTTCAACCGCCCGGGAAATTTTGTCCGCTTCTCCGGAAATGACGAGTTGGCCGGGGCAGTTCAAATTGGCCAGCACCACGCCGGCTTCGGCGCAGACTTCGCGCGTGAGCGCTTCGTCCAGTCCGATGACCGCCGCCATGCCGCCTTGAGTGGCGTCGCAGGCTTCCTGCATGAACCGGCCGCGCTGGCGCACCACCCGCAGGCCTTCTTCAAAGCTCATCGCGCCCGCCGCCGTCAACGCCGTGAATTCACCGAGCGACAGGCCGGCAGTAGCTTGGAAATCCAAAGTCCCATGGCCAAAGTCCAAAGTCTTGCCGGCCACATCATGATTTTGGCCTTTTGACTTTAGACTTTGGACTTGCTCCTTGAGCAACTGGAACGCGACCCAGCTCACGAGAAAAATCCCCGGCTGGGCATTTTCCGTCTTGGTCAGTTCCGGCTCCGGGCCGTTGAAACAAATCGCGGCCAGGTCATAGCCGAGCGCGGCATTGGCGCGGTCAAACCAGGCTTTGGCCGCCGGAAATTTTTCCGCGAGGTCCTTGCCCATGCCAACGGCTTGGGCGCCCTGGCCGGCAAACAATAATGCGGTTTTGCTCATAAGCGGCGGGTACTAAACCTGAAACCGGCGTGAAACGAAAGGCTGAAAAAGATTTGCCGGCCTGAACATCGAACGCTCAACATCCAACATCGAACATCCAATGCAATGTTCCCACCACTGGTGCTGCTTATTGGATGTTGGGCGTTCGATGTTCAATGTTGGGTGTTTGAGTTCTATTTCCTCTGGTACGTCCCCATCAACTGCCCTTCGGCGAGGACATGGCCTTTCATCGCAGCTTCAACGTCCGTTTTCGTCGCGCCGGGTTCGAGGTCGAGCATCCGGTCAAGCGCGTACAGTTTGAAATAATAGCGATGCGGCCTGCCGGGCGGCGGACATGGTCCGCCGTAGCCCAGCCGGTGAGAATCGTTGATTCCCTGTTTGGCGTTGCCGGCGATGTATTGTGTCCTGGCCACGTCTTCGCGCATTGCGTTCGTGCCGGCGGGCAGATCATAAAGCACCCAATGCACCCACGTGCCCAGCGGGGCATCCGGATCGTCGGCGATGAGCGCGAAACTCTTGGTGTTCGCGGGCGTCCCGCCTTGCGGGATCCAGATCAGCGGCGGCGAGATGTCGCTGCCCTCGCAGGTGTATTGCTAGGGGATGGGTTGAGCTTCGGCAAAGGCGGGGCTAGTGACGGAGAGGTTCATGGCTTTTGGGGGGTGGAGATTTGTCCGCGCCGCTGGCGGCGATCCGATTGCCGATCAACGCAACGGCGAACCACACGTTCATCCGCGTGTTCATGGCGTGATTTTACTCTCCGGCGCCGGAAGGCAAGCGGAAATTTCACTTGCCGCGGGACGCGCACCGGCAACAATGCACGCCATGTTCTCACACCTGGTTGTTTTTGTGACCGACCGGCTGAACCTGGCTGCCGCCGACGAATTGCTCGCCGGCGCAAACCAATTGCTCCAAAACATTCCCGGCGTGATGCATTTTCATGCCGGCAAAATGGTGCCGAGCTCGCGCCCGGTGGTCGAACAAAACTATCAGGTCGCGCTGAACCTCATTTTTCCGGACAAGGCGGCAGAGCAGGCGTATCAATCGCACCCGCAACACATTGAATTCATCGAGAAATACGTGAAGCGGCTGGTCCGGAAGGTCGTGGTTTACGATTTTGAGTAAATTCCCGGTTCGGAGGGGCGAGTTCCACGAGTCCCCCATCCAAGCCCGGCGTCGCGGAACTCCACCCTCCGAATTTACGCCCGGGGATGAAACTTCTTGTGGATGTCCCGCAGCCGGTTGCCGGTGACGTGAGTGTAGACCTCCGTGGTGCTGATGTTCGCGTGGCCCAGCAATTCCTGGATCACGCGCAGGTCCGCCCCGTGCTCCAGCAGATGCGTCGCAAAACTGTGCCGCAACATGTGCGGCGTGATGTTGCGCGCCACGTCCGCCCGGCGAACCCGGTTCTTGATGTGCAGCCAGAGCGTCACGGTGGCGAACCGGGTGCCGCGCTGCGTCAGAAAGACATTGGCGGGCGATTTTGGCGTCACCAGCTTCGGCCGCCCGGCCGTGAAATAACGCTCCAGCGCCTCAATGGCTTTCTTCCCAACCGGCACGACGCGTTCCTTGTTGCCCTTGCCAATGACATTGATGAAGCCGGCTTCGAGGTGAAGCTGCTCGAGGCGCAGGTTGCACAGTTCGGCGAGCCGCAGGCCGGACGCATAGGCCAGTTCAAGAATCGCCTGGTCGCAAAGGCCCGGTGGCGTTTCCGGCAGTTCGGGCGCAAGCAGTTTTGCTATTTCCTGGTCGGACAGCGCCTTGGGCAGACGCTGCCAGCGGCGCGGCAGGGACAGGTTTTCCGCCACGTTCACCGGCACGAGTTTTTCCGTCTCGGCAAAGCGATAAAAAGCGCGCAGCGCGGCAATCTCCAGGTAAACGCTCTCGCTGCTCAAACGCTTGACGGATTCCAGCGGTTCGTCGGCCAGCGGACGCTCGCGCTCGTGCTGGAGGAACGACATGAGATGTTTCAGCTCGACGTGCGGCCAGTCGTTCAACCCGTGCTTTTGCGCCCAGACGATGAACTTGTTCAATAACGCGGCATAGGTCTTCTGCGTGTGCTCCGCCTGCCCGCGCTCGTGGCGCAGGTATTGCAGGAAATCTTCGACGAGGTCTTGCATCAGGGATGTCCGGTTCCACTGCCTCTCCCCGGCTTCGCGGTGAACTCAACAAACCGGCTGCGATGCAGCGCCAGCGTAAGATTGAGCGATTTGGTATTGCCCAATTCCCGCAAACCAAACCGGTAACTGTTGTTGCCCCGGCCCCAGTTCCAGCTCTGAAGGTCATGCCCCTGGTCGTCGGTCAGGCTGGACAGCGTCAGGCGCATTCCATCCACGGGCCGGTCGGTCTGAATCTCAAAACCGCCCTGGGGCTGCGAGCCAGGCGGCTGGTCCGTGAACTGCCGGACCGGAAACAGCTTCAAATGAATGCCGTTGAGCGTCGTTTCGGCAAAGGCGGCATTCGTCCGTCTGCGACCGTCATTCCAGAAATCCTGCAAGCGGCCCGGCTGCAACGGGATGTTTTGCACCGACCACAATTCTCCGTCGCTGAAGCCGGAGGTGCGCGAAAGCTCGACGCGCAACTTCCAGGCCGGTTCATCGGGCCACAATCCCCATTGGTAAAGGGTCACCTCCTCATCGCCCTCCCAATGGCTGTTGCACCACCCGGTGATGTGATTGCCCGTGGCATCGGAGGTTTCCACCTGCACCGGCTGCCAGTTGGTGGCGGCCCGGCCGTTCTGCTGGATTTGCAGCGCCGCCAGCACGCCTTTGTTCACCGGGTCGTCGGTCGCCGCGGCGTCGCGTTGATAAGAGGTTTTGGCTCCAGCCTCCAGGCGCGTCAGCGTGACCGACACGTCGTCGTCATCCTGGGTGTTGGGCAATGAATCCGGGGACCAGGTTGGAAACGCGCCGCGCGCGGGATTGGAAATCATAAAGGCCTTCTTGATCGTCTGGTGGCCGTTTTGCGGATTCCATTCCTGGACGCGCAAATTGAATTTGCCGGCCCGGCGGGGAAAAGCGTCCAGGCGGATGCCCACCACCTCATCGCCCGGCCGGATCTGGCGCGAGGTCATCATGGAATTGCCGGCGCATGCCGTGGCGGACTGGTCGTAAACCAAGAGCTGATAATTCGGCCAGTTGCGGTCCTTGTGCACCTGCTCAATCCACACAAACAACGTGTCGTTGGTGCTGCTGAACGCCGTGCCCCGGCCCCGGGCGCGGACGGGTTTGCGGCCGGGAAAACTATGGGACTTGCCGTAGGTCACCGCCACCAGCTTCAACTTCGTGCCGTCGCTCAGGGTGAAGGTCTGCGGCCGCAAACCCCACCAGACCACGCCCGCCACGACACCGGCGGCCAACAGGGAGGCCACAAGAATTTTCAGCTTCATAATGTCATCATTTTTGCGCGCAAAACCGCCCCAACCAACGAGATACTTTGAATAACGCTCACACTCCGGCCTGCGCGAAAGAATGGCAAGCTTACAGATATAAACAGCTTTCCGGCCGATTTGTTCTGAAAAATCTTTGATCCGGGCCGGATTGGGGAGGTTTTGCAACTGAAAGCGCCAGAGGGCTGGCGCAGTCCAAGACCTGGCGGCGGTTACGAAGGCTTGGGGAAAACATCTGGGCACCGGGCGCTGGCCGGGTTGACAGACCGGTCACTTTTGCCCGTCAGGAGAACAATGCAGGCTGTGCGCCAAGGGGACGACGAAACGCGGCGATGGAAAGCTCCTGGCCGTCGTTATTTATCCCGGCCTTGCGGCAGGCCACCTCGAACATCCGCTCCATCTGGTTGGCGAAAACACCCTCGCCCGACATGCGTTTTCCCCACTGTGAGTCGTTTAATTTCCCGCCGCGCAGGGAACGCAACCGGTTCAGCACCTTTTCTTTTCGATCCGGGAAGTGCGTTTCCAGCCATTGTTCAAACAGCGGCGCGACCGCATATGGCAGACGAACCACGGTGTACCCGGCCGCCGTTGCGCCCGCCTCCGCAGCAGCTTTGAGGATGGCCGGCATTTCATGGTCGGTCAGGCCCGGAACGACGGGCGCGACGTTAACGCCCACAGGAATTCCTGCCCGCGCCAGTTCGCGGATGGCCGCCAGACGCGCTGCCGGCGGGGCGGTGCGCGGCTCCATGACCTTGCGCAATTCGGAATCCAGCGTGGTGATCGACAGCCAGACCGCCGCCGCCCGGTGCCGCGCCAGTTCGGACAGCAAATCGATGTCCCGGGTGACCAGCCGGTTCTTGGTAACAATGAAAACCGGGTTGCGAAAATCCAAAAGCACTTCAAGACAGCGACGGGTCAGCTTCAGCTTTCGCTCCACTGGCTGGTAACCATCCGTCACCCCGCTCAGGAAAATGACCTGCGGCTGCCACTTCGGCGACGAAAGCTCCCGGCGCAACAGCTCCGGCGCATCCTCCTTGACCATGATTTTGCTCTCGAAATCGACCCCGGCGGAGAAGCCGAGATATTCATGAGTCGGCCGCGCATAGCAATAAATACAGCCGTGCTCGCAGCCGCGGTACGGATTCAAGCTGGCGCGGAAGCCGACATCCGGGCTGTCGTTGTGGGCGATGACGGTTTTGCTGTGGTCCTTGAAAAACTGCGTGCGCGGTCCTTGCGGACGGCCACCTTGGCCATCCTCGTCGGGGTTCCAGTCGGCATCGGGTTCGAGATGGATCTTCTCGAACCGGTTCGGCGGGTTTTCCGCCGCGCCGCGATGCGCTGAAATGACCTTGGACAATGGCACAAGTGCATTCTAACGCAGCTGGAACAATTTTGTAGGCGAAAAAGCGCGCAAAGGTCATAAAGGCCCCGGACGGATCGATTCCATTTCCATCACGGATGGACATGAACGAATACGGCTGCCGTAATCAAATGCAGTTCTCACCTCTCTGCAGAATTTATCAATGTCCTCCCTTGTTGCATTTTTTGTGAAAACCAGCCGGCACATTCCCTTCTTCCTGTTTACTTCCAGAAAATATGTCCGTTTAAACGCGTCAAAAATCATCGATCCACCCACAAAGCCAAAAGCGACCATTCCCAATTCGTAACGATATCCCTGCATGGCCCAAAAAAACAAAAACAATCCCCAGATACCGATTGCTGCCAAAATAATGCCGATGCCCATGGAAAGGATGGGATTGTGCGCTGACTTACCAAATTTCAATACAATGGAGTTGATCTCACCAGCCGGAACGAAAATAACCAGTTTCTTCCTGTACGTCTCGGCGATGCCTTGTCGCGATGCAACAATATTGTTACATCGCAAAATCAGCGGTTCGCCAGCGGACCTCTCCGGAGTCGGAGGCGCGGATGCCGTTTTGGGTTCAGTGGACGCCGCAGACTCGTCGCCCGAAAGCGGTTCGTTATCCCGCGAACATCGCACTGCTTCATCCGGATACTCCTTGCCGCAATAGGGACATTTTTTCATGTGGGCGATGTTCAGGGAAATTCGCCGATGGCAGACACGGAAACACTCAACATGCGGGATCAAAAAATCCCTGCCTTCGTGCCTTTGCAGTGAATTCTTACAGCTTCTTTCCCGTCAGCCGCTCGTACGCCTCCAGATACTTCGCGCTGGTCTTGGCAACCACCTCCGGCGGCAATACCGGGCCGGGCGGGGTCTTGTTCCAGTCGAGCGTTTCCAGGTAGTCGCGGACGAATTGCTTGTCGAAGCTTGGCTGGCCCTTGCCGGGCGCATATTGGTCGGCCGGCCAGAAACGCGAGGAATCCGGCGTCAGCACCTCGTCAATCAGGATCAGCTTCCCGTCGCTCAGGCCGAACTCAAACTTGGTGTCGGCAATGATGATGCCGCGCTGGCGGGCGTAGTCGCGCCCGGCCTTGTAGATCTTCAGGCTCAGCTCGCACGCCTGCTTTGCCAGTTCGGGACCGACGATTTTTTGCGCCTGCGCGAATGAAATGTTTTCGTCGTGGCCGGCCTCGGCCTTGGTGGACGGCGTGAAGATGGGCTCCGGCAGCTCGGCGGACTCGGTCAGGCCGGCGGGCAGCGGGATGCCGCAGACGGTCTGCGATTTCTTGTATTCCTTCCAGCCGGAGCCCGACAGATAGCCGCGCACAATGCATTCGATGGCCAGCGGTTTGGCCTTTTTGACGATCATCGAGCGGCGCGCCAGCTGGGCGGCGAACGGCTGCAGATTTTTCGGCAACGGGTCGTCCGCTTTGGCCAGCAGATGGTTTGGCACGAGGGCGGAAAACTTCTCGAACCAGAAATGCGAGATCTGGGTGAGTACCTCGCCTTTGCGCGGGATGCCGTTGGGCATGATAACGTCAAAGGCCGAGAGGCGGTCGCTGGCCACGAGCAGCAGGCGATCGCCGAGGTCGAAGATTTCGCGCACCTTGCCGCTCTTGACTTTTTTGATGCCCGGCAGGTCGAGCTGTAGAATCGGTTCGTGATGGATTGTTGCCATGCGCGAAATATGGCGGGATGCGCGCGAAGTTCAAATTCAAATTTGCAGCGCGACGCTTCAAGGGCGCCTCTTGAGGGCGGGTTGCCCACATCATTTCTTGCAGCGGCGGAGCGCGGGCGTCCCACCCGCAGCACGTTCGGCAGCCTTAAAGCGCGTGAAATTTCAAGCGATCATCTGCAATCCTAGCTGCTGCGGGTCACAGAACCGCGGTCCGTTCCATTTGGGCAACACGCCCTGGATACTGCCCTCGACAAAAACACGATTGGAGCGCGGCCGTGTGCGAAGCACCAGCCGCAGCACATTGAAAAGCCGGTGGCCTCAGGTGGATTCCGACAGGCAACTCAGGCGAAGCTGCTGCGGCTGGTCCCGCGCAAAGCGGGACACAGCCGCGCTCCGGGGCAGTGGGCGGAGGCACCGCCCCATCAAACCGGCGACGGCTGGACGTGCCGGACCTGCAGCGGGATGCTGGCCTGCGACTGGCCGTCGAACCGGACATCCACCGAATACAGCCCGGCGACGGCGAATTTCAACTGCTGGAAGCCCACGATGAAGTTGCGGGTGACAAAATGGATGTCCTCCGGCAGGGTGACTTCGACTTGGATCGAGGGGAAATTCGGCATGATGGACCGCCCGTCCGCATCCATGAAATTGAGCTGCAAGGTATGCTTGCCCTCATCGCCGGTGGTGAAGGTGACGCGCAAGGCCACCGCGCACTGCGGGTGCATGACGGGCATTTGCGGCGCGCAAATGGTGTCGAACGCCCCGAGAAGGTTCAGCTTGCCGTTGTCGTCGGTTGCGGCGTCGCAAAGCACGGCCACTTGAATGTTCATGCCGCCGATTAAGCCACGAATTTGAGGGATTGGCACGAATTTCTTTTTAAGGCGAAGACGCCGCGGGACAATGAGGGCTTGGATTTCTTTGACGTCAATACCAAACCGCCAGCTGCGCCGCTGGAAATTCCTTGCGACCATGGATTACAATCCTCCCGGCAAATTGTTATCGACCCGTCTTCCCAAACAACGCAGTATTTCTCAAAGCTGATGGCCCGGAATCGGGTCTTAACCTTATGGCCACAAACCATATCCAACTGAGTCCTTCCATATTTCATAGTTTTTTTTCCGTGAGCGTTGGCGCCATGGCTGTTCGGCTGGTCCATCAGCATGAAATCGGGTTGCTGGTCGCAACCCAGGCAATCTGGCTGCTGTCGCTGGCTTACATCCATGTGCGGTCAAAGAGAGCCGGAGGGGTGTTTTTGGAGACGGACCCGGACCTGTACTATGGATTCAGCATCCCCTGCTACATTGTCGCGCTGTTGTTCGTCGCCTGCTTCTACTCCGTGTTCAGGTAAACAACGCAGGATGAATGTCATCGCCACTTCGTCACCCTGGCAACCGCTTTTGAAAAAATGAGCGAGAAACATCCTTCCCGATCCATCCTCGTGATCTATGTCATCGCGATCCTTTTGGGAACGGGGCTTATTACCCGGCAGGCTGGAATGCTGCAGACGCAGAAGGCGTCGCTCCAGTGGCCGGTGGTGTCTGGCACAATTCTGAATTCGGAACTGGTGAACGTGCGAGGGCGGCGTTCATCGTCCGACCGTTGCGACGTCACTTACAGCTACACCGTCAACGGGACGAAGCAGACCTCCCGGCAGATAAGCCTCTGGAATCCGAACCTTGGTGCCTGCGGCCAGATCACCCGGACATTCGTAACGGACCACCCCGCTGGGTCAACTGTGGGTGTGTATTACGACCCCGAGCATCCCGAGAATGCGGTACTCATACCCGGCGCCTTTGAAAGGGAAAGCTGGCTGCTGATGGGCATGGGCGGATTCGGTGTGCTCGGCGGCATTGGTGGTATTGTCATACGGTTGCGGAAGGAACCCCGTCTCCGCGCCCTCCTGAATGATCCCGCGGCGGAGATTCGCACGGTGACGTTGAATCGCTCAGATATCACACGAGGGATCGACTCATTCGTTGGCAGCTTTCTCGCTGCCGGCTTGTCCGGAATCCTGGCCATGGCCATCTGTTTGCCCCCGCTACTTACCGTGCCGCCATCTCTTCCGGGGGCGCCGGTCGTACAGCCCTGGCAATGGTCCGGCGGCGCCGTGGGCGTGGCCGCCGCTTTCCTTTTTCTCCGGCGCGCCTTCCGCCAGGGACGCAGCGCCCAATGCCCGCTTTGTGGAAATCTGCTCAACAAAACCGTTTTCACCACGGCCAGATGCAAGGGATGCGGCACCCGCATCCGCTTTCAGGGGGAGGTTCCTGATTCCGAAGAAAATGAAGCATACCAGTCGCCATTTGCGTCGACGAGTCAGGAACCGGAAGAACCCACCCCACGACCGGCAACGGTTGCCGGATTTCAGGACAACCGTCTCATGGACGTCGTTGGCTTCATGGCTTTCCCGGTTGGCTTTATGATTCTGCTGGGAGTTTTCCACAAAGGAATTGGCCTGGGGCTGGCAACGATATTTGCCGTCCTTCTCTCAATATTGGGAGCGGTTTACTATTTCTATCCGCAATCTTCAGAGGCAGAAACCAAAAAAGCCACTTCCCGGGCCGGTGGTTCGAACCCGGATGAAAGTGAAGGCAAGTGCGGACCATTTTGGGTGAATTTCAGCATCATTCTGGCACCTCCAGCGGGACTGCTGTCGTATCTTTTGTATGTAATCTGGCTTCACCGGACGCTCAACCCGCACGAATTGATCGGCGTGGCCATTGGGTTTCCGCTGGGCGTATGGGGGGCCTCTTCCCTTTGCAGGCTCCGCTTCGCGCGGGACGAAGCGATGAAGGTTCCGAACCCGCCACAGTTCGTTACCGTGACGCTGCTTGCCTTGTGGCTGGTTGGAGCATTTTTCTCCCTGGGCTTCCTCCTCATCTGCCTGCTCTCCCTGCTCGGGGGCGCCAGATGAGGGCCGGCGTAAAAGGCCCGTCCGGCCACCGATCCTGATCCGCACCGCCAAATCCTTTCAATTCCACCCGGCGCCAATTTTCCGGCTTGACATACATATAAAATCTATGTATCGTGCCTCTATGATTCGAAAAGAGCTGGTGGCCGCCTCGGCGGAGCCGTTGATTTTGTCGCTGCTTTCCCGTGGCGAAAGCTACGGCTACGCCATCATCCAGGAGGTCAAGGCCCGCTCCGCGGGCAAACTCCAGTGGACGGACGGGATGCTGTATCCGGTGCTGCACCGGATGGAACACCGGGGATTGATCAAGTCGCGCTGGGGCGAAAGCGAAACCGGGCGGAAGCGGAAATACTACTCGCTCAAAAAAGACGGCAAAGCGGCCATGGCCAAACACCACCAACAATGGTCGCTGGTCCATTCCATTTTGGCCGGGCTGCGCAAGGAGCAATATGTTTGACCTCGAACCTTCCATCGTTGAATGGCGGCGGCAAATGTTCGCCGCCGGGATCAAAACCCCCGTGCCGCTGGAGGAGCTGGAAAGCCATCTGCGCGAGGAACTGGAACGGCAGATGCGGTTAGGCTTGAGCGAACCGCAGGCATTTGAGGCGGCCGCCCGGCAAATCGGCCAGGCCCGCGCCTTGAGATCGGAATTTAAAAAGAATGACGCCTCGATCGGGGCCCGTTTCGTGGAACTGACGGGCATTGCGTGGGGCGTGATCGCCGGCTTGTTTTCGCTGTGGTTCCTGCTGTTGCTCTTTACCGTCCACGAAGTGAATTGGGCCGGGCGGATGCTGGGATTGGTTGCCATGGCATCAACCGTATTAATCTGGCGATATGGCTACCGGATTCTTCCGGTCATCCGCCATCCGCAGGTCAGGGCGCTGATCGGGTTTGCCGGCTGCGTGGCCAGCATGGTTTGGATGGGAATCTTCATAAAGCATATCCTCCCACCCCTGATTGGACAGGTGGCCGTTTCGCCCGGGCGGTTGATGGTTTCATTCCTCTGGGCCTGGACGTTGGCCGCAATGCTGGCCGGCATCGCACCCGGGTTGGGAAAGATTGCCTTCCGGCAGAACCAGCCCGCGATTTCGTGAGCAATCGCCGGAAGTCTTGTCAAACCGCATATGTTCCAACTCGAACAATCCATATCAGACTGGCGGCGGCGGATGCTGGACGCCGGCATCAGAACCCCCGTGCCGCTGGAGGAACTGGAAAGCCACCTGCGCGATGAAATTGAACGGCAGATGAAAACAGGGCTGAATGCTCAACAGGCATTTGCGGTGGCGACGCGGCAAATGGGCAACGCGGATCGGTTGAAGAGCGAATTTAGGAAGGAAGCGAAAGAAGCACGAAATTGGAAACTGATCCATGTCATCTGGGCTGTCTATTTGTGTTTGCTTACCTCCGGTTTCGCAAACGTTCTTTTCCAAAACGGCAATCTCACGTCAGCCCAACGAATGTCCGGACTGACCGCGCTGGCTGTCTTCAATCTGCTGACAGTCACCGGGCGTCTGGCCTATCGTTTATTCCCGGTCATTCCCAACCGACGCATCCGGACCGTGACTGTTGTTTCGATTGGCGTGATGGGCGCGCTGTGGTTGACAATATTCTTCAAAGCCATTCTGCCGCGGGTTGCTAATGCAGTCAGCCCGCCGACGGTCGTAACCGGCCTTTGGGGCGTGATGGTGCCGATTGGAATTCTCTATGCCCTGATTGTAGGAATTGAAACCGCCGCGTGGAAAAATCCGCGGCCGGTGGCGGAATGAAATACGCAACATGTTCCATCTCCAACAATCCATTGCGGACTGGCGGCGGCAGATGCTCGCGGCCGGAATTAAGACCCCTGTGCCGCTGGAGGAGCTGGAAAGCCATCTGCGAGACGAAATCGAACGGCAGATTGCTTCGGGCCTGAGCGAAGCGGAAGCGCTCCCGGCCGCCGTTCAGAAAATCGGGGCGGCGCAGGTGATCCAAGACGAGTTCAGGAAAGTTGAAGCCATCGGAGAAGATCGCCAGTGGCAACTGGTGCAAATCATGTTTGTGGCTTTTACCGGCTTGGTTCCGATATTATTCGCCGGGGCTGGATTTTCCCAATACGGGGTTTGTTGGGAAATGACGCCCGGCCAGCTCGTCGCCGCTTTGGCGGCGGTAACCGTGTTTTCTCTGCTCGCCTGGGGCGGGCGATTGAGTTATCGGCGATTTCCAGCCATTCCGACCAAGCGCACCAGGGACGCCATTCACCTGATTTACATCCTGCCGGTGATACTTTGGTGGCTGGCCTTTCTCCGCCTCATTCTGCCGCATTACGACTTCACGGTGGCCCAATTGATGGTGACCTTAGTTTGGGCATTATTCCCCCCGATGGGAGCCTGCATCGGTTTGATCTGGGGTATGGAAACCGCCGCGCGGAAAAAAGATGCGCCGGCCCGTTTGTAAATAGAAAAGGACAATATGTTTGACCTCGAACAATCCATTGCACAATGGCGACAACGGATGCTGGCGGCCGGAATCAAAGCCCCTGTACCCCTGGAGGAACTGGAAAGCCATTTGCGGGAGGACGTGGAGCGGCAGATGCGGCCGGGACTGGGTGCGCAACAAGCTTTTGATATTTCCGTTGCCCGAATCGGCGAACCCGCCCTGATCCGGACCGAGTTCAAAAAAGGCGGAACGACCGGGAACGTTATGCTGCGAACCATTGTCATGCTCATGGCGCTCTTCGGCACCGTGGTGGGTGGCAGCATGGTGCTGCCGGCACTCGGCCAATGGCGCGATCGGGGAGTGCTGCATCTATGGCCCCTTCTGGCCGGGATCGCGCTGGCACTCATCGCGGCGGGCGTGGTGATTTACGGCGTCCGGACCCAGCAAGGGACACGCGCCAGGAAATGGATTAGTATCTTCATGATCGCCGCCGGAGGCTTTTATGTGGTGCCGCTCATCCAGGCTTTCTTCATCGCGAAAATCGATTTGACGGGGTGGCTATTCTGCGCCGCTCTCGCCGCCGGTTCCCTTTTATTTTATGGCGGTTGTCTGTATCGCATCTGGCATTCCACGGCCCCGTCCATTGGCGAAAGCCGGCAGGAGAATTGACGGGACATCATGTTTAACTTGGAACAATCCATTTCCGAGTGGCGCCAGCAGATGCTGGCTGCCGGCATCCGGACGCCGGTGCCGCTGGAGGAACTGGAAAGCCATTTGCGCGAGGCGATCGAGCAGCAGATGAAATCGGGATCGAGCCCGCAACCAGCCTTTGAGGCTGCCGTCAGACAAATCGGCCGAGCCCGGGCGCTTAAAAATGAATTCAAAAAAAGTGAAAGGACATTTATGAAAAAGACGTTGTGGGTGCTGGCTGGAATCTTCGGCGTGTTGTTCGGTACGGGTTTCATTCTTCCAGCGCTGGCCTGGTATCGGGATCATGGCGCCATGCCCGCCGAGCAGCTGGGCTTCCTCCTGCTGGGCATCGCGATTGCCGTCGGCGGTTTGAGCACAACGATCTGCGGTTTCAAGAAACGCAAGGCTTGAATCCTGCCTTGCCGCGCGACAGCCGGGCAAGCGTCCAGCCACCAACGCGGGCATCTCCGGCCTCAATGTGGCTGGCTAAACTCGGGTCGTTGCTTCGCGACTGCGCGCCTCCAGAAACTCTTTCAATTCCTTCGCCGCTTTTCCGCCAAAACCGGGCACGGCGGCGATTTGTTCCAGCGTCGCCGTTTTCAGCCGCTGCACCGAGCCGAATTTTTTCAGCAACGCTTGCTTGCGCCGCTCGCCGATGCCGGGAAATTCGTCCAGCACGCTTTCGGAAATCCGTTTGACGCGAAGCTGGGCGTTGTAGGAATTGGCCACCCGATGGCACTCGTCGCGGACCCGCTGGAGCAGTTTCACCGCCGGATGATCCAGCCCCAACCGCAGAGGCTGCCCCTCGCCCGGCTGATAAATCTCCTCAAATTCCTTCGCCAGCCCGATGACCGGGATGTTCCCCAACCCCAGTTTTGCCAATTCAGCGCCGGCGGCGTTGAGCTGTCCCTTGCCGCCGTCAACCAGGATGAGATCGGGTAAGGTAGGGCAGGCGTCCCGCCTGCCCGCGCCGGGTGAAGCGAGACGCGATCCGCTCGCGCTGACGCGTTCGCCGGGCAGGCGGGACGCCTGCCCTACTTTAACTCCGCCCTCGCGCAGCTGCCGCGTGTACCGGCGTTTTACCGCCTCCGCCATGCAGGCGAAGTCGTCCTGTCCGGCAACGGTTTTGATTTTGAACCGCCGGTAGTTCGCCCGGTCGGGCCGGCCGTATTTAAAACTCACCAGCGACGCCACGGCAAATGTGCCGCTGATATTCGAGATATCGAAACCCTCGATGCGCTGCGGCGGCGCGGGGAGGCCCAGCGCCTTCGCCAGCTCGGCCAGGTCGCGCTGCGGGTCGATGGCCGGCGGCAGGGTATAGGGCACGCGCTCGAACTTCCGCTCCTTCTTCGTCGTTTCCTTCAGGTCGCGGACGAGGTCGCGCAGGGCGGCGGCCTTTTCGAAATCCTGCGCCGCCGCGGCCTTCTTCATTTCCGCCTCCAGCTGGTCCTTCATCTCCGCGCACTGGCCCTGGAGGAATTCGCAGGCGGCGTTCACCTGCTCCAGGTATTGTTCGCGGTTGACGTTGCCGACGCAGGGGGCGGTGCAGTATTTGAGGTGCGCGTAGAGGCAATGCTTGTAGTCGGCCTCGCCCGGCGTGAACACGCGGCAGCCGCGCAGGTTGAACTGCCGCCGCACCAGCGCCAGCGTGTTGCGCAGGGCGCCGGAATTCGAGAATGGCCCGAAATAGCGCGCTCCGTCGTCCTTCTTCAGCCGGGTGAAGGTGAAGTTCGGCACCGGGTCATTCAGGTTCACCTTGAGCATCAGGAACCGCTTGTCGTCGCGGAAGCTGATGTTGTAGCGCGGATGGAATTCCTTGATGAGCTTGCCCTCGAGCAGGAACGCCTCCGGCTCGCTCCGGACCACATGCACGTCGAAGTCGTGGATGGCCTCGACCAGGGCGTTGAACTTCAGGTCCCAGCCCAGGCGCCGCGACGGATGAAAATACTGGCTGACGCGCTTGCGCAGATCGCGCGCCTTGCCGACATAAATGACCGTGCCGAACCGGTCGCGCATCAGGTAGATGCCCGGCTTGTGCGGCAGGTCGCCGACTTTTTTGCGGATGGCTTCGGTTGCAGGCACAGAGGAATTTCAACGCAAAGGCGCAAAGGCGCAAAGTTTTTTTAACTGCGAAGGCCACAGACAAACCAATCTCGGCCCGCGTCGCAACCACTGATTTGGACTGCGGCGGGAAGCGAAGCGCCACGCCGTTTTTGGCAGCAACCGGCAGCCCGGAAAGCGGTGTCGCCGCTGCGCTCTGCCACCGCAGTCCATCTCTTTGCCATCCATGCGCGAATTGGCAGGATGGTATAACGGATTTTCCAAAACTGAATACCGCCGCGATTCTATTCTGACTTTGGGCTCCGGACTTTGGACTCCGGACTTTTTGCCATGTGCCGGTGGACGAAGAAATAATACAAACCGCCGAGCACGAGCATGGCGCCCGCGAGCCAGAGGGTGACGTGCTTGTATTCCAGATTCAGCAAGTCCTTGTCCTGCCCCATCCGCACGCCCAGCCAGCACAACACCGAGCACCAGATGGCCGAGCCGAGCACGGTGAACAGGGAAAATTTCAGGTAATCCATCCGCACGATGCCCGCCGGAATGCCGATGAGATGCCGCACCACCGGCAGCAGCCGCGAAATGAAAATGCCCACTGCGCCGTAATGCGCCGCCCAGCGTTCCGCGCCTTCCACCTTGTAGGCGGAGATGAAAAAGTACCTGCCGAAGTGCAGCACCAGCGGCCGGCCGGCCAGTCGCGACGCCCAATACATCAACGTGGCGCCGAGCCACGATCCGAGGGTGCCCGCCAGCACGATGCCCCACAGGCTCAATGGGATTTGTCCGGTGTGCGCCCAATGCGCCGCCGGCGGAATCACGATCTCGCTCGGCAGCGGGAACAGCGAGCTTTCCACCGCCATCATGAGAACGACGGCGGGGTAGCCGCCCGTCTGCAGCGCGTGATTGTACCATTCGCTCAGGGCCTGGATGATTTGATGCATGAGGCGCTGGTTATAGCGGAAATGGAAGTCGAAGCAAACCGCGAATGATGCAAAATTCAATTTTGCGCCCGGCTGGCGTCATAAGCCCGAATTTCCTCCAGGGCGACGGGCTGGGTTCAGCCCCAATCATGATCGGTTTGCCCGGACAAGGATTTGGCAGCGGGATGGGTGCGACCCGGGTCGCCTCCCATCATCTATGACGCTGGAATTCAAACAATTGGGCCCAACCTAATGCCCAGCGGCATAACTGATGAAATTGCAGAGCAGTTTCCGCGCGACGTCCGCGCTGGTGTCCGAGGCATTCAACTGGCTCGCGATGTCCAGGGTGGAGACGATGATTTTTCCGCGGCCGCAAGGGATGATGCCCACCGCGGTGCCCAGGTTCATCGGATAACAATGCCAGGCACCGGCCACCAGCTCTTCCCCTTCGAGCAGCAGGCCCGAACGGGTCTTGCCGCTGCGCACGACCGCCTGGTATGGCCAGTCCATCGCCGTGTTGACCGGCAGATCCTTGAACAACGGATGCGCGCGGACAAAATGCAGCCCGCCCAGCCATGCGGTTCCGATCTGGAAGGAACCGCCGTATTTCGCCGGGGTGCTGTTCGTGATCAGATTCATCCAGGTGTCGGCGCGATCGAGAACCAGCAATGTGGTTCCGTCCCGGCGCACCCGCTCGATGAGCTTCGCCGCATCCGGCATGCCGGCCTCCGGCGGCGACCAGAGCAGCCGGCATTGGGCGACCCCCTTGCGATGCCACAGCTCCAGGCGCACGAGGGCGGGCTTGCCGGCCTCAAGGGTGATGCTGCCGCGGTTGATGGTGCGGCTGCGCGTGGCGAGATCGTCAAAGATTACCTGGCCATTCACCCACAATCGCACGCCGTCATTGCTCTCGGCAGCGAAGGTGTAAACGCCCGTCGCGGGCGGAAGAATTTTTCCCTCCCAGCGAACACCATAATTTTCCATCACGCTCACCTGCGGATCGGGCGCGGCGCCGTCGGCGACGAAATAATCCATGGTCCGATCACTGCGCTGGTGGAGCTTGCTTTCAAACGCTTCGTCGCCATAAAAAGAGGTCGCCACCCCGGATTCAAATTGCTCAGCGGGAATTTCCACCGGCTCGCCTTCCCCGGGCGGGCGGGTGACGACGACCCAATCGAGCCGGCCCAGATCATCGCGGTAGGCGTCCGCCGTCAGATTCTTCTGCTGCGCCAAAAAGTTCCGCACCAGCGCCGTGCCTTCCCACGTCGCCCCCTTCCCGCCGAGCCGGTCGCCCTTCCAGTCCACTGCCAGCACCTGGTCGCGGCCGGTGGCGACCGCCTTTCCGGCGGCATCGACCAGGGCGGCCTCGAGGCGGAACATCCCCACCGCGCCGGCCACCGGCACGGCCACATTCTCCAGCAGCAATTCGCCGAAGACGTCACCGCCCGCGAGGGTTACGGGAACGTCCCGGGTAAAAACCTCGTGCCCGGCGGGATTCCGGGCGCTGATTTTCAAAGTATATGCCCCGTGCAAATCGTTTTCATTGATGGCGTATACATCCACCGCGACGGCGCCGGGGATTTGCGCGAACTGGCTGCGCGTTTTCACCGCCAGATAGAGCGGCTGGTTGTAGTAGGCCAGGATGGCCGGGTCGGCCTTCGGGTTGCGCCAGCAGTCCACGATGCCGGAGTGGTTCTCAACGCTTTCCGCTTCCCAGCCGTTGATGGCATAACCGTCCGCCGCGTCATTGATGCGCAAGGTTTCGATCTTGCGGCCTTGATGATAAAGCGACACCGCGCCCATGGCCGTCGTCAGTTCATCCACGGTTGCGAAGGCGCCGCGCAGGTTCTTGCGCGTGAGAAAATCGTCGAATTGCCGGTACCATTCCCGGTACAGCGCGCCGTCCCAACCCGGGTCGGGCGCGGCGGCGAGCGCGGCGTTGATTTTTTCCAGGCGCGGCGGCGAGGAAATCGCGCCTTCCTCGCCCCAATAGACGATTTCGCCGCGGTTCGTCGTGCGGTTGTAGAAACTGGCCGGCGATTTGTACAGATTCTGGCGCCAGACCTCCGGCCCGCCGGCATGATGGTTGTCGAACCAGCCCGTGAAGTGAATTTCGTCATCGAAGGGCCGCAGGTGCGCCTTGATGTCCTCCGGTTTGCCGGCGCGCAACGCCCATGAGGACGAGAGGGTCAGCGTGCGGCTCGGGTCCAGCGCATGCGCGGCCAGCAGGTCGGCGCGCTCGCGCGGCTGAAGGCGCTGCGACGCGGTGCGCTCGTTAATCAGGCTGAAAATAACCAGGCTCGGATGGCTGCGATCGCGCCGGACCATGCGCGATAGCTTTTCGCGCATCATCGCCTCGGCGAACTCGCCCGTGGCGGCCTTGTAGGCCCCGGGTTCCTCGTAATACAGCAGGCCCAGCTCGTCGGCCTGGTCGAGCACCTCCGGCTGCCCGATGGCCCGGTGGAAGTTCAGCATGTTCAGGCCAAATTCCTTCGCGACGCGGACCTGGCGCGCGGCCAGTTCGGGCGTTGGGAAAATTCCGTTGATCGGCCAGAACCCCCAGCTGATCGCGGTGCGCAGGACGATGCGTTTGCCGTTCAGGCGGAACATGGCATTCGTGTCGATGCCGGTCGGCGCGAACCAGCGGCAGCCGAAGGTCTGTTGCGCGCGATCGCCGGCACCGCCGCCATCCCCGGCGGTGACTTCGCAGACGTAGAGCCGGGGATGTTCCAAATCCCAAAGCTTCGCCCCCGCCACGGACGCAGCGAAGGTCACGCTATTGTCGCCCGGGGCCAGCACGACGTTGGTTTGTTCCGATTCGAAGGCCGGCGGCTGCCGGTCGTCCGCCGGCCGGCCCGATCCAGGCGGGTGGTTTGACCGCTCGGCATCCTTTTTCTCCACCAGGATTGCCCGGACATTCCGCCGCACTTCCTTGCCGGTCGTGTTCTTCACGGTAACGAAGACGTTGACATTGGTGATGGCCGGCGTGTTCTGGACGTAAATGTCGTCCACATAGACCGGATCGCATGACACCAGCCGCACGCGGCCGGTGATGCCGCCAAAGCCGTGGCTCATGGGAATCGCATAGTCGCCCCACATGAATGAGGAACTGTCGCGCCAGTCAAAATTGCCGCCGGGATCGGTTACGCGCACGGCGAGTTCAATTTCCTCACCGGGTTTGGCCAGGTCGGTGATGTCCACTTCGAACGGCGAATTGCCAATGACGTCATAGCCGGCGAGCTTTCGATTCACAAAAACCTCCGCCCGCAACCGCACCGCCTCAAAGCGCAACCGCAGCCGGCGCGGGGCGGCGGCTCCGGGAATCATTACGCGGCGCGACCACCAGCTCACGCCCTTGAGGTCCCCGTCCGGGCCGTTGCCGGGATGCAGATATTCCTCGACGGTGCCCGGCACGGAAACGGCGCGCCCTGAATTCAGGGAATCCCATCCGCCGCTCGGCGGGTTGGTTGGAATTTTGGCAATGTCGACCGGGGGGAGATACAGCATGTCGTGTTCCCAATTCGCGCCCTTGTCCAGCCACAATGTCCAGCCCATCCCGGACAAATCCTGTTCCATGCGGGATTCGGCGGTCATGGCCCTGAACGGCAGGGTGAGCGTTGCGACCAGGACAACGATCCCGGAAAGGAAGGAAAGCTTCATGGCCGGCAATTCTGCCGTCATCCCCGCGCCCGGGCGAGGGCAAAATCTGCATCAGGCACCACCGCCAACGCCTGGCTACAAGAAGATGAAGGCAAACGACGCCGGCCGGTTCTAGGACGGATCCGGCTTGGGCCGTTTTCTTCCTTCCGCCGCTTTCATTTCATCCAGCACCTCGTCCGCGCAATCGGGATAAAGGCGCTTCAGACAGTCCGGGCAAAGACCGTGGCTGAACTCGATGTCGGCATGCCGCATGATGTAGCTCTCAATCTGGTTCCAATAGCCCTTGTCATCCCGGATCTTCTTGCACCCACCGCAGATGGGCAGCAGTCCGCTCAGCACCTTCACCTGGGCCACCGCCTCGTCCACCCGCCGCTGCAATTCCCGTTCGCGCGCCTGAAGCCGGTGAATCCGGATCAGGTATCCGCCTCCAACCAGGACAATCAGCAGCCCCAGCACCAGGATGGGAAACCACTTCGTCTGGTAGAAGTGAGGGTTGAGCTGGAAGGCATAAGTAGCTCCTGTCTGGTTCCAGACGCCGTCATTGTTGCAGGCGATGACGCGGAACTGGTAGGAGCCTGGCGGCAGGCTGGCGTAGTGGGCGAAACGACGTTGCCCGGCATCGACCCAGCCGGCGTCCATCCCTTCGAGCTGGTATTTGAACCGCACCTTCTCCGGCGCGACGTAGCTCAGGGCGGTGTAATGGATTTCGACTTCGCCGGAGCCGGACGACGGGTTCGGCGGCCGGTCAACGAGTTCTATCTGTCGGTTGATCAGCACCTGCTCGATAAAAACCGGCGGTACGTAACGGTTGCCTGCATGACGGTCCGGGTTGACCACCACCAGGCCTTTCAAGGAACAAAAGAACAGTTGTCCGGCTTCGCCGATGCAGGCGTTGGGCTGGGTGCCGGCAACAAGCAAGGTGGTGCGCAAGCCGTCGCGATAGCCCAGGGACAGGACGTCGATCTTTTTCATCTTGCCCGCCGCCAACGCATTCAAATCGTCTTTGCGCGCACGACAAATGCCCTTGCCGTTGCTCAACCAGAGGCCGCCCTGGCCGTCGTCGAGCACGTTAAAGATGTAATTGTCCGGCAGCCCATCCGACGCCCGGATGTTGAAGAAACGCCCGTCTTGATACCGGCTCAGACCGCCACGCGTGGCCACCCACAGCACGCCGTCGCCATCTTCATACAGCGACATGACCCGGTCGTTACCCAGCCCGTTGGTCGTGTTGAAGTTCGTGAATTTTCCGTCCTGATACCGGCTCAACCCGGCGGTGGTTCCCACCCACAGTGCGCCCTGCCGGTCATTCAGGATGGCGCGAATCTGGTTGCTCGGCAGGCCGTCCCGCGTCCGGATTGTCGTCATTTTGTCGTCCGCAAAACGGAACAGGCCGTCGCCATCGGTGCCAATCCACATGTCGCCCCGGTTGTCCCGGGCAATCACCTTGATGTCGAAGACATTGGTCCAGCCGGGGACTGGCGTCAGCCGCTCGTTTTCCATGAATAATAATCTTCCACCGGCGGCCACCCATAATCGCCCTTTGGCGTCTTCGCCAATCGAGGTCACTGCGGAAATGGGGTTTCCGTCCAACTGGGTGAATGCGGTCAGCTCCCCGTGGCTCAAGCGTGAAAAACCCAGATAAGCCCCGATCCAGATATCGCCCTGCCGGTCGCGATAAATGCAGCGGGTGCTGCTCTCGGACAGACCGTCTTCCGCGGTCAACATATGGATGGGCACACTGCGCAGGCGGGCCAGGCCGTTGGCTTCCGTACCCAGCCAGAGGTTGCCTTCGCGGTCGGCCAGCATGCTTAACACGACGCCGAGCTTGGACCGCGCCTCCGGGGTCGCCAGCACATCGAAAGTCCCATTGCAGAACCGGTGTAATCCGTCCCGTGCGCCAATCCACAGGGTTCCCTGCGGATCGGCATAGATCGTGCCGGGCCGGTTGCATTTGTGATCTTTGGCGGTATAAACCGTCAATTGACCGTCCCTCCAACATTTGATCTTTGAGCTTTCGAAGGTCATCCACAACGCGCCGTCCTTGCCGCTGGTCAGGGTGTCCAGGCGTCCATCGCTGCCATCCACAACCCCGGGCACGAGGACAAACTTGCCACCGTCAAACCGGCTCAGCCAGCCACCGGCGGCGGCAAAGATTCCCTGGGACGAACCGGCACTGATGGAATTGATGAAATTGTTCGGCAACCCGTCGCGGGTGGTGTACGTGGTGAACTTTCCCCTGCAAAAACTGCCAAGCCCATGCGGCGTGGCGATCCAGAGGTTTCCTTCCCGGTCCTTGTCCAGCCTTCGGATGGAGTCGTCCGGCAAACCATCGGCCGTGGTGAACGTCGTGAACTGCCCCTTTTGATACCGGGTCAATCCACCGCCCCAGGTGCCAATCCATAACGCCCCGTTATCGTCCTCCTGCAGGCAGCTGACTTCGTTGTCCTTCAAACTGCCGTTCTGCGTGCCAAAAGTGGTGAAGTTGACCCCGTCAAAGCGCGACAATCCACTCGCGGTCCCGAGCCAGAGATAACCATCGCGCGTCTGGACAATCGCCCGGATGCGAATCTGTGGGAGCCCGTCGGAGCCGTCCCAGGTGTCGATGCCATACTGGGTGAGCGGCAGCTGCGGATCGAGATCCGCCGCCGGGAGTTGGATCAACGGAAGGAAAAAGCAGGCGATCAGAAATGGCAGGATTGCCATCGTTGCATGCATTACCTTGCTTTTCATTGCCTGCTCATTCTGCTCAATTGCGTTGGCGAGCCAGCCGTGCACGCAAAAGCCGGTTTGGCTTCAGCTGGCTGATTCAAGGCAAGATAGCAGTCGAAACCAAAAACAACCGCCCGGATTTTGTCATTTCCAATGCCAACTTTGGGTTGCCGGAGGGCGGCGGACGGTGGATCCTGTGATCCTTGGCCCCGACCGGAAATACGGCATCGTGGGATTTTGAGCCGGGTGCGGTTCGGATTCTGATTGTCGATGCAAAAACAACCGGCCAGCGGAAGGCGGCCCGGTGTTCCGGAAACAGGGTTCGCAACACCTACGCCCTCAAAAAATAATTCCGCTGCTTTTCGCTGATGGGCATTCCGAGTTTTTCCATCACGGCCAGCATGTCCTCCCAGACCTTGCGCTTCTCGCTCATTGCCTGGTTGCGCAGCAAATACGCCGGATGATACGTCGGCATCAGCGGCGTGCCGCGATAGGTTTTCCAGGTGCCGCGCAGTTTCGTGATGCCGAGGGTCTTGCCCAGCAATCCTTCCACCGCCGTCGCGCCGAGCGCCACAATGACCGCGGGCCGGATCAGATCGATCTGCTCATGCAGATACGGAATGCACGTGGTCATCTCGTCCGGGGTCGGTTTGCGATTGCCGGCGGATTGGCCGGGGGTGTCGGGCCGGCATTTCAAGATGTTGGCAATATAAACGTCCGCGCGGCTCAAGCCCGTCGCCTGGATGATCTTCGTCAGCAATTGTCCGGCCTTGCCGACGAACGGTTCGCCCTGCTCGTCTTCATCCGCACCCGGGGCTTCGCCCACAAACATGAGCGGCGCGTCAATGCTGCCGACGCCAAACACGACGTTTTTGCGCGAGGCCGCGAGATGCGCGCATTTCACGCAGGCCAGGGCGCGTTCGCGCAACGCGGCAAAGGCGGCGGCCTTTTCGAGTGACGGGAGGGCAACGGACAAATTGGCTGCCGGAACCGACGCCAGGAGGCTTGTTTCTGTTCCGGATTTCGGATTTTGGATTTCGGATTTTGAAAACGGAGCCTCCTCACGTCCACCCTCCGCAGTGCGGCTACGGAGGACGGGTCGGCCGCTACGAAACTGCGGTGGCGGCGCGGCCGGCCTTGGCGCGGGTTGCGACAGGGCGCGGAGCGTTTCGGGGGAAACCGCGGCGTGGCGGACGCCACCGGCTTTCAATTCCTCCAGATGTTGAATCGTCGCGTCGAGCAGTTGTTCGTAGGTGCCGGCCATTGCATCCATCGTAGCGGCCGCGCGGCAAAGCACAAAAATTAGTTGTTCACAATCCGCGGCGCGAATCCCGCTGCCGGCCCTGCCGGTCCGGCGGCTGCATCGTCTTTCAACCGCATTGGGGTCCTCAACCATGCGGTCCCGCGGCGCGATGAGCGATCGTCATCGCGCCTCCCCCCGGCCGGCCAATGGAATCAAACCGTTCCGTTGGGTGGCGTTTCCAGCCGCTGGACTTCCATGCCCACGACGCAAACATCATCCTCGAATTCCGCGCTGGCGGAGAACTGTTTGATTTCGTCAAGCAGCCCGGTGAACAGTTCTTTCGTCGGCAATTTGGTGCGGGTGCGGATCGCCGCCAGCAAACGCTCGGGGCTGAACGACTCGTTATCCGCCCCTTCGACATCAATCAACCCGTCGGTGAACAGCGCGACCAGGTCGCCCACCTCCATCGGACAACGATGGGTAGGAAACTTTCCGTCGGTAAAAAGCCCCAGGGCTGGACCTTTTTTTTGTCCCGGGCCGTGCCCCAGCCATTCCACCGTGTCCCGCTGCCGGTGCAGGAGGATCGGTTCCGGATGCGCCGCGCTGGCGAAGCGCAGCTCCGCGCGGGCCACGTCGGCGATCAGGTAGAAGGCGGTGGCATACATGGTGGATTCGGTCTGCTTGAAGATGCCCGCCACCTCGCGGTTGATCTGGGCCAGCAGTTCGCCGGGCTCGGTCGTCGTGGCGCTCAGGTCCACCACCAGGGCGCGCATCATGGCCGTCACCAGCGCCGCCCGCACGTCATGGCCCATCACGTCGCAAATGAACAGGCCCACCGTCGTGTCCGAAAGCGGGATCACGTCGAAGAAATCGCCGCTGACCGCGCCGCTCGGGAAGAAGAAGCTGAAGAAATCCAGGTCGCTTTCCGCGCGCGGTTTGCTGCGCGGTACGCAGGGGAATTCGTGCGGCAGCATGGCCAGTTGCAGCTCGCGCGCCATCTTCAATTCCTCCACGGTTTGCCGGCTTTTAAGTTCCAGCTGCCGCGTGTACTCGGCGAGTTTCTCCTCGGTTTGCTTCAGGGCGGTGATGTCCTTGGAAATGCCGAAGGTGCCGATGATGTTGTCGTCCTTGTCATACCACGGCAGCTTGTTGGTCAGCGCCCAGTGGGTGAGACCGTCCTCAAACGTCAGCTTGTCGATTTTGCCGATGAGGGGCTGGCCGGTGCGCATGATCTTCTCCTCCTCCTCGGTAATCTCGCGGGCATGGTCCGCGGGGTACTGGTCCATGTTGGTGAGGCCGGCAAGCAGTTCCACGTCGGGCACCGCCTCACCGTTTTGCCCCTGTCGCCGCTGGTTGAGACGTTCGCGGAGCTGCGGAAAATGTTGGAGCGTATAAAGCGTCTTGGAGCGGCTGACGCGGACCAGGCGGGATTGGGTGTCCTTGAAATAGATGCGGTCGGGTGAACTTTCCAGCATGGTGCGGAGCAGGTCGCGTTCGTAGGCCAGTTTGTCCTCCGTTTCCTTGAGGGCGGTCACGTCCCGGGAAACCCCGAAGGTGCCGATGATGTTTCCGTCCTTGTCGTGCCAGGGCATTTTCGTGGTGATGACCCAGTTGACCTTGCCGTCGGGCTGGACGGCGCGCTCCAGCTTGCCAATGCTCGGCTGGCCGGTGCGGATGATCTGCTGTTCGTCCTCGTAGGCCGGCCGGGCGCGTTCCTCCGCGTAAAAATCAAAGTCCGTCTTGCCCGGCATGTACTCGGCAAACGGCTCCGGGCCTTTTAGATACGCCGGCAGCTGGTCCGGACCAGCCTCCGGGTGGGCGGCGCAATAACGGTTCCGGACGGCCGTCAGCGAACGCTCCACCTTCGACCGGCTCACCCGCACGAAGCGGGATTCGCGATCCTTGAAATAGATGGCGTCGGGCAGATTATCCAGCAGCTTCTGGAACAGCTCCTGTTCGAATGCCAGCTTGTCTTCCGCCTGTTTATGCTCCGTGATGTCCCGGCCGATGCCCACCAGCCCGACGATCTTCCCGCCCTGATCGCGCAACGGCAGCTTGCTGGTCAAAAGCCAGCGTACCCGGCCTTGATTGTCCAGGAAATATTCCTCGCGGTTGATGACCGGTTCGCCGTGAATCACCTTCTGGTCGTCATCGGAAAATTTCTTGGCCTGGTCGGGCGGAAAGAAATCATAATCGCTCTTGCCCAGGGCTTCGGCCTCCGTTTTGCAGCCGAGATTGATCAGGTCGGCCGGATTGGCCATGGTTTTCCGGCCGGCGTTGTCCTTGGCATAGATGGCGTCCGGCAGATTGTCGATCAACGTGCGCAGCAGGAGGCGCTCCTTCAAAAGCTCGGCCGTGCGCTCGGCCAGCACCTGTTCGATCCGCCGGTGTTCCGTGATGTCCCGGGAAATGCCAAACGTGCCAAAGATCCGTCCAGCCCGGTCGCGCAAAGGCATTTTGGTCGTGGACACCCAGGTCACCCGGCCATCCGGCCAGGTCTCTTTTTCCTCGATGCCCACCAGCGGCTGGTTGGTCTGCATGACCCGCTGTTCGTCGGCCTGCGCCTGTTGGGAGTGGTCCGCGGCGAAAAAATCCGCATCCGACTTGCCCACCGCCAGATGGGGATCGGCCAGGCCGAATCGCTTCGCATGAGCCCGGTTGACCATCACAAACTGGCTGGCCTTGTCCTTGAAGTAAATCGAGTCCGGAATGTTGTCCATGAGCAGCTCCAGCAGATGCCCGGCCCGGCTGTGCTCCTCCCGGATCAAGTGGCGTTCGCTGGCATTGCGGATCGCCCGGGCCAGCATCGGGCCGGTCAACTCCGGCACGAGCAGATAATCCTGCGCCCCCAGCGGCATCAGGCTGGCCGCCTGTTTCTCCTCCGCCCAGGTTGCCAGCGTAATAATAGGCAAATGCGGCGCCGCCTCGTGGACCTTGACGAAGGCCTCCGTGCCTTTGGCGTCCGGCAGTGACAGCGTCACGAGCACCAGGCCGACCGGGGAAGTTTTCAATTGGGCCAGCCCGCTCGCCAGCCGGTCGGCGCAAACCGCCTCAAACTGTTGCTGGCGCAGCAGCCGCAGACACTCGGGCTGATCGCCAATGAGCAAGATTCCAAAGGGTGAGTTTGACATAGTGTTTCGTGTTCTTTGCCGGGCTTAACCAGCATTTCCCGCACCACCAACGCCAGGCGTTAACCTCAGACTTCAACCGGATCGAGCCCATTTTCGACCAAATCACCCGGCGCCCGGCGGAACGCCGGCGAAGGCGGTTGGGTCAGGGTGTTTCAGGAGTTGATTAAAAAACGATTTCTCCCGCGAGGCAAGCGCGATGTCCGGGTGCAAAGGCGGCCCGGACGTCGGGAATGTACCGGCCCGGTCGCCCTCACCTACAAAATATTCGCCGCCAGTTCGGCGAGCTCGGAACGCTCGCCCTTCTGCAACTCGATGTGCGCGGCGATGGCCTGGTCGCGGAAACGGCTGACCACGTAATTGAAGCCGTTGGACGATGAGTCCACGTAGGGATTGTCGATTTGATACGGGTCGCCGGTGAAGATGATCTTGGTGCCGCTGCCGACGCGCGTGATGATGGTCTTGGCCTCGAGCGGCGTCAGGTTTTGCGCCTCGTCGATGATCATGAACTGGTTGGCGATGCTGCGGCCGCGGATGTAGCTCAGCGCCTCCACGACGATGCTGCCGGAGCGCATGAGGTCGCCGCTGCGGCGATGGTCGTGGCCCATGTTCAGGTCGCTCAGCATCTCCAGCGCGTCGTGGATCGGCTGCATCCACGGCGCGAGCTTTTCCTCGAGCGACCCGGGCAGGAAACCGAGTTCCTTGCCCATGGAAATCGTCGGACGCGCGACGACGAGCCGCCGGAATTCCCGGTCCAGCACGGTGCGCTTCAAGCCGGCAGCCATGGCGAGCAGCGTCTTGCCGGTGCCGGCCTTGCCCATGAGCGTGACCAGCTTGACACGGTCATCAAGCAGCGCGTCGAAGGCGAAATGCTGTTCGCGGTTGCGCGGCTTGATGCCCCAGATGCCTTCGCGGCAGTCGATGATGGGAATCAGCTTCGTGCCGGTGGCGTCCACCTTGGTCAGCGCCGTGCGCTTGGGGTTGGTCTCATCCGTAAGCGTGCAATATTCGTTCGGGAAATATTTTTTTCCGGTTTCCAGGTCCAGTTCACCGTTGGCGCGAAAGGCCGCCATCCGGTCGGTGCTGACGGACATGTCCGCCATGCCGGTGTACAGGTCGGTGATGAACACGCGGTCGGTCTCGTAATCCTCGGCCAGCAGGCCCAGCGCATCGGCCTTGATGCGCAGATTGATGTCCTTGCTGACGAGCACCGTGGGGTTTTTGGGCTGAGCCTTTTGCACGCTGGCGGCGAGCAAAAGAATCCGGTTGTCCACGGTGTTCCCGTGAAATCCGCCGTCGCCGTTGTTTGCCTGGCCGTTTTTGTAAAAGGCGATTTTCAATTTGCCGCCGTTGGGCAGCGTCACCCCCTCGCTCAGGCTGCCATCACCGCGAAAGCCGTCGAGCATCCGGGAAACCGTGCGCGCGTTCTGGCCCAGTTCGGTGGACTCGCGCTTGAAGCGGTCGATCTCCTCGATCACTTCGATGGGAACCAGGACATGGTTGTCCGCGAAGTTCAGCAGGGAATTGGGGTCGTGAAGGAGGACGTTGGTGTCGATGATGTAATTTTTCACGCGCTAAAATCGGTGCGTTTGACGGTCTTCATGCGGCGGTGCCAGGCTTGGATCTGCTTGTGCCGCCGGGGCAGCTGGTAATGGCCGGAGTACAGAAAATTTTCCACCATGCCGTACAGATCGAAATCCACGAACCGCGGGCGGTCTTCGAGGATGAACGGCTGGTGCGTCAGCATCATCTCGAACGGCAGCAGGCGCTCCTCAAGTTGCTTGAGCCAGGCTTTCTGGTCCCGGCGCCACTGATCCAGGCAGCCGCGACCGAACTTGCGCTCCTTGAACCGCAGATACTGCAGCTGATCGGCCGGGCGGACGGTTTCCTTCCAGTAAATGTCATTCAGCCGGAAGTTCGCGCCTTCGATTTCATTTTCGACGCAGCGCCAGAGGATGGACTGGACATCGCACCATTTGTTGGGGAACAGGCCGAGTTCGAGTTCCTCGTCGAGATATTTGGCGATGACCTGCGAGTCGTCATTGATTTCGAAAACCACGGTCTTGCCGTCCCGGATGATCGGGACGCCGTAGTAGCGCTGCCGGGTCAGCTTCCAGACCAGCGAGCGGTCCTGCGGGGGGATGTTGGTGATTTTGAAGCGGACGCCGGAAAACTCCAGGATACGCCGCTGAACAATGCAGAACGGACTCCACGGAAACTGAATCAGTTCAATCATGTCAAAAATTCCTCGCGTCAGTGACTGAGCCAAACTAAGCCCCGAAAGGCGCGGTGACAAGTGCAAACACCGCTTTACACTTTCGCGCGGCGGGACTAAAGTCGCCACATGGCTTCTGATTACGATGCAACGGAGTTTGTGGACACCGACTTTCAGGCGCACAAGTCGCCTTATGGCGCGCCCACGTCCCCCGGCGACCCGCTCCGCGCGCCCACGCGCGACGAGGTGGATCGCAAGGTCGTCGAGGCGCAGCAAAAACTCGCCGAATTGAAACGCGCGCAGGAGGATTTGGAGCGCGAGCGCGCCTCGCTGGAGGAATTGCGCCGGCGCCAGACGGAATTCCAGACCGGCCGGCAGGAAATGATCCATCACCTCACGCGCGGCCTCGGCCTGCTCGAGGAGGCCGAATTCAACGCCCGGCGCGATGCCGAACAGATGGTCAAAACCGTCACCGATTTCCGGGACGCCCTCGACAAAATCCAGTCCATTCACGACGAAACGTGGACGAAGGAAAACTTCAGCATCGAGCTGACCCGCGGGCTCACCACGGTTGAAAATGCGCGCATGGAATGGAATTCCGCCCGGCTCAAATTTCCCGTCCTTGCCGGCGAGTTGAAGGACGAAGCCGCGGCGGCGGAAACTCCGGCGGCCGCCGCGTCGCCGCTCGACAATGTCAGCTTCGGCGACCTGTGCAAGTTCGGCCTGGCGATGACCTGGCCGCTGGTGCTGGTGGCGGTGGTCGCGCTGGGCGTGTTGATCGCGGTGCTGATGACGCGCCACTGAAATTTTCCGTATGGGGCCCGCGAAGAAAAAAGCTGATCCGATTTCCGACCGGTCCCGCGCGCTCACCGGCCAGATTGCCGCCCTCGAAGCCGAAATCAAAAAGCTCGACTCGCAAATCCAGCGCGCGCCCGTGCCCCGCCTGCGCTCCACCGCCATTCCGCATGGGGCCACCGTCCCGCACCCCCACGAAGCGCCGCCACCGCCGCCGGTGCATGAGCCGGTCTTTGAAGAGGTAAAACCCGTGCCGGACACCGAGGAGACCGCCGCGCCTGACCAATTCAACGAACTCGGCATCCGGAAATACGATCTGCCCGGATTGTTCACCCGCCTCCGGAACCATTTCCGCCGGCCGACCACGAACAATCCCCGGCTGGTCGCCTATCTCGCCGCCGGCGGCGTGCACGGCCTGCGCCCGATGCGCTATGAGAAACGCGTGGCGCGCAACCGGTTCATCGTGTTCACGGCTATTTTGCTCGTCATCTTATTCGGCACCTTCCTGGCCTACCTGCATCACCGCTGAAATGAAAATGAAGGAGGCAAGCTCATTGGTGGAAATCCCCATCGCCACGCCTCTGGGTACATTCACCGCCCGCTATTCGGAAAAGGGACTGGCGGAATTGGATTTTCCGCCGGCGGGGCGCGCGTCCTCTCTTCATGGTCGGAGACGAGGCAACGAGTCCCAAATTTCTTCGGCTGACAGTGCGTCCGTCAAAGACTCCTCACGTCGTCTCCTACAAGCCAAAGTCCGCAACTGGCATCGTGCCGCCGCAGCCGCCCTCGAAAACATTCTCGCGGGACGTGAACCGAAACATTTTCCACCGATGGATCTCGTCGGAACGGTGTTCCAGAAAAAAGTCTGGAACGCGCTGCGGAAGATTTCCCCGGGCAAAACCAAAAGCTACGGCGAAATCGCCCAGGCCATTGGCAAGCCGAAGGCGGTGCGGGCCGTGGGCGGCGCCTGCGGCGCGAACCCGATCCCGGTCCTGGTCCCGTGCCATCGCGTGCTTGCCGCAAATCATAAATTGGGCGGCTTCTCCGGCGGGTTGGATTGGAAACGCAAGCTGCTCGCGCGTGAGGATGTTTGTTTGCCGCCGCAGAGCCGCCACCATTAATTGAACCGGTCGCCGGCCTGATTCGCGACAATAAAAATCGTACGTACGGTTTATATTGTCGCACAACCCGGACAGCCAAATCAGCTTATCGCTCATCCGGCACTCTCGATTGCGCGAATCCTGATTGTAACATCATCCTCCTGCCAGCCGGATGATGTCGCGCAAGGTCGTCTGCGGCTTGAATTTCACGAAGCGATCGAGTTTTTTCACCAGCGGTTTGCGGCGGCGCATGTCATCGAAACCTGGCGAATAAGCCTGGGCGTAGGGAATCAATTCAATTTTTGACTTAGAGCCGAGCGTTTTGGCCACCAGGCGCGCAAGCTTCAGGATGCTGGTTTCTTCCGTGCCGCCGATGTTGAATATCTCGCCGCGCGCCCGGGAGCAGTTCTGCAGCCGCACCAGCGCCTCCACCGCGTCGCCCACGTGGCAGAAGCAGCGCGTCTGCTGGCCGTCGCCGAAAACTTTCAGGGGTTCGTCCTTCTTGGCCGCGGCAATGAACCGCGGCAGCACCATGCCATAGCGGCCGGTCTGGCGCGGGCCGACGGTGTTGAACAGCCGCGCAATGATGACCGGCACCGACCTTTCCCGTGCGTAGGCCAGCGCGAGGAATTCGTCGGTGAGCTTCGAGCACGCGTAGCTCCAGCGCGATTGCCCGGGCGGCCCGATCAGGAGGTCGTCGTCCTCGCCAAAGGCCGGTTTCCGGCTCTTGCCATAGACTTCCGAGGTGGAGGTCAGCAACAGCGGCGTGCGCCGGGCCGCGGCGGCCCGCAACAAAACCTGCGTCTCGTGAAAGCTCGATTCGAGAACATGCAATGCCGATTTTACCACCAAATCCACTCCCACGGTGGCCGCCAGGTGAAAAATGAACTCGGCCTTCGCGGCCAGCTTCGGCAGTTCCCGGCACGTGGAAATCCGGGATTGGATCACGCGCAATCGCGGGTGGGATTTGACCGTGCGCAGATTGTCCAGGCGGCCGGTCGAAAGATCGTCAATGACCACGACAGTTTTGCCATCGGCCAGCAAACGTTCGGTCAAATGGGAACCGATAAAACCTGCACCACCCGTCACCAGAATGAGTTTCATTCGTTGAATCGTTGAACCGTTGAATCGTTGAATCGTGCACCGGCATAAGGATTCAACGATTTAACGGTTGCTGTCATTTCAGCGCATCCGCAACCGCCTGCGCGAGTTTCTGCCGGAATTCCGGGCTTTCGATCCGCTTCGCCTCGCGCGGGTTCGACAAATAGCCGCCTTCGACAAGCACGGCGGGATGGCGTTGTCCGTGCAACACGCCGATGAACCGCGCGCGCCGCACGCCCCGGTCCTCTTCCCCGGTGGCCCGCAGCAGGGCGGTGTGCAGCCGCACGGCCAGCTGCAGGTTCTCCGCGTCGCAGGCGTTGTTGGGAAAATACTGCGACCAGACGTCGGCATAGTCGCGCGTCAGGTTGGAAGGCATGCCCGCCGGGGTCAGACAATAGGTTTCCAGGCCGGAGGTTTGCTTGTCGCGGTCGGGAGACGAATTGAAATGCAGGCTGATGAACACGTCCGCGTGATGCGCCTCGGCGAAAACCACCCGTTCGGCGTTCGACACAGTGACATCGCTGGTGCGGGTGAGAAAAACCTGCCAGCCGTTCGTCTCCAGCAGCGGGGCAAGCCGCAGCGCCCAGTCAAGCGTGAATTCCTTTTCGAAACGTCCGTCCACCGCGCTGCGCGTGCCAACGAACGACCCGCCGTGGCCGGGATCGATCACGATGACGCGATTGCCAAAGGACAGCGGCGGCCCGAGCAGCAGCGGTTCGAGGTTCTTCTGCAAATCGAGGCCGTGGACGAAAACCTGGTCGTCGATGAATTGCGGCGCAAAGCCCAGCTGGACCTCCGCGCCGTTCCAGGCCGCCTCGCGGCTGCCGATATCCAGGACCATCGTGCCATTGGCCGTCCGGATGGCATACGCGACCGACGGCGTGTGGGATACCAGGTGCGGTGCCGCAATTTTGTTTTCGATTGCCCAGCGATCCAGCGAAGTGTACGTCGTCACCGGCGGGGCGGGTGACGGATTCCTCCGGTCGGCCGGCCGGGCGGGAAGGAAGGGCCGGGCCGCGGGAAATTTTTTGGCGATGTTGGTATCCGACCAGTTCAGATCCGCAGTGGCATCGGCCATGGCCGGCGGCGACGTGATGGTCTCGTCCGGAACGGTCGGGCTGGAGGCGCACCCCGCCAGGAGGATTGCCGCGCCGGCCATGATGGCTGCTGGTTTGAACACCCCGTCATTGTGCGGATGGCCGAACCGGACTCAAGCTGTTTCCTCAGTTACGATATACGATTGACGATGGGCGCGAGGAGCGACGACTCGCGCGTAAATCGTCAATCGAACAGGGTAGATTTTCAGTTGGTTTTGTTGTGCTTGCCGCAGGTGAATGGCGTCGTCATCATTTGCCAGAGTGAAAATTCTAGTTGCCATCACCGGAGCCAGCGGTGCGCTCTACGCCCAGCGGCTGCTCGACAACCTCGACGCGCACGCGCATGAAATTCACGTGGTGACGAGCCATTACGCGCAGCAGGTCATCGCCACGGAATTGCCGGGCGGCCTGCGCCTGCCGGAGGGCGTCAAGCCGCATGGCCTCAAAAGCATGAACGCGCCGTTCGCCAGCGGCTCGAACCCGCCCGATGCCATGGTCGTCATTCCCTGCACCATGGGCACGATGGGCCGCATCGCGCACGGTTATAGCGAGGATGTCCTGCTCCGCGCCGCCGACGTCGTGCTCAAGGAACGGAAAAAGTTGATCCTGGTCCCGCGCGAAACCCCGCTCAGCCTTATCCATGTCAAAAACATGGAGCTCCTGCTGCAGGCCGGGGCGGTGATCCTGCCGGCGAACCCGAGTTTTTACGCCAACCCCAAAACCATCCAGGACGTCGTGGACACCGTCGTGGCGCGCGTGCTCGACCATCTGGGCGTCGCGAACCGGCTGGCGGTGCGCTGGGCGGAGGAGAAGGAGTGATTATGGGGAAACATCGAACATCGAACATCGAACATCGAACGCTGAATGAAACCCGCCATCAGGGCGGGATGTTGCGCGAAGGCGATGATCGCGGGCGAAAATTCGATTTGGAGGAACGATTGCTGGAATTCGCTGCGGCGGTGATTGATCTATCGGAGAAGCTTCCGCCTTCGCGAGCCGGGAATCATGTGGCCGTACAGATTTTGCGCTCCGGCACGTCGCCCTATTCAAATCATGGTGAGGCCGAATCCGCTGAATCGCGCGATGATTTCATCCACAAACTCAAGGTTTGTTTGAAAGAACTGCGTGAGACGCGTCGTTGGGCGCGACTGGTTGAACGGAAGCATTGGGCGAAGGGCGATGCCACCTTGAATTTTGTTTTAAGCGAGTCTGAGGAATTGATCCGGATATTCATGTCCAGCATCCGAACGGCACAGCTGAATGCCCGGAAACCACAGCGGCCTGATTCGACCCATTATCGATCCGGCGAAGCCGGGTGAAAATTCGATGTTCAGCGTTCAATGTTCGATGTTCGATGTTCGATGTTTTCTCTAATTAAAAAATGGGCTTCGTTCGTCCGGTTCTCGCACACGGCCTTCGCCCTGCCCTTTGCGCTGGCGGCGATGCTGGTGGCGGCGCGCGACCACCGCGGCTGGCCGGGCTGGCGCACCTTCGGTCTGATCCTCGCCGCCATGGTCTGCGCCCGCACGTGCGCCATGGCATTCAACCGCATCGCGGACCGCAAATTCGACGCGCTGAACCCGCGCACGGCCAACCGCCACCTGCCGGCCGGACATATTTCGCTGGCCAACGCCGGCGCGCTTTGCGCGCTGTCGGCGGCCGGCTTGGTCATGGTCAGCCGCCTCTTGAATCCGGTATGCTTCTATTTGTCGCCGGTCGCTCTGGTGGTGATTTGTTTTTATTCGCTGACCAAGCGTTTCACCGATTACACGCACGTTTTTCTGGGCTTGGCACTCGCGCTGGCGCCGGTGGGGGCATGGCTGGCGGTGAAAGGACCGGAAATTTCCAACCTGGAGATCGTTCAAATGATCTCGCTCGCACTGGCGGTCGTGCTGTGGCTGGTCGGTTTCGACATCATCTACGCGCTGCAGGATTACGAGTTCGACCGGTCGCACGGGCTGCATTCGCTCGTCGTGGCCTGGGGACAAACCAATGCCCTGGCCGCAGCGTTTCTGGCGCACATGGTGATGTGCGGGCTGTTGCTCGCGTTTGGATTGCTCTGCCACTTTGGCCTCGCCTATCTCATTGGCTGGTTTCTGATCGTGGGTTGCCTGGTGCTGGAACACTGGATTGCCCGCCGCCGCAGCCTGAACTGGATTAATCTCGCGTTTTTCCGGCTAAACGCGCTCGTCAGTGCGGTTTTCCTGGTGGTCGTCGCGGCCGAGGTGATCTTTCAGGGCGGATTCAGGTTGAGGTGATGAAGTTGGGAACATCCAACAACCAACATCCAACATCGAACCTCCAATGATACCGCGGCTTCGTCCCATTGGAGGTTGGGCGTTCGATGTTGGATGTTGGATGTTTTTCCAATTTCCCGTGTAACATCCGCCGTGCTTTGCTTCTGAGTTGGGTGTATGAGTGAAACCAAAGTGACGCCGTCAGACAGTTCGAAATGTCCGCAATGCGGCACGCCGCTGCCGGCCGGCGCGCTGGCCGGGCTGTGCCCCGCCTGCCTGCTGAAGCAGGGCGCCGCCGATGAGACGGTCACCGGCGGGCCGACGCCGCCGTTTCAGCCGCCACCGATCGCCGAACTTGCCCCATTGTTCCCGCAACTCGAGATCCTTGAACTCATCGGCAAGGGCGGCATGGGCGCGGTTTATAGGGCGCGGCAAAAGGAGCTGGATCGCATCGTGGCGCTCAAAATTCTTCCGCCCGGCATTGGTGATGACCCCGCGTTCGCCGGACGCTTCGCGCGCGAAGCCAAGGCGCTCGCGAAGCTGAATCATCCCGGCATCGTCACGCTGTACGAGTTTGGGCACGTGCAAAATACAGACGGAGCGCGGCTGTGGTCGCAGACCCAGCCGCAGCGCGTGGACAATGCTGCAAGCACTGGAAAGGTTGCGAGTGCTGCGGCTGGTGCTTCGCACACAGCCGCGCCCCTTTTTTTCTTCCTGATGGAATTCGTGGACGGCGTGAACCTGCGGCAATTGCTGCATGCCGGGCGCATCGCGCCGCGCGAGGCGCTGGCCATCGTGCCCCAAATCTGCGATGCGCTCCAGTTCGCCCATGACCAGGGCATCGTGCATCGCGATATCAAGCCGGAGAACATCCTGCTCGACCGGCGCGGACGGGTGAAGGTGGCGGATTTTGGGCTGGCGAAATTGGTTCAGACAGATGGCCGGGCCGAGCTGCCGCTCGGCCAGGACGCGCCGCAGCGCGTCCCCGCCGCAGAACTCACTGCCGCCGGCAAGGTCATGGGCACGCCGAACTACATGGCGCCGGAGCAGAAGGAACATCCGGATGCGGTGGACCATCGGGCGGACATTTATGCCTTGGGCGTGGTGTTTTACCAGATGCTCACCGGCGAACTGCCCGGCAAAAGCTTCGAACCGCCGTCATCAAAAGTTCAGATTGACGTGCGGCTGGATGAAGTCGTGCTGCGCGCTTTGGAAAAGAAGCCCGAACTGCGCTATCAGCAAGTGAGCCAGGTCAAAACGCAGGTGGAGACCATTGCCGCGACGTCTGATGGCAGCGAACGTGAATCTGCTCCGGCTCGACCCATGCCGGCGGCGGCACAATTTTCGCTCACTACTTTAAGTCAGTTCGTCGGCGTTGGCTGGGCAATTTTCTTTTGCGTCACGATGGCTTCCATTACCGCGGGGTGTCCGACCGGCAAGGTTTTTCACTATTTCAGCGCGGGTTTCCTCATCCTGGCGTTCGTGGCTTCGGTGGACCTGTTTTTCCGTTTTCGCCGGGCGGCCAAGGTCAAAACCCCGGAATCCTGGAACGCGGTAAAATCATTGCTGCTCATTAACGGACTTGCTTTTGCGCTGGGTGTCTTTCTGGCCGGCCTGTTGATTCGTGAGTTGAATTCAGTCCAATCCAATTACATCGGCCAGGCCTGGTTTCCCAAGGGCGATTCCATTTACATCACCTCCGTGAAGCGGTCCGCCAACCGGATGGTGGTTAAAGGCCATTATAATCTGGTCAGTCACGACCAGGCACTGCTGGCCCTTTATTGCACCTCCACCAACGGCGCCAAGGTCCCCGAGGACCCGACCCAGCGGATGCAGATTGCCAAGGGCCGCGGAGATTTTGAATTGTCCCGTTCCCATCTCTACCCGGGCCTGCATCATGTGTCGATGTATTCACCCTGGCCCGACGGCGAACCCTTCGCCGCGCTCTATTTTGGCACCGCGGCTGAAGCCCGGGAAGAAAGCAAAGCGACCTGGATTTCGACCGCACCCGCCGAACTGGAATTCCGGCTGGTGGCCGCCGAGGGCGACACCCGCGCGCCGGCCGAACAACTGGCCGATCCCAATGACCGTACCGGGCAGACGAAATTGCGCATCCTGAAAGAAGTATTGTTAGATAGTTCTGCTGTTGCCAGCGCAACACTTGAACCCGGTTCCTCCGAAGACAAAACCATCGGCATTGTGCTTAAGAATGACGCCGCGCAAGAATTTTCAGATATTACCGCCGCCAACCTGGGCCGCCGGCTGGCCATCGTCTGGCGCGGGCGCGTGTTGAGCGCAGCGGTAATTCGCGCCCGGATCACCGGCCCGGCGGTCTCGGTGACCGGAAAAATGAGTGATACCGAATGTCAGGTGTTGCTGGACTTGTTGAACTTCAAGTCCGCGCCTTCCGCAAACACCCAGAGCCCAACCGCTTTCCCTTCGGCCCATGCCACCGGCACGGATGCCGCATTGTCGGCGATCCGGGCCTGGCTGGACTTGATGGACGGCGGACAATACGCCGAAAGCTGGCAGCAGGCGTCGGAAAGCTTTCGCGCCCTGGAAACGCAGGACGGCTGGGTGAACAAACTGGAGGACGTCCGCAAGCCGCTGGGGAAATTGCTGTCCCGCAAGGAGCAGAAAGCGGAAACCAACAGCCGGGCCTTTATCATGAGATACGACAGCTCGTTCGAAGGATTGAAAGATGCATCCGAAACGGTCACCTTCACCTTCGAACCTGACGGCCAGTGGCGGGCGGCAGGCTATTTCATTCGCCCTCGCATGACCACCAACGACGCGGCAGCTGAACCAGCGCAATCCTGGCTGCGGGACATTGACAGCGGCAGCTACGCGCAAAGCTGGACCAATGCGGCGGCGTATTTTCAATCGGCCATCACGGTGGATAAATGGGCCGAGGCCTTGCAGTCGGCCCGCAAACCTTTGGGATCATTGGTTTCCCGGAAATTAGAGTCCGCCCAAGAACTGACGGCGCTCCCGGGCGCGCCGGACGGCCGCTACATCCTCATGCAGTTCAACACCTCGTTTACGAACAAGAAATCCGCGATTGAAACGGTCACGTTCAGGCTGGAAAAAGATGGCCAATGGCGGGCCGCGGGGTATTACATCAAATGAGCACCGCTCAACCCGGTTGGAACATGAACGACAGACTCATTTACATTTCGAAGCGGACGGGCCGGAGCTTGTGGCAGGAATACCGCGTCTACCGGGACCGGCTGGAACTGCAATCCTGGTTCCTGTTTCACACCCTCGTCGTGCCGGCCGGCGAAATCCAGACGGTTGAAGTCCGCCCGGCGGGCATCATCTGGGGCGTGAAGCTCGATAATTGTAATTTCTGCCGCCATGTTTTGCTGACCAAAAAATCCGGCTGGTTCAAACGCATCGGCTTTTCGCCCGACGACCCGGAAAAATTCGTGACCCTGTGCCAATCCATCGTGATGGAAGCCGCTTGACCTCCCAACCTTCCAGCCAGCCATCTTGCGCACCCCGCTATATAGGAGACGAGGTAGCAAGTCTTGGCTTGAAAAAGCCAGAGCCTCCTCACGTCGGCTCCTACAAGTTCTGAAATGACCTCCAAAGCTTCCACGCCGTCCACGGGCGCGCCGGGCGACATCTTCGCCACGACGCACTGGACGGTCGTGCTCGCCGCCGGCAAGCGCTCCACGCCGCAAGCCGACCGCGCGCTGGAGGAACTGTGCCGCGCCTACTGGTTCCCGCTTTATGCCTACGTCCGCCGCCGCGGCCACACCAAGGAGGACGCCGAGGACCTGACCCAGGCCTTCTTCGCGCGATTTCTTGAAAAGAATTACCTCGCCGGGCTGAGCGCCGAGCGCGGCCGGTTCCGCGCCTTCCTGCTCGTGTCGCTGAAACATTTCCTCGCCAATGAATGGGACAAGTCGCGCCGCCAGAAGCGCGGCGGCGGCGTGGTCCCGCTGTCGCTGGACTGGCAGACCGCCGACACCCAGTTTCAAATCGCCGTCACCGCCGGGCCGGGTCCGGACAAGGTGTTCGACCGCGAATGGGCGGTGGCCCTGCTCGCCAAGGTCATTGAACGGCTGCAGGCCGAATGCGAGGCGGAGGGCGGTGGAAAACAATTCGCGCAGCTGAAAATCTTCCTCACCGCCGGCAAGGGCGAAATGTCCCATGCCGCCGCCGCCAAAGCGCTGGGCCTGGACGAAGGCGCCGTGCGCGTGGCGGTGCACCGGCTGCGCAAACGCTACCGGCTGCTGCTCCGCGATGAAATCGCCCAGACCCTGGCGGACGCGGCCGACGTGGATGAAGAAATGCGGGCGTTGTTCGGGGCGTTTGCGGACTAAACTCATTCCTGTGAAAATGAACTTTGATCTCAAATCCTTCGGCCTCGGGCTGGTTGCGGGTGCCGTTGTGATGTTCGTCATCTGTGTCGTGCTGTTGCTGTCGGCGGCTTGGATCATCAACAAACAAAAGGCGGCCAAACTTGGCCCGGCCCCGGCCTTTTGTCCTCTCGCCGGCAATGAAGTGGTGACGCAGGCGCTCAAACCCATCCGGCAAAAGTTCAATGTCCCGGCAATAGCTGCTTTGGTAATAACCAGCAATGGCATCCAATATGCCGGCGCCGTGGGCGTCCGCAAACGGGGTACGGAAATTCCCGTCAGCCTCGACGACCTCTGGCATCTGGGATCGGACGGAAAAGCCATGACCAGCACGCTGATTGCGCGGCTGGTGGAACGCGGGCAGTTGCGCTGGGATTCCACGCTGGCCGAGGTGTTCCCCGATCTGGCCCCGCAGATCAATCCAGAATTTCAAAAGGTGACACTGCTCCAATTGCTCTCCCACCGGGCCGGCCTGCCGGCAAATCTTGACCTGGCCAGCTATTCGGGAGACGACGTGCAATCCCTGCGGCTCCGCGCCGTGCGGGAATATCTGGCGCGGAAACCTGAAACCCGGCCGGGGAGCACTTATGCCTATTCCAACCTCGGTTACATCATCGCCGGCGCCGTCGTGGAAAAAGTGACTGGCCAGCCCTGGGAACGCGCCATCACCGATGAAGTGTTCAAACCGTTGCAAATGAATTCCGCGGGCTTTGGCGGCACGGGAACGCCAGGGCAAATCGATCAACCCTGGCCTCATACCGACGATGGCCAGCCGACGGCCGAAAATGGTCCCATCATGGACAATCCGCCGGTGATGGGACCTGCGGGCCGGGTGCATTGTTCCATTCAGGATTGGGCCAGGTTCGTTCAGGACCAATTGCGTGGCGCCTGCGGTGAGCCCGCGCTGCTGAAGCCCGAATCCTATCAGAAACTGCAAACCCAGCCTTTCGGCGGCGACTACGCGCTCGGCTGGAGCGTGGTTCAACGCGGCTGGGGCGGGGGCACCGTCCTCTGTCACCAGGGCGATAACACCATGAACTTTGCCAACGTCTGGGTCGCCCCGAAAATGAATTTTGCCATCCTCGTCTGCCTCAATCAAAGCGGCGACACGGCATTTCAGGCCAGCGACGATGCGGTGGGCGCCATGATCAAACTGCTCGAAAAGCAGCCTAAATAACCCCTGATAAACCGGAGTTTTATTTTCCCCTTGACAAGCATTGCATTGCTAGGCATAGTAGTGCCATGCTTTCTAAAGAACTGGTGGCCGCCTCGACCGTGCCCCTGGTGCTGTCGGTGCTGACGCAGGGTGAGAGTTACGGATACGAGCTCATCCAGCGGGTGCGGGAATTGTCCGGCGGCCGGATCGAATGGACCGAGGGCATGCTTTATCCCGTGCTCCATTGGATGGAGGAGGAGGAATTGATCGAATCCGAATGGCGGGAAGCCGAAACCGGCCGGAAACGGAAGTATTACCGCCTGCGCAAGGATGGTCGCAAGGCGTTGCACGAAGAAAAACAACAGTGGCTGAGCGTCCACGACACCCTCACAAAGCTATGGAACACGTATCCCCGTTCGACTTGAACACCGCGCTGCGGCTCTGGCTGGAGCAGCTTGGCCAATCGCCACAGGTCAAGGCGGAGAACCTGAAGGAATTGGAGTCGCATGTCTGCGACTCGGTCACCAGGCTGCAGACCAAAGGACTGTCGTCGGAGGAATCGTTCCTGGTCGCGACGCACCGGGTCGGAAGTCCCGCAAAACTGGAGCCCGAGTTTGCCAAGGTAAACCGGAACCCATTGAACAAGATCCTTCACGGATTGATCCTCATCATTTTCAGCGTGGGTTGCTGGTTGCTTTGGGCGATTTTGCATTTGCCGGTGATGATGGGGGTTGCGATGCATGGCCGGACGCCGCCCGCTTTCACGCAGTTTGTGGTCGGCTGTGGAGCCTATCTGGCCGCGCCACCGCTGCTGGCCGCGGGTTATTGCCTGTATGTTTGGACCCGAAAGCCAGGGAGGGAAAATTCCTGGGTGGGATTCTTCGCGACGACGATGGCCCTTTTATTTTTCACCACGCTGCCGACTCTGATCGCGATCCTGTTGCCGATCATCCAGTTTATGAACCTGGCGACGCCGAAATAATTTCCGCGCTTTGCACCCTGCACCAAAAAAAACCAGGCCTATGGAAACCGCAAGCGCGTTTGACCTGAACCGCGCGATTCAACAGTGGCGCGCCAACCTCGCCCAATCGCCGGCCTTCCGCGGCGAAAACCTCAATGAGCTCGAGTCTCACCTGGACGATTCCATCGCCACCTGGCAAAGCTGCGGGTTGTCCGCTGAAGAGGCATTCATGGTCGCGACGAACCGGATCGGGAAAGGCGGCGCGCTTGAATCCGAATTCGGCAAGGTAAACGGGACGGCGGTTTGGCTGGACCGGTTTTTCTGGATGTTGATTGGCCTTCAGGTCTGGGGCTTTATTTCGGGCATCAGTGGTGTTCTCGTTCGCAACGCCCTGTTCTTCGGGTTGAATGGCGCGGGTTACGACTTCAAAGCCCATGGCAACACCCTCACCGTGACCTTGCTTACGCTGGTATATCTGGCCGGATTTGCCGGCAGCCTGGCGCTCTGCTGGTGGGTGTTTTACCGGAAAGGACAACGATTCGGCCGGTGGTTGGCCAGGCTGCTGCATCGCCGGGCAACCTGGCTCCTGACCTATGGTGCGCTTTACCTGCTTCCACTCTCCATTTTCCTGATTAGTTGGGGAGCTCAGGCTCTGCTGTTTAAATCTTTTGGTCGGGGAAAACTTGGCGAGTTTGCCTTTTCCGTCAGTGTCTCCTCCGCCATCGCCGGTTTGATTACAACCGCCGTTCTCGTCGGGCTCACCTTGTCCCTGGCCCGCAAACGCCTTCGCGCGCGCCAGGCATGACAACCCCACGCTGATTCAACCCTTCATCGGAGCGCCGGCCTCCGGCCCGGCAGGTTACCATCAGTTGCAGGATTCAGGCCGGGCCGGAGACTGGCGCTCCGCTGCAAACCGACTTTCCCAACCTTGCCACATCTGGTAGTGCTGTGGTGTGCATTTCTTCGTCCAACGCAGCGAATTGCGCGACCTGTACGACAAGGTCGCGGCCGGCGAACGCATTTCCGAGGCCGACGCGCTCCGGCTGTTTGAATCCAAGGATTTGAATGCCTTGGGCGCCATCGCCGATCTGGCGCGCCAGAAAAAAGCCGGCAACCGCGCCAGCTACATCGTCAACCGCTACGTCAACTACTCGAACTACTGCATCCTGTCCTGCCAGTTCTGCTCGTTCGCGCGCAAGAAACGCGACGCCGACGGCTTTGAACTCACCACCGAGCAGGTCGTGGAGAAGGCGCGGGAGGCCTTGAAACTTGGCATCACCGAATTGCACATCGTCGGCGGGCTGCATCCCTCCCTGCCGTTCAGCTATTACACGGACATGCTCAAGGCGCTGCGGGCGCTGGATGCAGAGGTAGGGTCATCGCGCTGCGATGACCGGACGGCGCCGCGCGCCGTCCCTTCCCCCAAACTGCACTTGAAATGCTTCACCGCCATCGAAATCCTCCACCTCGCCTGGCTCGCCAAAAAATCAGTCGAGCAAATCCTGGTGGAACTGAAGGCGGCCGGGCTGGATTCCCTTACCGGCGGCGGGGCGGAGATTTTTCGCAAGGAAGTCCGCTCGGCCATCGCCAAAGGGAAGGAATCCGCCGAGGAATACCTGGACGTCCATCGCACCTGGCACAAGCTGGGCGGGCGCAGCACCTGCACCATGCTTTACGGCCACGTCGAATCGCTGGCCGACCGCGTGGACCATCTGCGCCAGTTGCGCATCTTGCAGGACGAAACGCACGGCTACGTGGGTTTCGTGCCGCTGCCCTATCAGCCGGAGGACAACGACATCCCGGTGAAGACCCCGCCGACGGGCTTTGATTCGCTGCGCACCATCGCCGTGAGCCGCATCTACCTCGACAACTTCGACCATATCACGGCGTACTGGGTGGGCATGGGCCTGAAACTCGCGCAGGTGGCGTTAAGCTACGGCGCGGACGACCTGCACGGAACGATCATCGAGGAACACATCTTCCACATGGCCGGCGCGACATCGCCGCAGCTGCAGACCGAAGCCGAGATGATCAGGGCCATCCGCGAAGCCGGCCGCACCCCGATGCAGCGCAACACGTTTTACGAGCCGATCAAAGTCTGGGATGCCGCGCCGACGGAAACGGAAACGGAGCCGCCCACCGGCAAATCCAAAATGCTGGAAGATAATCTGGCGACGGCGTGAATTCCAAAAACTTTTGCGGTAGTTCACCGTCCCCAAACATCCCCAACCGCAACGCGGTTGCGACCATTCCCGGCCCATGCGCCAAGACCTCGGCCACAACGCCGTTGGCGTTGTTTTCCTTTCCGAGTGGACCCAAGGTAGCCCCGGCCAATCGTGGCAACCTTGGGCTGAAGGACACAATCCCGTTGGGA
>Ga0265338_10000700_pt1 | contig 57577 bp, 43 predicted proteins | sample 42126metaG_FD_193579 | JGI IMG/M metagenome (GOLD analysis project Ga0265338, IMG submission 193579) | Rhizosphere microbial communities from Carex aquatilis grown in University of Washington, Seatle, WA, United States - 4-21-26 metaG | ecosystem: Host-associated > Plants > Roots > Rhizosphere... | reverse complement strand
ACATCAGCATTCGCACTCTCCCGCTTCCAAGGAACAGCGCCGTGTTCCACATCAGCACCTGCCTCGAGGATTTGCTGATACCAGTACACTGGCGAAGCGAGTACGGGCCCGTGCGAATGCTGAGGACCAGCTCGTGTTTATCGCCGACTCCCATGTTTTGCTCAAGTGCAGCGCCAGGTTGCTCGGCTGATCTGAAACGAAGCGCTCATCCAGAGGAATATTCTGGAAAAAAAAGCTGACGCGGAAAAAGTGCTCCTGACAAGCACGAGTCGAAACACAAGCACCCGGCCGCACGGATCACGATTCGACCGTGTAGCAGAGGACCGATGTGGCTCGGTCGGAAAGTCCCGTGGATCTTCATTCACATAACCAAAACCAAGGGAGGAGAGAAAGGTCTTCACGAAAAGTCTGCGTTATCGATGAACGACGGGGCAAGCGACGAACGCAGCGGTCGCTGGACGGCATGGAGCAGACGCAGACCGAACGGTGAGGTCTTCGTGCGGCGGCCGCGCGGCGCCGATGGGCAAGCCGCAGCGGCGGCGTCTCGGCAGAGACTGAACGCGGACGGCCTGCGCTGTTTGCTGGAGCAGCTCGTGCGAGACGGCACCTCGCTGCAGGTGCGTTCGCTGGACGTATCCAATGAGCCGCTTCACTCAGACGCAGGTCCGGTGCTCGAGGAGTTCCTGGGCGACGAGCGGCGGTTCCCCCGGCTCGAGCACCTCGACGTGCGCTACACGTACCTCGACGAGCGCGGATGCCTGCACATCGCGGCGCTCATCTGGCGCAGGGGTCGGTCCGGCCTGTGCTGTCTGGACGCCGCCCGCAGCGGCATGACCCAGTACGCCCACGCCGAACTGCTGGCCGCCATGCGGGCCACAGGGCAGACCGTGAGGTTCACCACAGGGCGCGACCCTGGTGGTTCGGGAGACGCGGCCGAGCAGGACAGGGCGCGGCTGTTGGGCGCACACCGGGCAGAGCGCGCGGAGCGAATCACCTCGCTTGTCGACGCGGCTCTGCAAAACTGCCGCGGGGTCAAACTCCACGAAGTACTCCAGCGGGTGGCCGTGTACGCCTCCTAGAGGCGCAGAGAACTCCCTTCTCTCGGCCTGCGACCGACCAAAGACGAGGACCGCGTCGGTGACCTCCCTTGTCGCTCGGGGAGTTGTCTTGCCCTGCGGGCGCCGCGTGCTGTCACTGGAAGTGTGGCACGTTCGGCAATGGCGAGACGCCCTTGACGCTCTAGAGGAGCGACGAGGTCTCGACTCGTTCCGCAGAGGTGCGAACCCGCAACCGGACCCGCGCCGTCCTGTTGTTTGGCTGCGCCCTGTGCCCGTACGTATTCACGGACGGGAGGGGTGCTCAGGGTACCACAGGGAGATCTGCGGTGGTTAGGGATGAAAAACAACGACCGCGGAACTGCTCAGTTATGTCGAGCTCCGAGGAACCGGACCTGACCCTGTGCATGCTGTTCGAGAAGGATCAGCTCGCCGCCGAAAAACTCAGACAGGCCTGGGCCGAGCGGTATCAAGTCATCCCCACCATGAAGAAGGAGCTCGCGGCCGTGCCCCTGGTCAGGCCGCTGCAGGCCATCAAGTGGAACGTCGAAGGACTCACGCTGATCCTGGGCATGCGCCGACGGGGCAAGTCGACGCTGCAGAAGGACCTCCTTTTCCGCAGACGCCACGATATCGGCTGCGTGCTGGCCTTTGGCGTCGAACCGGCATTCGATGATCTGGCCAAGCGGTTGCCCAAGGGTCTCTGGAGGCGCGAGTACGACGCGAAACTGCTCGAGGCAGAGATCCAGCGGCGCACCCTCTTGATGTCGCCCGAGGCGGCGTCACGGGGTCCAGCTTTGCCCGACCTGGTCGTCGTCCAGGACCGGGTCTGCCCCGACACCATGAAGGACAAGAAGGGTCCGCTCGCGCAGCTCGTGCTAAACGGGCGCAGGCTCGGACTCGGATGTCTGGTGCAGGCCCAGTACTGCCGGATGTTGCCCAAGTGGGTGCGCGAGCAGGTCGGCACCGTGTTCGTCTCGCGGGAGGAGTCTGAAAACGTGCTGCGCGCGACGTTCGCGGCCTTCTTCAGCTGCGTACCGGGTCTGACCTACGAGGGCTTCCAGCAACTGGTGCGCGACTACACGCGCGACTTTGGCTGGCTCGTGGTCAAGGACGGCAAGGAGCTGTTCCACTACAAGCCGGTGTTGGGCGACGTCCCCCAGGAGTGGAGACTCGGGGACCCGTCGGGTGTCGCCTCGTTCTGCGCAGAGTTCGTGCGAGAGCACGACGTGCCGCCGCCGCGGTTCGACCTCCAGCTGCCCACCTCGTGGCCGAGCGAGCCGCCAGGCGGGCTACTACCGGCCGAGAATGAGGCACTTGTCCACTAAAGTCGTGCCTGAAATCGCGAGGCGGCAAAATTGGATCTGCTTTAAATCGGGATTTTCCGTCGGCACACTATGACATTGGCGCCAGCGTGGGAAATGTGGGGTGGCCTTGGATGGCGCATGATTCATAGGCCGTCGCTAGCGGAGGCGCATCTGGTTCGCCGTGTGCAACGGTCGTCGCGTTTGGGAATATTCTGTCGCAGTCAGTTCAGCTGTTGTGACCGAGAAGACGGGCCGCGATGGCATGTCCCACGAGGGAGTTCAGCTCTCGCTGCGTGGCCGAGGGACGTGGTGGTTCTGTGCTGGGATTACCTTTGTCCTCGCGGCTCCTGCGGTGAGTGCTGCCGGCATGACGCCATAGTGTTGGCCCTGTCGGCAGGTCTTGGAGCAAGCTCTCTCCGCGCCGTCCTCGCGTCGCGTTTTTTCCGTCCAGAAGACGTACTTTGGAGCGTTCTCTCGCATCGAGATTCTCAGCTGACGTCGCTCACCGCGGCGTGCGGCCTCCTATGGCCGGAGGTTCGCACGAACTTTCCTGCGGACGTCGAGGGAGTTGCCCGCTTCCGTCCCCGTTCTGCTCCGCCGTCCACAGTCGTCTTCGTGGGCGCGCAGCGGTACTTGTACGAGTTTGGTCTTCCTCCGTCGAGCATCCTTCTCGACGACTTGGACAAAAGGATGCTGTTTTTCGAGCGCCCGTCGGGCAAGGAGGATCTGTGGGCGACCTTCCAGAACTGGGTTCTTCTGTTCTATGGCAAGTCCGAGGCCTCTCTCCGCATGTTGCTCGGCGACAAACACCCGCGGTCGTTCGCGCGCAAGGTGCGCTCGCGCATCTCCCGGGGGGAGGAGGAGCCTCTCCGGTGGCTGCGCCAGCTGGTCCGGCGGCCCCGAGGTCCGGGGCAACCGCCGTCTCTCTCCGCGCGGGGGCCTGCCAAACGCGTTCCTGCGCCATCACACCGCTTCCGCGTTCAGCCTGCCGGCTCGACGCAGGCGTCTCGCCGGGCAGCAGCGGGCGGTCTCCGACGACGCCGATCCGGAAGGATTGTGCAACCGCGTTCCCGTCGTTGAACACTGGAACTTTGTTTTTCCGTCCTGTCGGCCATTTTTGCTGCGTTTTTTTCAGTGTAATAGCAACTAAATGTTGTCGTCTCCTCCTTCGGCAGTGCGCCGCTGCCCACGGGCGGTCCGAAACTCCTCGTACCGACGGTTTTGCTCCCGGCGCCGGTCCGCGACAAACGCGGTGACGGCATCGCGGATCCTCCGGAACGCGCCGGTCTCCCACCACTGCGCCTCCTCGCGCGCAACATCGAACGCATCCCTGAGGTCGAAAGGCAGAGGTCCGGACCCAACGTAAAGGCGCAGGACCGGATCCCGAGAGCCGCCCAGCTCCCGCACAGCGAGAGCCGCCTTGAGGTCGAGCCCGCCGTCCACCCCGCCGCAGACCACGAGCGCGTCTCGTACACCGTGTCCGAGACGCCAATCGCGGTCTCCGCCCGCCGGCCGCCCCACTCCAGTCGCGCACCGCAGGGATCGACACCAAGGCATCGGGCACCTGGTCGTGGCCTCGTGGACAAAATCCATGCCTACTTCCCACGTGTGGCCACAGTCCTTCTCCAGGCACCGCATCGTCCAGGCCTGGCCGTGCAGATGGCGCACGCTGTCGGGGGGAAAGCCGGCGCGCTCGAGCAGATCGTCGACATTGCCGGTGAAGACGACCAGGTCGCAGTCGCTTGCGTCGAGCTCGCGCTGCCATTGCCAGAGTTCGCGGTGGAAATCCGAGGGCTCTGCGAGCCGCGCCAGCCGCCTCAACTCATCGCCGGTCACATCGCCGACATCCGGTACGCCGGCAGCGACCGAGGGCTCGGAACCGAGGACCAGAAACACGTGGCTCCGCATGCAATCGCGCAGCACCCTCTGCACGCGATCACCTCGTCGAACCAGCTTGTGTTCGCTGGCCCGTCGGGCGGTGTACCGGTACTCATGCTGCTCAAGTTGGCGGGTCCACTGTGTCCGGATCACGTTGGCTGTCTTGAAAGGACCCACCCCCGCGCGGCATCTACCTATCATGATTGCACAGTTGGCTCCTTTCAATGTGTGTTGGAAGCGGCGGCACATAGCACTACTCGCCGCTCCCCGTGCCCCCGATGAAACACCACCATCACCCAGTCACGAAGAAACAGCGCCTCGGCCCCGCGGTCGCCTGCGTCGCCGCGTCACCGATGCGATGCTCAAAGGGCAACGCCAGACTCAGTCTGTCGTACGTCGTCCCCATCGTCGCGGGTTACCTGGACATGACGGAGTGGCTTGCCTATCACACGACTTGTCGCTCGATGTTGGCCCGAGAGTGGAGGCTACTCCACGGCGACGGCGCGCCACCCGCCTTTGCCGTGCGCAATCTGCACCGCTGTCCTTCAGCTGTTCTCCCGGGAGTCATTGAGCGCGCGCGTCGGTTTATTCGTTCGAACCAGATCGCGAGATTCCAGGGTCAGTCTCTCTCTGTTCCTCTGGGTCGCCAGCTTGCACAGCACGTGCCTCGGCTGCGCTGGGCTTTCCTTCTGTCCTTTTTTTCTGATAGTTTACCTCGGCGAACCGTTTCTGGCCTTTATGAGGAGCCTGCAGATTCTCGGCGTGCTCGCGGCTGCTCCGACAAAACGAAGCGAGCGACTGACCTCTCTCAAAGAGGTGGTGCTGTGCCGGGACCTCGGCCGCATGGATGCAGATGAAGAGGAGGCTGCCTCCTCCTCCTCGCTTTCCTCGTCCCCTTTTCCCGACGGTGCGGTGGGTTCGGATGTGGAGCAGAGGAGCACTGCGCGCCGGGACTCCATCTCCTGCAGGGATGGCCCGCTACGAGAACTCGACATCGTGAGGCGTTTGCTTGCCTGTGATAACGGTGACGGCGAGCACGGGAGAGAAATCTTCTTCGATCCCGATGGGAGCGAAGCGGAGGACCGTTGGTCGAATGACACAATGTTCAAGTGTCTCGAACAGAGGCTGGAAGACGACACCAACAACTTTGAGTACTACTTCCGTCAGATGACCATCCGCGCGCAATTCCGCGCTCACTGCCCGGGAGTCGACACGATTGAGATACGCGACGACCTCGTGTGGTTGTCCGAGCTCTATGGGAACTGTTACACTATCCTCGACAACGGTGGAAGGGGCGGCGGACAGGCCCACAATCTCAATCTCAGCAGCGTGCACATGCGCGTGCGGAACTGCCTGGTGCTGAGCAGGAACCACCCGGACCTGGACGACGAGAGGGCGGCGGAGGACGAGGACGACCCAGTCGAGGACCTCTCGGGCCTGCCCTCGCCCTGGTGGGACTTTGGAGTGCGCATGAGCGACTGGGGGGATGGGCATCATGCGGCCTGGTTCTATCGGACGCTCTATCGCATCGACAATGAGAGGCTAGGGATAGCGGATACGCCGCTGCCTCATGAGGCGGAGACCGAGGAGGCTGCCGGTGAGGGCGCGGCAGATGATGAGGACGAAGCCGCCGCACTGAGGCGGGATGCGTTGAGAGCCGCCGCCATTGAGGCTTCTCTGCCGATGAACATCGTCGACCTCGTATGTGCGTACGATTCCGGCTGGCAAAGGTATGGTCTGCCGCGGTCGTTGTTTCACTTTCGCCCTTGCAGCTTCGAGCGCCCTGACGAGGGTACCCAGGAGGACGCGCCTTGCGAAAACGAGGAACGCAGACGACCGTACCCAGCCTACCTGCACAGCGGGCGCGGCAGCCTCACTTTCGTCGGGTGCTATGCGGCTGACTTGTTTTATCCGAGGGCCCGCGGGAAACTGTGTCGCTGCAAACGTGACTTTGATCCGCTCCTCGCCCTGCGAGGCCTGCGGCTGTGGCCGCCCGAGGGCGCCCACTCGATGTCGTCTTATGCCGACAGGATTCGGCAAAAACGCAGCTACATCTACGAGCACAAGGGCATATGCAGCGAAGGTGTCGGCGGCGGCGCTGTGACACCGTGCAGCTGCGGGCACCGACACCCGAGCACAAGAATCGCGTCTCCGCTGGTGCCCGTACTGCACAAGGTGACGGACCTATTGCAAGCGGCCTCGGGATTCTTCGGGAAAGTAATGTGTCGTTAATAAACGCGCGCAGACGCTGGGCCAGAACCACAGTCCGTGCGACTATGCGCGAGTACAGTAAACCGCCCCAGTTAAGAAAGTGAAAAGTCAAAGCCTTGCCGGATACAAAGCAACGATTCGCCGGCGGTCTATGGCTTTATCAGAGCCTTCACCTGACTTCTTTCTCTACTTCATCTCATTTTCAAGAGAGAACGCGCAACTCTCCAAAACCCACGTGGACTCTTAACTGAGGCGGTTTACTGTACATACTAGCGGGGATCGAAAGAAGGATCATGCCGAAGCCGTTTCCGGCCGACCGAACCACGAGTCTACACCCTGGGTGGCTGGGTTCGGTCGCGCTCGCCGGGGCAGCGCCGGTCCATCGGTCCTCTTCCTCCTGGGCCGCGGTGCTGGCAAAAGCGAGACAGGGGCGAGGTCCGCCGCTGGAGCTTGCGGGCCGCCGATGTCGTGCGCCACCTTCCGCTCCTTGGCCTCGCGCCTGCCCGCTCTCCGCAGTCCCCCTTCTTCTCCTTCCGCGCCGCTGGCGCCGGAGCCCTCGGGACCGGGACCCGGTGGCCGCGGGGGCGGTACGGCGGCGGCGCTGCTGCCACGGCTGATGGAAGAGGCGGCCAGGAGCCGGTCCGCCGCCATCTTTCGCGCGCACTCGGCCTTGCTTTGCTGGATCTGACGTCTGCTCTCCCGCTTGCCCTGCCGGTACTCGTTCATGCCCTTGCACGACTCCGGGTACTGCGTGTCCTCGGCGCTCGCGTAGGGCGACGTCCGCTTGCCCGGCAGCAGGATGTCGAAGTCCGCGGGCAGCTCCTGCCGCGACTGCGCGACAAAGTCGGCGGCGTACTTCTTCGCCTCCTCCACGCCCGGAAAGACGCCCTGCACGCACAGCAGAGGCACCTTGAGCCTGCGCTTGCCGTCGGGGGTGTCGGCCACCAGCATGGCCACGGCCGCCGACTGCGCTGGGTCGCGGAGCTCGCGCGGCGGTTCCCAGTCGTCGTCCAGGTCCTGGCTCGCCGCGCCAGCCGCGAGGCGGTCGCGCAGCCCCGCGTGGCGCGCGTCGGACGAGGACGCCGCCAGCAGGTCCGTCTCCTTCATCTCGCGCAGCAGGTAATCCTTGAGGTCCATGTGCTCGATCTCGGCTCCCCCGTTGGAGATCCGCACGTTCTTCTCGAGCTTCCCGTCCGACCTGGCTGCGAGCTCATCCTCCGGTCCGAGCTGTTGTGGTTGTTGCTGCTGTTGCTGCTGCTGCCGACGTGCGCCCCCTCGTTCTCCGACGGGTTCCCCGAGAGACGGGACGGTGTCCGGGGCACAGACGGCTTCTTTGCCGCTGTCGCCGTCCGGACCCGCGTTGCTGGTCTTGTTGCCGCCGCTCCTCCTCTCCTGCCGGTCGCGCTCGACCATCTTGGACGACGCCTCCTGCAAGAGGGCCTTGGCGTCCAGCTCGATGCCCTGCATCGAAGCCTCGCCGCCGGACGCCTCGGCCCGCTGCCGCTGTTCGCTGAGCTCCTTGACGCGGGATTCGAGCTCCAGCTGCAGGACCGGCACGGCGACCTTGACGGCGTAGCTCAAGTCGCCGAGGAGTGAGAGCTTGCGCGGCAACGGGAGCCAGACGTGCAGCGGCCAGACGACGGCGACCGGCGCTGGTTTGTGCCTGCGCTCCGTGTAATCGCGGCTGTAGGCAGCGCGGAAAGCGACGGCCTGCAGCGACGTGGAGAACGAGGCGAGCACCGAGAACTCGATGCGCCCGTGGGCCGTCCACGCCGCGTAGCCGCCCTTGCGCCCCCCGGCAAAGAGCACCACTGCCCACCGGTGGTCCGGGCAGGCGACTCCCTGTGGCGGCAGCTGCCACATGATCTCCGGCAGCCGCAGCAGGGCCTCAACGACGGGATCGTCCGTTGCCTGGGGTCGCTTGCCATCAGTGCTCATCTTGGGTGAGTTCTGGGTTCCCTCGAAAGAGGCACTGCTAAAATGTTCCCTCCTCGCTCGTCCTTATCCTCGGCTTTTTTTTACCCCTTTCTTGTCTCCCTCTCTGGACAGCGCTGGCGCGCACGGTTGCACCCTGGGACCTGAAGAACAGTGTATACCTACGCGTCGCGTGTCGTGCGACGTCACTCTGTCTCTGGTGAATGGACAGGGATGAGGCGACGATCTGTTGTCAGAGCCCGAGCGGGGGAGTGAGATGACGCCGATCTCGCAAAACTGCGCTGGCTCTGCCCCGAGACCCGCCGCCATATCATCGCGGGTCCCCTCGTAGGGAGACGTGTCGAGCTCCGAGACCGCGAATCATGTCGTGCACAAGGCTCGCGCTGGGTCTGCCAACAAAGAAGCGTCGATGCATCCAACCGGCACCCCTGAGAACAGCTGCGTCGTCAAAGCAGAAGCTTGTCAGGATCTCGAGCTTCTTTCCGTCCTCGTTCGTGTCGATAAGCCACTTTGCAACCTCCCCGCACGTAGAAGGGTGGGTGCGCGTCCGCTCGAGAACGTGTCGCCTTGCCTCGTCTCTGTCAGTGAACGTCGCGTCGAGGCGGAGCGTCCAGTTCTCCGAGAGGTCAACCCCGAAATGGTTGTGCGCACCCGGTCGGACTTCGATCTGCCACACCTCGTGCGGGCTCGCGGTGATGCTCATCCTGTGCGGTGGCGCGAACGACGACGGGTGAATCGCACACAGTGAATGCCCGGAATAGCCACTTGGCCCCCCAACATTACGCTGCGGGGCCGCAAAACTACAATCTATGCCGTCTTTGTTTGCATTGGCGGTTTTTCTACCACGTACGTTTGATTCCAACAGTGTGCGCTCTGTTCGCTTGTTGTTGTGGAAGGTTGTCACGACGCAGCCGCGCGGTAAGCGTCGTCGCTGGCGAGCGCGACCGCGGCGTCGGCGGCAAAGCGGAAACGGGCGGGCCGCGGTGGATCGTCGGCCAGCTGCCCGACCACGAGCCTGCGCAGGACGCCGGGCACGTCTGGGAGACGATCCCCGAGCGCAAACTCGGCCACGGCGCACAGGACGACCGAGTCGCGCAGCCGGCACACGTGAGCGAGTTCATAGCAGAGCTCGAACAGGAGCAGCTCGGGCGGGAGCTGGTGGAAGTTGTAGTGCCGCTTGACGGCGTCCCTGTTCTGGTGACCGTGCAGGCCGGGCGCACATCGCCGATCGACCGCGCGGCCACCGGAAGGGTCGACCGCGAGATCGGCGTGAGCCCAGGTTCGCAGGTGGTATGCAAAGCCGCCCGCCGCCTCGTAGATCCACGGGAGCGAGACCCCGAGAGACGGCACGCCGTCGTCCGCGGCCGGAGCCAGGGGATGCTCGGACGACGACGACGATCGCGGGGTCACGAGTTCCACGGCCGAGGAGGAGGATGACGACGACGACGACGACGGTGGTGACAGCAGGGCTGGCTGTTTCCGGTCGGTTTCTTGGCCTGATCCCGACCAAAAGCGTCTCCACGCGCCGGCCACGGCCCGCATCACACCGCCTTCCTCGGCCGAGCGCTTGGCCTCGACGTAGCGCGCTTCGTCGATCGGGTCGGTGCGCAGCACCAGTCGACCGCACCAGCAGGAGCCGGTGGAGAGGGCGAGGCGGCGCCAGCAGTCGGCGCACGCCTTGTGCCGGCACGGGAAACCGAGCCGCCGGGCCGGGGCCAGGCGGCACACGGGGCACGGCTCGGGGACGTACTCTTCCGGGTAGAGCCAATCGCCAGAGCCCTGCGGGTCCCAGTAGAGGTCGTCCCGGGTGCGGCCGGCCCGAGGCGCCAGCAGCACGGGTCGCATGCGCAGCGGGAACGCCCTGAGGCTCGTGCACTCGGCGTCGGTCGGTGCTGCGGCCGCCCCACGCCCCCCGCGACCCGGGTGGACGCGAACGGGCTCGTCGGGCGGGAGCCAGTAGTCGAGCATGCACGGGTGGCCGTCGACCGTCATCGTCAGCTTGTGCAGCAAGAGACCCGGGTTCCACACGCGGCCGACGCGCTGCAGGAGCGTCGCGGCCCGCGCCTCGGAGGGACGCGCGCTGTCGACGCGGTGGTGATCGCCGGCTCCGAGAGGTCCGCTGTGCCGGTCCGACGACTGCGCTCCCGGCGCCCAGGCAATGTCCCGAGACGACGACGACGAGGACGACGACTTGGAATCGCTTCCACCACCGGCCGGATCCTGACAGGCGCCCGCGTGCCCGGTCCACTCGACGAGCTGCGACCACCGGCCGCCGGGAGTCACCCAGCTGTGGGTCTCGTACGTCTTGCCCGGCACGCCGGGGCACCGAGGGGAGGACGGCGTGGACGGCCGCGTCTCGGAATCGGGCTCGACGTCGACCGCCCCGCCGTCGCCGTCGTCCGAGCCCTGTGTCTCGCATTCCTTCTTCTCGTCCTCCGCGTACTCGTCCAAGACCTCGAGAAGAGGCCCGATGTACACGGGAATCCCGACGCGTTCCCCGTGGTTGCGCCCAGGTCCGGGACCGGGGCGCAGCCGGACAGGCCGAGAGCCTGGCGCGTCGGCAACAAAGAACGCGTCCGACGACCAGTGGGCACGCCGGACACAGAGGTCGTCGGCAAAGTCCTTGAAGGCCCCCGAGTCGTCGCCGAGTGGGTGGTCAAAGAGCGCCCTGGGGACGCGCTGCAGGGCGGCGCGGAGATCGCGGTGCAGCCCTCCGACGATGCCCGTTGTCGGTGGCGGCCACGACGGAACGAGTTCGGCGGCGGCCCGACCACCAGCACAGCCCTCCCACTGATCCCGCACGAAGCGCAGCAGCGCATCGCTACTGCTCTTGGACGTCGTCGCCTCGCGCAGCGTCTCGCGCAGCGCGGCGAATGCTTTCGCGAGGCTTCCAAACGTGCTCCCTGGTTCTTTGGCTTCGATGACGATCACAGGCTCGTCGTCGCACGCCATCCAAGCCGCCGTCGGCGCCGCCGGTGCCAGCGCGAAAATGACGGAATCAAGCTGGTCGCGGTATCTCGCCATCAAACAGCCGGCCACGGGTCGTCCCGCGTCGCCACCGAGGCAGTACTGACCCAGCGCCAGGACGCTCGCGCCATCGGGTACGACGCCGGCACCGGCGTCCTTGAGCCATGGGGCCTCGAACAGGTCGAGGACAATACCCGGCGTTCGCCCGCCGACAGCCGCGGGCAGCACGTCGTCGCCTGGGCCTCCCGGTGGTCCATGAACAACTGCGCGCCACAAGAGCAGGCGGTGCTTGCAGGACGGCTGCCAGCAAAAGACATCACCCCGCCCGCTCCGGGCTGTCGAGGAACACAGGACGACCGTTTCTTCGCGCTCCGTCGCTGCCTCCCGCTGCATCGTGAAGGCAGCGTGCAGCGGCTGGTGGAGATCCGCGCGCAGCAGCCACGGGTCCGCGCTCGGCTCCTTGGCGTCGGCCATCCAATCCGCGAGGGGAGGGACCCTCAGGCCCCACGACCCGAGCAGGTCTGCGCACGTCGCCTGCGACAGGCGGTTGACCAGAACGTCAGCAGTCGGACACCTCGAGTCGATCTTGGCAGAGTAAACCAGACGTTCGAGGGCGGCGGCGGCGGCGGAGGGTACCCTCCTCCGTTCGGGGTGACACACGGCGGCGGCGGTAACAATATCGGTCGCGTCAACGGCGGGTGCGGCACAAGCCGCCGGCAACCAGAGGCGTTTCGTGCAGAGGGTGTGGGTATCGCTCAGCTGGCGCACAAACTCGACGAGCGGGCGTCCTGCAGCGTCTTGGGCCGTGTTCAGTTCGTAAAGCACGGACAGCGACCGGGCATCGCCGGCGGACGACGAGTGCCACGCCGGCAGTCGGAAAGACGCCCAATCGGTCGCGCGGCAGATCCGGTGAAACGAGAGGCGGAGACGGCGAGGACGGCGACGAGCGCTTCCAGTCCAGGTCCCGCGTACCGTCACCCCGGAGGACTCCATCTCGAGGACGTGGCACGACGGCGTCGACGTCGCTCGCTCCATCGATTGTATCGCCCGAACCGTACCGAGGGTCCAGCCTCCAGCCGCCCGCTCTTTCTGCCCAACCTTTTGCACGGCGTAGCGAGCCGCCAGCAATCCTGCCCTGGCGGCGGAGGCGCGACCTGCCATGCACGGCGGCAGCGACGCCTGCAGCGATTCCACCTCGCGCCAGAACACGGTCTCGAGCCGCGCGAGCTGGAAGCGGCCCTCGCTCGGCACGGAGACCTGGCGGTCCAGGTAGAGGCCGGCGCGGGTCACGAGGCGTCCGACGCCAACGAACAACGCGTTGAACTGCAGAAGAGCGACATTGCCCGCCCAGCCCGAGCAAGCGAGCACGACCTCCAGGGTGGTCGGAGGCAGCGGCGGGACGCCGTCTCTGCTGCGCGGGCCGTCACCTCCCCCAGGGGGCTCGCAGCTCGCCTCGCACAGGGCGCCGCGCGCGCTCCTGTGCGATGCCGCAGAGCACCAATCGGGAAACGGACCAAAGACCTCCGCGTCCGGACGCGGAGAGCACGAGGTCACGGTCAACACAAAGCCAGGCACGCGGTACGTGCGCTCGCGCAGGACCATCCGCGTGTCCGGCGTCCTCTCGGAGTAGGCGCAAACGAGCGGTGGAGCTTCCGAGCCTGGACCACCAGAGGGAGGGTGCAAAAACCTCGCGGTGTACACGTAGAGGCCGCCCAAGCCCGTGACGGCGTCGACCCCATAGGGCCAGTACATCTCCAGGATCTCGCCCTCGACCAGCGCGGCCTCGTCCCCCGCCGCGGCGACGCGCACAAAGTGCGGCCTCCGCCGGTCGAACGCCACGCCGCGCTCCCAGAGCCCCGAGTTCTTTTCGTCGAGAGACTCCATTTCCGGTCCGGACGCTCTCGTCCAAGACACGATCCGACACCAATCACGGTGCACACGCGCAAAGCCGGGTCGTGGCGTCCCGCAGTCGGCTTTGGCTAGCGAGGGCTGACCACTCTGGGAGGGACGGTCGTCGCAATGCTCTCGCGCGTGGCCGGGAGAATATCATCGTACAACTCTATGCGGGGGTGGTTTTTTTTTAACATACGGGGTTCAGAGAGTCGTTGCGTGGCAGAAGCAGCTGCAGTGATCGCGCCACGCTGGGACACTTGCTCTGGAACGCGACGTCGTCTTGGTCCACCTCGGGTCCCAGGATGTCGACGTAGCCCAACACGATCGCCGCCAGCTCCTCTACCGGCAGGTGCGGCAGCAGGTTCCCTAGTCCGACGAACGAGGACAGGCATTCAGCTTGGGTGTTGCGCTCCTCCGCGCGCATTTCCGCCTGCAGCAGCTCGCGGGCTGTCTGCTTCGCGGCTACCAGCAGGCTGGCGCGCGCCAGGAATTCGTGCGACAGCATGCAGTCTTCGAGCAGATCGCTTGCCTGCCCCGCCGCATCGTCGTCGTCGTCCGTGTCCGTCTGGAGAAGTTGGCACGCGGCCAGGTATTTCTGCAGCGATTGGAGGGAATACGGCTTCCCCTCGGCCGCAGCATGCACCAGCCGGACTCTGTCACCGGAATCAGCAAACAGTCTCTCGCGCCATCCGTGGACGAATCTGTAGGCATTGATGCGGCCCACATGGCGTGCCTCGTCCATGTGGTTCAAAAAAAAGTGAATACGCACATGAATTTGCAGCGAGCGGGTGGCGCGGGTACGGCTAGGACCTGCTGCTGTGCGAGTTGCATTCACGTCCGGAGAACTGACGGGTTGTGCTGCTTGCGGACGTGCCGATGGCGCAGACGCCCGGTGGTGCCTGGACCTCGAGGCTGCGCACACGCAACGCAAACGTTAGCTACAGCGATGTGGACCCGGACGAGGAGGAAGCCGAGCGACGTCTGGCAGAGATCATGGAGCCGGGTCGCTTGTCGGTCCAGCTCGCCGACGTCGGCTTTGAGTCGCTGCGAGAATTCGTGCGCGACTACGCCGAGGCGGACGAGGAGTTCGCGGCCGATCTGAACAGGTTCCTGGGCCGGTCGACGGACCCGGAAGCGGTGCGGCTCATGCCGCTCGCCACCGCTGTGTGGCGCGAGCGAATGCGGTTGGACAACAAGTCGCGCCTCGCGTTCCACCGCGCGCGCAGCGCCGACCGCCATTGTCCTCCCGAGCTCCGCGCCCGCCCTCGCCTGCACGACTATGCGATCTACAAGGCACCGGTCTACTGCTTTGACGCCGTGGTGCGCGCCCTCTTTGTCGACCACGTGGAGGAGGTCACGGACAGGCGAGGCCGAGAGGAGGCCCGCGCTCTGCTCGCCCCGCAGGCGGTGGTCCAGTTGACGACCCAGGCCGGAGGGGCGTACTTTGGTCGTATCACTCGAGTCGACCTTGGATCTGGCGGCGACGCCGGCGGCGCCGTCCGCTGTTGTGTGAGCCTTTGGGCCTTTGTCCCCGTCTTGCGATACGGGGGTCAGCGGAATTTCAGGGACGTGCGGCCGCGGGAGCCAGCCGGAGCCAGTCTCGGTCTGGCGCCCGACGACGCTGCCGAGGTCGATCTCGTCCTCCCCCGAGGGATGCTCCCCGAATTTGCGTCGAGGTTCGGGCGGGGTCTGCCCTACGACCGCGTCGAGTGCCAGCTCGCGCAGAAGGACGGGACAGCCCAGATCAGCTTGAACTGGGTCGCAGCGTTCCGGCTGGCGATGGCCCAGTTCGAGCAGGCGGTCGTAGCCCCTCTCGCAGACTGCGTGTCGACGCGCGACCTCGTGCCGCTGGTGCTGCTCTACACGGGAGCGCGCAACTTCCGAGCAGCGCAGGCGGGCGATGGTTGCCTCAACCTGTGTGCTCTGGCGGCCCAGAGACGGCGCGATTGTTTGTCGCTGTCGCAGCTGCGCCGCGTCTCGAGAAGGCACTCGAGGGTACCCGGGGAGGATGAGAAGTTCGTCAAGGTCGACGAGGCGTCGCTCGCGCGAGAGTTCAGCGGCTTGGGTGAGACGCCTCGGCTCGGGCGCATCGGTCTCGACACTCCGTCGTGGCCTCGGTTCCTGGAGCTCGAGCGCGCTCGCGCCAGCGCCCGCCGTGGGCAACGGTCGGCAAGCAAGCAGCAACGGTATTCCGGTGGTGGTGGCAGCAGCACGCGAAAGCGCACACGGCGACGACACGAGGACTGACTGCGGCTGGAGCGAAACTGCCGCATCGTTGTCACCCGCAGTTTCGAAAAAGGTGCGCGGCCACAGCAAGAGGCGTGAAAGAAAAACCAAACCAACACGCAGACGGGTGGGGACTTCAATGGACAAGACCCGGGTCCTGGGGACGATCGACGAGCTCGTCGCGGAAGCTATGCGCGAAGCGCGGGCCCTCCTGCAGGAGGAGGAGGAGGAGCAAAACGTGAACGAGACAGTGCGCGCCGCCAGCTCCGCATTGGTCGGGTGGCGGAAACAGCAACTGGGACGCCTCGACGAGGCGGCCGCGCGACAGCAGGCGTGCGCCAGGCGCCAGTCACAGGAGATGGCGCGCGTGGTGGCGCGCCTCGAGTTAATGGAGGGCATGCTCCGACACGATGTTCTGCCGAACCACCGCGTGCGGTGCGTCGCGCCCAGCGCGGCCGGGTGGCGGGGCGCGGGAGATCCACAACTGTGCGATCGGACGGCTCTCGCATCGATGGCTGCAACCGTGTCGGCACGCGACCTCGGCCTCAGGCTCTCTGTCGTCACGTCAACGAGCGCCGCCGCACAGACGGACAGCGAGCCAAGCGGACTTGACACGACGCGCGTGGCGTGCTCAGGTGCCGCTGGGCGGGGTCGTTCCGGTCCCCGCCGGCAGCCGCCCGGTTTTGTGATCGACTTGGCGGCGTACGCCGCCCGCGGTGGCGCGCCGAATGTTCCGTCGTCGTCCGCCGCCCTGACACGCCGGTGACGTCTCAACTCCTGGTGCTCTCGGGTACGTGCACATCATCCTCTCCCTTGTCCACGAGACTCTGCGCGAGCGCGTGAAGAACAACTCCACACGTTTATGCCACGGGTGTCCCGTTTTCGCCTGGTTCAGCGGACGTGTGATTCACGTCTCTTCGCGCGTTCCCTCTCGTTGGTGTCTCGTGGAAAACGGCACGAGGAAATAAATCACATGCAAACAACCGATGGAAAGCAGATCGATCCCCTTGCACCCCCCAATTACGATGAACTGACAGCGATGCGCGACCGACGGATGAGGCAATGCACGACGGCCGAGGAGAGAAGAGAAGAAGGATCCCAGTGGGACATTTACGCCGAGGTTCGTCCGAGCGTCGAGTGTCGCGGACACCCCGTTGCTCAGCACTACTGCGCCGCCAAGTGCCTTGAATGCGGTTGGGGTGGGTGCGGGTGCCAGGAGATGCACTGCTGCTGCTCTGAGTCGGTGATCGACGCCCGGACAGCGGCCCACGACCGCGGTGAACTGCGCGAGGGATCAAGTTTCCGCGTATCGGACGTTCTACCGTCGACGCCCTCCGCAGAGGAGCAAAACCCTGCACCCGCCGCCGCTGCGCCGTCGGTGGAGGACCACGCCGAGAGGCAGAGACTGCTCGCCTGCCGGACAAGTCCGATGAAGCGACACATCGTCCACGCGCTTCTTCGTCAGCATCTCTGGGTGGCGCGCGAGTCCAGGGACGGCAGGCCGCACGGGGTTTTTGCCGTCGGCGACTCTGAGTACCGGACAATCGCCCCGCGCCGACGACTGCCGCACGCCGAATCGTGAACGGCGATCACCTCCAGCGCGTCTTGTCGCGGTCGTCCTCCTGTCCCTTCACAAAGCCAAAATAAATCAGGCCGCCGCGCGGCGCCCAACGACATAGATGTTTCGTGATCTGCCAGGCCACCTCGTTGTCGTCCTCTCGATCTGGATCATTGGGTTCGTGCAAGTAGCACCAGGGGCGTTCGACAGCCTGCTCTCGGCGAAATTAGCGCTCGAGCTGACGGTTGTGGCTGCCGTGGTCGGCGTGTACCTGTTCGCGGTCGGTCTTGTCCTGTGGGCTTCCTTCATCACGGGCTACAACATTGGTTTTTGTGCGGCTGCAACATTGGCTTTTCTGCGGGACCGGATCGGTGCGAAGTTGCTAGCGGAAACGCTGCTCGTGTCTGTCCACTAGCCCAAGAAAAAAAAGGTGCCGCAGACGGCGCGAGGCCATCGTGATTTGCTTGGTTTCGGCCGGGAGACGCAACGATCTCCTCCTGCAACACAATGAGCACCGTCCTGTGGAAAGCGGAAGAGGCCCAGGTTACGCGAGAGGCGCTCGCAGCTGGCGTTTGGTTCGAGAGCCACCAGGTCGTCGGGGCGCTGAGTCGTTTCTCTCTGCACCTCAAGGCGCAGCCGACGGCCGCCGGCGATCGCAAGCCTGGCGACGTGGCCGCCTTTGTGTACATCGCGATGCCCGCCGGGTACGCCGAGGTGAGGATAAAGGGTGCCTTGGGGGTGGTCAACTCGAATGGCAACCTGGCGCAGAAACTGCCGCTCGATGCGACCTGGACGACGTCAGACCGCGGCTTTGGTTCGTCCAGTTGGATCACGCAGGAGAAGCTGCAGCGGCTCAAGGACGCGCAGCGCGGCGACGTGACGTTCCGGCTGGACATCCGCGAGGTCAACGTCAAGCACAATGAGTCGTACATGCTGTCCCAGCTGTACGAGTCCGTGTGCAAGCCCGAGGGTCGTCCCGTGAGCGAGAGCGCCACGCTGGCGCTGTCGGTGAGGCAGCTGCTGGCCGAGAGCCACAAGCTCAAGGAGGTTGCGGCCGAGCGCGAGGTCCGGTGGGAGAAGGAGAAGGAGGAGCTTCAGACGCGCTTGGCCCTCGCCCAGTCCTCTGCCGAGGACAAGGCGGCGGTGCCGCCGTCGTTGCTTGGCAAGCGCCGGCGAGAAGAGGTCGTCGGAGACCTCGAGCGCGATGCGGCCGGCTTTGTGCCCGACGGGTACGACAGGCCCGCGCTCAAGCGGCTGCAGCTCACGCTCCAGAAGGCCGCGGCGCGCGTAGGCGAGGTGCTGGAGAAGGACGACCAGTGCTCCATATGCCTCGACAGGTTCAAGACCCACACCTTGAACCCCTGCGGTCACTCGTTCTGCGCTCCCTGCCTCGATGCCGTGGAGGCCCAGGGTAGCGAGCGCAAGTGTGTGCAGTGCGCGCAGGTGTACTCGACCAAGATCAAGATGCACTGACTGCGGTGCAAAAATGCGGGTCTGTGTCGGTTTCGGAATTTCCGATTGTTCGGAAACGGAACGGAATTCCGGTTCCGAATTGTAAAATCGGGGTTCCGAGCTTCCGACGACGAGATGATCTCGAATTCGGAACGGAACGCCCTACAAACAACAAAAGGAACAAACGAAGCATTTCGTGAGTAACAGCACGATGTAGAAGATATATAATGTGCTTGAATTGTTCAATCTCGGAAGATTTCTCGCGGGTTTTTCGTGGTGAGCAAACATCAACAGAAAGCAGTATTTTGCCGAGAAATAAATGATACAGCATCCATTTGTAACATGAATGTCATATTATCAACAGCATTACATGGGTGTCACAAACCTTCGAGAGATTCGATATTCCGTACGGCTGCCAAAAAGTCTGACTGTAATTCTTTTGGAAATCAGCCCCGAGAATTCAATTCCATTCCGGCCTTCCGGGTATCGAGTCACGGAACGGAATTCCGGTTCCGACTACTCGGAAATTCCGAAACCGACACAGACCCAAAAATGCGGATGTCTCTCGCCGTAACCAGATCGTCGAGTTTCCGCCGCTGCGTGTGCAGAGTTGCCTGGGCTGCTGGCACGAGCCCCGTCGCGGTTGACGACACCGTGGGCGCCGCTCGCGGGATGCACATCAACTGTCAACCGGAGCTTGAACTCCAGTCGGCCGGGGAATCCGGTCGCGCAAAACAACAGAACCGGGCAACCTTCACCCCAAGATCCCCAACATGGTCCCGTAAAAAGGAACAGTCTAGAACAGCAAAGAACGCCACAAAACCTCAAAGAAGCGTGCGCTCGCACCGGAGAAAGCTCGGGATCGCGACGGCACCCAACGCGGACAGGACAAACCCGGGGAGCCGCAGACGGAGTGCCTGAACCCTAGACCGGGCGTCGTCCATCCGATACCGCCGCGACGAAGAAACGGTCATCGCAGCAGTTCCGGCAACAGAAAAGCGACACGCGTGTCAGAAGACAAAGACGACACGATATCCCATTCAGACACATCGCAAATATCGTGATTGTGTCGGCCGAACAGGCAAGATGCCTCCCATTCCTCGCGACGTTTACTTGAGGAACCTGGCGCACACGAGAGACCCCAACAGTTTCCAGCTGCTCCAGCAGGCCGCGGCCCGGTTCCCGAGGGTCGAGGTCGAGCAGATCAAGAAATCGCTCGGGCCAGGGGATCCGCCGCTCAACGACGAGGACATTGTCCTGGCCCTCGTCACCAACCGATGGGACAACCGCATCTGCAACCGTCCGGGCTGCGATGCCCTCGTGGACCTCGAGCTCTGCCGCGGTGGGTGCTTGTGCACGTGGTACTGCGGTCCCACGTGCAGCGAGGCTGACGCGGCTGTGCACAGGGGTTGGTGCGCGAACACGCAGGCGCCAGAGCCCGACGCCGGACCTTTGCGGACGGTCTTGGTGCGGCGCGCGACTGGCTAGGCCCTTTTCAACTTCATGACAGCCGACTGCGGGTCCGGAATTTACATGTACATTCGTCTGCCGACGCCACAGAACTCTTCGAACGTGCACTGGAAAAAGAGCACACACAGAGGGCAGAAACATCAAACTCTCTGGAATGGAACAAAAACACGTCAACAACTCCACAGTGATCGTTGCGGGACGCCGGCGAAACAGTCGCCGCAGAGACCTCCGTGAAACGCCGCCGGACACATCACACACAGCTGCAACCTCGAGAGCCGGTCGCACGCGACGCTCGAGGCGAGAGAAGGGTTGCACCGCAAGTCGAGGCGACGCAGCGGGCGGTGCCGGTCCTCCACAAGGCTAAGCAGTCGTCGCACATCGGGCGTCGCGAGGTGGCAGTGGTGCAGCGACAGCTCCGTCAGCGATGTGGGCAACGCGTCCAGAAAGGAGAGAGCCTGATCTCGTCGGTTCCTCTTCTTTCCGCGATTCGCTCTCGCTGCAAACCGGGGGCGATAGAACGGCTCCCCGGATCCGTTTCGCACGCCAAAGGCCAGCAGGTGGTTGCCGCTGGCCACAGCGCCTTCTCGCACAGCCTTCAGCGCCTCCTCATCGAGTTGCCACTCAGGGAGCAATGAGCAGAAGTCGATAAACAGCCGCCGCAGGCACTCGCTGCGGCCTGACCGCAGGTCCCCAGGTTGGACCCCAACGGCCAAGCCTTGCAAGCGCTCGTCCACACGCAGTCTCAGATCCGCGAGCGCCGGGAGCAGCGGTACGATGGCTGATATGCTGGAACCGACTCCACGGCCATATCCCACCAGAGTGTCCAGCTGGGTGAGGTTGGAGAAGCCCAACATGGAGGTGCGCCGACCGGGAAAGGTGCACTCGAGACGCCGCAGCGCGGCCACGACTGGTGGCGCCAACTCGAGCAGGCAGCGGTCCGTCGCGTTCTCGGGGATGAGGCTAGTCGTCCACTGCCAACGCGGCCGCCGCGGTTCGGTGGGAAGCCTGAGCTCCGTGACGTAAGGCAACCGCGCGATCCGCATCCGAAAGAGGTGCTGCGAGAGCTCGCGACCGTCGGGGAGCCAGGACATGTCCCCGTAACACGTCCAGCAAGACGATCGCGAAGCAGCCTTGCGCCAGGAGCGATCCACCGCTGACAGGGCATCCAGGGCCAGGGCGTCTGCGAACCGGAAAACCATACAGATAATGTCGACCGGCAAGCGGCGCATTTTTCGTTCGGTCCGCATAGGCGGGCACATCGTGAATGCGGAAAGCGGATAACTGTACTCGCAGTTGTGCGTGGCATGAGTGCAAACCATGAAGGAACCGCTCGACCGCAATGTGCCCGGTTGCACACATCCGACGACCGTTTGCATTCTGGAGGTCGATGCTTGTTAGTTTACGAGAATTCGTTATATGATATGCAACTCTCAAGTTTTTCCGACAGCACCGCGAAGTAATGCGTGATCGTTTTGCATATTCACCGGGGTGTCCCAGCGCCTCGGATGTGATTCGTGGTTTTTGGTTTTTCTGATATCCGTGAAAAGGCCACAGAAGAACCACTTGCGACCGCATCATGGAAACCGACCCCGTCTCGGGAAAAAAGAGGAAGCATCAAGAGCAAGAGCTCATCGCGGACGCGGCAGCACGGGACGACTCACACCTGCCCCTCGACGGCACAGACAGCGCCGCTGCTGCGATCAAACGTCCGCGCCTGGAAGCCGCCGAAGAGTCGAAAACCGACGAACGCGACGGGGAAGCGGCCGTGGTACTCGTCGGATTCAGCGGGTTGGCAGGCTCGGGCAAGAGCACGGCCACGGCCCGGCTCGTCGAGGCGCACGGCGCCTCCTCCGCGATGCTGGCCGGGCCGCTGAAGCGCCTGCTCGTCGACTTTTACGGCTTGCCCGTCGAGTACGTGGTGGACCCTCTCAAGAAGGACGCCTTGTATGAGCCCCTCGGCGTGACGCCACGCGAGCTCATGCAGAAGGTCGGCATGCTCTTCAGGCGCCTGGGAGAGCTGCTCCCCAAGATGCGCCTGTCGGCGGGCAAGGGCAACCTGTGGCTCGAGCTGGTGGACCGGTTCTTCCAGCACGCCGTGCTGGACTTTCCTTGTTCTGGCGTCGTCGACGACGACCTGGCGGACGCTGCCGCCGCGCTCGTCCCCATCGACGCGGTCGTCGTCCGACTCCTCGGGATCGACCCGTATTTTGCGTCGTCGACGTCCAAGCGCGTCGACATTGTTCCCGAGTGGGGTGTGTCGGTCGACGAGGTGGGCCAGGTCCTGGAGACGTTGCTGCGGCTCGACATTCTCCGGGAGCTTCCCGCGCTCAAGGTGCCGGAGGACATCGCTTGGAGTGCTGCAGCTACTGCTGCCGACCCCCAGGGCGTCCGGAGGCCGCCTGGCGCTGCTGCTGCTCTGTGCGGCAAGAAGAAGATCGTCGTCGTCAGCGACGTGCGCTTCCCTGACGAGGTCGAATGGGTGAGCAGGCACGGCGGTCGCGTCGTGAGGCTCGAGAGACCGCAGGAGCCAGATTCGATCAGCTCGGGAGCTCGCACTCAGGAGGCGACGGCGGCGCATCTGCATGCCAGCGAGAGGGGCTGCGCCTGCGATCTGATAGTGCCGAACGCGGGCAGTCTCGGCGATCTGTGGGTGCACATCGACTCCTTGGTGCCCGGCTCGTCCGCAACCAGCAGCGTTGCAGGTGGCGCCGACTTCCCGCCGTACTCAGAGGCCGCCGTCATCATGCGGTGCGCATGTTGATCTATGTAGCGACGGTACAGTAAACCGCCTCGGTGAAAGCTGCCGGCGAGTGGCCACGGGGAAGCGTGGGCGACTGGAAATGAGTTCGATTTTCCGGTCTCTCTTGCGTTTGTGTGGCCACGTGAACCTTCACAAGCGTGCACAAGCAAGATACATGTATCCCGATCATCGGCCGCCCTAGAACCGCAAGGGCCGTTGTGGCCGCAGTGATGCACAGTGAACGCACGACAATCAGCCACGATGAAGTTACGATCTTATGAAGACTGTGCACAGTGCTCTCGGACTGTCGTGCTGTACATAGCACACGCTCAGACGTGAGCGCGCCACGTTTGGCAAAAGGTTGATGTTTTTACACAGCGGGGGGTGCAGGAGTGACGGCGGCCTTGGCTTCTGTCCAGATCGTCTCTTCGTCTTCTTCCTCGTCGGGCACGGCAGCCCCGCAGCCGGCACCCTCAATCGTGGGGGCGGGTGCTGCGGTTGTGCCGGTACTCGCGGACGACAGTGCAGTCTGGGCCACGGAGCCTGCGCCTGGCACATCCTGGGTCGGAGATGTCCCTCCGTCAGTCGCCGCCTTGCCATCGCCAGCGACATTGACGCCGACAGGGGCAGACTTGGTGCACGGGACCATCGGGAACGCAAAGAGGCCGTGCGCACCTCCCTGCCGACACCATGCACTGGCATCTCCGGGTTTTCCGGTGGCGGTCGAGGCGAACCAGAGGTAGGCAAGACCGCTGGCGCAGGGCATCCAGCAGCTGGGCACATAGAGCCGTTCGACACAGCCGTGGACGAAGGCCGACGGCAAGGGCAGCTGCATGTCTCGAACATCGAGCGCAATCATCCACCCGTACGAGTCGAGCACAAATCCGGTCCACGCACGGTTGTCGCGATCGGTGACGTGCAGCGCAGGCGTACCGTTTGCTTTGCCATCGTCCTGTTGATGGGCCACCACCAATTGGGCGCTGCGGAGCCAGTCCACTTCCCAATCGACACATGTGGCGTCTGGAGCGTGCACAATGACCGTCGTCTTGGCATCGTTTTGTTTCGAGTCGCGCCCGGCAGTCCCGACCAGATAGCGGTACATGGCTTCCTGCATGGGCTGGGGCGCGACGGTGGAGGACGTAACAGCGAACGGCGGGGCCTCGTGTGTCGTCTGGTCCACGGACGCCACGTCAACCCGTTGAATATCTCGTGTCGAGGCAGCTGCTCCAGATACTTTATGCGGGCTTTTATCTTTTGAAGACCGCCGTCGTCAGTCTCGTTGACATCTTGCAGTCGCTAAGGCACATTCTCGACGAAGTCGCGATTCATAATTTTTCGAATTCGATGGACACTAATGGCACATCACTGTGATAACATGACATTGTTCAGCCACTGCACAGCTCGATCCCCATCGCGTGGTCGCTGATCAGCGTGAGTGCGCCACGTTGCGAAGTTGCCGGGATGACACTTGGCGTTTTTGGCCATTGTGTCGTAAGTCATGCCCAGGGTTTTCAAGTGGGCAAGAACACGACGTGCGTCGTCGTGGTTGTTGCAAAATGCGAGGCCTTCCAGCTGAAAGGCCTCTCGGATTTTCGTGCGCTCGCGCAGTGCACTGGCAAGCGTGTCATTGTATTCCAGCAGATCGAGCGTCATTGCGGCTGAAAGGTCATGAGAACGACAAGCGTCGCATGCAACCGAATCCTTTGGAGAGGTCGTCGTCAAAGGGCTCGGGCAACCTGGGGTGTACAACAGGATGTTTCGCGCGCTGGTGCTGGGGTAGGGCTCGAGCACAAACAGAGTCGTCAATCAGCGTGGCCTCACATTTGCCATCTTTCACGATGCCAAGCTGGAGCAAATCTTCTCGCTTCATCATACAACCTACACAACGTCAGTTCGTATTCAAAGCACTATCAACTACTCGTGAGATCGATTGGAGGCTCATCGACTTCTGGTGATGTTTTGGCGTCTTTGACCTCGAGTTTCTGCTCCTTTTGAGCACAACAATAAATCAATCGCAGCATTCGCTACCTGTGCAAGAGACTGAATGGAGCCGGACATTCTAGCCAGGAAGAAATTAGTCACAGACCAAGAGTCGGACTGTTAGCTGTTAGGCAATTGGTTTGGGTTGTTTGATGGAACCTCTCACACATGTCGTTTCGTTTTTCTGCGAAATTGGGTTGGCCGTTCTCAGTCTCATTTTTCTGTACGGAGCTGGAAGAACATTGCAAATGTCGGGCATGCTTCTCTTTCATTCCAGCGATGGGTACTGGAAACTGCCTCTGGCTTGCGGCGCGCTTTCAGGGCCATCTGTTGTTGCCTTCGGGTCAGCTACGACTCATCCCATTTACAAATCTTTAGGCACGACGATCCGATTCTTCTCGACCATCTGATTGCTCCGCACAGTAACGAATGTCCGACACAGTCAAATGGGACTAGGTCTTGGGTGAAAGACCGTCGGGCACGCAGCTGCGATGAATGCCGGAGGGGAGACCGACTCACACCACGGACCGATAAAATTCCCGGCGGCGCGTGCATACCCGAGCGGGCACGAATAGATCGACAGGCGGGCAACGGAAAAAAAAAGAAGAGGTAAAAAACCATAAACGTCGGCCTCAAACCTGAACTTCGCGGTCCCAGAGCATGTCGCAGCGAGGTCCCTCGTCGCTGCGCGGCATGTCGCAGGCGGAACGCTACCTCCTCCAGGCCGCGACGTTGCTGATGGGCGTGGATCCAGCCACCGCCGACGCAGGGTTGGAGCGCGACGCCGACGCATTTGATGACCTCGTGAAAATTGCAATGGGTCAACTGAGCGAGGCGGCGACAATGAACCTGGAGACACTTGCTCGGTTGCGCGGCTCGGCGCTGGCAGCCTTGTTCCTCTCGATCCACGCGTTTGCCTCGGGCGACGTCGACGGCGAGTTCAGGTGGCTGCTCGAGGCCGTGCGTCTCGGCAGCCCGACCGCCATGGTGGCGATGGCGAACCTGTTCCTGCGGGTGTCTGCCGGTTCGGACGACGTGCGAGCGCGGTGGGCCAACGCCGACGCCTTGGAGCTCCTGCTTGACGCGGCGGCCCTCGGATCGCGGGTGGGCATGCTGCGCGCCGCGTACCTGCTCAAGTGCGGGGTACCAGGCGTCGAGCGCGACCCCGGGGGCGCCCTCGCGCTGCTCGAACAGGCGGACGCGGCCGGTAGCCTCGAGGCGCACCGGATCCGCGTCCTCGCGGACCAGAGAGGACTGCTCTCCCCGCTCCTCCCGGAAGCCGGCGAGGAGCCCGGATCCCTCGAGTGGTTCGAGTGCCCAACAGCCGCCCTGCCTTCGGGGCGGGTGCCGACGGGCTCCTCGAAACGGCCAAGGTCCGTCGCGGGTCTGCGGACAGAACGAGCCGAGCCGCCGAAACGTCCAAGGTTGGACGCTCCGTGAAGGTGCCGGTCCAGCGCAACCCGGGAACATTCGGGTCTCGAGGAGAACAAGCTCTCGCAATCATGATTGAAAATTATCACGGTCGCTGCTGCGCATCGACAAATAATACCTCACCCACAACCCGAAAATAGCAGCGCAAAGCAGGCAACAACAAACAACCAGCTCAGATGTCCCAGCAACCAACCTCCTCTCCTCTCAGCCCAGCTGCTACTCCGGCTGCCGCCGCCCAGTCCCCAGTCTGCGCTCCCATCTCGGCCCTCCGCGATCCGTACGGCGGCGCCGTGGTCACGGATGAGCAACTCGGCCGGCACTTTGCCGGCGAAGAAGGGCTGGGCGCGTCCAAGGTCGCCGAGCGGCTGCGCTCGGCTCTGGTCGAGAGCACTACCTTCTCGAAGAAGGATGGCAAGACGAAGCCGATCGTCGGTATGTGGTTCTCGGTCAACCCGGTGGGCCCCAACGCCTGGCTCGTGCCGGGCCTGCTGCTCGTCGGCGCCGTCCAAAAGCTCACGGCGGACTCGCGCTGCCTGTACCTGCGCGACGTCTGCGACCAGTCGTTCGACCTCGCCAAGGGCGGCCGGCCGGTAGCCGACATCGTGGACCCAGCTGGCGACGGCAAAAAGCGTGCCAACGTGCTGGTGCTGCCGGAGAAGCACCTGTACTTCTACCTCCCTGCCAGTGGCAAGGACAAGAGCCCCACGCGAGCCCGCCACGCCCTGGGCGTGCAAGTCATCGCGGTCGACGTCGACGACGGCTCGGTGGTCGTGGGCAGGGAGGCCTTCGTGGCGGACAACCGCGACGCGATGAAGCGCGGCGAGGCGGCGACGAAGCTGTCGTTCCCCGCCGGAGGCTGCGAAGCGGACCAGCTGATCACCCAGGTGAAGCACGGGGGGCCTGCCATGCGCTCACGTTGCCTTTTTCGTCGTTGCTAGTGCGGCTCAGTGGAGCTGGCGGAGGAGTCGGGCTACATCGCGCGGCGCGAGGGCAGCGTCGAGATCTACCACCAGTCGATGGACGTGGACCGCACCAGGGAGCCCGGCCTGTTCCACCAGATAGTCGTGCCGCTCGAGCACAAGGATGCCAAGGGTCCGAGGGACGGCGAGATGGTGAAGATCCACAAGGTCGCACCCGTGTTCGCCGTCAGGTCGTCGCTCTTTTCCGGCGAGCCTATGCACTGGCGGATCCACGCCTGCCGCGCCCTGGCCAGGGTGTGTCGCGGCAAGGGAGGCGAGAAGGCCTGGAACGAGGCGGCGCAGCTCCTGCTGTCCGACGCGGTCGAGCGGCTCGTGCTAGCGCGCCTGCAGCTCTCGGCTGCGTCCGTCGTGGCCCTCGCGGCTCACGCCGACGTCCAGGCGACGCCGCTCGGTCTCGTCAGCGACGGCAAGGTCGCTATGGCCGAGGCCGCGGAGCTCAAGAAGCAGGCCGAGGCGAAGGCGCTCGTGGTGGCCGAGGCCAAGGTCGCAGAGCTCAAGAGCAAGGTGGAGGCCATTGAAAAGGACGAGATTGGCTGCTTCGGGCAGCTCGTCTCGTTCAGCCTCCCCAACTTGGTCGCCAAGACGAAAGGAGGTGTGCGCAAAGAGCTGCGCTACACGGTGGACCCATACAGCCGCCCCTGAAATTAACCTCTCGACAACCCCAAGCATCGCGGTCTGTGGTCACTGTGATCAGTATGTATAAAACATCAAGCTTCTCTGTCGCTCTCCCTCGGTTACGTTACGGATGCTCCTTAGGGCCCCGGGTGGGGGCTAGGACCCGGCCGAGGTGTCCGCCACCAGAAGGTCATTCGCCGGCGGACGGAGAGACTGTTGAGGGGCCTAGCCGATTTGGCTACGTCCAACGTGCTCTAAAAGCCGCACATCGACTTACGGTGACACGGTCCGTGGGGGCATTTCCGCTGGTCCGGCGAAGAGAACCACGGAAAAATTCCGCAACCACACGGAGCAATGGGGGAAGAAAAACTGCTTCTTGTGCCGCTGCAAACGCGCTGGCCTTTCTCTTCGTTGCCCCCGACCCCCGAGTCCGCCTTGCGTACTCGCGATGGTCGATCGGTCGCCGTCGGTTACTCTCGCTGATGCTACCGGAACCGTTGCGCATCCTGCAGCCGCGGCTTCGGTGCCTTCCACTCACGATCTCCAGTCCGAGCAAGACGACGACGTGTCAGGCGAAAGCGGATCCGAGATGGAGGACGACGAAGAACAAGAGACCAGGCAATCCTCCGCAAGCAACCATGCGCCGCCCGGAGAAAAGCTGGCTCGGCACGCCGCTTCCGCCAAGCTCTCGCGGGGCTGCATCGACCTCCTCGAGATCGAGCACGCGCGGGCCGTCCTGGACCGGCTGTTACCCAAGGCTGCACCCTGGGTCTGGGACGAAAAGGACTTGCGACTGAGCGGATCGCATCGACTCTCGGACGCCGACATCTGGGCGATGGTTCCCGACCCAGGCATGCGGTTGGAAGCTCTCCATCCGGCCATCGTCTCTCTCGAGAGGGAAGAGGGCGTGCGGTTACCGGCGACTTCCATCGCCATCTTGTTGCCGCGCGAGATGTCCGCCGCGAGCTCGGCCGTCGACGCGCTGCAGACCGCGGCGGCGCGTTACTACTGGCGCGACGTGGAGCCGGTCGCCCATCCACGGGCGAGCTCGCGCGACGACGAAGAAGAAGAAGCCGGCACCACCGGACAGGGTTTGGTCGCCTGGGCGAGCTCCGCCCTTCTGCAGCGAGCCTCTTCGTGGCTGCGCGGAGACTCCCCCTCAGCCGAGCGTCCCGTCGTGGGCCGGCCGCTGCAGCGCCCGCCCCCGCGCTTTGTCGCCGACGCTGTCACCCGTGCGGTGAAACGACAAGGCGTGAACGCGCGGCTGCTGACACGCGCGTTGAGAGTCAGGATGCGTCGCTTGGCACCAGAGGTCGCGGCGCGAGAGACGACGACGCTGGCCGAACGGGAGCCCGGTGTCGTCGTCGAGCGGGACGACTTGACGCGCGTTCCCGCGGTCTCGCTCCAGCGTACACCCGAGGCCGTGGCGTGGCTTGCCTCGGGTTACATGGACGTCGTGGTCCGTGGATCGCCCGCCGCCGGCGACGAGTGCAGGGCCCTCACCGCTTCTGGGCTGCGCTGCGCGGGGCGTTCGCTCCACCAACCGCGCCAGGGTCCCGGCCTGCCCGACTGCTCGGCGTACTGCGCGTCGCAGACGCAGTGCCCGTCCTTCCTGATTGGTCTGCTGTCGGCGCTGCCCCACGAGTTCTTCCTAGCAGACATCAAGCATGGGCCGCGGGGTACTGGCGCGCCGATGCGAGTCGAAGCCTCTGCACCAGAGGAGGAAGAGAAGGAGGCTGACGCCGCCGGCGGAGGGGCCCCGAGGGTCGAGCTGTCGTGGAGCGTCAGGCAGATGACGGTCGGTCAGTCGACTTGCTCGACGTCGACGCCGGTCGCCTCGCTCCCGCCCGGTTACGGAAGCCGGGCGGACATCTCGTCGGCGGCGACGCAGCTGTGCCGGGTGATACGCCAGTGGCCCGGAGAGTACATCGACATTGTCGTGCAGATCCCGGTCGACCTGCCGCGGAACTTCAAGTGGAGACCTGGCCACCACCGGGTAGCAGTGATTCCCGTGACCAAGGCGGAGACGACGCGCACGCTGAGAACCGCTGGACCCGACCCGCTCGAGAGCGAGGCGCTGCACGCGTGGGGTTCCTGGAGGATGGTCCCCGGGCTGGGGCCCGCCGACGCCCTGGTGAAGGCCAGCACCTCGGTCTTCAGCCCTCCCGCGGAAGCCACGGAGCGACCGGAGGGCGGACCCGCACCCCACGAGCAGTGCGCAGCCGATCCCCTCCAGTGCTGCACCAACGTCAACGATGTCATCACCCAGCAGTCGCTGTCGAGCTTCCGGCCCGACCAGCGTCTCAGTTTCCGGGACCCGTCGGGTCGGTGGCACTGCTTCAAAGCCGCCTCGCTGTTCGCCTACTGGCAGCCGGACGGGGGCGGTCGCAGGTCGGTGTCGACGCACGGTGGGCGGTGGCACCGCAACGAGCTCTTTCACCTACCTGGCCAGCCCGATTTCCTGCTGACGCTCGGCGCGGGGCAAGCGGTTCTGCGGCACTGGCCGTCGGCGAGGAACTGGCAGCTGGTGGAGGCTCCGCTGCGGTTCACCGCCGAGGCTGGGGAGACGTATTCGCAGCGGACACCCACGAAACTATTTCTCGTCACTCCGGTACTGGCGACTGCCCGGGCGCAGGACAGGCCAAATCAAATGTAATGGTTCCCCGCGTGTCACGGCCGAGAATGGCGATGGACAACACCGCGGCGGCGGCGGGCCCCGCGGCGGGGCCGGGCAGTGATGATGATTGTCATTTGTCATTGTCACCGCTCCTGCCTACGTACACGTACCGTCGCAAAGCACTTCACGGTCACACTAGATTTGCGCGAGACCGTGCGAAAAACTATGTCCAGCGCCGGAACAACAACGCTGGGTACTCTGCGCTGACGACGAGGAGAACGTGTCCTGCAGCTCCCGCGCCTCTGATCCAGGCGGTCCTTTCGGCGGCGGCTTACGCATGCACGGCGGCAGGGACGGCGCGGACCCAACTTTTCACCCCATGGTGAATAATTGAAGTGGACGAGAAGGCCCACGGCATCACCTGCGCGCGCCAGAGGACACAGAAAAAAAAAGCAACAGAATGAACGGTTCACCGACGCCGAGCACCATCACACGGACGGCGGTGGTGGCGCTCGTCCTCGCGTGGGTGGTGCGGGCGGCGACCGGGACGACTGCCGATCCACCCGACGCGCAGCACGTGGACGCCGCATGGGCGTGTCACCGCCGCGTCCGCGCCCTCCAGGGCGAACTCGTCCAGCTCAGCAGGACGGCCGATGCCGCCGTCCGAAATCGCACCTGGTGGTCGGTGTCCGTGTCACCCGACGAAGTGGACGACGCGGCGCCCACGATGCTCGCCCTGCGCGAACAGGCTCAGCAGTGTGCGGCGGCCACACCGGTGGTTGCCGGTGCAGGCGTCGAAGGTCCGCGCTACCAGGCCGAGCTCGCCGAGCGCGCCCGTCTCTCGCCTCACGCGGACTCTCGCGTCCGTTGCCACGACGTCGCCGAGTCGCTGCGGCGTCTGTCGGAGAGGGTGCGCGCCGCGGACGAGTGGCGGGCGACGCGCGGGATCGGCGCCTACAACCACGCGGCCCTCGTCTGGGAGCTCTACGAACCCGTCGCCGCGTGCTGCGACCGGGACAGGATCGGGGCGGCCGGCGACGGCGGCAAGTACGCCTGTCTTCCCGACGAGACGTTCCTCGGGACAGCCGGCGGCATCGAGGGTCGCCGGTGCGTCGTCTACTCGTTCGGGAGCGCCGACGACGCGTCCTTCGAATCGGAGATCGTGCGCCGCTTCGGCTGCGAGGTGCACACCTTCGACCCGACGCCGGGGCTCCCCCCGCTCGAGGCCTTCTCGGCGTGGGGTCCTCTCTCGTGCTTCCATCCGATCGGGCTCGGGCCGGCGCCCTCGAGCGGGCATCAGCTGGCCGTGCAGGGAGCGGCGGACGGGACGCGCCGCCTCGTTCTGGGAGGCGTCTCGGTGCCGAGCCTCGACCTCATGCAGATCGCCGGCTCGCTGCGGCACGAGCGCGTGGACCTGCTGAAGATCGACATCGAGGGGTCGGAGTGGACCGCTGTGCCGTTCTTCTTGGAGCAGCCGGGCTTTGCGCAACTCCGCGTGGCACAGATACTGGTAGAACTGCACTTTGGAGTCTTCGGCGCCGACCAGCGCGTCGTCGATCGCCTGTTCACAACGATGAGATCGGCGGGCTACTATCCTTTCAGCAAGGAGGCTAACCTGCGCTGCGGCGCCCCGTGCATCGAGTATTCCTTCATACACTTCTCTCGCCTTTGAACAATCACTGTCGCGCGCGACCCCCACCCACGCGCTGGTCCTGGTCCTGGATGAGGACGCATGAAACACCTGAGACAACCCGCCGGCCACAGCGCTGGGTGGACGAGGAGCTTGGTCGATCTCGCGAACCTGGATTTCTCTCTGTAATACCGGTTGCGTGACGCCTTGGACAGGGCAGCGTACAGCAGCATGCTATACATCCGGGGAAAACCCGTGAATCCAGCCCGCGGAAACACGCCGCAGGTGCCGTAGCTTTTCGCGCGATCCCCTTTTCCCCCAGGCCGAACACGTTTTCGACGAAATCATGCTCGGTTCACGCTTGGCTGTTGGGACCCGCAGTCGCGGTGGGTGTCGGTCCTCTGGGTGCTGGCAGGACCAATCATGATTTTCCCCTTCCAGTTTCTCTCTCGTCGACAACCATCTGCCCATTCTTAAATCTTTCCCTGTTATTCTCCCCCCCCCCCCCACCACCCTGCGGCAATGGCGACGACTCAGCGGCCAGCCATCCACGTCAATCCCAGTTTCTTTGCATCGAAGACCGCCTTTGTCGAGTTCCTGGCGCCCCGTACTGTGGTGGCTAGCACACAGGCATCTGTAACCGATGTGGCCTCGCGTGCGTCGACGTCGAGTTGCGGATGTCAAGATTGCTCGCGCCCCGTCTTCGATGTGCGCTCGGGTTCATGGATTCATCGGGCACGGCAACAACAATCGGAGCATGCACAGTGAGGTGGTCGCTAGCCGGTTGGCAAAACATGTTTTGCCCGTCGCGAAACAAACTAGCCGGTTGACAATGTTTGGCCCGTCGTGACCGGCACAGTTGCGATCGGCTACACTTGTTGCTCGGAAGACGACGTGCACGAGCCGTGCGGTCGTGGCTTGCACCCGCCCTGGGAGCCGTTGTAATGTAAAAACTGCAATTTGCCACGACAAATTGCCACGACACTGTGTACCGACGGCGCGCAGCTGGCTCTGGCTCTCAATATATTTTTGCCGTTGGGTTTTGGCGAGGGCGCGCCCAAAGTGCGACGGGAGGAAAGAGAAAAAACAAAACCCGCGTCTCCCCAGAGTCCAGGGACGGAAAAAACCCCCCGCAATGTGGTCCCCATCCTCCGGAAAGAGAACGTCGTTCCAGCAAACGAACCTGGTCTCTGACGTGGCACTCGTCGCCGAGAAAACGGATGCGAACTTTGTAAACTGCTGGGGAATCGTGGCGGTTGCGGCGGGAGCCCCACCGCCCAAATCCTGCCACAAGCAGGAACCCGCCCCGTTCTGGGTCGCCAACAACGGCACCAGCACGCTGGTGTGGTCGACGCACCCCGAGGCGCCGGTCACGGTGGACCCCGAGGGCCCGACGGGCCTCGTGGTGAACGACACGCTGCTCTTCCAGGTCCGCCAGAACCCGCTGTCGCCGGGCCTGCCCAGCGAGCTCATCACCGTGACCGAAACCGGGGCGATCCTCGGCTTCAACGCCACGGTGGACCCGGCCAACGCCATCGTCACCGTGGCTCCCACCGGAGCCAAGGTCTTCAAGGGGGCGGCGCTCCTGGCCAGCCTCCTGTACGTCGCCAACTTCCACGACGGCGTCGTCGAGGTGTACAATGGGAGCTGGGCGCTCGTCAATACCTTCACGGACGCGGCGCTCCTGGCCACCGGCTACGCCCCGTTCAACGTCGCCGCCATCCGGGGTCAGCTGTACGTGTCGTTCGCCAGGCAGGACGGGGACGCGCACGACGACGTGCCTGGTGTCGGCTCGGGCTACGTCGACGTCTTCTCCGGCGAGGGCGAGCTCGAGCGGCGGCTGATCAACAGGGGGGCTCTCAACTCGCCGTGGGCCATGCTGGAGCTCCCTTCGCCGGCGTGCGGCGGCGGCGGCGGCGGCAAGCGCGTCCTGGCGGTCGGCAACTTTGGCGACGGCCGCCTGAACGCTTTCGATCTGTGCGACGGCACGTTCCTGGGCCCGGTTGCCGACTGCCTGGGGAACCCGGTCTCGATCGACGGTCTGTGGGGCGTCGCGGACGCCGCTGCAGCAGTCCACCAGCGGCACGGCCGAGGTGGCAGCCGCGAGCTGTTCTTCGCTGCCGGCATCAACAACGAGAACGATGGCCTCGTCGGGAAGTTGGCGGCGTGCGTGCCACCGAGCACTTCGCCCCTGTCGTAGAAAAAAGTCGGAAAACTGAAGTTGAATTTGAGGTTCACAAGATCCACCGGGCACGCAAAAACAAAGGACGAAGGAGTTCATCGCGTAAAGCCGCCACCCACGGAACTTCCATTCTCTCGCGAAACTCCCACGATGCATCCCGTTGATGGTTCCACTTCCGGTGGGCAAGAAAATGCACAAGGAATCACGCAGATTCGGACCCAACCCACGCGGAAGATCTGCTGCTCAAGACACGCCCCGGATGTCTGGCGAAGGGTTTTGGCTGGTCGTCGTGGCAGTGACACCCCGGAGACATCTTGGACGCCATCCCGTCCCATCTCCACTCGTATGTATGCCGACGACCACAATGTAATTTCAGACTGTCATTTTGAAAACAAAGTCTACTCGGCAGCACTTGGGCACTCGCCCAAATGGCGAAGCCACCAATCTCACTGGAACAACCAGTCTCCGCCCTTGTTGCGCGCCTTGCGTCCGTCACCGACGTTGAGCTGCCGCATGATGCGGTCGAGCTTGGGGTTGCCGACGCCGAGGACGTAAAACGAGGGGGTGCGCGCCGCCAGAGTCTCGAAAAAGGCACGCGCCACACCCTGGTTCTGGAGCGACGCGCGAACGTGGATCGAGTAGACGCAGAAGACAGGTCCCGTGTTCTTGCCCTCCCACACGTGCTCGTACCCCATGCTCAGACTGCCTTGCTTCGTGTCGTAGCCGTGGTGACTGGCGAGCCCGTGGTCGAGCAGGGCCGGGGCGAGGGCCCCCACAAGCGTCTCGTACTCCCGGCGGCCGGCTCGAGTCTGCGCCGCGAGGTTGGCAAACGGCCAGTGGAACACGCAATGCTCTGCTGCTGGCGTGTCCCAGGTGAGCTGCCACGGCGTGAAGTGAAGCCGCGAGTCGGCTGCGCACCGCCTCGCCGTCTCTGCAAAGGTGCGGGAGACGAGCCTGTGACTCGCGTCCGCCGAGCCGAACCACGTTGTTGTCGACGTTTTGCGTTTGACGTCATCAGGCGCGGGAGCATCGGTCAGGTCGACGGGTAGCTGCAGAACAACGCGGTGGAGGCGACTGACAGCCTCGATAACGTCGACCGAGGTCCAGACGAGTTTAAAGTTGTCGTCCGCGGTAGCGCGGGTCACGACGAGGTACCCGAGCCAGTTGCAGGCTCTCGAGTACATGCACCAGTCGTCGCGCAGCGCCTCGCGGGGAAACGTGACCACGGACCCGTCGGCGTTGGACCTGGCCGCGACCCGGAGCTGAGGCCACATGGCCGGCAACGGAGAGGCGACCGGGATGGTACAGTGACCAGGAGCATCCATCTGTTGCTCCCTTCCAAAGTCCTCGCTGGCACACTTTGCCATCGGACCTTGGACTACCCGAGATCACGATTGAGTGGTGCGATTTCCGGTTTTTCTGTTCGGAAGGACCTGAGACGCGGACTCGCCGGTCACCGACTCCAGGGGCCAACAAGTCGGCTCCGCGCACCGGCCTCGGGCCGTGGCTGCTCATGGCTGGTTCGCCTTGCCTTCCCCCGTCGGCGTGTGTGTCCGCGTCTAGCCCTCGACGCAGGCGAGGTCGGTCGAGAGACGCGCCGGGGGGGGGGGGCGCGCTCGCCGTGACTGTATTCACTCCTCGGGGCCGCAGATATTCACTCGCGTACCAGTTGACCATTTGTGGAGAACAGACAAGGCTCGGCACCCCGAGAGTCAGAGACAAGAATTTTTCAGGGTACGGCTCCCACGCATTCCGAGAAAAAAAAACGCTCACGGTACCGTCCTCGTCGTCTGTTGGTTCTTCCTTGGAGCAGCCGTCCGCCCGGAACCGACGACCTCCAGTTTCTTTTCTGCGAGATGCAGGGGGAACTCGGCGCCACGTCACCGCCGGTGCCGGCGACAGGGAACGCCGCAGTCCAGCCATCAGAGTGCCTGATGTGTTCGAATGAACCAGCGTGCGTGCAGCTCAGGCTGTGCGGCCACTGGGTCATGTGCAACAGTTGCTTCGAGCCCTTTTGCCGGAAGGCGCAGTGGCGGTGCCCGCTCTGTCGCGACCCCATCCACGAGTTTGTTCGACCCGACGGTGTGCTGCCGGTGGCCGAGGTCTGCCGCATCCTCGGGATAACGCTCGTGGCTGTCTCGACCGACAGCATCAACCCGATCAACGACGAGGACGACGACATGGAAACCGGCCAGGAAGAAGAAGAAGAAGAAGACGACGAAGGCGGGGAGGAGGAGGAGGAAGAGGAGGAGCACGGACAGGACAACCAGTACCGCGACGGAGACGACGAAGAGGAAGGCGACAACCACGAAGACGGCGGTCCCCCGCGCGAGACCAAGCGCAGAACTGCCGCCGCCGAAATTGTCTTGGGCGTGGCCGACGACGAGCGCGACGCCGACAGCGACGAGGATCTCGGACCGCCGCCGACAGACGACGAAAAGAAGGTCCTCCGGGAGATGGCAGCGGCCAGGATCGAGCAGAAGCAGGACTATGTTCCTCCGGCCGACGAGCCCGACGACGACGACGAGGATATCACCGACGAGTATGACGATCCAGAGGAGCAGAGGCTGCTGCTCGAAGAGGCCGCTCGATTCATCAGCGGCGGTCGGTCGTCCTCTTCGTCCTCCTCCTCGTCCTCGACGTCCGACCGTCGTGGACAGAGGCGCGGCCGTCGTCGGTGACGAAACGGCGCGCGGCGTCGCCACTGCCGGGCGCCCTCGTGTACATACCAGCGTCAGCCATCACGCATCCACTCATCCTCTTGCTGCAAACCAAAAAAATTAAATCCCGACCGAGAGAGAGAAAAAAATTTCCGGGGTGACCATTCGTCGTTTGGTGCTGCAGCGAGATGCCGCCCAGGTACCGCGCGTACTCCATCGACCAGTCTCCGTGCACGGTGCTGCGCCAGAGCTTCATCGTTCTGTCCGAGATGATGGTCCCGCCTCTGTGGAACCACATCAGCGCCGTCTACGCCGAGGCCTACAGGCAGATGCACGTCAAGCACCACTCGGAGCTCGAGAGCAACGACTCCCTGGTCAAGGCGCAGGCGCGGCAGGCGCTGCCCGAGGTCGTCCTCAAGCACTTCTGCTCGACGGTGCGCGAGATGGCCGCGAGCGAGGTCAGCGGCGGGGGCCAGGCGCCGCGGTTGAGCCGCCTCCTGATCGAGAACCTGCAGCGGGACCCGGTCGCCGCGCGCCGGTTCGAGCAGGCGATGATCCACTGGGTCTTCTACTACACCAAGTCGATGGCCGAGAGCAAGCACCACGTCGACTTCCTCAAGGGCCTGCAGAAGCGCACGCTGGCGACGGTCAAGCCCGAGATCTTCTGCTCGGCCCTCGGCAAGATGGCCCTGTCGCTGGTCGACCTGAACCCGCTGGCCTTCGACGGCTTCAGCCCCCTGCGGGAGCGCGTCGAGCACGTGCACGAGGCCAAGGAGATGCTCCAGGAGGCGGTCGAACGCGCGCTGATGGTGTTCGTGCCGATCGACGACGTCTTTGCGCTGGACCATCACGTCGCCCTCGAGCCGCTCGTCCTCAGCTCGCAGCAGCAGCAGGCCGCCTCCGCGCGCGGGGCCAGCGTCGAGAACGAGCGCAAGCAGGCGGCCGACGACCGGGCGAGGCTGGAGCAGACGGTCGCCTCCGAGAGGGAGAAGCACAGGCGCGACATGGACGACGCCGCGTCGCGGCAGAGGGCAGAGATGGACAAGATGCAGCAGGCGCTGATCGCCTTTCGCCGGCAGCTCGAGGTGCAGGTCAAGCAGCTGGAGGACCAGAGGCGCGAGGCAGAGACCGCGCGGATGCGCCTGGAGACCGCCAACGCCGAGTCCCACTCTCTCAGGGGCAAGGTCGCGGCGTGCGAGGCCGAGCTGCAGCGGCAGGCCGCGCTCCACCAGCAGCACCAGTTCCTCTTCAACGCCGCCGCCGCCGCTGCCTCGTCCGCGGGTGCCCCGGCCGTCCCGCCGGTCGCTGCAGCCGCGGCCTCCTTCAGCCACCAACCGATGCAGTCCCTCTACCCGAGCTTCCTCGGGGCGCAGGCAGAAGTGCCTGCCCCTCCTCCTCCTCCTCCTGCGCCTCTGGCGAGCACCGTGCAGCCGGTGGTCCTCCGCGCGCCGGAGGAGCCCCCCGCAAAGAGCCAGGCGGCCCAGGACCTCGGCGAGCCAGTGTCGTCGGTCGCCGCGCGCAAATCCGCGGCCACGCCCGCTGCTCCCCCGGCTGAAGCCGCCAAGTCGACACCGGACACCAGCCGATTCATCTCGAGTCTCGGTGACAGGGCGCAACCGAGCGGGCACGGCGATGTTCCCAGCGACGATGAAGACGGCGATGCGCGCGCTGGGCGTGACTTGGCAGAAGAAGAGGATGACGAGGAGCAGGACGACGACGAAGATGTTGACGCTGCCGAGGACGAGCAGGCGGCGGCTGACGACGAGGCGCGTGCCCAATCGACCGTGCCGCTCTTGCAGAAGCGCGGGTGAACACTGGTTTGGGTTTCGTCCAGAACCCTCAAAAGCAAGGATCGCCCCGTCCGCGGCCTTGACGGGATCCAGCACACGACGACTGCAGCGTTGCGCACGGATGCAATGTACTCATTGGGGCGCAGCAAAAAAGGGCGTCTGTGCACCGCGGAGAGGAAGCTGGAGTCTTCTTGCACCAAGTCACGATCCGGTGCCCCGCCCCGTGTGGCGCTGGAGGCGCCGGCACGCGCAGCGCGATGTCGAGAAGAATCGCGGAAGCTAAAGCGGTGGGAGTAAAGTTATTAATTACTAGTAGCACCGAAATCACACCACCTCAGCGCTGATCTGCGGACGGAGAGACAGCGTGTCCGAATCGTCGGTGACGCAACTGGTTTTCTTGCTTGGACTCGCCGAGAAGCAGCAGCGTCGAGAGTGGTGAGGCCGCCGCTGTGCCTGCGGCGGGCGCGTCGTCGTCTTCGTGGTGGTGGAGCTTGCGTTCCTTCGAGTCCTTGGACTCGTGCGAGACGCCCGGCGGGGTGGCGCGACTCAGGTCGGCGCCGAACGCGAAGCGTGCAGGATAGCGATGGCCGGCGTCCGCCAGCTGGCCCTGCACGAGGGTTCGGAAGACGCCCGCTACGTCGGCGAGCCGGTCGAGGAGCGCGTACTCGGCCACCAGCACCAGCACCAACTGGACCTCGAGCCCGGCCGAGGCGAGCTCGTAGCACATCTCCACCAGCAGCAGCTCGGCTGGAAGCGTGTGGAAGCTGTAGTACTGCTTGAGGGCATCCAGCGAACGGTGACCGTGGATGCCCGGTCCGCAGCGCCTCTGGCCCAGCACGGACGTGCTGCCGACCGCCACGTCCACCGCCCACTGGCGCCGACGGTAGACAAAGGCCGCGGCCGCCTCGAACACCCAGGGGAACGCGGCCTCCAGCGACGGCGAACCATCGTCCTCTGGAGGGCGGTCGCGAGGACCGATTCCGTCCGGACGCTGCGTCATCTCCATCTCGTTGACCTTGGTCTCCGGTGCATTGCCGGTTGCAGCGCTGGCCGTCGAGTTGTGGTCAAACAGACTCGAGAGGCCGCGCCAGGCAGTCGACGCGACGCGGGACAGCACGCTCTCTTCCGCGGCGGTCTGCGCGGCCCGGTAGACGGACTCGTCCAGTTTCTCGACGCGGAGGAGAAGGCGCCCGCACCAGCACTTTCCTCGCGACACGGCCAGTTGCTCAAAGCACACCGAGCAGCACTTGTGCCGGCACGGCAGACCCAGGTGCTGCGCAGCGCGCACCCCGCAGACCGGGCAGAGCTGCGGTGTGTAGTCGGAGAGGAACACCCAGGTGCCGCCCTGAGGATTCCAGTACAGGTCATCGCCGTCGTCGGCCGCGTCGGCGACGTCGTGGCGAGGACCGATCAGCACCACAGGCCTGATCCGCAGCGGGAAACCGTACTGGGAGACGTACTCGTCGCCGGCCCACGCCGAGCTCCGAGGTGCGGGAAACACCGCGAGGAACGCGTCGGGAGGCAGCCAGTAGTCGACAATGCACGGAAGGCCGTCGGTGGTCGCGGCCAGCTTGTGCAGCACCAGGCCTGCTTTGGGGGCGCGACCCAGGCTCTGGACCAGGGTGTCCGCCTTGTTGTCCGCGGGTCGGTCGCGATCGACTCGGTGGTGATCCACGTCGCGGTTGCCGCTGTGGGTGTCCCTGGACAGACGCGAAGCACCAGAAGCGGACGAAGACTTAGACAGTCCGGAAGTGCCGTCGTGGGAGTTCCCGCCGCCTGCACCGTCCGACGAACCCGGTTGGGATCGCACCCTTGTGCCGTCGCGAGGTCGAGCTGCGACGGGCCACACGGTGGTGATGGTTTGCCGCCACTGGCCGTTTTCCTCGCGCTCGCACAGGGAGTGGTACAGCGCACGAGCGCTCGACGCGCCAGCCACACCGAGAAGAGGAACTCTGCGCGCCCGGCGCATCAGCGCGTCCACCTCGCAGTCGTCGTCGCTGCCGCTCGAATCAAAGGGAACACGCTGTCGTGAGCCGTCTGAAGGAGGATCGGGCTCCGCGTCCGAGCTGTCCGATTCCAGAGGGCCAGCTGGATGACCCAGGCAACAGTCGCCGGCGCTGCACTCCAGACCGACCTCGGATGCCGCGACCGCGTGGACGGCACGGGTGCTGTTCGCCCCACACACGGCGGGGGCAGTCGGGAGCCTCTCCGATCCTTCCGGGGAGGCCGGACGCTGGCAACTTTTGCCAGCCGGCGGAGACGTGGACGGCGCCGGAGAGGTGGCACCAGAGGACGCCTCGCGGTCGTCCTCGACCTCGTCCGGCCCACTGTGTGCACCGGGCCAGCGCTCGTCCCGACAGCTTGTCCCGGCGCAGTCGAGAACGGGCACGGTGGCCTCCGCGTCGAGATCCACCGCGTCAATCCTCAGAACCCGCCCCCGCACCCACGCGGCTCGCGCCTCGCGCGACGAGCCGAGACGAAACGATCGAAAACTCCGAGAGGACGACCGGGAAACGGCGTCGCTCGCAGGGCAAAGCACGCCGCGGACCTGCGGCAGCTGTTCTTGGACCAAGAAGGAGCAGCGGTGCACGGCTGCCGCCGGCTCCCAGCACATGGTTTTCCTTGTGACGAGTGGGACGGAGAGACTGTGGTGGGCATCCTCCAAGAGCGACTCGAACGAGGGTATGTTGAAAACGCAGTCGGAACTTTGGTCGGAAGCGTAGGCGTCGCTGAGGCTCGAGTCGCAATCGCAAGACGATCTCGGCAGCGACGCGTCCCGCCGTTTTTCGTCGGGTTCGGGTGCCGTCGAGCTGCGCCGCACGAGGTCACGGTCCTCTTGCTCAGAGTCGGAGGAGTCGGAGTCCGAGCTTGGATATCCGCGCTGGCCGATCGGCCTCGAGGAGGCCCACTTGAGCGGCAGTCGGCCGACGTCGAGAGACGTTGAGATCGGTGCGCCGAGCCACTTGGCGTACTGTGCTCGACAGTAAGAAGAGACGAGATCCCGGCGGTCGTGCTGGGTCGCCGAGGGGTCCGACAAGGACGAGCGCAGGAGGTCCCAGCTGAGGACGTGGCCCCACCGGTCGGCGGTCGCGGGGTCGGGACCCCGCTCCGTGACGCGCCGCTGCTGCAGCCGAAAGTACAGGGCATCGATCCTGTGGTGCCTGGCCCAGCGGCCGGCGAGATAGCGTCGGACCGCCGCGGGACCGTCTGGCGCGCACCACGAGAAGTCGCAGACGAGGAAGAAGTTGGAGGAGATCCGCCGGTCGCCTTCCGCGTGGTAACGGAGAGGCGCCGTGGGAACATCGAGGAACCTGGGCAACCAGGGCCGGGCCATCATCGCGCTGACGCGGTGCTCGTCGCGCCGCGCGACGAGACAGAAGTTTGCCTCCAGTGTCCAGGACTCGGGGGCAGCGCCGTGGTACACAACCGGCCGCTGGCCGTCGCAGTCGGCGGATGGCGCATCAGGAGGCCCGAAGGAGAACCGCCAGCTGGCAAGCTTGCACCGGCGGCGGCCCAGCGCAAACGTGAACAGGTGCTCGACGGGCCGCGCAGGCAGATTGAACAGGGGCGTGGGGTCGTAGGGAAGGGGCTCTTCTGACTCGAGCACAGGCCGGCGACAGGCCCAAGAGCGGTCGCCCGTGGATCGATCGAGGGGGACGAGCAACGCGAGGTTGCCTTCGGCGACGCACGGCAGAGACAGACAAAAAGCGAGATGGAGATCAGGAAGAGGCGACGGCGCGTCGGCCAAGGGTGGTACGTGCACGCGGCACTGGCGGAGGAGCGACAGGCAGGTCGAGTGGTCCAGCTTGTTGACGAGAACGTCGGCCGTGCACGAGCGCGAGTCCACCTTGCAGTGATACACGAGCATACCGTCCGAGGCGAGAACCTCCCGCGGTACCCCAGCGTCGAGATGGCCGCAGGTTCGGCGAAGGTCGTGCGAGCCAACGCGAGCCGACGGGCTGCTCCAGGACGGAGCGGCCCACACCCGCTTGCTGGTGAGCACGTGGTCTCGCCGGCGCTCGAAACGAAACTCGAGGACCGGCCGAGCGATCCCACCCAGCGCGAAATCGACCGGCACGCAGGCGCAGCGCTCCGGGGGCCGCAGTTGTCGCGCGCGGCGACGAATGCACAGGAGAGTGCGGCGGTCGTAGACAACGTGGGCCGCCAGGCGCTCCGCGATCCGCAGCTCGTCGGCACGCCACGAGAGAAGGTCGGCGGCGCCGAGATGACAAAAGGGCAGGCCGAACGTCTCCCGCAGAGACTCGAGCCGCTCCAGGGGATCCACGGCGAACAACCCGTCGGGCCGCCTCTCGATCTCCGAGACTTGCTCCGGGTGATCCAGCAGGGCGGTGAGCCGCAGCCTGAACTCCTCCGGGGTCGTGTGGGGCTCCTTCTGCCGAGCAGCCGGCGACAGGAGCTGAAAGAGAGCCGCCAGCAGCAGCTGGGACTCGCGGCCGGGCGAACCCGCGCGGGGGAGCGAAGCGTTCGGAAAGGCCGAACAGACAGGGCCAACAGAACCGAGGTCAGCGGCGTCCGCGGGAGGGGCAGAGTTGGCCGCGGGTTCCTCCAGTGGCCCGGTCACCGCGCCGGCGTCCCGAAGTTCGCGGGCCAGGTTGTCCCAGCCAGCGGAGAAGGCTGGGTGCTGCCGAACAAGGCGGCTGAACTGCAGCCACCGAGAGGTCGAGCGGCGTCCTCGTCGTCCGCGACTGCGCAGCAGCAGGCCCGAGCCCTGGAATTCGACGACGGGGAAACCGGGCAGGGCGCCTTCCACCAGCCTCGCTGTGTCCAGGCCCCAGCCCGACCGCCTGCGGGTCCAGTAGCGAGCTGCCACGAGCCGGTCCGGGAGCTCCCACACCTGGGCGCTGCTCTCTGCACCTGCGACCGTGCAGGTCGCCGCCACCACGGGGCACATCTCGGGCGGCAGTCCGTGCGGCTGCAGGCTGCGGAGCTCGCGCCAGAACAGCGCTTCGAGACGGCTCAGGGAGGCGCGGGCCGACGCCGGAACGACAACAAGGCCACCGTCGCGGTACACACAGGCGTCCAGCAGCGAGAAGGACGCGGCGTCACCCCAACCGTGGAGCGTCGCGTGAAACTGAAGCAGGGAGGCATTGTCGGCCCAGCCCACGCAGGCGAGCACGGCGTGGAGACGAAGGACCGGATGGTCGGGGCTCGACCCGCACAATGAGCCGTCCGGCTCTTTGGACTCGGCGCCGCCGCGACAGCGGCCACGACGAGCCGCGCAGCTCGCGGTGCGCAGAGGGGAGACCTCCTCAAACGCCGCAGAGTCACGGCGGGGACCCTCGACTGTGAGGGTGAGTACGAAGCCCGGCAGACGAAACGTGCGGCTGCGCACCAGCGAGACGAGGTCCACGGTGCGCTCCTGGAACGCGCAGACCAAGGGCGCGAGAGCGTCGGCCGCAGAACTGGTCATCTCGAGGCGGCGGTCTTCACCGTGCAGGGAGCGGGAGGAGTACACATAGAGCCCACCGAAGCCCGTGGCCGGGTCCACACCGTACGGCCAAAAGCTCTCGACGATCTCGCCGACAACCGCCGCCACACCAGCTTCGATGTCGGCGCGGTTCGCGACTCGAACGAAGTGGGTCCTCTTGCGATCAAAGGACACTGATTGGGCCCACATTATCGGATGCGGGGTGGTGCGGGGGCGGATTTCTGTTGCATATCCGGGGAACTGACACAAATTCACGATTGAAGACAAACAGAGTCTTTAGCGGCGCGAAAGGGATGGAGAAATCCCACCGAGTCCCCGCTATGCCTCGCCCGCTTTCAGTCACTCCTACACGCGACACCCGAACGGGAGATGAGAGCGCGGCTTGGGCCGCTTCTACGACCGGAACCACCAGCTGCGCCTGCGGTGAGCCCCAAACGGCAGCGGAAGCCTTTCCGTTCCAGCTCTGACCCGGCGCGAGCACAGCGCGACGCGACATGGGTCTGAGGATTGATTTGGCATCACCTGCAGCGTTGCCTCGCTAATTGCTGATTTTTGGAACCTCCCCTCTCGCAGTGCCCCAAAACAGAGGCAACGACAGTTGCCGGCACAGTGGGTTGACTCATTGAATGGGCGCCCGATACAGGTGACCATCGGGCAGGACGGGTGTTGCAGGTTCTTCAAACAGCTCAACCGACGCTGTCCCGTCGTGTTTGCACCGACGTCAGCCGGTCTGTCGACCCGACACGTACAGGAGTAAGCAGCCACTGGTGGCCAAGAGGATCCATCCAAAGGCTTCCTGCTGCACCTTGGCGTCGAAGCTGCACGGCCGATTACTGAGGGCCACTTGCATGGCTCCTACGACCATCAGCGTGATGGCCAACTGCGTAAAGTTGATGTGCATTGTCTTGTCGTTGTGATAGCGCAAGACGATGTCCGTGAGACGCGCAATTTGCGCACGCGATTCCGCAGGATTTCATTTTTTTCACTTGCGGCCAGGAACTCTTGCTGGTCTGTGAGATTTTGCGTCTCGTGCGCCTTGCAACGGATTCGCTGCGTCGCACCCGCCAAGCACGCACCTGGGGCGCAAACAGTCGCCATACGCAATCGTCGACCGCGTAGTGAAAAACCAAAATGGTCAAGTCCCGGGGCATTGCACCGCGGTGATAACACCACTGCATCAGCTCGCGAATGCTCTTGCGTTCGTCGGCGCACGTTCGCTGCATCTGGGCAAAACACAGCGTGCAGCCGTGGGGCGAGACGGATCGATTGTCAAAGCACGGGCCGCAAATCAAGACGTCGGCGCGGGGCCGTTCGGCCGAGTCGCCCTTTGCATCGACGGGGTTCCAATACCCGGCCCGCGCATCCGTGCCGGAGGAGCATCGGCACACCGAGCGCTCGCAGCAGTCGCAGTAAACCTTGCACGCGCGACCGGCATAGTGCACGTACTCTCTGCATCGGTCCAATCGCGAGATCCGCGCGAGCTGCGCCGTCCACTCGACACGGACATCGTAACCGATCATCGGGCCTCGCAGTCACGCGTGTCGGATGAATGCGCAAATTCACGCCCTTCCCGTTTCACGGTTTGGACACACATCGTCACGAGCGAGATTGTCTTGTCGCAAAGCGGGTTCTCCGTCGACGGCACGGCCCGGACTGCATGGCACGTCGCTCGCTTAGCAGAGGAAGAGTTGAAAAAAACCTGCTCGTGAGGGGTGAAGAGCGGGAGGGCGACGAGAACGTCGGCACGACCGCATTTCCTCCCCGCAAGTCGAGCACGAGGAGGGGAAAAAAAGGCCAGCACATATTCGCCGCTTCCTCCTCGATAGAGGAGACCAACCCAAGAGCATGACCGATGTGCCTGCCGGTTCGGGTGCGCTCGTCTCGAGCGGGACGGATCCCCGGGACTTTGTGGCGGAGGACGTCTTTGCTTACGAGCACTCGCCGGCAGGAGGAGCAGCTGCCGCTGGAGGCCCGCACAGCGAGTACTACAGGCCACTGGCGCTCCCCTACGGACTCGACCTGTTCGACGCCCCGGCCAGCCTGCGACTGATCGCCGGCAACGGGGTCTATAACCAGGGCGACAGTCCGCACTGCGTGGCGGCCGCCGGCGCCGTGACGATCGAGTGGCAGCTGCGGCGGCTGTACCAGCTCGAGGCACCTCCGCCGCCCGGCAGCAAATCGGCCGTCGACGCTCCAGGCGGCGGCCGCGCCGACGAGCACCGCGAGAGCCACGCGAGGGGCCCAGTGATCGTGACCGTCAGCCAGGCGTACATCTACGACCATCGGCTGGCCGTGGGAGGCGCGGCCGGAGGAGGAGGAGGAGAGGCCGCGGTCGCCCAGGGCATGACCGCCAGACAGTGCATGAAGGTGCTAGCGCGCGGGGTGCCTCTGGACGACGTCTACCAGCGCGCCTCTTCCGCGCGGCTGGACCACGACCGCGTGGCCCGCTTCCGCGAAAGGACCGTCACCTACCTCGACGCCGTCTCCGATCTCGAGGTGCCGTCCGAGCACGAGGACGCCAGGCAGAGCGTCGCGGCCGTCGCCGCGCTCGACGCCAGCACGGGCCGGCTGCTCGGTACGGTCGCCTCGGCGCGGGCCTCGGTCGACCTGGAGGTCGAGCAAGGGGTCCGCGCCGTCTACGCGGGCTCCATGTACGCCCGTGTCGCGACCGTCCGCGGGCTGCAGGAGAGCCTCGTGACCAATGGGCCCTGCCTCATTGTCCTGCCGCTCTACCCGTCGGCACCGGGCACTACGGCCACGGAACGCACGCAGTTCTGGCGTCCGCCGCCGTCCTCCGCGGCAGCCTCTTCTTCGCCTGCCCCTGTAGGACACGCCCTGTCCGTCGTCGGCTACGACGACAGGCAGCGGGCGTTCCTGCTGAGGAACTCGTGGGGACCCGACTGGGCGGACAAGGGCCACTGCTGGCTGTCGTACGACGAGTTCCACGTGGCCTGGGAGGTCTGGACCCTCTTTTACCAGGGCAAACAGCTCCTCAGGTACTATGCAGCCCACAAGGCCGGCACGCTGCCGCCCAGGCCCAAGCCCGTGCCGTCGCCGCCGGTGACCCAGCCCCGCTCCGAGTCCCTGGCAGCGCAACCAACGGCGCAACCGCAGCCCGACAGCAAGACGAAGGAGAGCGGATCTCCTGGCACCGACGGCCCAGCGGACGACAAGGCCGGAGCCCGGAAAACACCGCAGCGGGTGCAAGAAATCCTTCTGGATGGCAGCGACAGCGCCGACGACTACGACGGCGGGGGCGGCGGACGGGGACAGCAGATCCCCGGTCGTGAACCACAGCGACCGGCGCCAGGGCGCGGGGCCCGCAGAAAGGTGGCGGCGGCAGCGGCATCGACGACGACGACGGCTCCGGCCGCGGTGATGCGAAGCACGGAATGGAGGGCACCCATCCGGTTTGCCCCGCGACCGATCGGCGCAGGCCACCACTCGCAACCTCCCCAGGCTTCGGTCGGTGCTGCCCCGACGCGCCTCTCCCTCTCCAGGACCCAGGCTGCCGCCCCGGCCGTCTTCGCCGACACGGCCGCGGGATCGAAACCGGCCCCCCGGCCAGCGGGACCGGCCGCGCCACCGTCCAAGGGTTCGTCGCGCGTGGCAGCACCGACGGCCGCCGCCGCCGCCGGTCCGAGCGTGCGAGTCATCAACGCGGTAACATCACCACCGGCGCCGCCGTCGGTCGTCATCCAGAGGCCTGTGGTCACAGACGAAGCCATTCCTCTACAAGCGCCTCCTCGTCCTGGTCCACCCACTGTGCCCGCGGCTGCGCCGGCACCAAAGAGGAACAGGGGATTCGCGTTTCTGTGAGAAACGAAACTTGCGTTCCGAGAGTGTCGGCCAGCCCATTACACTGGCGGCGCATTTGCCCGTCCGACACACTCGGAGTCGGCCGGTGCGGACCACACGCGTTTCTCCCGCCAAAAACAGCCGGCGAAGGGCAGTCGGGGGCCTGGCCCAGTGCCGCTTGTGTGTATCGCGACGTTTTCGTGGTTTCGCTAGGAATCGATATTTTCCTAGGATCTTTGAGTCCGATTTCTACTAGTATTCTGATTGGTGCGCCTTGTACGCTTTGGCAGTGCGTCTAAGCACGCCAAAACGGATTTGGAAATCTCTGCCATATTCCTGGAAAAAGATCGATTCCTAGCGAGTAGGAATTCAATCCTAATTTCCTACACCGGCTGGGAGCCGAAAAGGCCTCGACGCGGCAGACAATTCGTACACACACCACAGTGCGGCGAAGGCGATCGCGCCACCCGCCTTCTGGGCAATGCGACTGGTGCAACGCGGCTGTTGCCCAGCGTACGGGCTGCCTCCAGCCGCCGTTGACCCTCCGGAGGGCATGGTGATCGGGCGGCCGGCGGCATCCAATATGGTGTAGGCGGACGGCGAAAGTTCCGTGTTCGTCGGGACCTCGTCGTTGTAGAACGCGTATGGGTACGCAAACTGCCGGCACGTCGCCAACGAGGGGAACGTGGCGAACTGGACGACCAGGAACGCCTCAGGTCGGAGAAAATCGCGGCGGTACTCGAGCTGTGCTCGGATGTTCCGACACAGAGCTCCAGCGGCGTTCCTGCGCGCCACGCGCGTGTGCGCAAAGGTGCGTGCGGCCTGCGTGTCGCCAGGCGGCACCAAATAAGTGGCGAACCAGCCGTCGCGCTCGCCGCGCCGCGTTGTCGCCACTTGCCACGGGAGTTCGTCGCGGTAGGCCCCGGTGGCAACCCTGTTGTTGGAGCCTGTCGAAAAGACGGTGTCCGCTGAGTTCTCGTCGTAAAACACCTCGCGACCCACTCGGTCCGTCACCCAAACGCGCACCGCGTCCACCGGAACTCGCACCGTTCCAGGCGCCGTTCCCTCCGGTACGATGCGCGCCCACCTCACCCGCTCGAGCGTGTCCAGCAGACGGTCCACCCAGTCCTGACAGCGCGAGAAGCACCACCGTCTGCATCCGTCGGGTTGCTTCGGAGCGAAACACCTGCTGTCCCCGGGATTGGATGTGACCCGTTCACAGTAGCGGTCCCAGTCGACGTCCAACAGCGGCCACCGCCCCGCGGAGGCCGCGACGCCGGCCGGGTGTTTGCTGTCCTCCGCACTGATAGCCGCGGTCGCGGGACGGGTCACATGTCGTGGGTTGACGTCCCCGCGCCCCAGGTACGCCGCGACATGCTGACCGATGTCTGGCGGTAGGCGCGTGAGCAGTTTCGGCCCGGTCGGTGCCGCCGAGGTTCGCCCAATTACCTCCCCTCCGGTGACTTTTCGTTCCGTCGTTCTCGCCCGCTTGTCGGATCGCCGCGCCAATGTCGCCATTTCGACGACTGCCTGCTCGCGTGTAGCTCGCCCGAGATCCTTTTTCTCCTTTGCGTTGCATGGGCGTGTGCCTGGCCTGAGGTTCCGATCTTTCACCGGCGACGTTAAAATTCGAATTCATTTGTCCCGGGCGCTCGAGGGAGCCGACGACGAAAAACCAATGTGCCTACCGCTACTCTCGGGTGAATTACGATATGACCGTGAGGAGCAGAGGTTTTTCGGCAATACGAAATATTGATTCGACCACCAAAAGATGTAAAACTTCTGTCATGACATTTTTTGTCCTCGGCGAAGCCACCAACGCTGCTACTTATCACACACCACGAATTCGGAGGTGTCCGCGAACTTTCCGAACAGAGTGTAGCAAGCTTGTATTTACGCTCCCCGCGGCAGGGATTTCAAGGGGAGTGCGACGGGCTCACGCGGACCCTTTGCCTTGAAGCGAAACGACGGGACCGTGCCGCTGCCAAAATTGCGCAGCATGCTTTCGACATGCACCGTCGTTGTCGGACCGTGCGGCGCGAGACCGCTCTTGCATCGAAACGCGGCGCGCGGACCATCGTGACCATTCGGCTGGCCGGTGGACGGCATCCACTGGACATCGCACCACTGCCCGGCAGACGACGCTTGGTGCACCCAGAAGGAGATGAGGCCGTCGCCTTCCTCGCGCCGCAGGACAAGAGTCAGCGATTCACCGCGCAGGACATGCAGACGCGGCGATTTCGCGTCCAGGACGCAGGGCCGGCTCGGGTCCCACGCTGTGACGGCGAACGCGTCGACGTGCGCGTCGCGGAGGTGCGCGAGCCAGTCGTCGAGCGACCCGACGTGCGACCAGGCCGGGCACAGCGCGCACGCCATCGGCTGCAGGCGACACGACGACGTCAGGTGCGACGCCGTCTCGGACCACCGTCCGCGCCACTCGCACCCGTTGGGGCACGTCACGCCGTCCGGATCGACGGCGGTCGCCCACGACTCGAGGTCGGCGTTGGGCAGGCCCGCAGGCTGTTTGTTGCCGCACCTGCACGGCACGCGGTCAGCCGCGAGGTTGCAGCGGCGGCAGCGCGGGTGCAGCATCGGGTGCTTGGAGTCGATCGTCACGCACTGCACCAGGTGCAGCCCGCCGTCGGCGCCCAGGTGCGCGGCCATCGAGCCGCACTGGTAGCACGCCAGCCGCGCCAGCACGACCTGGCCCTGCGGGTCGCGAGCCTGCTTGGCGTCGGCCGCAGAGGGGATGGGCAGACTGGGCAGTCCCAGGCTCGCGGACGGCTGCTGCTCACGTGCCGTGGCCGAAGAAGACGAAGAGCTCGGCGACGACCTCCGCGTCAGACGACGGTTGGATTTCTCCTTGGCCTCCGGGAGCTTGGAACGTTTCGCCGACGGTTCCTGTGTTGCTGGGATGAGCGCGAGTACGCCTTGCAAACAAGGCGACGCTACCTCATCATCGTCCGCTTCCGATCCGACTCCGTTTCGGACGAGAGAGAGGCCAGAATACGCGCGGCCGACTGGTCTGGCTTCCGACTGGGCTCGAGCTCGGTCGACTCGGTGGCCGTCGCCTTGCGCTTGTTCGAGGGCAGCTTGTCTACGCGCTCGGCGCGGTCCCACGACCACACCTCGAACGGGGGTGAAGTGGACTTGATCGCGGTGGTCTTCTTCGCCGCTCCGACGCCGATCTGGGCCTCCAACTCGAGATGAAAAAACCGCAGATGCATGGGCATTCTGCCGGTTCCCATCTGCTTCTCGCTGAGCTCGCCCAGGTGAACCTCGAACCGACACGAGCCGTGTTCACCCTTCCGCGGCGTGATGCGCACCGGATCCACCGTCTCCAGGCGGCTCTCGTCGCCACAGCACGGACGCTTGAGAAGAACGACGGGCGAGGTGACGTGGAAGGGTTCGGTCGTTTTCGCACAAGGTACGATGTCGAGAGTGGCCGTCGCGTCGGGCTGGAGTCTGGGTGCCCCTTGCCTCTTGACGTATCGCTTCTGCACATTCCAGAGCACTTGCAGCTTGCCTTGAGCTGCCATCATCTCTCTCTCTTTGGCTGGCTGTTCTGGCTTCTCACCCGATTTTTTGCTGTGTCGTCTGTGGTTTGGAGCTGACGACGACGCCCGTTTGCTGCCGCAATGCTTCTGCGTGGCAAAAAATGACACACCGCCGCCGGCGCGCTTCTTCGGCGGCGTTGGAGTTGTACACCCATCTGTGCACACATTACGACCATCGATCCTCCTTGCGACAAGCCGCCCTGTAGTATGCCCCTCGAGTCTGCGAGCTCTTTTAAAATTCATTGAAGATGATCGATTGCGGGGGAGCAAGCAGCAGTAAAAATGAGTTAGGAAGCATGGAGCTCCTCGCGGATCTCGCACGGTGTGATCCAACGCGCGCTCGACAGGGCTATCATAAGAGGAATGGACATGATGCACCAAAAGTAGTCGCCGTCCTCCGGTCGACGCCGCGCTCGCAGGAAGGATGCGTGTACGCCAGTCTCATTGCGCTCGGCGGCGCGATCCAACCGGTCCAACACAAACCCATTGTCCAGGAAGTCGACGACAAAGAGGGCCGCAGGCATAAGAGACACGGCGCGCGCGACCTCGTCCGCGAGGCCCACCCTGAGCGCAAACGATTCAAGCGAGACAAGCCGCTCGGGGGCCCCGTAGACGACCAACGTGACGTTCCCGGGCGACTCGTCGAGCTCAACCAAACAGTCCGTCGACCGCGCCCACGGGACGAGCCAGCCGGACGAGGTGTTCGACGACGACACGGAGCACAAGCGACCGTGCCCGGCGACGTCGGGGATCGCGAGATGGCCGGTTTCAGCCGTGGACGACGAAGAAGCCAAGAAACGATCGGCGGCGGCGTTCAGTCCAAAGACCCTGACGGCAACGTCGCCGTCGTCGTCGTCCGCGGAGGTCCACCGGAACGCCACCGCGTCACCGCAGGCGCCGCGGCACGCCTCGCGCGACAGCACGGCACCCACGCCATAGCCAGCGTACGCGACCAGCACCACGAGCAACACTAGCATGCTCATCCGGACGGACGACAGCGTCTTGGCCGGCCGACGCTGCTCCTGCCCCGGCGCGAGAAGGACGCAGAGTCCTGCCGCCTCGTCGAGCAGGCGGGAGCTCTCCCAGAGACTCTCTGTGGAGCGGCAGAGACCGGAGGCCACGAGATACAGCAACGGAGAAACGACAAGCGCGGCCCATGCCCTCGCGCGCGTAGCACCAAAGGCGACCAACAGCAGCGCGTCGAGCGCAAAGGGGGCGCACAGCGACACGAGGGGAAACAGCACGGCCGCGCGCAGCGCAACCGAGGCAAAGTCCGACGTGCAGCGCAGCGCGGCCTGGATCCAGAGCAGGCTCCAGTAGAACACCATGGCAAGCGCCGCGCAGCCGCGGCACGAAGACGAGAACCACCCGAGCGCCCAGCCGACGTGCAGGACGATGCCACCGCACAAAACCAGGAAACGACCGATGAGACGCAGCGCACGCCGCCGAACGTCGCCCACGGGTCGCGCGACAAACGCCGGCCGCGGGGGGCCCCAGAACTCGAGCGTCGGATCCGGGCCGAGACCCAGCTCCGGACCCACGCCCCGCGCGAACCAGAGATCGACGAGACCCGCCCGCACGCCGTCGGACCACCCGAGCCAAGAGACAACCTCCAGCGCCACCTCGACCACAGCCATCAGGGCCAGCGCCGCGACAGCGAGGCAGACGCCCGCTGTCGCCATCTGCGTCCCCCGAGTCAAGTGGCCCAGCGCGCACGATTGAAAGGGGCCGTGCACAACAGCGACCCCCAGCAGAAACAGAACAACAAGCAGCATCCGTGGCAAATTCCTGCCCCACCTCCACCACCTGTGCTTCCAGACGCTCCGTGCCAGAGCCACAACCCCAGTCCGCCCAAACCCAGCTTCAGCCGCCGAGGCAGGCACGCCACGAAACCACACACGGGACGTGCGCCGCATCGCGTCCCGTCCCTTCCCATCAAGGAAATCCGCAACGACCGTGAGCTCGTCCCGAAGCAGGTCTGCAAAACACGGTCGTCCCCCCTTGCGCTCGCGCGTCCTCTCGTCGTCCCGCAGCAAGGCCTCGGTCTCGCCGTCGCCGACGACGCTCGAGCTCGAATCCACCGCCTGCGTCGGCAAAAGAAACGCGTTGTTTCCAGAAACATACGGTGAACGAGCCAGGCAACGCCCAACTCATGCGCGCCGCCCGTCCCGCAACACAAAAGCACCGACCTCGAATGCCATTCTTCGTCCACTCGCCTGCGACATTATCGCGTGCCGGCCGACCCACCCGTGTGTGAGTCGTTCAATCATGATCGGAAGTGTTTCTCCGACACGAACCGAACGAACGAATCGTGAACTGCCCCCACCCCGAGCAGTTCAATTGTGATCTGCCACTCACACACACAAAACACCAGAATGTCCTCGTCTGCGTCGACCTCCACGGCATTGCCGGTGCCGCCGCCCTCCTCTTCGATACCGTCCCTCGTGGCGTCGACCGGTACTCGCACGTCCCTGTGGGTGGAGCAGCACTCGGTGGCCATCTGGCGTGCCGTGCAGCAGCTCGGCGCCGCGGCCCCAGACGGCTCCGCGGTGGTCTGCGGCGTGGCGTGGACGGCTGTCTCTCTGTTGCGACACGTGCTGGCAGACGTCGGCCCGTGGCAGCGGCAGCTCGCGTCGCTGGATCCGCAGGGGGCCGCCTACAAGTTCGCCGTCGTGGAGTTGCTCGAGGCCGCGCCCGCGGAGGCTAGCCCTCGGCGACTGACGGCCAAGCGGCGGCGGGATGAGGATGTCGCGCAAGGGGCAGAGGCCGTCCTTGGTGCCGCGAAGACTGGCTCGTCGAAGCGATCGAAACGCGGCGACGGCGATTCCGAGAAGAAGAGTGGATCACCCGAGCGATCGAAAAGCGACGGACCGTCAGAGTGGGACGAAGATGGGCTGCTGGACACCGACGACGAAGATGTCCAGCTCGGTGACCGCCGGGACGAAGATGACGGACAGGACGATGGCGCTCGTGGTGGCGAGGTCGAGCCTAGCGGAGGAGACGGCAAAGACAGGAAAGTTGCCGCTCGCACAGAATGTGCCAGGTCCGTGCTGAAGGCCAGCGGTCGCCGAAAGAGCGTGCGGGTGACCGAGTCCGCCCTTTACATTGCGGGACAGCTGTCCGGCGTCCAGGCGCGTCTGCCCATGCTGCTGTGCCTGACGATGATGCGGCCGCTGGCCGTCCTGGTCGTCGTTCGCCAGCTTGGGTGGTCGACAGAGCTCTTCTGCGGAAAAAAGCGCTCTCCCAACATCAAGGCCGAGTTTGCGTTCCTCGGTTGCGGCCTCGGCGCGCAGCGCGGGCAGGACCCGGACGGAGCGGTCGTCGTGTGGCCCAAGGCGGGCAAGCTCGACTGCCTGGGCCCCAAGAAGACGGCTCCGCCGCTGCGGTACGCGTGGCTCGCGCGGAGGCAGCACCTCGACTGGCGCGGGGGTCTGTTGCTGCGCCTCGCCGTGGAACTCGACGGCGGCCTCGAGTGGCGCCGGGATCTCTCCAGGTTCCAGAAGTCGTTCGTCAAGGAGCACGGCGTGGCCCAGCGCGCGTGGGTGCAGTCCTGGAACGCGGTCGTCACCCTCGACCCGAAGCTCAGGTGCCGCTTCCGCCCGGGCACGCGCGGCGCGGTGGTCGCGCAACCAGCGAGGCTGTCTGATCTACGGCACACGTTCCTGCTGAGAGAAGAGGAAATCCGTGTTGCTGGTGACGGTGGTCTCTCTCCGGCACCACGACCGTTCCTCGTGGGAGACTCGGTGGGCGCCTACGACGGCAAGGCTGCCGGCCACGCCACCACGCGCGAGGAGCAGGCGGATGCTCTCGCCTACCTCAAGCGTCACGACCTGCTGTGCGCCGGCATGGCGTGGTTCGAGAGGCACTGCTCCGAGCAAGGTGTGTCCGCTTCGGTCGACGCAGAGGACGCCGTTCAAAGCTCGTCGTCGTCGTCCTCGTCGTCATCTCTCGAGATGCCGAGTTCATCGGAAGAGAAGAAGTCGCCCGACCGGCCATCGTCCAGTGGGCCCGCTCTCGCGTCCGGAGCCCTCGTGCGGGGCCCCGGTGCGAACCTTCGTTCCGCGGCCGCCGCTGATGTGTGTTGTTCTCATTTGTTGTTTTCCGGCTAGAGCACGAGCACTCGGTCAAGGAGGAGGAGGCCACGGACGCCGATGACGATGAGGAGGACGATAAACATGCGGATCGTGTGAGCGGCTGCCTGGACGCGCTCTCTCAGCTGGCAGTACCGCGCGAAGGTTCGCGGCGAATGGATGCGACGCGGACTCTCTCTCTCTCTGTGTGTGCAGCTCGGTGCCGTTTTACGACACTCTCGTGCGCGGATTCGTCGAGGAATCCTCACATTCTGTACTGCGGCGACTGCAAGACGGAACTCGTTGACGTCTCGCGCGCATCCGACACGGTCATGCTTGGGGCCCGGAGCGGTGGCGGTAGCGCCATCTCGAAGTTTTACCGCAAACACGTCTTTGGACTGCACCTGATCGATACGCGCGACGGCTGTCGATACGTCAAGGAGCTGCAAACGGGGACCTCCACTTACGCCCGCCGAGGTTGTGTTCGGCTCATACCACGCGGCTGCTTTCTGGTACTTTCCGCCTCTCGCTCTCCTGGTTCCGCCCCCCGATCTAATTCCGGATTCCCCGATCGCGCGCCCCGCGTTGCAGGATGTCGCTCGTCGTCACGGAGGCCTCTCGCCACGCCACTGCGAGGCAGCCCTCGCCGTGGACATGTCCACCACGTGGCCCCCCGGGGATCGACAGAAGGGCCGCCAGATGCCACCGCTGCTGCTGCCCGAGCTTCGCGACCCCCCTAGCGGTTTCCCCCAGCCAAGTGCCAAGACAGAAAACCGAAACGCAGAACAAGAATCAGCTTGCGAGCAGGCGGAGTCGCCGCCTTCAGCAAACTGAACAGCCTACGGGCTCTCCCTTAGCTGTGTGTGTGTAAACGCTCCCCGCGGTCATAGGACATTCCCGCGATACTAGTACCGAGGCAGACCATTTCGTAAATAGCTGAAAGATTGAACGCTCGGGCCCGTCATAAGCAGGCCGTCGCAGAACAGAAAAAAAGAACTCGGGAGAAGTACATGTGAGCAGCACTCGTCGGAATGGCGACATTGGCGCGGAGATGGAGATCCGACAAGCGGGCGAGAACGACGGAACGAAAAGTCACGGGACCCTCGGCGGCAACGACCGGGCCGAAACTGCTCACCCGGCTGCCGCCAGACATCGGTCAGCACGTCGCGGCGTACCTGGGGGGCGGGGACGTCAACCCACGGCAGCTGACTCGCCCCACGACCGCGGCTGCCAGTGCGGAGGACAGCGACCTCCGTGGCGCGGTGGCCGCTGTTGGAAGAGATGGTGTGTGTGTGATTAAAAAGATATTGTCCGTAGCAGTGGAGCAGTTGGTGGCACTTGCTCGAGGAGAGCGGCCAGCAACGCCTCGCAAGCACTTTAGTCATCCGAAACTCTTGCGTGGCATCGAAAAATCGTGAAAAGGATGGGCAATCACCCGTATTGTACCGGCCCGAGGCGAGAAGCCGACGATGGTGGCCAAGAGCTTCTGCCCGGCACTAACCGCGCGAGATTGTGCACGCCAGAGACGCGGCGCCGTCTTGCGCTCGCACAGTCCGACGAAGACAAGTTTGACGTGATCGATGCCGCCGTGCTGGACGATTCGAAACTGTCGCCTCCGCTCTTACGCAGACTATGAACGTTACCTTCTCGATCTCGCTTGCCTGCAGCAAGAAGGGCTGGTCAGCCATTGCCTGCGCACGCGGGTCTGCCTCGATCTCGTTTCCATCCCTCACATTGGCTACACGCGCAAGGATGCCACCGTTAAAGGCTGGGTTGCAAAGCGAGTCCTGCCCAGGAACTTTCAACGCGTCATGGAACAAGACCCTCGCTACTCTTCAGGACGCGCAGCGTATCGCATCCGTTCCAACGGCGACCAGCTGCCTTCTACCTTCGACAACTGTTCGGGGTGTGGCTCTGGCTTCGATCTCCTCTCGACGGACGCCGAAGTCTCTCCGGTTCGTTTGGACGGATGCCCAGACTCGGGGCAGACACATTACTTTCACGGCCGCTGCATTGCGATGTGGTTTTCGAATCATCCTCCCCACTGTCCCGTTTGCCACGCGCAGGCGGAACCTCTGTGATGCACTGTGCTTCCGTTTCCTCGTTTCACATGTTAAAAATGCCCC
>Ga0265338_10000699_pt1 | contig 57627 bp, 46 predicted proteins | sample 42126metaG_FD_193579 | JGI IMG/M metagenome (GOLD analysis project Ga0265338, IMG submission 193579) | Rhizosphere microbial communities from Carex aquatilis grown in University of Washington, Seatle, WA, United States - 4-21-26 metaG | ecosystem: Host-associated > Plants > Roots > Rhizosphere... | reverse complement strand
GCGCCCAGCACCAGTGATCCGGGCGGAATCTTCATCCCCTGTGTCACCAGCGCCCGTGCCCCGATGAGCGATTGCCTGCCGATGACCGCGCCATCCAGAATCACCGCGCCCATGCCCACCAACACCTCGTCGCCCACCGTGCACGCATGCACGATGGCCGAATGGCCCACCGTGACGTAATTGCCCAGGATACACGCGAAATCATCCGCCAGGTGCAGCACGGAATTGTCCTGAATGTTGGTATGATGTCCGATGACGATGCGATTGATGTCGCCCCGCAGCACCGCGTGATACCAAACACTGGAATGCGCGCCAAGCGTCACGTCGCCGATGACCACGGCGGTTTTGGCGATATACACCCCTTTGCCGAGCTTCGGTTTCTTGCCTAAAAATCTGTCCAACTGTTTCTCCAGCTTCCCCATGAATTCATCTTACGATGAAAAACATCCAAATTCCAAAACCCAAATTCCAATATTGAAGTTTAGTCGTTTGGAGTTTGGTGTTTGAACTTTGGAATTTCTATACAGGCTTGGTGCTTATCACCCATGCGCTTACCCACCAATCCATCCATCCATCCATCCATTAATCCACCAATCCACTCCCACACATACTTGACGCACCACGGAACACGCATCCCGCATCCCGCGTCCCTTCTCTTCAAATCGCCTTCCCACCCTGAAACGTGACACCTGGCACCTGACACCTTTAGATCGCCGTATCCACCAGCGGTCCCTTGGCAGTCTCCTCCGTCAGCGAACGTCCGCCCAGGGTGCTAAACCCAAACGTGGCCAGGCCGGCGGCGGCGAGCAAACCCACACACGCCGGCCAGCCACCCTTCTCCCAGAACCATCCGGTCACCACCGAACCCACGCTGCCGCCGAGGTAATAAAACGTGACATAAAGCCCGGCCGCCGCTGAGCGAGCGCGCCCGGAGACCCGGCCGGTGAGGACAGTGGCTGCCGATTGCGAAATAAAGATGCCCGATGAAAAAATCGCCAGCCCGGCGACCACCATGGGCAATCGCGGAACCAACGTGAGCAAAAGTCCGCCGATCGCCATGCCGGACGATAATAACGTGGTGCGACGAAAGCCGTGCCGGTCCAGGTATTTTCCGGCAAACGGTGTCACGACGCAGCCGAGCAGATAGATAAAAAAGATGCTGCCCAACGCGGCGGGGCTCAGCTCGAACGGCGGTTTGGCCAGGTAAAAACTGGCATAGGTGAACGCGCCCACCAATGAGAACAACACCGTAAAACCCATGCCGCAGATGGCCAGCAACCGGGGATTCCGCAGATGCAGCCAGGTGTCGCCCAGCGATTTGAAGACGTGCTTGGCGGGAACAAAATTCACCGCCAGCGGCAGCCATTGGCGCACCGCCAGCGCGCCCAGCAGGTCCATGATGCCGAGGACAATGAACACGTTCGACCAATGCGTGTGGGTGGCAATGAGGCCGGTGAGGAATCGCCCCAGAAACCCGCCAAATACCGTTCCCGCCACATAGGCGGACATCACCGCGCCGGCCCGTTGAGGAAATTCCTCATTGATGTAGGCGATGATCACGGCGATGACGCCGGGCACGAACAATCCCTGCACAAACCGCCACGCAATGAGCGCGTGAAGGCTTTGCGCGGTCGCCGTCAACAGGGTGGCGGCGGCCATCGCGAAGAGCGAAGGCACGATGACCTTCTTTCGGCCCAGCGTTTCGGCGATCAATCCGATAAAAGGCGCCATGATGGCCACCGACAAGGTGACCGCACCCACGGTCAAACTCACCCCGGTTTCCGAAGCATGAAAGATGCGTTGGAAAAGCGGCAGGAGCGGTTGCGTGCAATATACGTTCAAGAACGTGCACGCCCCGGCGATCATCACCGCAAAGATCGCCAGCCGGGATGATTTTTCCGGTTGGACCACTTTTATGTTTGCCCCGCTCGAATCCATAAATTGTCTATAAAACAAACCCTATAAAGATATTACCGATGCCCGGCAGAAAAGATTACCTCAGCGTGAATAAAACAGAAAGACACGAGCAGAATTTCTCTGGCACTTACCGCCCATCCACTCATCCCGCATCTTGCAACGCGCATCCGGCCCACCTCACCCCTACATACTTGACGCATCACGCACCACGGAACACGTATTCCGCATCAGCTCCGCCCCGTACCTGCCACTTGCCACTCGTCACTTGCCACCCCCTCTGGCATAGTCCCGCGACAATGGAACGGAGCGAAACGGAACTGATCGCCGCCGTGTTGAAAGGCGACACGGCCAGCTTTGAACCATTGATCGAGAAATATTCCCCGCGCGTGTTTGCCACTGCGCGCCGTTATGCCCGCCGCGACAGTGAAGTGGAGGACATCGCCCAGGAAGTCTGGATGAAGGCGTTCCAGAAACTCAGCAGCTTTCGCGGGGAAGCTCCGTTCGAACACTGGCTCATGCGCCTCACCGTGCGGACGTGTTACGATTTCCTGCGCGGCCACCAGCGCAACCGCGAAACGGCCTTCACGGAATTGAGCGAATCCGAGAATGACTGGCTGGAGCGTTTCGTCAGCGCGCCCGAGACGGCGGTGGAGAATGCCGACGCCGCGAAACAATTGATCGACCGCGTCATGGAAAAGTTGTCACCGCCGGCGCGCTTGGTCATCACCCTGCTGGAGATCGAAGACCGGTCGGTGAAGGATATCGCCCAACTGACCGGGTGGTCGGTGGCGCTGGTAAAAGTCCGCGCTTTTCGCGCCCGGGCGGAAATGCGGAAAATTCTGGCCCGCATAGCCCACGACAAGTATTTGTAACCCCTATAAAAAAGTGCCGTCTAAATGAATATCGGAAGTATGAATCTGGCTGAATTGCATAAAAAACTCATCGCCGCCGCCCGCGCCCGGCGCCCGGCTGACGACGTGCCTTATACCTTTGAAAAGCGCATCATGGCACGGCTCATGTCCCAACCCGCCGTGGATGCCTGGATGGTCTGGTCCCGCGGATTGTGGCGCGCCGTGGCCCCGTGCGTCGGAGTCATGTTATTGTTTGCGGCGTGGAACTTTCTCACGCCGGTCCAACCTCCGGCCAAAGGCGCTGGAAATCTCTCCCAGGATTTCGAGAACACCATGTTTGCCGCCGTGGACCAGGACAACAGCAATAATTCCTGGTGAATAGCTGGAAAATCATACTGGCCACGATCGTGATCTTCGGGGTGGGTGTCATCACCGGAGGATTGTTGGTCAATCACGTCAACCAGACCAATGCGGCGGACTCTTCCAAAACTACCCTGGCCGCCAACGTACCCGCCGTGAATGTCGTCTCCAACCAGCCGCCCCGGCGCGAAGCGCTCGTCGGCATGGAACAGCGCCGTCTCGAATTCATGGGCAAGGTCTCGCACGAATTGAACCTGTCGCCGCAGCAAAAGACCAATATCGACACCATCATCCACGACCAACAGGAACAGATCAAAAAGATCTGGGAGCCGGTCTGGGAATCCATCTCACCTAAATTGCGGGAGCAGATGACCAATGCCCACGAACAGATCGTCGCCGAGCTGACCCCGGAACAACGGCAAAAATTTGAAGAACTGATGAAACGCCCGCCACCCAAGAAAGATACCAATCAGCCGCCGAAAAAAGTCACCATCCCGGGCGATACCCAGAGCAAATCCAACATCGTCGCCCCCCTCGGCGCCCCCGCTCCGCAGAACCCCTGAACTGGTAAGGACGGCGCGCTGCGCCGTCCGTATATCTCCTCCCGCGGCGTCGTCCCTGACACTTGAAAGCCGCCTTCGCTGTTGCCCGTCCAATAATTCCCTCTCCGCCATTTAAATAAATGGGGGAGAGGGTAAGGGTGAGGTGGGGCTTAGCTCTCTTACTTTCGCCATCCCTGTTTATCCGTGGTTAAAATCCCTGACAATCCACTCCCAAACTGACAACACTTTGCCGACGTGTCTTTATTCGCGCCACAAACTTCCGCCCCGCTATTGGCTCTTGCTCCTATGCAAGACGTCACCGATGCAGGCTTTTGGAAATTGATGCACCAACACGGCGGCGCGGACATCTACTGGACGGAATATTTTCGCGTCCACGCCGTTTCCCGCCCGGAAAAATGGATCCTCAAATCCATCGAGGAAAACGCCACCGGCCGGCCGGTCATCGCGCAAATGATTGGGAACGACATCCCTGCCCTCGTGCGCACCGCGAAGGAATTGCAAAAACTTCCCGTCGCGGCCATCGACCTGAATCTGGGCTGCCCCGCGCCCATCGTTTATAAAAAATGCGCCGGCGGCGGATTACTTCGTGAACCGGCGCGGATCGATGCCATCCTTGGGGCGCTGCGGGAAACGGTGAACCTCAAATTTACCGTGAAGACGCGGATCGGTTTCGATTCAGCCGATGGTTTCGACGAATTGCTCCGCATTTTCACCAAACATAACCTCGACCTGCTCACCGTCCACGCCCGCACGGTGACCCAGATGTATCGCCTGCCCGTGCACTACGACCTCATCCGCCGCGCGGTCGAAGCGATGCCCTGCCCCGTGATGGCCAATGGTCATGTCTATTCCGCCGACCAGGCACTCCAGGTTTTGGCCGAAACAAAAACACACGCGTTAATGATTGGCCGCGGGGTCATCCGCAATCCGTGGTTGTTTGAACAGATCCGCCAGCGTTCGCGTGGGGAAACGGTCACCTATCCGACCGGCCGCGATGTCCTCAAATACATCCATGCCCTTTGGGAGTCCCAGTGCACTCCCGATGCGAACGAGTCCCAGCACGTTCAACGCCTGAAAAAATTCATGAACTACATCGGCGAAGGCGTGAACCGGGATTTTCTGAATGCCATCCGCCGGGTCGCCACGGAAGCGGATTTCTTTCGCGTCTGCCAAACCCACCTCGATCATGGGTCACCGATGACGCTGGAGCCCGTTGCGGAGGAAAATGGATAGAAAGGTAGGGCGGGCAGTCCTCTGCCCGCCGCGAGTGTGATGGGTTGTGCGGGGGATGACGGCGCGCACGGAGTGACGCGCCCTACCATCATCTGCGTGATGGACGGGACGAGGGCATCGCGGCAAATCAGGACACTACCCGAAAATGACGCGGGTTGAACCCGCCCTTGCCGACTGCTATCCTCTGAGTGCCGTGACAACAAAAAACCTACTTCTGGCCTTCGCAACGGTTCTGGTCATGTTCACCGGCTGCAAACGCGCGGATTCCAATTCCGTATCCGGAACCATTGAGGTTGACGAAGCGCGTATCGCATCGCGCTACGGCGGGCGCGTGGAAAAGATTTACGCCTGGGAGGGCGACGCACTTACCAACGGCCAAACCGTCGTGGATCTCGATGCCTCCGAGCTGCAAGCCATGCGCGACCATGCCGCCGCCGACCTGGCCCAGGCCGTAGCGGGTCCGCGTAAGGAAGACATTGCTGCCGCCAAAGCGGATTGGGAGGCACAAGTGGCCCAGCTCGATTTTGCCCGTTCCGACGCCAAACGCGCCGACGAACTTTACGAACACAAAGCCATTGCTACCGCCGACCACGACCAGACGGTGATGCGCGCCAACTCGCTGGAAAAGACCGCCGCCGCAGCTAAAAGCCGCTACGACGTGCTGTTGGCCGGCACCCGGCCAGAACAGATCGACATGGCCCGCGCGCAACTGGCCGAAATGGACGCGCACCTGCGCGAAATGAAGATAACGTCACCCGGCGACTGTGTGTTGGAAGTCTTGAGCGTGAAATCAGGCGACGTGCTCGGACCAAACCAGCCGATCGCCACCTTGTTGTTGACCAATCACATCTGGGTGCGTGTCTTTGTGCCGGAACCGTGGCTGGGGAAGATTCGCGTGGGCGAACAAGTGCAGGCGCATGTGGATTCATTTCCGGAAAAGACCTTCAATGGCACGGTGGAACAGATCGCGCGCGAAGCGGAATTCACCCCGCGCAATGTGCAGACCGTGGATGACCGCGTGAAACAGGTTTTCGGCATCAAAGTGCAGTTTGGCAATGGGGAGGGAACGCTCCGCGCCGGAATGTCGGTGGATGTGACGTTTCCGAATGTGACACCTTAAGCTCCGATCAGCTCTTCAAATGCTTCCGGAATTCCGTCGGCGTCATGCCGGTGTGATGACGGAAGAAATGGCTGAAGTAAAACTCGCTGGAAAAACTCAATTGACCAGCCACATCCTTCACCGAAAGGCGTTTATCCGCCAATAAGATGCGCGATTGGTCCAACCGGGCGCGCTGGATGTGCTCGTGGATGGTGCCCTGGCCGGACTTCTGGAACAACGACCGCAAGCCGGAGTAGCTCACCTTGCCCACCGCCGCGAGTTCCTTCGCTTTCCAATCACGCAGCGGATTGGCCTGGATGGCGTTCAGCACCCGCACAACCGGCGCGGGAAGTTCCGCGTGCGGCGAGGTCAAAAGACTGCGGGCCATGAGCAGCTTGCCCAGCATGTTCGTGATGAGCAGATGCACCTGCCATTCCCAACCCGTGGGACGGCGGCGCACGATGCGCATCAATTCACTGTGCGTCCGCTGGACGAAGGCGAAATCTTCGAGCACAAATTCAGAATTTTCGTCGCCGCGGATCTCCTCGTGCCAGAATTCCAGGCCCGGACCGCCAAAGCGAAAACCCGCGATAGTCAGATGTCGGCCGGCCGCCGGAACATAAGTGCGCGCCTTGCGCATGTCCACGAGCCAGAGTTTTTTCCCACGACGCAACGCGAACCGACCCGTTTCATGCTGCAGTTCGCCCTCACCGGATTGCACCCAGAACAGGTGCGCGCCGGGTTTTTCAAATCGTTGGTGCTGGTCTGTACCGGTCATCTTACGGGAGCCGATCGAGAACAGATGCCACAACAAACGCCGCGCCACCGGCGATGGGTCCACAAAGGTCAATCGCTCGGGAGAAGCATTCCCGGGCAACTGGTCATGGACAGGCGCTGGTTGTTCTAAATCTTTCATTGAACAGTCAACTCGTCCTCAGGTTCGAGATCTTCCGGTGATGACTGGCGAAACACTGGTTCCGGCCAGACATAGCTACCCGGCTTGATGATCAAAAAGCGCTGATGTTCCGGATCCACCGAGAGCATCACCACGCCCGGGGCCAATTCGCGTGAGACAGTCATCCTGGGCCAGCCCATCTGCCGCACCAATTGCGCGGAGGTCGCCCCGCCTTCGCAATAGATGCGCTTCACATCCACTTCCTTCAGGATGCTGGCGGCAAGGCACGCCAAAAATTCAACCAGCCGACGGGAAACTGCCCGGTCGCGCGCCACCGTGGAACCGCTGTTCAAAATGATCCGGCGCTGGGTCTGGAAGGCGATGACGATGCGGCGGACGATGGCATCAATGGCCGGACCGCTGAATTCAGCCCCCCACAGCAACTCGACCGGCAAAGAAAACACCGGCGTCCGCTGGCCGCGGGCTGACCGCAAAAACTGGCGTCCGGAATCGCTTAAAGTTCCGCAGATGAACAATTCCCGCGCTTCTTCGTCCAACGCCGTCTCTTCGGCGCCATTCGCTTGTTCCTTGTTCCCCAGCGAAGCGAGCAAACGGCCAAAAAATTCCGCGCCGCCGGCGACAAACGTTGTTTTCAAATCGACGCGTTGTGCCCATTGCATCACATCCTCAGAGGACGATGCCTCGGCCAGGCCAATGCCGGCCTGCGGCAATACGCTATCCACGCCACACACGGAAAGCGGAAAAACCCGCGACTTATCCAGCAGGTCGAGCACATCCGGCGAGGAGCGCGGATGCTCAGGGTCACGGGCAAATTCAGTTTTATGGATCAAGCGTCCCTTCACGAAATACCGGCCATCGCGGATCTTTCGACCCAGGGAAGGGTTGGCCGGGGCAAGAATCGCCCGGCTGAAGTGCAATTGGCTCATCGCGGCCTCGGTTTCCACTACGGCGTGGCCGCGCAGCACCGAATCGACCTTCTTGTAGATCCATTCCGCACCGGCCTTGTGCAAAAGACCCGCCGCGGCCGTCACTCGCTGCGCCGCTTCATCCGGATCGCATGCGCGTGAATCGGTATCCACGCAGATCAGATCCGCCGTGCCGCCCGGTTTTCCATTGGTCAGGATTTGACTGTGCAACCCATAGCGTAAACCGATGGCGCCTATTTCTGCCGCACCAGTCAAATCATCTGCTATAACACCTATCATATATTTGTCCCCGTTCCTTTCCCCGCTGCCATCCCCACCGCGACCCCAATCGCCGAAAACAGACTCGTTGGGTCCGCCTTGCCCTGCCAGGCGATATCGAATGCCGTGCCATGGTCCACCGATGTGCGGATCATGGGCAGGCCGAGGGTGATATTCACCCCTGTGTCGAACGCAAGCATCTTGAAGGGAATATGTCCCTGATCGTGGTAAAGCGTGACAATCGCATCGAATTTCTTCCTCTGATTGGTAGTGAACGCCGCATCGGGCACCAATGGACCTGTCACGTCTATATTCTTTTGACGCGCGCGGGCCACGGCGGGTTTCACAAAGTTTTCCTCCTCGCGCCTGCCGAACAAGCCATGTTCCCCGGCATGCGGGTTCAAGCCGCAAACACCAATGCGTGGCTCGCGCGACAACGTCCAGCGCATGGCCTGCGCGGTCAGCTCAATGACGTCCAAAATGCGCGACACGGATAATTTCCCCGGCACATCGCGATACCCGATGTGCGTGGTGACCATGCTCACGGTGAGCTTGTCGGAATAAAGCATCATGCAACTGCGCCGGGCGCGGGTAAGGGCGGTGAAAATCTCCGTGTGCCCGGGATATTTGATGCCGGAAAGCCGTAACGCCTCCTTGTGGATGGGAGCCGTGACGACGGCGGAAATCTTCTTACTCATCGCCGCCCGGATGGCGTGTTCAATGTAGATATAGCCTGCCCGGCCGCAGGCGGCGGAGACTTGGCCCGGACGAACTATTTTCGCATCAATGGCAGCGCAGTCCACGACGAGGGGTTTTTCAACTTTCCCGATTTTTTTCCATTCAGCGAGCGATACGACCTCGACCCTGTTTTTGGATGAGGATTTGATCCGCGCCAACACGCCGGCATCGCCAAACAAGACCGGCGTGCACATTTTTAACACCGACGGTGCCTGCAAAGCACGCAGGCAGATCTCCGGCCCGATCCCGGAGGGATCGCCCATCGTCAGCCCTATGATTGGTCGCGTTTTCAAGGTCACATCAAAAGATTCAAGGCGGCCAGTTGCTGGCGCACACCGGCCAGTTCATTTTCGGAGAGCATTTTCAACGGTGGCAGGACGTTCAGCGTGCATAGACCGCAGCAAAAAAGCGCGGCCTTCAGGGCAGCCAGCGATTCGCCGAGCGTACGGCCCTTTTGATAGACGGAGGCGACATTGTTCATGCGCGACGCGCAACGATCCACTTCGTCCCAATCCTTCTCGCGGGCGGCGTCGCACATGTCCCGGCAGGTCTCGGGGATCAGGTTGCCCACGCTGGGAACGATGCCGTCGGCTCCTGACTTCATGCCTTTGGCCATCAACGCGCCCACGCCGATGAAGATGGAAAAGTCGTCACGACCGGAAAACCGCTTCAACAATTCATCAAAGCGGGCCGGATTATTCTCGGAATCTTTTATGCCCGCGAGCCTGGGATGACCAACGAATTGCGCGATAACATCGAGCGGGATAGAGACATTTGTGATTTGTGGAATGTTGTAGATCACGAGCGGGCCATTCAAACCGTCCAATAATGACTGGTAAAATTCCGCCAGTTTCTCAACTGGATGGGAGGTGGGCGGACGGGAAACAATGATATCCGCGCCGGCCTTCAAAAATTCATTCCCGACTGCCGCGGCATTGGGATGCGTATTGCCAGTGCCTGCGTACACCAACGTCCGGCCCCGGACACGACCGGCGACCTGCTTTACCAGTTGTTGACGGACCTGTGGCTGGACTGCCGCGCCCTCGCCGGTAGTGCCCACCACAAAAATACCGTCCACGCCGCCAGCCACCAGGAAATCCACCAACTTGTCCACCGCCGCAAGGTCCAGGTCTCCCGTCGTCGTCACCGGTGTGACCATCGGCACGACTGCCCCGTGAATTTTTGATTTCCCTTTCATCAATAAGTTGCCTCGTAAATTTTCACTGCATCCGCTTCCGTCAAGGGCCGCAGATTATTTTTCAACAAACGCTGTACCTGCATGGCGGCCTTGGCCATGGCGGGAATCGCCTCACGTGGGATTTTTAGTTCCGACAATGTTTGAGGAACACCGCAGGATTTTGATAGTTCTGAAAGCAATTGCACACCGCGCTCCGCCGTGTGTTCCGGCGAACCATTTCGTTGCCTGCCCAAAGCCACCGCCACGTCGGCGTAGCGTTCGGGCGCCGCCGACAGATTGAACCGGATCACGTTCGGCAAAAGCACCGCATTGGAAACCCCATGGGCGATGTGAAACCTTCCACCCAGCGGATAAGACAATGCGTGGACCGCTGCCGTGTTGACCGGCCCAAGGCACAACCCGCCGTATAAGCTCCCCAAAGCGAGCTTCGCGCGAGCATCGGCATCCTGACCGTTGCGGACCGCCTTAAGCAGATTACCCGCGATCAGCCTGATGCCCTCCAGCGCGTATAGATCCACCGCTGGATGCGCAAATTTGTTCGCGTACGCTTCAATACAATGGGTCAATGCATCCAGGCCGGTCGCCGCAGTGACCGCCGGGGGAACGGACAGCGTCAGCAACGGATCCACATACGCTGCATCAGCCACCAGATATGGACTCACGACTCCTTTTTTCAGCTCGTCCGACTCATCCAATAAAATGGCATTGGGCGAAACTTCAGCTCCAGTGCCAGAAGTGGTCGGCAGGCAAACCAGTGGCAATTCGCGTCCGTGAAGCAGATTGATTCCGAAAACTTCCTGTACTGTTTGTTTCCCGCGAACAAGAGCCGCCACAAGTTTGGCGACATCAATCGCGCTCCCGCCACCCACCGCGAGCACCCCATCAACTTTTTCTGCGCGGGCATATTTTAAAATTTCTTCAAACGTCGAGCGGGTCGGTTCACGGTCCACCAGCGGCGCCTGGATGATTACTACGTTCGCCGCATGCAACGCTTCCTTGACACCACCAAGCGTCGGCAACACGGGCGAACTGGATACCAGCAGCAGGCGCTTCACACCGCGTTGCGCTATAAAGTCAGCGCATTGCGGCGCACAGCCGTTTCCAAAAACGATGCGCGGCGGTTGAAGGAGTGTGACGATATTCATGCGATTTCCGGTACTAAAGTCTTTCGTTTTCCCAACCAACCCCAGATGGTCCATTCAGTTTTCACATTTTTATCCGCCGGGAAACACCAGCTCGCGGCATAACCAATGCCCAGCACGATGACATGGGCGATGACCCCAAGCATCACTGGTGGCCACGTGTAGTTGTAGCCGTTCAGGTCCAGCAGAATCCTTTTTTCCTTGGTGATGGCGTCCGTGATCATCGTACTCGTAAGGACTGCCCACGCCGTGAACACGAGCGCCGCGCCGATTCCGATCCAGAGCCCCTGCTTGTTCGCCCGGCGGGTAAAGAATGCGAGTAAAAACATTCCGGCCAGGCCGGCGGAGACGATCGCCGTGGCCGCATAATATAGCGCCAGTGCGCTGTCCCCCTTGGTGGCGATAAAAATCCCGATGCCAACTGCGATGAGACCGCACACAACCACGATGATTTTACCGACAAACAGTCTCTGTTTATCGGTAGAATCCGGCCGCACCTTGCGATAATAATCTTCCACACCCACGGCAGAGAGGCAGTTAAGGTCGGACGACATCGTGGACATCGCAGCGGAAAACAGCGCCGCCATGAAGATGCCGGCCAGGCCAGCGGGAATTTTTGTCGTCAAAAAATACGGGAACACCTGGTCTGAAATGACGCTGCCCTTCGCATCGATAAGGTGGGGCGGGAGAACTTCACCGGATAAGTGGTAATAAGCCCATAGCAGTGTACCCACCAGCATGAACGCCGTCCAGGCCGGCACGCACAAAAGCGCCCCGAGGGCCACGCCCTTTAACGCATCACGGTCGGATTTGGCGATCAGATAACGCTGCACCAGCGTTTGGTCGGCGGCGTACTTTTGCAGATACCAAAAAGATCCGTAGATGAGCATCACCCAAAAATTATCCTTGGCCGACAGGTCAAATTTGAAACTGCCCAGGCTCATTTTGTGGTTCTCCGCCGCCAGGTGAAAAGCCGCGCTCGAACCGCCGGGCATGATCGAGATCAATACGCCGATGACCACCACCACACCCACAAGTTTCACGATGCCTTGCAATACTTCCGTCCAGATCACGGCCTCGAGGCCGCCGACGAGCGTGTAGAAAATTGTGACCACCCCAACTCCTTCGATGACGTAATACTTATTCCAGCCCGTCATGCCGCAGATGGCCGCGGTGATGGTGAATAGCACAAAACCCATCTTGGAGAAATGTCCCGCTGTGAACGCCAGTGCGCTGTAGGCACGAGCTCCATAACCGAACCGTTTTTCAAAATATTCGTAAGCGCTCATCCCGACCGCGTGGCGAAAAAACCCGATGAGAAACATGCCTCCAAGCAACAGCACGCCTACCGCCATAAAACCCGGCACCAGCAGGTTCCAGTCACCCTTGAACGACTCCCCGGGATACGCGATGAATGTGATGCTACTGATGATGGTCGCGAAGATGGAAAGTCCCATCGCCCAATGTGGAATCGAACGCCGGGCCACAAAATAGGCCTCCGTTGTGGTTTGCCGGCGTGAAAAATAGAAACCAATCCCCGCCACCACGGTGAAATACATCACGATGACCAAAATATCCAATGTGCGCAGGCCGCTCATGTTATTTGCTTAACGGCGATTCGCCGTCGTATTGCCCATGCACAAAGTTATAAACGTGCGCCAGCGTCCCGGCCTCGTTCCAATGCGTGGACGATCCATTCGCGACCAAACCAAAGAAACTGCGATCCAAATCCCGCGCCTTCGGTCGTGTGTCCCAATGAGACTCGATGTGCTTCTTTCCGTTCTCCCAATATTGTGTCCAGACGGCCGTATTGTTTTCCGCGTTGCTTTCCCACGTCCACAGCCTCACGCCGGCGGGGGACCAGAACGTTTCCACACCTGTTTTGCGACCGTTCGCATAAGTCACTTCACGCTCCTTTTGGCCGTTTTCGTAATAGTCCGTTTCAAGGCCGTCTAATAGGTATCGGCCATTCGGACAGATCCGCGCACTCCACGCCGACCGTAATTTCCCGTTGGGATACTTCTCTGAGAATTTTTTGACCAGGCCGCCGCTGTTCTCCGGCGAGATGTCGCCGGCGTCGGAAAAGATCCACGCCTCGTTCAATTCATAGTGCAGGCATGGTTGCGTCTCCGTGGTCAGAACGTGGATAACGCCATTCGGCGCCTGCCGGGCCGTCACGTATCCCAGCGTGCCGTATTTGCGATTTTGATGGTTCGGCAATTGTACGGGCAGCGTTTTGAAGCGCCACGACACCCCGTTATTCGTCGAAATTGCAATGAAGCAATCATTCCCATATTTCCATCCATCCGGTGGCGCCCGCCCTATCTTTAGCAAATAGGCATCGCTGACGAAAAACAAGTTCCCGTCCGCCAACCGGATGAGCGATGGCCGTTGTCCGCTGCCCAGCGGCGGAAATGGCGAAGGCGTGTTGCTACTCCAACTCGCACCCCAGTTCGTCGAGATATTTTCCGGTGACCAGCCATTGATGGAACTGTTTTTTCCGCCGATGGATAACAGGTTCCCCTTATCGCCTACCGGCACGATCACTGAATGCCGTCCACCCGTCCTGCCGCCCATATCATGCCAATGGATTCCATCGTCGTCACTGCGCCACAAAAAGGCGGTCGAACCCCCGCCGTCCATCGCAAAAAACATTGACCCGTTCGGCGCGCGAAATGCGCTGGTGATTGGCTGTGCCGTAAAATTCTTGGCCGGTGAATCCAATCGCGGCAAAGAAATCGCCCAGGTCGCGCCGTTGTCGGTCGATGTCGCCATCCGGAACGGCACGCTGTCCAGCCCGCGACCACCGCCAAAAAATCTGATCGTATTTTTATCCGTCCACAGCAGACCCGATTGGTCATTGTAATTCTTTGTTTTGAAGAAAAGCTCGGGCAGGTCCCAATCTTCTGAGCCATAACGCAACCGTGCCTGTACAAACGACGTTGAAGGGTCTGCCTCAGCTTTTCCCGGCGGTGTGCTGAAATAAATCGCCAGCGCGTCTCCATTCGGTAAAATCTCAAAGCCTGGCGAATGATTATGCGTGAACACCTGCGGATCAATTCCAGTAAAAACTGCTACGGTATTAGTGGCGTTCTCTGGCGGAATTGGCATGGCAAATCGGACCGTGAAATAGGGTATTTTCGGGTTCGGCCCTAATAACGCAGGCTCCGCGGATTGTTTAACGGCTGACTGGCTAAACGGAAGTGGTTTAGCCCCATCCAATGCCAGCACAACCCGATTGGTACCCTCCCCAACATACTTGTTGGTGCCCAACTTAAAGCCAGCGGCAGATATGCCCACCACTTGCCCTTCACCAGCCGATTGCCCCGCCATCCCGGCACACCCATTCAGGCAAAATACACCCAAAGCCATAACGACAATAAGTCGCAATGACCACGAAACGGCAATAGTTCGGCACATAACAGCGTGGACTTGTATAAAGGCTAACCGACATCCCCCCTAAGCGTCATCTAAAAACCGCCAAAAAAACTACGATAAATGCCTTCCACCGATATTATGTTTAAAATGCTCTGGTATCTGCCAGAAAAATGAGCAGACTTTTTCCACCACGCAGAATTGTATGAAAAACAGCACCAATCAGCCTCCGGTTTTGGGCGTCATCTACGGCAACCGCGATTTTTTCCCCGACCATCTCGTCACCGAGGCGCGCGCGGACATCGCAAAAATCTTTGCCGATCACGGCATCCGCGCCATCCAGCTCAGCGACCAGGATTCCAAGCTCGGCGGCGTGGAAACTCACGCCGAGGCCCGCAGATGTGCCGACCTCTTCAAGAAGCAGCGTGACGAACTCGACGGCGTGCTTGTGGTGCTGCCGAACTTCGGTGATGAAAAAGGCGTCGCGGATACGCTCAAACTGGCGGGCATCCATCTCCCCGTGCTCGTCCAGGCCTATCCCGATGACCTTAAAAAACTCGATGTCGCGCGCCGGCGCGATGGGTTCTGCGGAAAAATTTCCGTCTGCAACAACCTCGTGCAGGCGGGCATCAAATTCTCCGTGACGCACAAACACGTCGCGCATCCCACTTCGGAATCATTCATTGCCGACCTGAAAAAATTCCTCGCCGTCTGCCGCGTGGTCAAAGGCCTGCGCGGGTTGCGCCTCGGCGCGGTCGGTGCGCGCCCGGGCGCGTTCAACACCGTTCGCTATTCGGAAAAAATTCTCGAACGCCATGGCATCAGCGTCACTACCGTCGACCTTTCCGAGATCATCGGCAAAGCCGAGAAGCTGGACGCCAATCACCCAACCGTGGCCGCCCGCCTGGCTGGTATTAAGTCCTACGCACCGAGCCATGGCGTTCCTGAAAAGCCGCTCATCCAAATGGCCAGAATGGGTGTGGTACTCGATGACTGGATGGCCCTCAATGCGCTCGACGCCACCGCCATCCAATGCTGGACCTCCGTGCAGCAGAACTTCGGCTGCAACACCTGCACTCTCATGAGCATGATGAGCGAACGCTTCATGCCCAGCGCGTGCGAGGTGGATGTCACCGGCGCACTCACGATGTACGCAATGCAACTCGCGTCCAGTTCGCCGAGCGCGCTGGTGGATTGGAACAACAACTATTCGGACGACGAAAACAAATGCGTCCTTTTCCATTGCGGTAACTGGGCGAAAACATTTTTACCCGACATCAAAATGTCCACCGCGCCCATTCTCGGAACCATTGTTGGTGAAGAAAATACCTATGGCGCGCTCGCCGGACGCACGCCTGCCGGCCCGCTGACTTTTGGCCGCATCACCACTGCCGACGCCGATGGAAAAATTCGCGCGTACGTCGGTGAAGGCGAATTGACCAACGATCCGCTTGATACATTCGGGAACAAGGCAGTTGCACATGTTCCTAAGCTTCAAAAACTTATGCGCCACGTTTGCCGGCAGGGTTTTGAACATCACGTCGTCATGAACCTCTCCAAAACTGCTGCTGTTTTGGAAGAAGCCCTCGGCAATTACATGGGCTGGGAAGTGCACTATCACGAAAAGCCGGTTGAATGAATTCGACGCTCTATCTGGTCCGTCATGCACAGAGTCTGCCCAGGCCGGAACATGGATTTTCCGGCTGGAAATTAAGCCCGATCGGCATGAAGCAGGCGGAGCAACTGGCGGACCTGCTGGGGCCACTCCAGATCAAACGGGTCTTTTCCAGCCCGTTCGTTCGCACTCTCGATACAGCCGCGCCCTTTGCGAAAAAGCACGCGATCAAAATTGTGGTCGTGGATGAATTGCGCGAGCGATTGATCGTGAACGACGATTGTCACCCTTCGGATGAGGTGTGGCGCAAGTCCTGGGAAGATTTTACTTTCGCATTGCCGGAATGTGAAGCGTCCCACACCGCGCAATCGAGAATCTGCCAGGCGATCGCCGGCATCGCCCGACAAACAAATGACACGAGCGCGATTTTTACCCACGGCAACGTCATGGGCCTGTTCTTGAATGCATTAAATGAACGCTTTGGACGCAAAGAAGCCGAGGCGTTGACCAATCCCGATGTTATCAAAATTGACTGTGAGGACGGTCGTTTCACCTGCGACCGACATTTCCGCCTCACCGGCCTGGAGTACATCGCGACAGCCCACAATCAGACGCCAAAAGAACAGTTGCAAAATTCATGACCGACCACGCATGCCGATGAAGATAGCGCTCGCGAAAACCAAAGATGAGATCATCGCCTGCCACCCGGTCATGTCTCAACTCCGGCCGCACCTGGATAGTACGGCGTTTGTCACCACAACGGAGCGCATGAAAAACGAGGGCTACCAATTGGTTTACCTGGCCGACCCGGATATCCGCGCCGTGGCCGGCTTCCGGAAAATGGAGATGCTGGCGACCGGCCCCATTCTTTATGTGGATGATCTTGTCACTTCCGCAGCCCATCGCTCCAAAGGCTACGGCAAGCATCTGCTCGAGTGGTTGCTGGACGAAGCAAAAAAACAGAATTGCAAATATCTAGAATTGGATTCCGGTTTGCCGCGGCTGGATGCACATCGTTTTTACGAACGGCATGGAATGTCAAAAGCCGCATTTCACTTTTCCATTCCCGCGACAGCAGCCAAACAATGGAGCGCGCAACTATGAAGGACACCCTTCAATCCCTTCGGCGGATCGCTTCGTCACCTCATGAACGAAGTGATAAAGCACGGGAAGCAGCGGCAATGATTCGCTCGGCCCGCGATTTTCATTGGGTTGGGTTATACGATGTCACGGCCACTGAAATCGTTGCCATCGCTTGGACCGGCGCTAATGCACCAGCATTCCCAAGATTTCCCGTCAATAAAGGGCTTAACGGAGCAGCGGTTCGCGCGCGTGGGAATGTCATTGTGCAGGATGTCACCAAAGACTCCCGCTATTTGACGACCTTTGGTTCGACACGCGCTGAAGCCATTTTTGTTATCATCTCGCCCGGGAAGAATGTTATAGGCACAATTGACGTGGAAAGCGACCGCATGAACGCTTTTACTGCCGATGACGAAAAATTTTTAAACTGTTGCGCCGAAGTGCTGACTCCGCTTTGGTTGCCGGCAAATTGAATCAATGACCGATCACGAACTCCAATTAAAAGCAGTCCAACTTCGAAAAGCCCTGCTCCACGCCATCTGCGGCGCGGGCGCGGGCCATACCGGCGGCGGCTTGTCCTGCCTCGACATCCTGAACGTCCTCTACAATCGCATCCTGAAGGTCTTGCCTGAAACTTTCTCGAGTCCCCAACGCGATCGATACGTGCAAAGCAAAGGCCATTCGGTCGAGGCGCTCTATGTCGTTCTCGCCGACCGTGGGTTTTTCCCGAAGGCCGAACTGGAAACCATCTGCCATTACAGATCGCATTTCGTCGGCCATCCCACACGCCACATTCCCGGCGTGGAGATGAACACCGGCGCCCTCGGTCACGGCTTGCCTATCTGCATCGGCATGGCGCTCGCCGCCAAAATGGACAATGCACCCTATCGCGTTTTTACTCTCCTCGGTGACGGCGAACTGGCGGAAGGTTCGAACTGGGAAGCCGCGCTCGCCGCCTCTCATTACAAGCTCGATAATCTCGTCGCCATCCTGGACCACAACACGCTGCAGATCACTGGGCATACCAAAGACGTGATGAGCAACGAGCCACTCGATGAAAAATGGCGTGCATTCGGCTGGCACGTCCGCACTGTCAACGGCCACGATTATGCGCAACTGACCAAAGCGCTCACTGATGCGCCTGAACCCGGCAAACCCACGTTCATCATCGCCGATACCGTCAAAGGCCGCGGCGTGAGTTTCATGGAGAATGTCATCAAATGGCATCATGGCGTGCCCAATGACGCCGAATTGAAGCAGGCGCTCAGCGATTTGGATGCTGCCGAAGCAAAATTGAAGGAGGTCGCATGAGCGCGCCCGCACCCTCCATGTTTACGCTCGCCGCGAAGGCCATGGCCGAAAAGCTCGGCCTCAAGATGGGGCGCGCCAATCTGGATGAATTCGCCGCTACGTTGGAAGAGTTGGCCAAAGCCAATCCCAATCTTATCGCCGTCACCAGCGATTCACGCGGTTCCGGCAAGCTCGGCCCGTTCGGCAAAGCGTTGCCGAAACAATTGGTCGAAGTCGGCATTGCCGAACAAAACCTCGTCGGCATCACCGCCGGTTTGGCTGCGTGCGGCAAAAAATCCTTCGGCGTTTCGCCCGCGTGTTTCCTCACCGCCCGTTCCCTTGAACAGATTAAGAACGACATCTGTTACTCGGATGTTCCCGCCGTTGTCATCGGCATCAGCTCCGGCGTGAGTTACGGCGCGCTCGGCACCACGCATCATTCGTTGCACGACCTCGCGGTGCTGCGCGCCATCAACAATCTCACCATCATCGTCCCGGCAGACAATTTCGAAGCCCGCCACGCCATCCAGTTCGCCGCCAAAGCCACCAAACCCGTCTACGTGCGATTCGGCAAAGCCGCGATGTTCAACATCCACAAGCCGGAAACAAAATTCGAAGCCGGCAAAGCCCTCACGCTCCGTGAAGGGAACGATGTCGCATTCATCGCCACTGGCGAAACGGTCGTCCACGCCCTGCTCGCCGCCGGACAACTCGCCGAACATGGCATCAATGCCCGCGTGCTCTCGATGCATACCATCAAGCCGCTGGACACCGCAGCGATATTGAAGGCTGGTCGCGAATGCCGCGCTGTCATCACAGTCGAAGAACACATGGTGAACGGCGGTCTCGGCGAAGCCTGCGCCTCGGTGCTGATGCAAGCTGGTGTTCATACTCATTTCCATATCGTCGGCATTCCCGACGAAGAAACCATTCCCGGCGCACAGGCGGATATCTTCCGGCACTACGGCATCTCGATGGAAGGCCTCAGTGCGACAGCGAAAAAACTTTTACGGTAACATGCCTCTGCTCCTCGCCATCGACCAAAGCACGTCTGCCACAAAGGCCATCCTCTTCGACACACGCGGCAAAGTTTTGGACAAAGCGTCGCGCAAACATCGCCAGATCTATCCCCAACCGGGCTGGGTCGAACATAATGCCGAAGAGATTTGGTACAATGTGCTGGCGGTCATCCGGGAAATCGTGAAGCGCAACCGGACTCGCACGGCAAAAATCGTCGCGCTCAGTATCACGAACCAACGGGAAACCGTCTTGGTGTTCGACAAGAAGACGGGAAAGCCGCTGCACAATGCGCTCGTCTGGCAGGACCGTCGCGGCGATTCAATCTGCCAAAAACTGGTCAAGCGCGGCCATTCTCGCGCTGTGCTGCAAAAGACCGGCCTCAAGATCGACGCCTATTTCTCCGCCTCCAAGATCCAATGGCTCATCAAAAACAAACCTGCCATCGCGGCCAAATTGAGAAACGGCGATGCGATCATCGGTACAATTGACGCCTATTTGGTTCACCGGCTTACCGGCGGCAAGGTCTTCGCCACGGATTTCACCAATGCCAGCCGCACACTATTGTTCGATATCGGCAAACTCCGCTGGGACACCGGTCTCTGCAAATTGTTCGGCGTGCCGATGCAATCGTTGCCGGAAGTGCGTGAGAGTTCAGCGCATTTTGGCGACACGGATGCCGCAGGGATTTTGCCCGTCACAGTTCCCATTGTCGGTGTTATGGGTGATTCACAGGCCGCGCTGTTCGCGCAACGTTGTTTCACTCCCGGTTCCGCTAAAGCCACCTTCGGCACTGGCACGAGCGTCCTGCTCAACATCGGCAGCAAGTTGCAGGTGTCCCACACAGGCGCAGTCACCGCCCTCGCCTGGGTCCATCAGGGCAAGCCGACCTACGCCTTCGAAGGCATTATCAATTTCTCCGCCGCCACGATTGAGTGGTTGAAGAATCAACTGGGCCTCATCCAAACAACGTCAGACGTCGAGAAGCTCGCGGCCACAGTCGCTGATAATGGTGGCGTCTATCTCATTCCTGCGTTTGCCGGCCTAAGCGCGCCTTATTGGAATCCCGATGCCCGTGCTGCCATCATCGGCCTCACCGCCCACAGCACGCGAGCGCACGTGGCGCGAGCGGCTGTGGAATCCATCGGGTATCAATTGCGCGATGTGCTCGACATGATGAAGTCGGACGCCGGAGTGCCGCTCAAACGCATCCGCGCGGATGGCGGCGCCACGGCCAATAAATTCCTCATGCAATTCACTGCTGATATAGCAGGCGTGGATGTGCTCGTCTCGGATGTGGCGGAATGTTCGGCCCTCGGCGCAACGCTGGCCGGAGCGCTAGGACTTGGTTTTTTTAAATCCCTGGACGAACTGGCCGCTTCCCCCGGCAGGACAAAAATTTATCGTCCGCAGGCACGGACCGCCGCCAACAAACAACTCTACGCCGGCTGGCTGGCCGCCGTGAAACGCGTCTTGTGACTTTGCCACATAACCATAGAATTAACCCACTCACATCCGATTTATGAAAAATTATCTGACCAAACTGGCATCCACGCTGGCAATGGCGTTGATGGCGTTCACCGCCTTTTCCACCCACGCCGCCGACGCTCCAAAAACCAAGATCGCCGTCGTCATTTCCACGCTGAACAACCCCTGGTTCGTCGTGCTCGCGGAAACCGCCAAGGCGCGCGCCACCGAACTCGGTTACGACGCAACCATCTTCGATTCGCAGAACGACACCGCCAAAGAAGCCGCGCATTTTGAGAACCTCATCGCCGGTGGATACAAAGCCGTGCTGTTCAATCCCACCGATGCCAACGGCTCCGTCGCCAACGTGCTCAAGGCCAAAGCGGCTGGAGTCCCCGTGTTCTGCATCGATCGCGAGATCAACGCCACCAACGCCGCCACGTCGCAGATGTTGTCGGACAGCTATTCCGGCTGCGTCGCGCTCGGACAATATTTTGTGAAGACCGTCGGCACCGAAGGCCAATACGCTGAATTGCTCGGCATCGTCGGTGACAACAACACTTGGAACCGCTCCAAAGGTTTTCATAGCGTGGTGGACCGTTTTCCAGGCCTGAAGATGGTCGCCCAACAAAGCGCCGATTTTGATCGCGCCAAGGGCCTTGAAGTCTTTGAAGCCATCCTGCAAAAAAATCCCGATCTCAAAGCCGTTTTCTGCGGCAACGACGCCATGGCGATGGGCGCGTATCAAGCCCTTGTCGCAGCGGGCAAGGATAAACAGGTCAAAGTGTTCGGCTTCGATGGCGCGGATGACGTCGTGAAACTTATCGCCGAAGGCAAGATTGCCGCGACCGGCATGCAATTCCCCAAATTGATGGCCCAGAAGGCCGCCGAATACGCCGATGAATACCTCAAAGGCAAACGCGACTTTCAGCAGAAGATTCCTGTGAAGGTTGACCTCGTCACCCCGGCCAACGTCGGCAAATACGGTGACTTCGGCAAAAAGTGATGCGACGCACATTTCCGTTCATCGTGTTGATCGTCATAGCGGGTGGAATCTTATGGTTCTTCCCGCTGTTTCACGTCGTATCGCTGAAACAAGCCCAGGATGAGAAAACGGCGGCGACATTCAATCCCGCACAGTTCGCTGAAAACTTTTGGACGGATAAACTGCTTCCATCGCTCGCCAAAGCCGTCCCTGCGGAAAAACTATTGCCCGCTATCCAACATGATCCCGCCAATGCCAAAAAGCAGTTCGCCCATACCCTTGGCATGAGTGACAGCTACACGTATTTTCTCTCCGGCACCGGCCGCGTCATCGCTGTTTCGGATGACGAGATTTCTCTCGCCCTCACCGTTGGTTCCACCAATGACGAGGTCACCCTGCCCACCGGCCTGCTCTTCGGCAACGCCGTTCGCGACGGCACCGGATTGCTGGATGTGAATGCCTATCCGAATTCGCAGGACTTCAACAACATTGCCGCCGAACTGAATCACCTCGTCGAAACCCGCGTGCTCCCGGGCTTGAAAGAACACGCGAAAGTCGGCGCAACAGTTCGCTTCGCCGGCTGTGCGGAGGTGGATGATGAATCCACCGATCTAAAACCCTTGCACGTCGTGCCCATCCAGGCGGAGGTCGAATGAACCGCAAGGAACTGTTCAAACGTCTGCAGCCGCTCATCGCGCTCATCGTGATGGTCGTGGTATTAAGCATTGCCACCGGCTCGCAATTCCTCGCCGTCTCCAACCTGCGGACCATCCTGCTGCAGATCTCCGTGAACCTCTGCCTCTCCATCGGCATGACGCTCGTCATTCTCACCGGCGGCATTGATTTGTCCGTAGGCGCCATCCTCGCCTTTGCCGGAGCGTTCGCGGCTGGCCTCTTCAAGAACGGCCTCGCCCTCAGTCTCTTCGGCGTGCAGGTCCAATTCACCGTGCTGGGAGCCGTCATCGCGGGCATTCTCGCCGGTGCTGCCCTGGGATTGCACAACGGATTGGTCATCACCCGCCTGCGCCTTCCGCCTTTCGTCGCCACCTTGGCCATGCTGTGCATAGCACGTTGCTTTGCCATGCTTTGGACCAGTGGCCATCCCGTCAGCGCCCTCGGAACCAAATTCGATTTCATGGGCGCCGGTTCATTTATCAGCGTGCCGATGGCCGTGTGGATCTCGGTCACGCTGGCAGTGTTGTTCCAACTATTCTCCAAGCGCACTCCACTAGGCCGATACATCTATGCCGTTGGTGGCAGTGAGAAAGCCGCGAAGTTTGCCGGCCTGAATGTGAACAACGTAAAGCTCTGGGTCTATACGCTGGCGGGCGCGCTCGCCGGCGTCGCGGGCCTGATCCAAACCGCCCGCCTCGATACCGCCGAACCCAATGCCGGACTTGGTTACGAACTGGATTCCATCGCCGCCGTCGTCATCGGTGGTACGTCGCTCAGTGGCGGACGCGGCTCGATTTTTGGAACCGTCCTCGGCTGCCTCATCATCGGCGTGCTGAACAATGGTCTCGTGTTGTTGGGCGTGTCGCCCTTCTGGCAGTTGGGCATCAAAGGCTACGTCATCATCGCCGCCGTCGCCATCGATAACATGAGCTCCCGCAAGCAGGAGTGACGTTCAGCTCGTTACTTTTTTCCAAAGCTTATCGATCTCACCGCGCAGGATTTTTGCGTCCTCCCAGCTGTTCGGAAACGTGGACAACGCATAACCGCCTTGCACCGGCCCGAGTTCCGGGCAAATAAAAATCTCCCTCCCGTTATCATGATTGCCCTTCAACCAACACTTCAACAACTCCTCCGCGAAGGGCAGCCAGTCCTTTACTTCCTGCGTCAATCCGCCTTTCGCATCCGTGATCGGCACTTGCGCGTGATGGCCATTGAACGGACGAAAATGGAATTGTTGCGCGCGCTGAATCAGGTCCGGTCGCACGATCATTTTCTCGATGTAATTATCGGGGCGAAGATGTTTGACGACCGAGATGTGAGAGAAATCCCACGAGATAGGCAGCAGTTCGCCGGTGACTTTCTGGTACGCATTGGCGAGCGCGTAGGTTTTCTCCGGCGTTTCGGTGCAGGTGTCGCGATGCACTTCCACCGCCGGCTCAAGTCCGAGCTGGCGGCCTTCCTGCATCAGCAACAGCGCCAGCCCGATGGCTTCGGGCGTCAACGTGTCTTCGTCCGCCATCTGCACATTGACGTGATGCGCGCCGGCGTCTTTCAACTCCTTGAGCATCTTCGGAAATTCCGCCGCTTTGCCGGACGACATGCCGCCCAGAAAAAATAATCCGTGGTGCCGCAACCCTTCCTTCAAACCTGGAATCGGCCCCCAGCACACACCATCGAATCCGGCTTCTTTGATCGCGGACAGTTTTTGCTCCAACGACCATTCGCTTTCCGGCGATGGGTGGCCCATGAACGTCCAGAGATTCGCGACGTGGCGCAAAACGGGTTTGCTCATGCGGATTTCAGCTGATGCCGGCCTTTGAACGTCAGTTCGGCAATGCCCGATTTGTCGAGGTCGCCCAGGCCTTCATCGATCATGCGGCGGTATTGCTTGAACGTCGCGGCGGCGAGCGGAAGATTCAGCCCGGCCTCCTTCGCCAGTTTGAGCGCGATGCCGGAATCCTTGGCGGCGTGGGCGGCGCTGAAAAAACAGGAATGGTCGCGTTTCTGCATGTCTTCACCATCGGTTTGCAATACGCCGGAGCGGGCGCCCGTTTGCCCAAACACTTCGCGCAACATGGCGAGGTCCAGCCCGAGTGCCTCGCCCAACCCCAGACCTTCCGCGAGGCCGGCTGTGTTGATGTTCATGACCATGTTGACGAGCGCCTTGACCTTGGCCGCTTCACCTGCCTTGCCCACGTAGCGCATGGAGGAACTCAGCTTTTCCAGGATCGGTCTGGCGCGCTCGAACGTCTCGGGCTTGCCGCCGACCATGAGATAAAGCGACCCTTCGCGCGCCTGCGTGATGCTTGAGGCCATGCACGCTTCCAATGCCTGCGCGCCGCGTTTCTCCGCCAGCTCTTCCGCGCGCACGTGCGCCTGCGGCGAAACCGTGGCACAATTGATGAACAATTTTCCTTTCGCGCCTTTCAACAAGGTGTCGCCGCCGGGCGCAAAAATCTTCTTCATCGCCGCGTCGTCGGTGACCACGGTGATGATGACGTCCGCGAGTTGCGTGACGTGCACCAGCTCCGTGCAGGCTTGCGCGCCAATCTCTGCGGCCAGTTTCTGCGCCGCGTCAGCGCGCACGTCAATGACGGCAGTGACGGGATAACCGACATCTTTCAAGCGTCGCGCCATGTTCGCGCCCATGCGACCGACACCCACAATTCCGATTCGTTCCATAATGATCTCCTGTTCAGGTTTAAAGATTGATGCCGTCAGAATCCAATAGAGGCGCCGCCATCCACCGGCAGCACCACGCCCGTCACAAATTTCGCTGCCGGGCTGCTCAGATACACCGCCGTCCACCCTATGTCCGCCGGGTCGCCGAACTGGTTCAACGGGGTACGTCCCAAAATTTTTGCTTTGCGCGCTGGATCGCCGCTCAACGCTTTGTCCAGCATCGCCGAGGCGATCCAACCCGGCGCGATCGCGTTCACGCGCACGCCCTGTGGCCCCAGTTCCACCGCCAGCGCCCGCACCATGCCGCCATACGCCGACTTCGCCGCCGAATAGGCCACTACCAGGGGGATACCCATCAACGTCGCCATCGAAGCCGTGAACAAAATCGACCCCGCTTTCCGCGCGACCATTCCCCGCCCGACCTCCCGGGTCAACGCGAATGCCCCGAACACATGCGTCTGCAAAACAGTCGCGAACTCCGCGTCCGAAGTCTCGATCGCCGGTTTTTTCAAGTGCACACCCGCGTTGTTCACGAGGATGGAGATCGGCCCGCCCAATTTTTCGGCGGCGGTGACCAATTTCGGCACGCTTTCCAGTTTCGTGACGTCTCCGACGAGCGCGAAAGCATTTTTGCCCAGCGTCGCGCAGGCTTTGTCCAATTCCTCTTTGCGACGACCGACCAATACAACCTTCGCGCCGGACGCCACAAAACATTGCGCCATGCCGAAACCAAGTCCAGTCCCGCCACCCGTGATGAGTGCCGTTTGGCCAGTAAGGTCAAATGCTGATTTCATTTCTACGTTATGCGCGGCAACCAGCCGCAAGCGATGGTGTTTCCTGATGTTTATACATGATAAAATATTCCCGGTGCCCCAGTTGTTCCGGTTTGCTCAGCTCGCCTGCCGCGATGCGCGTGACCATGGCGGTCAATTCCTGGCCCGCCTGCGCCAGCGTGATATCACCAGCCAACACGCGGCCCGCGTCAAAATCCATATCCTCCGCCATCGCACGAAAAGTCGCGCTGTTGCCCGTGATCTTGATGAGCGGTGCCACGGGACTCCCGATGACACTCCCGCGCCCCGTCACGAACAACACGATCTGCGAACCAGCGCTGATCAAATCCATCAATCCTTCGGTGTCATTGGGATTCGTGTAACCGAATTGCATGAAATGGTCATCCGGCACGCTGTCGAGAATCCATAACCCAGGCCCGCGCGGTTGTTCCGCCACGCGAATCACACCCTGAATGGGTCGCGTGCCGCTCTTGGCAAAGGCTCCGAGGCTTTTCTCCTCGATCGTCGTCAATCCGCCCGCAAAATTTCCCGGCGAGACCGACCATTGCCGCACGGCGCCACAATACTTCTCCGCCTTGTCATAAGCCGCGGCCAGTTGTTGCTTCGCCTCCGCGTTTGCCGCGCGCGCCAGCATGTGCTCGCGCAAACCGATCATCTCCACCGTCTCCTCAAAGATGGCCCGCCCGCCCGCATCCACCAGTTGATCAAAAAATGCGCCCACTGCCGGATTACCCGCGAGACCCGAAGTTCCATCCGAACCGCCGCACTCGCAGCCCACCGTCAGATCCGCCAGCGTCATCGGCACGCGCGGCGTTTCTTTTTGGATCTTCGCGCGCAGCCGGGCGATGATTTCTTTTCCTTTAGCCACGGATGTTCGCGTACCGCCGGCCTGCTGGATGAAGAACCATTCTGCCGGCCGCCCAGAGGCACGCACCGCGTCCGCAATCTTTTCCGGCTGCGTATATTCACAACCCAGCCCCACCGAAAGTACCGCGCCCACGTTCGGATGCCGTGCCAACGCGAGCATCAGCCGGATGGCATAAGCGTTGTCGTAACATCCCGGAAACCCGATGACATGCGTGTCTTCCTCACCCGCCGCAATGGCGTGAGACACATGCTGCGCGCATTCCACCGTGTAGATGATGAGCACCAGGTTACGGATGCCCTTGCGACCATCCGGCCGCAGATAACCTGACCATGAAGCCGTCACCGCATTGGTAGGGCGCGCAGTCCCCTGCGCGCCGTGCTCTGACTGTTGTTTGATGTCCGATAATTTAGACATACGCCCCACTCGTATCCGTCGGTGCCCCGGAATGCAGATCCAGCGTTCCCGAACGCTCATCCATGTCACTGGCCAGGTTGTGCAAATGCACCCACGCCCCGCGCTTGATAGGTTGCGTCGCATGCCCGATGCGCACGCCAAATTTCATGATGGCTTCACCAGAAGCAATGTCGCGCAAGGCAATCTTGTGCCCGCGATCAATCTTCTCAAGCAATGGAATGCTCTGCGGCTGCGCGCCAAGGATCTCGACAGTGCCCGTCACCGCATCGTCGAGCAACGAAGCGACGTTGTCATTCGCATTGATTTGGAAGGCGCGCGATTTCACTTGGTCTTGCTTGTTTTATGTTCCACACACGTCCGGTCAATCGCGTCCCAATCCAATTCCACGCCGATGCCCGGTTTCTGCGGCACATGCGCCACGCCGAATTTGTCGATGGGATATTTGTCTTTCATCGGAAAACGAAACGGCTCTTCGGGCACCAACAGTTCAAAGTATTCGCAATTCCGGATGGCGCAACTCACGTGCAGGTTTGCCATGTCCATGAAACCCATCGTGGTGCAATGGATCTCACAACGCATCCCGTGCGCCTCCGCGAGATGCGCAATCTTCAGTGTGCCAGTGACCCCAGCCTTCCACGAAACGTCCGCGCGCACGATATCCACTGCGTTGAACGCAATTGCCTGCGCCACACCCCACGGCCCGCCGCGCGTCGTTTCCGTGCCCGCGATCGGAATATCCAACGCCGCACACAGCTTCGCATATTTCGCGAGCTCAAAATCGCGGAACGGCTCCTCAAACCAATGATAGTTCAGCTTCTCCAGGTCGCGCCCCACCCGAATCGCTTCTTCCAGCGAATAATCCGCCACCGGGTCCGTCATCAGCACGTAGTTTGCCTTCGCCGCTTCGCGTAATGCCCGATGAATCTCCATGTCTTTGCGCCACGGACCGGATGGATGCGCTTTGTATGCAGTGAACCCGCGCTTCGCATACGCGCGCATCTGCTTCACGTAATCATCCACCTTGGGCATGAACAAGCTGCTCGCATACGTCGGCAGGCTTGTGCGGCATTCACCGATGAATTGATACAGCGGCAACCCTGCCGCCTGCGCGGAGATGTCCCACAACGCCACATCCACCGGACCCGGCAAATAAACTGGAAAAAATGTCAGGTGCCTATCAATCGTCCACAGCTCGTGCCAGATAGCTTCTCGTTCCGTCGGTGAACGGCCCAACACCACCGGCGCAATCGTTTCGTGCAGGTACGCCTGCGTGACGATGCTCGAACGCGCCGCCAGCGCCGTCGCGTGACCCGTGATACCCGCATCCGTCGTCAGCCGCAACACCACCACGTCCCAATTCATCGGGCTCCGTCCCGTGCGCGAGGAATCGAACAACGCTTCCTTACGTTCGCAACGCCACGTTTCGAGTTTGGTGATTTTCATGACAAAATTATTTCGTCAGTTCCGTGAGCTTCGCGTCTTTGAAACTGAAACCCCAGCCATTGCCTTCGTTCGGTCGGGCAAACCCGTCGCGCATCCGGATGGGATGCGTGATGAGGTCATCGACCCAATCGAACGATTCCGCGCCATACGCATTCGGAACAGTCATCAGCAACGGCACATCGTACTCTTTGTAGTAGTGCGGCAACACCGGGATGTGATGCGCCTGCGCCAAAGCCGCTGAAGCCCGCCACGCCTCCACGCTGCCAAGGCGAAGCAAATCCGGCTGCCACAAATCAATCGCTTCCCGCCGGATCAATTCGCGGAGCGTCACCGTATCAAACTCACGTTCGCCGGTGGCGATGGACATTCCCGCCTGCTGACGCAATTGCGCATACCCGTCGTAATCCGTGCGATGCAGGGGTTCCTCAAACCACGCGATGCCGAGTGGCCGCGCCGCGCGCGCCAGTTCGAGCGCCGCCGGCAAAATCATTCCCTGGTTCGCATCCATCATGATGCGGATATGCGGGCCGACCGCTTCGCGCACTTTCGTGAGGCGTTCCACATCCCGCTGCACTTCCGGCGACCCCACCTTGACCTTCACCGACCGGAAGCCGCGCTTCACGTAACGCTTCACTTCATCCAGCAATTCCTTGTTTGAATACGAAAGCCAGCCGCCGCTGCCGTACAATGGCACCTGACTGTGATACACGCCAAACAGCTTCCAGACCGGCACCTCCAGCGTTTTTGCCCAGGCATCCCACATCGCGATGTTCACTGAACCCGCTGCCCACCTATGCAGCCCCACGTTGCCGAAGTATTCGCTCTCCTTTTCGTGATGCGCCAGAAATTCCCCAGTGCGGCTCACCTCGCGCCCAATGACCATCGGCGCGATATCCCGCATCGCACCCATAATCGCCTGTGGCGAATAATGGAATGCCAACAAATGACCCTCGCCGGTCACGCCATTATCCAATTCGATACGCGTGACGATGAACGCAATCTCCGGAATCTGGTGCGTCGCATCAGCAATCGGCTGCGACACCGCCGAGACCGCCTTAAAAAACGAAATATTTTTGATCTTGGACATCGCTGAAACTTCTTATTTAACCGCAAAGAACGCAAAGAGCGCAGAGACCAAAACAGAAACAACACCCGTATGGATGTCATAAGCAATTTGTCGCATTTGGTCACACAATTCTTTGATGGCTTTCATGGCTTTCCTTTGCGTTCTCTGCGTTCTCTGCGGTTAAATCACAAAATCCCGTATTTCTTAAACGCCGCCGTGCTGCTCATACCCCCTTCAATTTCCTTCCGCACCAGTTTTTCGCCGCGTGCTTTGGCCAGCGCCTTCTTGATCACTTCCGCTTCAACTTTCTTTGGCACAATGACCACGCCGTCCAGATCTCCAAAAATCAGGTCGCCCGGCTGCACTGTCACCTGCCCTATCTCGATCTGGCATCGGTAATCCACCACTTGCGTGCGCACGCCCGAATCCTGCGCGAAGCGCCCGCGCGAAAACACCGGCCATTTCTGCTCCAGCACCTTGGGCGTGTCCCGATGAAACCCGTTGATGACCGCCCCCACCGCACCGCGCTTTTTTGCCGTAGCCGTAAGGATTTCACCCCAATAGGCGCAGCGCATATCGCCGCCACTGGCCAGATAGATTTCCCCGGGCTTTAGCTGGTCCAGCGCCTCCGTGAGCAGTCCAAAGGGTTTTTCCTGTTTGCCGTAAACATCGATCATCACCACCGGCATCGCCCGACCGGCCAGCCTCATTTCCTCGCGCATCGGCTGGATCGGCTGCGGCAGAAATTGGTGCGAAAAGCCCAGGTCATCAAGGATGTCGCCCACCACAGGCGTGTAAAGCTCCCGGCAACAAATGCCGAACAATTCCGCGTCAGATTTCCATTCAGTAGCCATAAATATCAGAGTCGCGATGCAGCTTTCAGAATATCAATTACCTTTAAAAACAGCATCTTTTTGTTTCAGGCGCCAACGCCAAGCTTCATCCCCTCATGCCGCGGATTGATCACATGCATCACCAGCAACGCCGCCAGATACGCCAGCGACGCACCCCCGAACAGCCACACATAACTTCCCGTCCATTGCAGGATGTGCCCGATGATTTCTGCCGAAAACATGCCCGCCACCGCCGAGGCCGCCCCGCCAATACCGACCACCGAGCTCACCGCATATCGCGGCGCGGTATCCGAGACCAGCGTGTAGAGATTCGCCGAAAAACCCTGGTGCGCCGCCGCCGCCAATGCGATAAGTCCCGTCGCCACCCATAGATTCGTAACGCTCGCCGCCGCAAAGACCGGTACCACGCCCAACGCGCACACCAACAGCGCTGTCTTGCGCGCCGCATTCAGCGACCAACCCCGCTTCAGCAACCACGACGACAGCCAGCCGCCCCCCACGCTTCCCAGACCCGCTACCAGGTAGATCACCACCACCGGCGGCCCAAAATCCTTGAGATTCAATCCGTATTTGTCGTGGAAAAAGCCCGGCACCCAAAACAGATAGAACCACCAGACTGGCGAAACCAAAACAATGCCCGCCGTGAACGCCCAGGTCTGCCGGTGGCGCAATAATTCCAGCCACGAAACCTTTACAATGGGGTCCGGTGCGTCGCTTTGGATGTGCGCCAGTTCCACCGCCGAAACCCCCGGATGTTCCTGCGGACTGCGATACATCCACCACCACACCACGATCCAAACCAGTCCCAGCATGCCCGTCAACAGAAACGCATACGGCCAGCCCCAGTTCGCCACGATCCACGGCACGACCAGCGGCGTCACCACGATGCCCACCGTGCAACCCGAATTGAAGATGCCCGTCGCCAGCGCGCGTTCCTTTTTCGGAAACCATTCTCCCACGGTCTTGATCGCCGCCGGAAAATTGCCGCCCTCCGCGATTCCCAGGCCAAAGCGCGCCACGCCAAATCCCATCACCGTCCGCACAAACGTGTGCCCGATCGCCGCCAGACTCCAGCCGAGGACTGCTGCCGCGTAGCCCAATCGCACCCCCACCCGGTCCATGAACCATCCGCCGCCCGCGTAGCCGAAGGCATACGCGCATTGAAAGGCCGTGATCACATGGCCAAAGGCGATCTCATCCCAGCCGAGGTCATGCATCAGCGTGGGTTTGAGGATGCTGATGACCTGCCGGTCGATATAATTGATCGTCGTCGCGAAGAACAGCAGCGCGCAGATGCGCCAACGATAGCGGCTGATGATCCCGGACCCGGCGATCATTTCGCCAGTGAATTGGTGTTGGAGAACCCGGTCAATTGGTTGACTCTCTTTTTACCTGTCTTCCCGTCGTAACCTTCCTTCGAAAGATAATTATTGATGCGCCCTTTGTATTTTCCGAACACCGCATGTTTTTCATTCGACGAGCCCTGGTCCATCGAAGTCTCCCGCGCCTCGACCAGCCACGCCATTATCTGCTGCTTCTCCGCGTCCGTGAGGTCGGGATACATCTGGCAATACGCATTGTAAGTCACCTGCACCACGCCATACGTCATCTTGTCCTTGACCACATCCACCTGTTTTGGTGTCAGATTTTTAGAAAGCTTCCCGATGAATTCATTGTGCAACGTCTTCAACGAAGCATCGATCGTCGCAATCTCATTCGTGTCCTTGGCTTTTTTCAATTTCGCATCATTGGCATCGTGCCAGGTGCGCAACGCCCGATACTGCCCCATCACCGCATCATGCACCGCCGTTGCCTTGGCCGTGTTGGTCAACGCCAACGCCTTCAAAATGTCCGCCGTCCGGCCTTCGATGGCTTTCGTGTAATTCGCTTCCGTGTCCGCCGCCGGCGCATTGGTTTCCGTCGCGGCCAACAGCGGCGCCGCCAACAACAGACCGAGCAAAATGGGTAAAAATCGTTTCATATGTTATATATTATCAGGTTCGAGTCGCGTCTTCACGGTTTGTTTTCCAGCAGACCATCCAAAATCGGGCGCGATGCTTTAAAGGCCGTTCCATGCTTGTGCCCCTCCGGAAACGACACTTCTTTCGTGATGTTCGTGAACGTCTTGAAATCCTGCGTCTTCAACGCGCCATAAATTTGTTCCCCGTACGCATCAAAATAGATCAGCCAGTCATCGCCCACCTTCAAGGCGCACGGCCCTTCCGTAAAATTCTCCGTCAGCGGCCCCGAAATGTCCGTCCATGGCCCCAGTGGCGATCCGCTGAACGCCACCCGGATGTTCCGCTGCGGGCGCGTGTTGTCCTTATGCACCAGCACATACCGCGCACCGTCCTGCAAAAGAAACCCGTCGATCACGCTGTAGCCCGGGTCAAAAAACAATTTCTCCGGCGTGAACGTCTTGAAATCCCGCGTCGTCGTGAAATACAAGCGGTGATTATTATCGTGCGGCTCCAGGTTATCCGGAAACCGTCCGGGAATCGTCGAGGCCCACACGATGATGAATTGCTTCCCTTTGGCGTCATAAAAAATCTCCGGCGCCCACACATTCACCGTCGTCGGTTCATTCGTCATCACCGGCACAAACTGTTGCGCCGACCAATGGACCAGGTCTTTGGAATCAGCCTCCCCAAATCCCTGGCAACCGTGCCACGCGGCCGTCCACACCAGATGAAACATCCCATCTGGCCCCTGCGTGATGCTCGGGTCGCGCATGATATTGGACCCCACCATCGGCCTCAGAAATAACCCGTCCACATTCGTCCAGTGATAACCATCGAAGCTATAGGCAAAACGCAACCCATCCTGCGCCGTTTCCTTGAACGTGCTGAAGAGATAAACCGTGTCTTTGGTTGCCGCAGCGGTCTGGTTGCGCGCCTCCACAGACGCGCAACCAGACCCAACCACACACACACCAACAACTAACAGCACCGCAGACAAAATATTTCGGCGAATCATCAAACTATGATAACCAAACCGGCTAATCCGTTCCATTTCAGAAACCTGCGATTTCCGCCCTCATCTTAAGGCAGTGGAGGTCCCACTTTGATGCGATAAAACTGCATCGGCAACGTAGGTGCATTCGTGTCCGTCCAGCCGAATGGCATCACGGCTGGATTCGTGATCAAAAGCGTTCTCCAATCCACCAGGTTGCTCGAGGCCTGCACCGCGTAATCCGGTCCCACCTGTCCGTTCACCGCGAGGCCAAATTGTTCGCCGAGCAACGTCGACGATGCGATGCCCGGCAGCGTCAGCGGATTGACGATCACGCTGAAGCTCTGCGTCGCGCTCAGGTTCGGCGTGCCATTGTCCGTGACCACCACGCTGAACAGGTTGGTCGTGTTCGCCTGCGTCACGATGGGGCGCCAGGCCAGGACGCCGCTGGCTGAATTGATCGCCGCGTTCGTCGGCGAGCTGAGCAACCCGAAGGTTAGCGTCTGCGCGGGCGTATCCGAATCGCTCGCCGTGTTTGTGATGACCACGTTCACCCCCACGTTGACAGTGCGATTGGAGACCGCCGACAACATCGGCGCGGTGTTCGCCGCGAACGCTGAGATGACATGGATGGCCACCGAGTTGGTCATCGTATCGCCCACCGCGTCCACCACGGAAAACTGGAACGATGCCAGGCCGGAGAAACCACTGGTCGGCGTGAAATGAGCCGTCTTCCCGCCCACCAGGGTCACCGTGCCGTTGGTCACGCCGAAGACGGAATACGTCGGCGACGTATTCGTGAAGCCCTTGGTGAACTGGACCAGGCCCACATCCAGCGTGGCTGTGTTCGTGCAATCGTAATGGATGCCCGCCATGTAGTTCAGGTAGCGGTCCAGTTCCGTATATTCATCGCCTTGCAGGTCGGCGTTTGCATCGGAGAAATCGCCCGGGGCCGAATTAGGATTCAACCCGCGCATGTTTTCCCACCAATCCGGCAGGCCGTCATGGTCACTATCCCAATTTGTATCGCGATGGATCTCCGGGTAATTCTCCCAGCCGCCGACATCGTTCTCATCATCCGGCAATCCCGCCAACCCGCTCACGCTGCCGCTGTAGTGATACGAGCCATCAATCGTTTCCTGGATGACGCGCGTGTCATGGTCGTCCGCCATCGGCTGCGTGCAACCCACGTCGGACACCACGATCTTATAAGCGTTGGTTGGATTCTGCGTCGTTACGAAGGACGCGAAGAACTGCGTGGAAACCATCCACCCGCCTGAGTTGCTCTGCGGGAAACCGGGCATCACGTTGCCGGAGGAATAATAACGCTGGCCGTAAGAACCATCCGCATTCGTCCCGTGATCGGGATTAAGATACGTCTTGATGCCGTTGACCGGGCCCAGCTTGTAGTAGTTGTTGACGAAGTTCATTTCGGCAACCCCGCCATCTGTCGTGCGGCCGTTCCAGTTGTAGACCACGTTATCACGGATATCGAGCCGGCCGGCAAAGACGCCGTTGCCATCCAATCCGCCCGCCAGACTCCAATTGCGTCCCTCGGCATGCGCCAGCAGGTCGTGGTGCCAGCTGCCGATATCACCGCTGGTGCTGCTCGAATAACCATGGCGCGTGCCCGGCGGATAGTTTTTATGTCCCGCCACATTCAACGGCTCGGCGATCATCACGTGTTGGATGGTCATGTTCTTCGCGCCGCGCGAAGGGATGCACTCATCCATGCTCCAGCCGGATGAGCAATGGTCCATGATGGAATTATCCACGCCGCCAAAGCCCATGCCGTTGACCGTCGCTCCCGAATACTTGCCCGGGAAGCATCGTATATCGCGCACGATAACGTCATCCCCGCCGCTGAAACCGAACGGCCATTTCCGTATCTGGATGCCCTTGCCCGGCGCGGTCTGGCCGGCGATGGTCAACTTGCTATTGTCTTTGCCCACCGTCAGTTCACTTTCCAGCGTGATCAAACCGGACACCGCGAACACGATGGTGCGCGGCCCTTCCTGTGCGAGTGAAGATTCGACAGCCTCGCGGAACGTGCCCGGCCCGCTGTCAGCCAGGTTCGTCACTTCGAGCACAATGCCGCCCCGTCCGCCGCGCGCGAATCGTCCGTAGCCTTCCGCGCCGGGGAACGCCAGGTGCCTTGTGCGGAAATACCAGTTATCTCCCTTGGAGACACCATTCGTCGCGTCGATCTCATCCACGCGCCACCAATACGTCGCCAGCGTGCTCAAGTTCGTCACCAGATAATTCGTGACTACCTGGTTGCCTTTGAACTCCGGTGAGGCGTGCGTCGCCGTGGCGACTGCGTTTGAAGAGGTGCCGAAATAAACGTCATGCGATACCGCCGATTGCGCGCCCGACCAGGCCAGTGTCACGCTCTTCGTCGCGTCTGCATCCACGTGCTCATCTCCACTGGCTGGTGCGGGATCGATCGCCCGCTTGGTCGAATCCACCGTGTCGATCTCCACCGCGCTGATCCAGACATTCTTGGACGTAGCCACTACATTGGTGACCGATTGATACAGGATCACCACATCTTCGCCGTCTTCGGCATTCACCTGCATGAAGGCGGAAGCCGCGTCGTAATTGTTTGTCACCCGGTTGCTCGGGACGAAATTGGTGAAGGTCAACACCCCGTTCACAGTGATGTTCAGCGGGGCGAACGTGGTCGAGGTCGGATCTCCCCAGGTGTTGTGATAGGTCGCGATGGTATGCGGCCCGCGGCTCAAACCGCTGATGCGCATCTCGACCTGGCCGCCCAGGTCGCCGTTATCCACCGTCAGGCCGTCGTCCGCCATCAAACAGCCAAACGTATCCACGCCCGCTTTCCACCAATCGCCTTTCAAGCCCGTTCCGTACGGTCCCATCCGGGTGAACGTGATGGTGATGCCGCTGAAGTTGGTGCTGATGACATTCCCGCCGGGAATCGGCCACGAGAGGAAGTTCGGATCAATCGCTTCGGCCCGGCCCGAAATGGACAGGTCAACCTTGATCGAGGCAGACGGCGCTTCTGGCGGCGCGAGCGTGACCCGCAATGTTCCGCTGTCCGTCAAATCGCTCGTGTCCCAAACCAAACCTTCGCCCGGACGCACCGGCGCGATATTTGTGAAAGCCCCCGTGTAATTGTCCGCATCGAATAGCTTGAAGCTGTCGCCATCCGCCAGCGCCGTTCCGTAATTCGAGACCACCAGTGTTCCGCCATAGTTCAGGCTCGCGGCGCCGCCGAGCAGGTCGTTGGTGCCCGCAGTATTGTCTATCTCCATCACTACCGTCCCATTCAACACCAGGGCATTTGTGACGCTTAATATCCCAATGGATTGTCCCGGCTGGATCGTTGAACCAAAGGCCGCCGTGACATTACCCTGCACCGTGCCATCGCCGCGCAAAGTCTGTCCGTTCACCAGGGTCAACGTCCCATCCGTACGGCCCGCCACCGCCAATGCCGCGCCGCCGGCCACATTGATATTGCCGCTGCTGGCGATGGCTGATGTTCCCGCCAGGGCAAGCACACCCGCATTGACCGTCGTATTGCCGGTAAACGTTTCATTTCCCGAAAGGATCGTGGTTCCACTCCCGCTTTGCGTGAGCGTCCCGATTCCGGAAATATCATTCGGCACTGAAAGACCGTCTGTCCGGTTGAAGACCAGCGCCGCATTGTTGGTGACCTTGCCCGAACCCAGGTTGCCGCCGGTTCCGGCATTCCCAACTTGCACGGTGCCACTGCCGATGCTGATGCCGCCGGAGAAATCATTGCTGCCGCTGTTCCCGATGACGAATGTGCCCGCACCCAATTTCACCAGGCCGCCGCTGCCGCTGATTTTGCCCGCGCCGCCGAACGTGTATGTCAAAGCACTGTCATTCATGATGGTGAGGCTTGGCGAAAGCGTTGTGGTCAGGTTCACGTTGGTTTGCAAACCCGTGTCATCAAATTGCACCGGCAAACCGTCCGCATAAGCCGTGGGCACGGCCAGCGCCGTCCAGTTGGTCGTCGTCATGTCCCAATTTGCGTTGATCGCCCCGGTCCATTTCAACAATCCCGGCGGCGAGGAGGAGATCACCTTGAGCCTGCCGTTGTTGGTCAGGTCGCTGGTGTCCCACGCCAGCCCGATTCCGGGCGATGCCGGTACGATGCTGCCAAAACTACCTGATAAGACTGGTGCATTGAACAATTTGAGGCTGTCTCCTTCGCTCAAAGGATTGTTCAGGTTGGAGATGACCAGCGTGCCGCCATACGTGATGCTGACCAGACTTTGCAACACATCGTTTGTCCCACCCGCTTTATCAATCTCCATCACCGTCGTGCCCTGCAGCATCACACTATTAGTGACCGTCAGGACGCCGATGGACTGGCCCGGCGATACGGTCGAGCCACTGGCCGCCAGCAAGCTTCCGTTGAGAGTTCCTTTTCCCCGCAACGTCTGTCCGCTGGCCAGGTTCAAAGTGCCGTCAGTGCGTCCGCTCACATCCAAAATTGACCCGACATCTACGATGATATTCGCCCCGGCAATGGCCGAATTACCCGTTAACGCCAGCGTGCCCGCGCTTATCGTGGTATCGCCCGCGTAGCTGTTGGTTCCGGAAAGCGTCAGCTTGCCCGCGCCGCTCTGGGTGAATGATCCGCTGCCTGAGATATTGTTCAAGATGGTCAGGTTATCCGAGCGATTGAATATCAACGCCGCATTATTGGTGATATTGCCGCTGCCGATGCCGCCGCTGGCATCACCCACACCGACCTGCACCGTGCCGCTGCTGATCAAGGTGCCGCCGGAGAAATCATTGTTGCCATCAGCCATGAATAGCGTCCCTCCACCTTGTTTGATCAAGCCGCTGCTGCCCGTGACCTTGCCGCTGCCGGTGAATGAATAGGTCACCGCGCTGTTGCTCACCGTGACCCGCGAAGGCGCGCGCGCCGCCGTCAGGTTCACACTCCCACTCAGGCCCGTGTCATCAAACCGCACCGGCACGCCGTCCGCAAAAGTGTAGGGCACCACGCCATTCAGCCAGTTGGTCGTAGCCGTATCCCAATCGGAACTCAGCGAGCCCGTCCACGTCACCGCGCCCGGCTCCGCCGGACCGTTCGTGAGGACCAGATAGATCACACCCGCGGTCGTGTCGTTCGTGAGATACCCGGAAAATGCCGGGGTCATCGCCGGAAATGTCCCCAGCGAAAAATTGAAGCCAGGATTGATCGTATCGTAATCGATCAACGGCACCATCGACGGATAAGCCCCCACATTGGTGATCGCACCAAAATTAATGGTCGTCCCCGTTCCCAGCTTCAAACTCTGCACATAGATGCGCGGCGATTCCGTGCCGTTGACATGCAACGTCAATGACGCATTCGTCATCGCCAGGATGTTCAGCTTGGCCGTCGCCGTACCCGCCGTATTGGTCAGGCTGAACGCGCCACTCCCATACACCGTCACGGAATTGGCCGTGGTGAGGTTTCCCGGACCGCCCACCGTGAGCGTATTGATGCGGGCCCGGCCACTGGCTCCGGAGACCGTCAGCGCGCCAAAGCCATTGACTGAATAAGGACCGCCGCTGAGTCCGACATCTCCCAGGGAATAACCCAGCACGAGTGTTTTATTCACCGTGAATGTGCCGTTGGCGTTGGTGATGATACCATGGCAATCATCGTCGTTCGTATAAGCCTGGTAACCGAGGAAGGCGTTGTTCACATCCACCACTGACCCGCTGCCGAAAGCCAGCACGCCCCAGACGTGCGCATTGGCAGCCGCGCCCTGTCGCGGACGGCATCGGCCCAGCCACATCTGGTCTGCCAAAAGATCCAAACTGCTGCTTCCCCATCCAAAGGAGGCCCGGCTGCCGCTGCTGATGGTGTTGACCCCGGAATCCACCGCGACACCGAATAACGTCATGCGGCTCACGCCGTCGGAATTGCGGAATTGCGCTGTCGAACCTCCCGCGCGCGCGGTTAAAACATTCAATCCGTTCACCCGGCCGCCACCCGCCACGAAACTGTCCGCCCAAAAGGTATTGGCCGCTCCCAACGTCGCCGTGAATACCGAACCGTTCTGGTACGACGCATCATCATGGTTCCAAAATGATATCGCATTCGTGAAATGCTCCTGCGTGATGTCCCCCACATACGAAGCCACCACGTTCAGGCTTGCCGGGAAATCGCATTGCGCGTTCTGTGAACCATACGTTCCCTCCGTGATCATCGTGATGTCATCCAGACCAAAGCGTCGCACGTACGCCTTCAACACCGGCAGGCCGCTTAACGTGAATTTAAACGTCGTGCTCGCCGCCGCGCTGTTGAGCTGGTTCAACGAAAAATCCCTGCTGAGATTGGTCACGAGCAGTGTCGCGCCGGAAGCGCCGCTGATGGTGAGCCCGAAGTTGTGGCCGGTGCCGCCGCTGTTATCCGCGCTGATGCTGTTCGCGCTGAACCCGTTGGTCACCGTCAGGACCACGCCAGAATTAAGGAATGTTGACCACAGCGTGCTGTAACGGGAACGCATGTAGTTCAGGTGCGCAATGGTCGTATTGACCGTGACTTTGTTCGTGCCCCCGATGTCCACCTGCGGATCTTCAAAACTCACGCTGTTGCCGGTCGGCAGGGTCGGCGCCCAATTTCCCGCCGTAGTCCAATTCGTCACCGTCGGATTGCTGGCCACCCAATAGACCCGGTTTTCCACGTGAAAATTAAATGCCCGGCTCTTGGTTGCGAAACTGGAAACTGCGTTCGTGAGCACGATGGCCGGCGTATAATCCCCCGCCGCCACGTTCGTCACCGCTACGACCATGTAAATATTAAAACTCCCCGGACTGGTCCCGCTTGGAATGAATGAGGGCGAGAAGGTGATACTCACCCCCACCGGAACATTGGTCGCACCCAGGTCGATCTCGTCCGTTCCGCCACTGCTGCTGATCGTGAACGCATTTGTTTGGATGCCTGAATAATTCACTCCGGACCACATTTCCGCCGGTCCTACACCCGATGATGGAGCGATAGAAACAATCTGCTGGCCGAACAACAACCCCGGCAAAAGGCAGGCAAAAGACCAAACTAACAATCGAGGAAATGGGTTTTTCATGATCTGATTCTTAGGTTTTACAACATCCAGATGCCCCAAAAATTGTTGCACGACGACAAACGTGTCAGGACATAGCTTGGGGCTCGTGTGATTAGACGGATTTTAGATTAAGAATTGATTAAAATCGTCCTAAACCGTTCGCCAAAAATGACATAAACCCATCAAAAACTGCCGCGAGGCAGCCAGACCGTCATCTCTGAAGGACCGCGATTTTGCCAAAGGCAGTAGGGGATCAACCGAAGATTTACCGGCACCAACGACGGCTTCTGCACATCACGGTAAAGCTGCCCCTTCCAGTTCTCACCGGATTGCGCCAGCCCCTTGCCTTCGAGCACCACCGTGCCATCCAACAACCGCTCGTCATAACGCGTCGCGAGTTGGATATCGGACGGAATGACCACATCGGACACCGTCACACCCTTCGGCAAATCCACCGATTCCAGGCAATACACCACCGGCCCGCGCTGGACGGCCACCTGGTTCAGATCTTCTTCCACCAACGGGTTCGCCTCCATCAACCGCACCGGCATCGGCAGGTCCACATCCACAAAATCGCCCGCCTTCCAGGCACGGCGCATCTCAAAATAACTTCCGGGAACAGCCGATTCATCCGGCGCTCCGTTGTTGATCCGTATCGCCGCGCCCGTCGCCCAACCGGGGATCCGCAACTTCAGCGCAAAAGCGGTCGCCCCACAATCAGTGACCCTGATCCGTATCCGCCCGTTCCACGGATATTCCGTCTCCTGTTCCAGCTTCACCGCGTTTCCATCCGCCAATTTTGTTTGGAACGTGCTGCCGCCGTATAGATTCACCCATACCGCATCCGCCGTTTTTCCGTAGGCGTAATCAGCCGATTCCGCGATCGTCCGCACGATGTTCGGCGGACAACAGAATGAGCTCACGAACGGCACCCGCGTGCGCGACCAGCGTAATTCCGTCGGCAACGGATACGTCACTCGCAACGGATTCGTATAAAAGAAATTTGTTCCATCCAGCGCGCCGCCCGAAAGCACGCTGTTGTAGAGCGCTGTCTCCAGTACATCCATGAACTTCGCGTCGCCTGTCGCCAGGAACATCCGCCAGTTCCACAACACGTTCCCGATGTTCGCGCACGTCTCGCTGTAAGCCGTCGTGTTCGGCAGTTGATAATTCCGCCCATACGCCTGGTGCACGCGCGTGATGCTTTTCTGGTTCTTCGAGCCATCCGGCGCGGCTCCGTCGTACAACGAGCCACAACCTCCGGTGATATACATCTTCTTGGTGACCACATTCGTCCAGATCGTATCCAGCGGATTCCATAAAGTGCTGTCACCGGTTTCCATGAAGAGGTCGGCCGCTCCCGCATACAGATAATTCGCCCGCACCGCATGGCCTTCTGCCTCGGTCTGCTCTTCCAACGGTATCCGGTCCTGGTTGTCCGACCCGCCCTCCGTTATCTGGTCGCGCAATTCAAAGAATTTCTTCGCCAGCTCCAGATACCTCGGGTCATGCGTCGTGCGATACAACTCGATGATCCCCATGTAATGCGACGGACACACTGAACTCTTCGCCGCATCCGGCGACGCCGAATGAAAGGTGTTATATAGAAAATCTGCCGCCTTGCACGCCACCGCTAAAAAATTCGTTTTTCCCGTCGCCCGATAATGCACGCTCGCCGCCGTGAACAGGTGCCCCATGTTATACATCTCAAAATTATTCCGGTCCTGGAACGGCACCGCATTTGAATCGCCGTTGCGTGCCCGTATCAACGTCGGCGTGTGGATATATCCGTCCGCGCGTTGCGCCTGCGCAATGACCGCGATGGCCCGGTCCAGGCTGCGATCCAGAAAATCATCGTGGTTCACCGCATACGCCGCACTGGCCGCCTCCATCAGCTTGTAAAAATCCCCATCGTTGAACGGCGCGCCCCTCGACCTCCCCTCCTTGAGCCCGGCCGCGATCTCAAAATTCACGAAGAACTGCGAATAATTCGTCCCCTCCATCAACCGCCCCATGCTCGGCAGCATCGTTGTGTTGCAAAGCTCGAACCGGTCCGCCCAAAACCCGCGCGTCCAATGTGCTTCATCGAGCCCCGCCGTCTGCACCCTGGCATACGGGCTCTTGCCGGTGTCCACGACCCCTGGCTCCGCCGCATTCGCGAGCAGTGTCCCCAGCAACAAACCGGCCATGACAACCACGTTCTTCATTCACCTTATATTCACATCACGTTTATCCATTTTAGCAGACTGCGGCACGACGCCCAACACCACAAAACTGCCCTTGCCCATTAGTTCCAATTTATTCCGGCCAGCGCCGTAACGGAAAGCATGAACATCCACCACCGGACATTGCTCCACTATCACGGCGTTCCGCAACAGCACATCCACGCCGCCGCGGTCGTCCGCTTGCGCCGCCACATCCAGGTTCGGCACCTGCAACCAGATCTCGCGCTGGTCATCAAAATAACCCACCAGCACTTCGACCGGTTCCGCCGTCTCAAATTCAATCGGCGTGTAATTCCCGCTCTTCGCCGCGTCATGCGAAATCCGCATGCCCGTCAATCCCTCCAACTCCGGCGCCAATGCCGCAATCTTATAACCACGGTCCACAAACGGCTGTGCGCCAGCCTTCACTTCATATCTCTCCACATTTGTGCTGATGAGTTTGAACGCCGCCGCCGGCCATGCCTTGATGGATTGTTCAACCCGCTGCGTCGGCACGCTCGCGCCCTGTGGTGATTCGACAAGATTCGTCTGGAAATCTTTCAATTCCTTTTCGTAACGCGGCACCAGTTGTGACCAGAGATAATTCGCCCGCTGCCCGTTGCCTGCCCCCGGCGCCGGGATTTTCCGCTGCGAAGTCTGCATCGAGTTGGCAAAGCGATAGGTCTTCTCCGTGAGCGATACCAAATCCTTATAGTCCGCCAGGCTCTGCGCTAAAAATGTTTCCGCCGTTTTCATGTCCTGCAGGTCGTGGCTGTAACCATACCGCAGGACATATTCTGCCGCCCGCGCTTTGCCGGAATAGTTTTTGGCCAATGCCTGCACGCAATGCAGGTCATTGCGCAATCGCTCGAACTCCTCGCGGTTCTTGGTCACCAGGTTTTCCGCCGAATCAATCGTCACGACCGCGTTCGAAGAATGAGTCAGCACATCACTGATGATGGATTCCGGCGTCTCACCCGCATGCGCTTCATGGTTCCATTCGCGCTTCACATATTCATCCAGCCGTTCACCCGGTGGCGCTTGCGACAGCCACAAATCTTCGATGGCGTTATATCTCATCGGGTTCACCAATTGGTCCAGCGTCATGCCCAGCGACAACGTCTGCCGGTTGCCCTCCGTGATGCCGAATCGCCTTATCAACATCGGCGCCACTTCGCCCGCGTCATTATACGCCGCCAGGATCTTCTCCGCCGCGTTCGTGTTCCCGTAAAAATCCGCCAGTCGCCCCACCCAATACGCATGGTCTTCCGCCGCCGGCACATCCGGATTCCAGGCATACCGCGCCCAGGCCTCGAACCAGATCCAATCTCGATCCCATTGCAACAAGGGCGGGTCGACGATATCCGGCGAGTATGGCCAGTTCCAATATGACAACGGATAAAGATGGATCCCGCTCGCCCCCAGCCGGTCGCGCGATGCCAGCACCGATTTCCGGATGAACTCCGTCGCCCCATAACGGAACGGTTCCAGGTTCGACATGATATGGATGTTCACCAGGTGCGGCCCCAGTTTCGCCATGGCCAAATGCGTCAACTGGTCTTTGCCGCGCGGCTCGTAGGTCGTCAGTGATTCACCGTTATATTTGGTTTCCGTGAACAGATTGGAATATACCTGGAAACACGCCGGCATGATCGCCTCCGGGTTCATCGCATGCGTGCGGATGACCACCGGCGGCTGTTCCTTTAGCCCCGCCTCCTTCATCCCGTCCAATACTCCTGGCAAAATCGTCTTTGTCGCCCATCCGATCTGGTTGTCCGTGCCCTGCAACGCTTCGCCCAGGCACAGCATCAGGCCCACGTTCGGATATTCCTTCACGAACTCTGCGATGGATTTGCGCGTGTAATCCGCCACCAACGGCGTGGGCGCGGAAAGCTGCGTGGCGATGCCATTCGTCGCGGCAAATGGCTTTGAGACCAGAATATTGTAGAACATCTGCACCAGCCAGATGCCACGCTTGTCGCACTCCTGCGCCAGCCACCGGAATTGTTCCTGGTTCTTTACGAAAACATCATCCGGCACTTCCACCGCATACGGATAATCCTTCAAACGCACCAGCGATGCGAACGGATGCCCACTCCACAGATACAACGTGTTCATCCGGTTCGCCGCGAGGAAATCCAGATACTCCGTCCACAACGCCTTGTCATAGAACCACGGGAACAACTCCGGCGTATAGGGATACTCGTAAACTTTTCGGCCCGGCAGGATGAATGTCTTCTGCATCGCCACACATGTGCCCCGTAACGTCATCGCCGGCTTGTCGGAATAATTCCCCAATTCCACGCCCGGAATTTTTCCAGCTGCCTGGATCCGTTTCGCCAGCTCCAGACATCCATAAAGCGTGCCTGAGTCATCACCTGCCGTTATCACCACATCATTGTTTCCCGCGAGGTCAAACCGAAAGCCCTCGCGTCCCATTCCTGCGTCATGAGGCGTCTCCAAATGAATTTTTCTGCCAGGAACTTTCTCTGAAAGCACAATCGTCGCATCCAGCTTTACCGCCTTGATAGCCCGGGCCAATTTCTCCGCCCCGAACCCTATTCGTGGCGGGGCATTAGAAGCTACAACGATGGAGATCGTCTGGCCGCGCACGGCAAAAGCTACCATAAGCGCGATGCATAAGATAATTTTGGATTTCATTCCCGGGATGGGCTTTCTTTACCGCTTATAAATTTTGATGTTCCGGTAATACACTTCCATTTTATAGCTCGGCTTTTCCTGCGCGTACACGCCACATTTAAAATGCCATTCTTTGCCGCCATTGTCTTTCGTCGTCAGTGCCGTCTTGCCGTCGATTAATACCGTGATTTCATGCGTCTCCACATTATGGATCACATTCAGATGAAACCACCTGCCATAGATCCCCGATAAAAGCGTGGCGTGCTCATATTCCTTCAGGTCACCGTCATAAACGCGCAATTGCAACGATGTCGCGCGTCCTTCCGCGCCGAAGATCTGCATGATGGAAACCCGGCTCGTATTGGTTACCACCAGCACATCTGCCTCAAACTGGTGTTGCCCGGATGAGTATTTATCAAAGGACATTTCTGTCCGCGGCGGTCGAGTGCTTGATTTTGTGTCTGGCTTGTCCGTGTTAAAGACCCACAGATGGTGCATCTGGGTCTTTGCCTCGAAGCTGTAACGGGCATCGTGCTTAAGGTTGTATGGCGATTGCACCGCGAAATGCATCGAGTCGGGCACCCAGGCATTCGTTGAGCCGGCAAACGCCATTCCAACCGACAACCAGGCCACAGCTCCCGCCACGATTATTCGCAGGTTCATTTCATTCCCTCACGCGCTTGAGGCGGATCGCGATATAAGGCTTGCCCGGCAAATCGATCGACCGCCCATTCCCGTCCACAAAATAGTAATTATCCTTTTTCTTCAGCGTGAACACGCCGTCCACCGGCGCGATCGTCATATTCCAGGTATCCAGGATTTCGGCGGTGAATTTCATGCCATCAGTGGATTGCGTTTTGTCGAGCGGAGGTTTGGGGATCTGAAATTCCCATGACTTCGGCGTCTCTTTGCCGAAATAGATCAAATAGTACGTGGCCGGCTTGCCGCCCATCGGACAGTTCTGCCATTTATCGATCGGCTCGATTCCTTCCGCGGGCGCATCGTCCAAAACCTTTTTCAAAAACGCCAGGCGCGCCGGACTTTGGCCTTTGAGCACGCCCCCTTTCGCCCACCAAAGGACCTGGTCGTCACTCTTATAGGTTTCGCCGTGCCCGCAATAGGTGCCCGCCACCGTAGCGTTCCAAAAACGGAAAACGAGTTCCTCGCCGGAAAGCTGGCCCCAGCGGCTTTCGATGTTGCCTTCGTATTTCACTTCATCATAAACGATCGGCTTGCGATAGACGTCGCGATAAATTTCGGCGCTGTTGATGCTCTCCACCGCCGCCCCATTCTGGATGCTCGCGTGCGAGATGAACGGCAGGGTGTTATTGAACAGTTTCGTGCCGTTGTGGATCCCGAGCAGGTGATGATACGGGTCGGTGGCGGAAATAATTCCACCGAAGCGCACGAAATCTTTCTCGGTTTTCTCCTTCATGAAATCCCATTCGTTGGCCATGGACCACCAGACGTTGCGATAGGCCGAGAAACGCGCAATCACGTAACGCAGATAACGGTCGTCCGCCTCCGACGGCATCCGGTCAAAACCCCAATGCCCGCCGTCGTAGGGATGGAACAGAATCAGGTCCGCCTCGATGCCGAGCTTCTGCAGGTCACCGATCCGTTGCTCGACATGCTGGAAATATTTTGGGTTGAACTGCGTGAAATCCCAGTTCGTCGTTGCCGCGTTTCCGACGAACGGATACAGGATCGGCTCGTTCGTATTCCATTGATAGCGTTTCGGAAAAACACAGAAGCGGATCTTGTTGAACGGCGCACCCGCGAGCGTTTTCAGCGTTTCCTGCTCCAGCGGCTCGTCCTGGAGTTCCCACCAGTAACAGGTCGTGCCGAGTTCTTTGTAAGGCGCGCCATCCGCATAAGCAAAATGATAGGTGTTCGCGACACGCACGGGCCCGTGATTACCCGCTACGGGCGGCGTCACCAGGAATGAGCCGACTTGCACGTTCAACTGCCGGACATTGCTGTCCGTCTTGAAGGTCCATTTGCCCTGCTTTTCCGGCATGAAACGCACGCGATAGACCCCGTCCCCGTCGTAAAATCCGGGCACTTCAATGACGGTATTGCTCTGCGTGAACCGCGCCGAAAATTTTACGTCCAGAAACGGATTCCCGGAAGTCGGCCCTGGATACGCAATCTCGTAAACACCCCATTGCTCCACGGTATCAACCGCGGCGCAGACAGTTCCGGCGCCCAATAACGCGATCAGCGCCCCGAGGCAGAAAAATTTTGTCCTCATGGTTGTTGAAAAATAGATTTCAGATACGCCGCGTTCGCCCCATAATTTCCTTTCACGTTCCGCGAATCATTCGCCTTGCGTGAACGCTCCATCACCAGCCAGCCGCTCCAGCCCATGTCATCCAGCGTTTGCTTCACCTTCACCATGTTGATCTTGGGATCATCCTGCAACCATACGCCGTCCTGGTCCGTGCAATGGATCTGGCAGATGTATTCCTTGCCGAGCGTGCGGAGTTCGGCGTTGAGGTCGCGTCCGTTTTGCAACGCGTTGGAAAAGTTGAAATAACTGCGGATGGCCGGGGAATTGATTTCCTTGAGCAATTTCAGTTCGTCCGCCGCCGGGAGCGAGGTTTCGATACCGATGATAACGCCGGCGGCTTCGGCTTTGACGGCTAGGGCTTTCAATCGCTCAGTGATCCGGGCGACCAATTCATTATATTGGGGCATGTATTTTTCCGGGTGCCCCTTCGCAGCGGCTTTGTCCTCGTTTTTCAACACGGAAATCGGATCGCCGACCATGCAGATGGGAAGGAAGGCGATTTTCACGTTCATGGCCTTCATCGTGTCGAGACAATCCTGCACCATGCGCGGCTCTGAGGCACGATTGCCGAATGATTGCGCATAAAACCCCGACATCGCGATGGAAGAAATTCCCAGGTTAAGCTCCTTGGCTTTGTCGAGGAACTGCTGGCGCAAGGCGGCATTCGTGGTGATGGCGCTCACGAATGTTTCGTTCGTGCTCAGCACACCCATATCCACCTCCAGACCATCCGTGCCGATGTCCTTGGCAAGCTGGAACGCACCCAGCTTTTGCCGCTTCAAAATCATCCAATCACACACGGATATCTTGTAACGCTGGTTCGTAACCGCAGGCGCAGGCGCATTCGTATCGGCGGCGCTCACGGAAATGGATAATGACGACCAAATCAGCGCCGCGATCAAAGCGGGCTTCCCGAACTTTATTTGCTTCATTTTATTCTTTCGTCAGCCAGAAAACTCTCCGGCCGGATTGTTTCTTCAAAATTGTGTTGCCACCACCAGCAACTGTTTCACCGGTGTCCGTCACTTGTCCGCCGTCCGAAATCGCCAGCACCTTGAAATTTCCCGGCTCGCCACTGAGGTCCAGCGCAACATCACCGCTGCTCCCGGTATAGATGAGCATTTGTTTGCCCGCTTCGCGCAACGCCCAGAATTTTTTTGCATTGTCCGCTTTCCACGGTGTCATTGGCGGAATCGCCGCCAGCAGCTTCGCGTCCGTGCCGCGCGACAGGTTGGGCATCGACCCGCCGGCACAGACAAACGCCCAGCCGGTATGGCTCAAATCATTGCCTTGCTCGCTCGCACCGATGACCGCTTTGGTGGGATATTTCCCGCGATAATCCGCTGCCATGGTGGCGAGATTCAGGTCATTCGCGTTACCCGGATGTTCCAGGCGTTGAAATTGCCGCGGCGAAAGATTCAACCCGCCGTTGGGCGCATAAATCCCCTTGTCCGTTGCCCACCAATAGCGGAACGCGATGACATCCACGACCGCTGCGCGCTTTGGGTCCGCGAGAATCGCATCCTGCACATCCTTCGTAGTGCACAAAGCAATGATCGGCTTGGTGTTTTTGTGCTGATGCTCCCAATCGCCGACGGTGTCCAGCCAGAATTGGACGAAATGCAACGGTCCGGTGAACTCCGCGCTCGTGAACTGGATCACGTTCGCGTTGTTCGTGAAATTATCCAGGTTTTGCCGGATGAAATTCTGTTGGTACGCGCGACGGGCGGGATTCGTCTCATCATAAAACTGTTCCGCCATGAAGATGCGTTTGTCACCTGCGAACGGCGGCGGTTCCGGAAAACCGCTGTTGTTGATGTTGTTCGCCGTGCGCCATGGACCATCCACCCAATGCGCGCCCGCCTCGATGATATTGTGCTGAAAATAATTGTTGTTGAGCAACACTAAGCCACGCTCATCGCAGACATCGGCAAAATTTTTCAGCCGCGACCAATACCATGGATTGAACTTCGTCAGGTCGTATTTGCTCAAGCCATCCCATGCAAAACCTTGTCCACTTCGCGCGAATGGCTGCTCAAAAAACGGCGGCAGCACATCACCATTGATCCGCCGCACCCGCTCATGATCATCACGCCGACGCTCATACCAAAGGCCGTAATGCTGGTCGAGCGCCACCTCGCCGTGCATCGTCATATCATCGGCCAGTTCATCAATGTCATCCGTGAAACCACGCCCGATGCGTCCCGGAACAAAACGCGTCAACGCCGGCTCGAACGAAGCTGCGTCGTCTGGACGTATCGTTCCGCGCCACCACCCGACACTCGTTTGGTTGCCGATGAGCAGTTTGCCATCACAAACTATCCAGCCATTGGTGATGGAGATGGTGTGCTTCGCAACGGGAATGGATTTTGGAACGGGAACAGCATCAATAGATTTCGCATTCCCCGGGTCAGACGGGATTGGATTTCGCTTACTATTGGCCGCAATATAATCGGAAAGTTGGGGTGCAGGATTGTGCGACGCCGCAATCAGTTCTGCCGCCTCTTCCACCGATGGGTTCGTGGACTCCTTGGCCGAGCGCGACATGAAATTGGCGCGGCGTCCCGTCCGCTCCTCAAGTTGTTCCGCATAAAGGCTTTCTGGCCGCTTGAAACCGTTCGATTCGCGCCAGACACCGTCGCCTTCAAAACTCGCCCAAGACCCGAACGACCAGTTCTGCGCGCCCGGCGGATTCCAACAGCGGATCACCGACGCGCTGCAATTCCACAACACTGAGTTAGCCGCCGCCCAGCCGATGCCAGCATTATTCCCCGCCCGATAGCCGAGCGAAATCGCATTGCCATCAATGCGCACCAGGTCGAACAACGTCCCTGATGACCAGCTTTCAATCCCGCCGCTATCCGCGAGCGCTTCAGTCGCTTCGCATTGTACAAAAGCATTCGGACCGGCAGCGCAATTGCCTGCGGAAAAATCATGTCGTCCATGCTCAGCACAGCAACGCAGAAACAACGCCTGCTGTCCCATCGTGAAAAATGTGTTCCGCCGATATCCCCCGTCTTCCGAGACCGGCGCGAGCGACAAACAATCTTCCACTGTCACCCGCTGGCAACTCTCGTAAACCGCCACGGCTGAACCTGCAAAATGTTTGAAGGTGACCCGTCGCACCCACGCGTCAGCCGTGTTTTCCATCGTGATGGAACACCAGGAATGATTTTCGTCCTTCGGATTGGTCGCATCAAAAGTGGATTCGAGTTGAAGGTTTTCCACGCCGACATTCGCGAGACGGCCAGGCCAGGAATAATTCTCCACACTGCCACCGCCAAAACCTTTTTCCAGTGCCGTCGTGATCGGCGCATCAATCGTGACCAGGTTGCTTTCGACCGATTTGACGATCCGGTCCCAGGCCAAATCATGGCTGCCGGGCTTCCAACCACCGCCCTCGCCGCCACCAAACTCGTTCGCTCCCAGGCGATCAATCCATTCTTTGGTGCTGGGGCGAATTACCCGTATCGAATCACCCACATGAAGCCCCGTCACGTCTGTGACATGAAAACTCGTCGCACCGACCGGAACATAATCATCCGCTATCTGCATAGCACCCGATGTGGCCGTGTAATCATTCCGTCCAACGATCCGGACCAGCGTGCGACGATCCAGACCGGCGGCAACCAAAACAGTTCCCCCTTCATCCATGCCTTGGCCGCGCAGCACCACGCCTGAATTGGTGATCAACAAACCACCCGGGACTTCATGCCGACCTTTGAGCAAAAGGACTGCCCCGCGAATCCCGTTCGCATCAGGCTGCAAACCCGCCACGTAATCGATCGCCCGCTGGATGCGCGCTGTTTCATCGCCTTTGACCGGCGCGACAACGACCTGGACCGGCGCGTTGGGGATATCCCGATCGCCGCCCGCATAACCGCACGTGGAAAAATCCGGAACGCGATTGCCATGCTCATCCGGGTCATAGACGAGGCTATTGGTCGTGAGTGAAATGACCGGCGACGGGCCTTTTGGCGCGGCGTCAACCGCGAGTGCAAAGCCGCATACCATCGCCAGCAAAGAGATTTTCATGGCAGTTTTCCCGTCAGTCTTTCCAGTTTGCCTGAATGCGCGATTTCTTTTCCATCAGCAAACAGCCACAAGCCTTGTCCTTTGTGATAATGGTCGCCCGTTTTGTCGTAGAGAATGGTCAACGTGCGCCCATGGTAGAGGACGTTATCCAGGCAAAAATAATCCCACGTTCCTGCAGGCAAAAGCGGATTGATCTCCACGACATTATCCGCGCGCGGACGCAGCCCGATGATTCCCGTGATGAGCAGGTCAGCAAACGTGGAATGATTGTAATAGCGGCTGCGTCCGCCTTTGCCATTGATCCAATCCCCGGTCACTTCATCAAGATATTCGCCGATGTAGGGCTTGCCGTTGGCGTGCTGGCTGTGCACATACGTTTGAAACGTATCAAAGTAATCGGATACCGTGACAACATCTTGCTGATAGTCGCGCAACACGTTGGCCAGCGCGTACAACGTCTGCGATGTTGCGAACGGCCAGACCGCCCCATCCCACTCGCAGGTGCCGACACCGTGCGACCGGAATTGTGGATGACGACGTTCCGCCGTGGTTATCCCAAACGGAGCGCGAAAACCTTTTGGATCATCCAATTGCGACCACGCCACCTCAAACCCCGCATCCCGGCCCGGCAATTCAAACATCCACGGGATGTAACCCAATTCCTCCCGCACCCCGGAAAGTGTTCCATCGGGGCGCAGGGCTTCGAAAAATTTCGCGTCTGAATTCCACAACGCCTTTTCCGTGAGGCCTCTCAATAGGTCCGCCTTCACCTTGAACTCTTGCGCTATAGCGGCATTGCCGGAGAGTTGGGCGATGGTGGCGATGGCACGGGCATTGGCGAACATGTAACTATTAATAGTGGGGCGGGCGTTTTTGACCGTGCGCGAGCCACTGATTGATTCCTCCATGCCATCGCGTACATCGAACTGCCAAAAAAGTCCGTTCGTTAATTGCCGCTCCTGTTCCCACACGCCGTAATCCGCCACAAAATCACTAAGCAAATTTGTCAAAAGGCCGCTGTCACCATTGACCAGGTACCGGTCGTAAGCCGCCGACGCCAGCCAACTGCTGTAGCTATGAAATTTCCGCGGCGGCACACCATTCGTCCCGTGTAGCCAGAAATGGGTGTAATCGTTCAGATACGTCTGGTCATGCAACCAGCGCCCCTCAGCGAGGTGAAACCCATCGGCACAACTGATCGCATTGAAGACATCCGCATGGCGGACCGGTGTCAAAAACTCCGTGACAATGAAACCAGCCGGCGTCCGGACGATGTGTTTCCGGTATGACCACCACCGAAAGTAATAAATTTCTTCGAGTTCTTTGTCCGGACATTCAAAGAACGGGATCTCCTTTTGCATCCACGCCCATGAATCAGCATTGGATATCTCGTTGGTGACGTTCTCGTCCTCCATCGAGTTAAATTTCTCGACGTAATGCGCAAAAGCATCCGACTTCAGCACCGGAACCTCCGCGGCACGCCCCATCGATCCTGATAGCAAAACTCCCGCGAGCATCAGAACGAACATTTTGGCCGGCGATTGTTTCATTTCCATGTCAGAGGTTCAGATTAGACAACTCCGCCTCAAGTTTCTTCAAATGATGTTGCACAATCAGACGCTCCCCAGCACGAAACCGGTGGAACGGTTCGGCCATGAAATCGTCGCAAATCCCCAGGCAATTGAGGGCGCATTTGATGCCTTTGATGATCGAGGACGAGTGCCGGCCGATGTGGTAAAGCGAATCGCTGACCCGTTGGATCTGTAGTTGCAACTGTTGGGCACGCGCAAGGTCACCGGCGCGGAAGGCGTCGCACAATTTCACGTAAAGTTTGGGAAACAAATTCGCCCCGCCGCTCACCCCGCCATTACCTCCAAGCTGCAATGATTCAAACAATTTCTCCTCCGGCCCGATGAGCAACGACCAATCCGGGCGCTGCTTGATGAGCGCCGCCGCACTCCTGTAATACGCCAGGTCACCAGAACTGTCCTTGAGCCCGATAATGCGCGGATTATCCATCGCCTGCCGGACCGTTTCCAACTCAAAGGAAACTTTCGTGAGGGCCGGCATGTTGTAGAGAAACAACGGCAACGGAAGTTCGGGCACCAGATGATCGATATACTCGCGCAACTCCGGCTGCGCTTCCGGCAAATAATACGGCGGGGCCACGACCAGCGCGGAGGCGCCGACATCGGCAGAATGGCGCGCCACATTGACCGATTCCACAAATGCGGTATCCGTGATGCCGACCAGGATCGGCACACGACCACCGGCCAGCTTGCAGACACGTTCAATGAATTCACGCCGGAGGCGATAACTCACGCTCGGCCCTTCGCCGGTCGTTCCCAAAATAAAAATCCCGCTCACGCCGCCGCTGATAATGCGTTCGACGAGCCGTTCCAGCCCGGGAATGTCCAATTCATCACGACCGCGCAACGGGGTGACCATCGGCGGAATGATTCCGGTCAAAGGTTGATTCATTTTAATTCGTTTCGAGATTTTGTGCGCGCGGCTTCAGCAATAATATCAGGCCCGCACTCAATAAGGCTACCGCTGCTGAGGCCGCGAATGCGACGGAAAATTTGATGCCCTGGTCACGCATCCAGCCCAATAAAAGCGTGGCGGCCGCGCCGACACTGATGCTGACGAGGTTCATAAAGCCATAACCCGTCGCGCGATGTTCCGGCCGCGCTATCTGGCAGAGGATGGGCATGTTGTTGCAATCGTAAAATCCCCAACCCAGACCGAACAGAACCATAGCTCCGATCGCCACGTTGAGATTTCCAGCATAGCCCAGCCCGAGCAAGGCAGGTACAAGCAAAAGTACGCCTACCGCACTGGTGTAAATCCGGCCACGTTGCGTTGTGCGCATCCAAAAATCTGCCACCACGCCGCCCAGGATAACACCGCCGAAGGATGCGAGTTGAATATAACCCGTCGCGGATAGACCGGCCGGCCCTTCCTTCAGATTGAAGGTGTCCGCCAGGTACGTCGGCAGCCAATTCTTCGTGACCCATCCCGCAATGGCGGGCAGGGTAAAATAGATCACCAGGATCCAGAACGCAGGTTGGAGCCACAAAGCATTGATGGTTTCGCCGATGGTCACGGTTGGTTTTTTCTCAGAAGAATCCAGTTCTTCGCTACGGGCGTCTCGCAACAACACCATCAGGACGATGGCGTAAACGACACCCGCGGCGCCGAACCACGTGAAACAATTACGCCAGGAACTGTTTTGGGCGATGTAACCACCGACACCACCCAGCGCGAGGCCGGCATAAATGCCACTTTGATGGATACCAATGGCGCGGGCACGCGTGTTGCCGGTATGAAAATCCGCGATGAGCGCCAGGGCCGCCGGAATATAAAACGCCTCACTGATTCCCATCAGCCCACGGAAACAAAGCAATTGGTGGTACGAGGTGGCATGGCCGGTAAGCCAGGTCACAGCAGACCAGACAAAGAGACTGCCGATCACGGTCCAGCGCCGGTTGAACTTGTCCGCGATATATCCTCCGACCGGACTCAGGAACGCATACACCCACATGAAGACGGCGATGAGCGTGCCAAAATCCTGGTCATTGGCGATGCTGGGAATGTCTGCGCGCATCGAGGCACGGATGCTGGAAACCATCTGGCGATCCAGGTAATTCAACATCGCCACCGGCCAGAGCAGTGCGACCACCGCCCAGGCATAACCGGAAATATTTTTTGATTCCCGGTTCACCTCAAAGTATTGACGTTGGCTGCAGGGCCGTTCCAATCAATCACTTTTTGCGGGTCGAGATTGTTCAGGTATTTGTCCATCACGGTGTAGCCGTCACCTTTCAGGTCTTTTTGCGCGAGCGCGGCATCGTTCACATCAAGATGATATTTCTTCTTCCACGACAGCGGAATACCATCTGCGCTCAAATCTTTGACCGGCTCGCCTTTGTATTCCGGCCAGCCACCCACCTGTGAGGGATCGGTAATGATGCCATTGCCCGCTACGCCGACATTATTCCTGGCCAACCCTTTCATCGGTTCAGGAGAAAAGGTTTTGCCCTGGCTCCAAACTTTCCCCGTTTTCACCGAGTCGATGACACGTTCATCCACCGGATCGCGATGAGGCAGGGTCGCACCAGCTCCGCTCACAACCGCCGTGTAAGCATCTTTTGCCGAAGTCATCGTGACCGGCGCCATCGGGAATGGTTTGTCTGAACGAACCTGCGCGACGAGGCCTTTCACGGAATCGTTCGTGGCGACGGTCGGGTCATCTTTCGAGCCGCCATCGGCGAACTGCACGCCGCCCGCCCAATTATCAGCGGAAACTTTTTCATTTCCTTCAACAATATTCCCGGAGACATATGCTTTGCCAATGCGCGGCGTGGAGTCTTCCTTAGTGGTTGAAGCCGAGGGCGAGAGAATCCGATAACCGATGGGGCCGGAGTTCACCGCCGGACCGGGTTTGTAATAATTGTTGATGATGTTATAGAAGCTGTGCTGGTCGCCGCCATCCACGGTGCGGTGCCGCCAGTTGAACAGCACGTTGTTCACGAAATTGAAATCGTACGTCATGCCGATGCTGGGATTGCGACCGGTATTGCAGGCGAAAAGATTGTGGTGAAAGCTGCTGTTGCGTCCACCCCACGTCGCGCCGAACGCGTGGTTATACAGGTTGATCGCCTCGCTGGAGATGCACCATTGGATGGTGATGTTCACCGTGGCCAGCTTCAGGCTGTTGGTGGGCGTATCGTAAATGTGACGATACATGGAAAGATTTTCATCGAGGCCCCAACTGCAGGAGCAATGGTCCACGATAATATTTCCAACCGGGTCTCCGCCCAGCGCATCGTCGCGATCAAAAACATTGGTGTTCCCACGGCGAAAACGCATGTAGCGGATGATGACATCATGCGTATCCACCAGGGTGGATTCCCCCGCGATGCAAATGCCGTCGCCCGGCGCGGTATGGCCATCAATCGTGAGATAAGGGGCTTCGATATTCACCGGCTTTTCCAGATGAACAACGCCCGCCACATTGAAGACCACGATGCGCGGCCCGGCGGATTCGCAACCCTCGCGAAAAGTTCCCGGCCCGCTATCAGCGAGGTTGGTCACCACGAACACTTTGCCACCGCGTCCGCCGAAAGAAAATTTTCCAGCACCCTCGGCCCCGATGAAGGCGGGGACTTTTGCCTGCGGCAGGTCATCAGGCTTGGCCGCCCACGGAATGAATGGCTTGCCGCGCTTTTCCCATTCGGCTATCTGCGGTGCGTCGGCCGAGATCACATCCGCCTGATGCTGCTTGAATTCCTGCTGGCGGTCTTTGTCCGCGCCGCCGGCGGTCGGCCAGCTTTCACGGCCGAAAACACATTGGACGGTTAACAAGCCAAGCGTTACAAAAATGATTTTGTTCTTCATGGGTCAATGTTTTGAGAGTGCATATTCGCCGACCAGCGAATTGAGATATTTTTCCAGGTTGGTATAACCATCGCCGTTCAGGTCGCCATTTGCGTCGTTGGGGTCGTTCGGATTCAGGCCGTGGGCCTTTTCCCAGGCATCCGGAATTCCATCGTGATCGGAATCAACCGGCGCCGGCGCAGATTTGTATTCAGGCCAGGGAAAATCCGGCGACCC
>Ga0265338_10000698_pt1 | contig 57679 bp, 78 predicted proteins | sample 42126metaG_FD_193579 | JGI IMG/M metagenome (GOLD analysis project Ga0265338, IMG submission 193579) | Rhizosphere microbial communities from Carex aquatilis grown in University of Washington, Seatle, WA, United States - 4-21-26 metaG | ecosystem: Host-associated > Plants > Roots > Rhizosphere... | reverse complement strand
GACGATCGCCAGGGCGTCGGTGCTGCTGTTTTCATCCCTGGTGATCATCGCGCGAAAACCTCTTGCCGCCGCTGTCGCGGCTTCTATCCAAGCTGCAGGTGGTCACTGCGCCCGCGCGCGCCGACGTTGCCGCCCGAGTCGCCCGGCCAGTAGTCGAGGCCCGCGTCGCGCGAGCCCGCGAGCCCGCCGCTGAACCAGGAGCCACCGAAGACCGAAGGACGCGGCACATCAGGATGGCCGTCCGTACCCCAGATCCACATATTGCCGGTCGCCTGCATCAAGCCCTGCTGGCTCGTCCGTTGCGCATCGAGGCCCGTTGTTTTCGGGTCGCTCCCGGCCGCCGTTTTCTCGGTGACGCCGAACGCCGCGGCGAAGAACTCTTCGGCGCCGAGGAGTTGCTTGCCGTGATGGCTCATCACCGCGCATGCCGCGGCGTAATCGAACCGCGAGAAATAACCACCGGCGGGATTTTGCGGCAGGTCGGCACCGTCCGCGATTGGCGCTCCATGTCGGCTCGTGCCGTTCTCGAGGTGGTCTTTGCCGAGCAGGTAGATGTCGCACCAGACGCGGCCCTTGCCGGGTACGTCCACCAGCGTCATGCCGCGCGGGTCATCGCATGCCGGCCGAAAATTCCGGTCCCAAGCGGAGTAGGGATTGATCGACGGCGTACTGTCGCCGCCAGTGGTGCCCACGGCATTGCCGCCAGGGGCAAAATGAAAGCCTCCGATGGCGTTCGCTGGAATGCTGGCCGTCGCCATCGGTTGTGCCACCGGCTTGCCGCGCGCGATGGTCACGACATAGTCGCAGCCCGCCACATAACCTCCGGCAGGCGCCGTGATGGCCGTGTCTTTCTTGAAGGCTAACCCGCGAAACGTGATGCCCGCCCGCACCGTCGCGCTGAGCCCGGCGACCTTGATCGCGGGGCTCGTTTTGTCGCGCTTGACGAGCGTCGGCTTCGGCGCGCCGGGCTTCTTCTTCGTGATCCGCTTTTTCATGGTCATGGGTTCCCTGTTGAAAGTTTTGCGAAGCCGCTGTCGCGGCTTCTATCCAAGCTGCAGGTGGTCACTGCGCCCGCGCGCGCCGAGGCTGCCCGAGTAGCCCGGCCAGTCGCCGAGGTACGCGCAGCGCGAGCCCGCGTTCCCGTCGAGCCAGGCACCGCCGAAGATCGAAGGACGCGGCAGATCGGGGTCGGCGTCGTGGCCCCAGACCCACAGATTGCCTGTCGCCTGCATCAGGCCGAAGCGGCTGGTGCGCGGCGCGTCGAGGCCTGTCGTGACGGGATCGTGGCGCGCGGAGGTCTTCTCGGTCACGCCGAACGCCGCGGCGAAGAACTCGTCGACGCCGAGCAGTCCCTTGCCATGCGAGGCCATCACGGCCTTGGCGGTCTCGTAGTCGAAGCGCCTCGCCGGCCGCCCATCGGCATCGCGCGGCGGGTCGTTGCCGTCGGTGATGGTCACGCCGAACTTGCTCGTGCCGTTGGTCAGATGATCTGCGCCGGTCAGGTAAATGTCGCACCAGAAGCGGCCATTGGGCGTCTCGACCAGCGTCATGCCGCGCGGGTCGGGGCATGCGGGGCGGAACGCGATGTCCCAGAGCGAGAAGGGGTTGACCGCCGGAATGTCGTCGCCGCCGCTGCGCGCCGCCGCATTCCCGCCAGGCGCGTAGTGGAATCCGCCGAGCAGCGTCTCGCCATCCGGGATCCCGGTCGGCCGCGAGACCGACAGAGCGGTGCCGTCGAAGCTGACGACATAGTCGGCGCCCAGGGTGTAGCCGGGGTCGAGGTCGAGCGTGACGGGCGTATCCTCGGCGAAAGTATGGCCGGCGCAGATCGTTCCGGCCTTGACGACGACGCTGTTGCGGCCCGTCACCTTGAAGACGGGTGCGGTCGCATCCGGTCTGATCAGCGTCGGCGCCGCGGCCTGTGATGCTGTTTTGGTGTTCATGGTTCGATACTCCGTTGGTGATGACGGCCGCTGAGGCCGGGGTGATCGGTGAGATCGGCGATGCCGTAGGGCGCGATCAGCGGAAGGCATGCACAGCACGCCACGAACAGTCCGAGCGCGGCGCCGGCGATGGCGTCCCTGATCCAGAGCCAGGCCATCAGTTCCCCGCCTTCTTCGCGCCGAGCGGCACGACGTTGGTGGATTTCTGCGCAGGCGGTTTGGCGGGCGCGATCGACGGCGCCTCGACCTTCACCGTCACGCGATCGCTGCGCTTTGCGGTTCCGACTTCGCCCAGGATGACGAATTGCTGCTGGGGATATTGGCGGGCGAGGGCGGCGAGCTGCTCGCGCGCTTTATCCAGTGTCAGCGCCGGCGCGACCGGACCGCGGGTGGAATAACCCGAGCCGTCGCGGCGAAGGATGGAGAAGATCGCGTCGGTGGTCATGCGGCCACCGCGCGCTTCGCCCCATCCTGCATGCGATAGATGGCGCGGCGCTCCAGCGGCGTCGTGTTGCCACGCGGCTTGCGACCAAATCTGATGTTACGGCGTTCGCCACGAGGCGGCTTCCGTGTGCGTTTCGGCCGCACCTTCGGCGGAGCCTCCAATGCTTCCTTGGCAGCTTCGGCGCGGAGGCGACGTTGTTTCGCGAATTCCTGGTTCCGCGGATTTCGCGATGGCGGCACGTTGCGTTGGGCGAGATGGAGCGCCTCGACATAGGGTGCCGGTAGATCCTTGACCGCGACACTTTCCAGGTCAGGCCGGCCCATGCGCCGCCAGAACTCGGCGATGGTCTGGCAATCCGCATGGACGAGGATGCGACAAGCCTGTTTGACGATGCGGTTCATGCGGTCCCTCCGAGGCCTGCGCGAAGCAGGCGTGGGGGATGGTTAAGCGCGTTACGCGATATTGTCAAGCGCGATAAGCGATTATACCGAAAGCAGATTTATTCATAGCCTTTCTCGAAATGACCGAAACAGATCAGCGCGGATAGGAATTTAATGAGTGTGAGCGCCGGCAAGGTTGCTGCAGCGCTGGGAGGCATCGCCATATGCCTCATTGTGATCGGTGCCACGATCAGCAGGTCAGACGTCAACGATCCTGTCATTACCGATCTGACCAGCGCTGAGAACCGAAGGGCCGATCCAACTCTGGTGCCAGCCGTTCAGGCGCTCATCCGCCTCGACGGCTACGAATGCCCAGCATTGAGCGCACTATGGGCGAAGGGAGAGTCGCCGTACGGGATAAAATTCGAAGCGCTTTGTGGCCCCGATGACGGTAGCGGACGATCATATTCGCGCTTGCACTATGCAGTATACATCTCCACCGGAAAGGTCAGCGTTTGTGGCGAATTCGGAGCGTTCCAGGACGACTGCTCATAGGACCATGCATCCATGCCGGCTATCTAGCGCCGTTGCCAAGATCCGATGACGCGGCCCTGGATATAGGCCTCTTCGATCATGCGCTCATAGGCCTGATACCGCGGATTGTCAGAACTGATGCGCACCGTTGGCGGGTCAGACTGTGCAACAAATTCCACGCGCTTTAGCACAAGCCCCATTCCGTCCCAGACCACAAAAATTCCCGGTGGTGATGGCATTGTGTCGGTGAAGTTTACCATCACCTTCTCGCCCGGGTTGAGAGTAGCGACCATCGAATCACCAATAACATCGAGAAGTCGAATCCGATCACCATCAATGCCAAACGATCGGCGCACTTCTGCCTTCGGGAAATAATATCTGTTGGTGATTGCACCGCTGTCGTTAGTCAGAACCTCCTTGAGGCCGCCTGGCCCCGAAATCGCGCGCGCATCGACCTCCAGTAGCGCGACCATATCGGCGCCCACATCCGTGCCGACATTGAAGGCTAACCATTCTGGCGTTTTATTCAGCTTTTGAGCCAACCGCCTAATCGTTGCGAGGTCTGGTTCGTTTGGTTTTTTCTGCCGTTCCCATGTCGCGACAGTGCTCTGTGCAGCACCGACCTCCTCGCCAAGCTGTGCTTGCGACCAACCCATCTCTTCGCGGGCAGCGATAAGGCGTTCTCTGAAGCTCATAGAAAACGCTTACCGCGATATTGCAAAACGTGGTAAGCGTTCATCGCGCTTGACAATAGCGTGATACGCGATAACTCTGTCGCGATGAACCAAGCGGCGCGCGTCATCACGAAATTCGGCACGCAGGAGCGGTTGGCCGATGCGCTCGGTTGTCGCCAGAGCGTCATTGCCGGTTGGAAACGACGCGGATTTATCCCGGCCCCGCAGCAGTCGCGTGTCCTCGATGCCGCGCGGCGATTGAAAATTGCTCTAACGCCGGACGACTTTTTCGACCCTCCCTCCGCCCGCGAGTCCTCCCGAGCGGCCGCCGCATGAGCGCCCCTCACGACATCACCGCGACGAGAATCGCTGAAGACGGCTGCGTCGAGTTCGTCAGCGACGATCCAATGGCGCTGTCGGCGTGGCTCGGGAGCTCCGAAAACCGCCGCGGCAGCAAGATTCCGCGGCTAGCCCGCAACAACCCTGCGCGCGTTAAGGCGCGGTCGGATAGTCGTCTTGTTCGCCCCAGCCTAGTATCCCGATGGTATGAGCTATGCGCTGAGACATCGCGGACGGTCCTTCGTAGGTGTCGAGCTTTCTTTGGGCGCGGTGCTGCTCCATCAGATCCTTCGCTCGAAGCGCGAGCTGATCGTGCTGCGCATCTGTCAGCACTCCTATCAGGCACCCAATCGCGTCTGCGGTCGCATCCAGGCGTAGCCGCATCCATTCCATCTCGTTCAATTCGATCATCGATTTCTCCTTCGTCTGTTGTTCCCAAAACGGCAGGCGAGGGTGAGTCCGGCCGAACCGTCAAGGCTCCGGCCGGCTCACCCGAATCTCCTCGCGGCTGGGCCGATGAAACCGATGGGGATTGCGCATGAGCGCCTTCTCCCTCCGGCAGCTTCGCGCCTTGAACCTCGCAGCGGCGGTCAACGCGCCGCTGACCCTCGACGCATTCCCCGCCACGGTCGGCAGCGAGACGATCTCGGCGCTGGCCGAGCGCGGCCTGCTCAAGGTCCAGGTCTCGATCACCGCGCTGGGCCGCGAGGCCGTGCAGCTGCATCGCTCCGCTCTGGATGTCGAGCGCCGCCGCGAGCAGATGCGTACCCGCCTGCGGCGGCTGGAAAAATCCCAACTGATGGCGGGGCGCTGATGTCGGCATCGGCTCTCTTCGGAAAGGGACGCCGGGGTTTTGGCCCCGGCGCCAAGTTGGCGGGTATGCACGGCGTTGCGCCGCGTGGGGAGGTTTGAATGGCCGCGGTCGCATTCCAACCGGGAAAATTCCGCAACGGTCTTCCGCGCCAGGCGCCCGTAAGTCTTCCGGACCGGGCGCGTGGAACTTTTGTGGGGTCCGACGCGCGGAAGTCTTCTTCGCAAAATACGAAGGAGACTTCCGAGCCGCTCTCGACCCCCGAACTGACGCGGGAATGCCAGCTGATCCTTCTGGAATTCAGCACCGCCCAGGCGGCGGAAGAGCAGGGCGCGACGCCGCGCGCGATCGAAAGCCAGCGCAACGGCGAAAGCGGGATATCGACCCGCAGCCTGATCAACTGGGCGCGGCGCAACGCCCGCGTCCGCGCCCATGTCGCCCGGCTGATCGGCCTCACCGGCCCGATGACCGACCCGGACTTCATGGAAGGCCTGAGCCAGGTCGCCGGCTATTTCACGCGCCAGCAGGACGGCTCTGCCGAACACGACGCGGCCACGGCCTGCGACGAAGCAATGGCCGATCTCTTCGGAGAACCCAACGATGCGTAGTCCCGGCGCGGTGCCGCAGCGCAACCTCCTGACGCGCGATGCGGCGCGGCGCGACAAGATCGTCGCACTCTATCGCGACGGCGGCCTTTCCACCGCAGATCCTCGCCGCCCGGGCCGAAGTGCGCGCCGACCTGGAAGCCGACATGGCCGCCGGCTGGACCCTCGATCCGCATGCCGCCGACGTCGACCTCTCGGCATCGCGCGCCTGGCGCAGGTGCTCGGCGCGCCGCGGGTGAAGGAGGCGCTCGGATGACCCGCGCCCGCCCCAATGCCCGCCGCCGCGAGCAGGAATTCCAGATCGCCTTGGTGCGGCTGCTGAACGTCGCCCTGACGCCGGAGACGCGGTTCTTCCACGTCCCCAACGGCGGCTATCGGACAAAGGCCGAGGGCGGAATCCTCAAGGCGATGGGTGTGAAGCCGGGGATGTTCGACCTGGTCTTCCTGCATCGCCTGAACTTCGGCGACATCTCGGTCTGCTGTGCATTCGGCCTCGAACTCAAATCGGCCGATGGCGATCTCGACGAGAACCAGCGCGAAGTACATGCCGATCTGGCGCAACTCGGCATGCCGATCGGCGTCGCGCACACCATCGATGAAGCACTGGAGCAATTGCGGATGTGGTGCATCCCGTTGCGCCTCAAGGACGAAACAGCAAGCCGCACCGCGGCGTGATCACGACGCCCAGGGCGGGCGGAAAGGGGACGACATGGCCAAGTCAGGCTTCGCGAAAGAACATCTGCGTTCGTTCATCGAGCGCATCGAGCGGCTGGAGGAAGAGAAGAAGGCGCTCGCCGACGATATCCGCGAAGTCTACGCGGAAGCCAAGGGCACCGGCTTCGACACGAAGATCATGCGCCAGATCGTCGCCGCGCGTCGCATGGAATCCGCCGATCGGCAGGAAAGTGAGGCCATCTACGATCTGTACGCCAGAGAGTTGGGGATGCGGCATTGAGCAAGCCAGCCCCCGGCACCGTCGTCACCGGCGTCAGAGGATCGACGATCCTCACGTCGTCCGGTCGCTATTTCGACCTGATCGCGCCTACCGCCGACATGGTTGTGCCCATCGACATCGCGCGTGGTTTGGCGAACACCTGCCGTTTCGCCGGCCACACGCGCGAATTCTATTCCGTGGCGCAGCACTGCATCCTGGTGAGCAGCATCTTGCCCCCCCGTCTGGCGCTCGCCGGCCTCTTGCACGATGCGGCGGAGGCTTATGTCGGCGACGTCGTTTCGCCGCTCAAGCAACACCTTCCGAACTTCAAGGAGATCGAGCACCGCATCGAGCGCGTGATCGCCAAGAAGTTCGGATTGACCTTTCCTTGGCCGAGCGAAGTCAAACACGCCGACTTTCGCGCGCTGCGCTTCGAGCGCGAGCAGCTGATGCAAGCCCGTGGCGATTGGAATCTCGCCGAATACGAACCGATCGACGGCCGTCTCATCCCTCTCGGACCCAAGGAAGCCGCGACCGCTTGGTCGTACCGCTTCATGGAACTGCGGGGTTCGATCTGATGGGCACGCCGCATCATCAGGACGCGGCGGCATGAGCGAGACCATCAAAGTCTTCCGTCACTTCTCTCGCGCCCACAGCGCCGCCGTACGCCGGCAGGAGAACATGCGCGCCATGGGCAGCGAGGACCAGCGCACCAACGCGCTGGCTGCCGTCCAGGAGATCGAGAACGAAGTCGCTGAGTGCCTGCGCGTTGTGAAGACACCATCCAGCATGCGGAGCGCGTCATGAACGACCGCGCCCTCATCGCCATGGGCGCACAGATGCGCGCGATGGTCACCGATTTCTACGCGAAGTACGGCAGCGACGATGGCGTCGCGCTCGCGCGGCGCTACGCCTACGAGCTCGGGATGGTCCTGATCGATATGCACGGCCGCAAGGATGCGGCGTCGATCCTCTATAACGTCGCCGACGCGGTCACCTGCGATCTGCCGATCGAGGACTTCCGCCTGCCAGCGGCGGCGCCGAGCAGCCCGCAACGGGAAACGCCTGCCGGCGGCGGCACCGAGCAGCCCGCGCCGCCGGCCAAGCTGAGCACCCTTCGGCGCGGCATAGTCGCGATCAACCAGCACTACCCCGCCTTCGCGTTGGGCGTCATGGCCGGTCTCTGGATGGGAGGCCTTAGCCCGTGAAACCGATGCCGCTCCACGTCCAGGAATGGGAAGCCGAGGCGATGGCCGCCGGCGCCATGACGCAGAAGCGCGTGCCGCTGAACGTGCGCTGGACGCCGCCGGGCAAGTCGGAGCCGATTCCGCTGGTACGTGCGCTCGCGAAAGCGCCGCCTGGTGCGCTGTTCTGGATTGCCGAGCCGCACACGTTCTCGCGCGGTCGGCGCAGTTTTGAGGCGATGGAGCATCTCGATTACGGCACATCGCCGCTCAAGAAGTCGAAGCGGCCCGCGATCCCTGACGAATGGAAGACTACCCGGTGCGCCGCGGAGCAGATGACGCGTGGCATGTCCCGCATGACGATCGAGGTGGTCGAAGCGGGCCGCAAGCCGGTGATCGAAATCTCCGACCAGGACGTCGTCTACGAAGGCATGGGCTGGCTGACTTCGGAGCATCTGCGCTCGGCCTTCCTTCGCAAATACCGCGAAGCCTACGGGCAGGAATTCGGGTCTTGGGACCTCGACTGCATGGTCGTTCGCTTCAAGGTATTCAACAAGAACATCGGCGCTGTGCTGCGCGAGCGGGAGGCGGCATGAGCCGGTTGCTCAACTACTTCCGCAGCATCCTCGCCGCAGAAGCCGCAACGGCGCCGCGCATGCGGCTGCCCGATCGGCGCGAGAGCCGCATCGTGGAAGTCCATTTCGTAGGGCGCCACGGCGTGCACGCGCCTTATGCCATCGGCTTCAGTTGGGACCATGCGCGCTCGGTCCGCGAGGCCTTTTACGCCGGGGACGGCAAGTCGGGTTCGGAAATGCGTGACCTGATCCACGACGGCTGTATCGCGATCTCGCGCGCCCTGCAGTTCGGCGACGACATTGGTGCATTGGCGCAATCGTTCGGCCGCACCGAGATTGCCGGAGATCCTGATGCCGGCTGGGGACCGTGTTCCGTGCTCGGCGCGATCGCGCTGGCCGGCGCCGCCCTGGAGCATGAACTCGCAGAGGAGCGCGCTTGATGGAAACGCTCGGCTTCCATCCGCTGGCGAACCTCTTCCCGCTGATCGAGGGCGAGGAATTCGACGCCCTGGTCGGGGACATTAAGGAGAACGGCCAGCGCGACAAGATCGTTATCTTCGAGGGACTTATCCTTGACGGCCGCAACCGCTATCGCGCCTGCGCCGTCGCCGGCCGCGATGCGGAATTGGAGTTCTTCACAGGCACTTACGCGGAAGCGCTGGCCTACGTCATCTCCAAGAACCTTCGCCGGCGGCAGCTAAGCGAAAGCCAGCGGTCGATGATCGCCGCGCGGTTGTCGAACCTCAAGCCCGGCCGGCCGGCAGAAACTCCCTCAATTGAGGGAGTTTCAGTCGAGACGGCCGCCAAAATGATGAACGTCGGCAAGGCGTCCGTCGAGCGGGCCAAGGAAGTTCTCCGCGCAGACGCGCCTGAGCTCGTGGAAGCGGTGGACCGCGGACAGATTGCCGTCTCCGTTGCGGCGCAGGCAAAGCGCCTGACGAAGGAGCAGCAGCGCCAGGTCGTCGACGAAGCGATCGCCGGCCGGGCCAACGTCGTCCGGACCATCGTCAAGCGCGCGGCGCGCACGGCTCGGGAAGCGGAGCTGGGCCAGAAGCAGCGCGAACTGCCGGACAGGAAATACGGCGTCATCCTGGCCGACCCGGAGTGGGAGTTCGTCGTCTTCTCCAAAGTCACTGGGTTGGATCGCGCCGCGGACAATCACTACCCGACGAGCACCGAGAAGCAGATCGCCGCGCGTGACGTGCAGAAGATCGCGGCGAAGGATTGCCTGCTGCTGCTGTGGGTCACCGACCTGGCGCGCGGCATCCGCGTGATGGAGAGCTGGGGCTTTGAGTACAAATCGTACTTCGTCTGGGTGAAGGACTTCGAGGAGGTCGAGCCCGACGCACACGGCAAGCGCGTGGTTATCGAGCGCGGCCCCGCCGGCACCGGATACTGGAACCGTGACCGCGACGAGATCCTTCTGGTCGGCACGCGCGGGCAGGTGCCATGCCCGTCGATGGGGACGCAGGGCGAGAGTGTGATCTTCGCGGCACGGCCGCACCAGGAGAAGGCCGATCGCGGTAAGCACTCGGCAAAGCCTACCTACTTCCACGAATGGGTCGAGAAACATTATCCGACGCTGCCGAAGATCGAGCTCAACGCGCGCGCGGCGCGACCGGGGTGGGATTGCTGGGGCAACGAAGCGCCGGAGCAGATCGATCTGCCGCCGCACGATCCCGAGACCGGAGAGGTCATCGATACTCTTCCAGCGGCGCATCCTGAACGCAGCCGGTTGTTGCCAGATCGCGAGAGGATCAATGCGCTGGCTGATGCGAATGGCATGGTGCGCGTCGACGACACCCATGTGGTCGCTAAGGACTTCGTGACGTCGGGCGAGATCGCGCAGGCCGAAGCGTATGCAGTGGCGAACCGGAAGGGTGCTGTCCTGCAGGCAGATGAGTCGATCGAACCGCTCGCAGTCTCAGCCGTCGATACGACTTTTCGCGACGCCCTCGATCATATCAACCGCGAGGTGCGGAACGCGTTTGGCGCGGGCCGCGCGCCCGAACCGGAAATCCCGGCTTTCCTCATCCGCAAGCCTACCCCGGGGGCATCCGACTGATGGACGCCTACCGGCAATTCCTTGAGGCATGCGGCGTTCCTCTTGTCTGCCTCGGAACAACGCAGAGCGGCGCGCCCAAACATCCGATGGCGCGTGGCGGCCACCGCATTTCGCGTGATCAGCAGCCAATCGAGTGGAAAGCCTGATGGAACAGGAAGCCTACCGTCACGTCCCCTACGACATCGAAGTCGAGCAGGCGCTGCTCGGCGCGTTTCTCGTCGACAACCAGGCGATCGAGCGCGTCAGCGCGATCCTGAAGGCCGAGGACTTCTACGATCCGCTGCATCAGCGGCTCTACGACACGATGCTGACCTCGTCGGAGCGCGGCGGCATGGTGCTGACGCCGCTCACGCTGCACGCCCTGATGAAGGCCGATCCCGGCCTGATGGAGGTCGGCGGCCATGCCTATCTCGCGGGCCTGGTGCAGGCGGCGCCCGCGATCCCGAACGTGCGCGACCTGGCGCGCATCCTGCACGATCTTGCCGTGCGACGCGTGTTGATCGGCATCGGCGAAGATATCGTCAACACCGCCTATGAAGCGCCACACGACAAGCCGCCCAAGGCGCAGATCGAGGAGGCCGAGAAGGCGCTCTATCGCATCAGCGAGACCTCCCGGTACGCGACCGGGCCGCTGGACTTCGCGGAAGCGCTGCGCCGAACCGTGGAACTGGCGGAGAAGGCTCAAGCGCGCGGCAGCCGTATCTCAGGCGTCTCGACGGGGTTCGCAGATATCGATTCCCTGCTGGGCGGCTTGCAGCCGTCCGACCTCATTATCCTCGCCGGCCGTCCCGGCATGGGAAAGACCGCGCTGGCAACCAACATGGCGTTCAATGCGGCGCAGATGTTCGCCACCGACACCGAACGGGGCGATGAGCAACCGCGTGGCGCTCCGATCCTGTTCTTCAGCCTAGAAATGGCGTCGTCGCAGCTGTCGGCCCGCATCCTCTCTGAGCAGACGGAGATCGAGATGTGGAAAATCCGCAATGGCCGCTTCTCCGAAGGCGAGTGGGAGAAGTTTATCCTCACGATGCAGGACCTGGCGAAGTTGCCGCTCTACATTGATGACACCGGCGGCATCTCGATGGCGCAGATCGCGGCGCGGGCGCGGCGGATGCAGCGCGAGAAGAGTATCGGCTGCGTCATCGTCGACCATATCCAATTGATCCAAGGATCCGGACGCCCGGAAAACCGGGTTCAGGAGATCACCGAGATATCAAAGGGCCTGAAGGTTCTAGCCAAGGACCTCGGTGTGCCCGTCGTTGCGCTGTCCCAGCTCAGCCGCGCCGTGGATTCCAGAGACGACAAGCGGCCCGTGCTGTCCGACTTGCGCGAATCCGGCTCGATCGAGCAGGACGCCGACGTCGTGATGTTCGTCTATCGCGAGGAATATTACCTCAAGTCGCGTGAACCCGATCCAAGTTCACCCGACCACGCCAAGTGGCTGGACAAGTGCGAGCGAGCGCATCGGCGCGCCGAACTGCTTGTGGAAAAGCACCGCCACGGCGCGACCAACAAGCTCGATCTCTTCTTCGACGATCGCTTCACGCGGTTCTCGAACATCTCGACAGACGAGAGGTCCGGATGAGAGGCGCGACCAACATCCTCGCCTTCGCGCCGCCGCCGGCGATCGTGCGCTCAGCGGCGCCTGCCGTCGACATGGTGTTCTGGTACTGGGGACGGCCGTTGCGCGTCGTCAGCGTGCACGGCGACGATCCGGCCGCCCCTGTGATCGTCGAAGAGTTGATGGACGGCCTGAATGGCGACATCCGGTATGGCAAGGGCCAGTTGGCGATGTGGTCTCTGGCGGCCGTGATGCGGATCGTGGGGCGCGGCCATGTCTGACGCCACAATACCTCGGTCCGAAGACATGCTGGCGGAGATCATCGCGGCCGGCTTCCGCAAGTTGCGCATTCCGCTGAGCGACGAGAAGGAAGCGCAGCGTTACATCGCCGATGGCTTAACCAACCTCAACATTCCGCACCAACGCGAATACCGGTTGGGGCTACGCGATATCGTCGACTTCTGGCTGCCGGAAGGCGGAACGGTCGGCTCGATAATCGAGGTGAAGATGAACGGTGCGCGCGCGGCTGACGTCTATCGCCAACTGAAGCGCTATGCCGCCTATCCGTTGGTGTCGAAAGTCTTTCTGGTCACCAACCGCGCCATGGGCTTGCCAGCGGAAATCGAAGGCAAGCCGACCTATTACGTTTCGCTGGGGCGCGCATGGCTATAGCGCGCACATACGGCACCTTGGTGCGGCACGACGGGCGCTGGGTGATGGACGGCGTCGATCCGCACGTCTGCATTCGCCTCAAGCATCTGTTCCCGCGCATCAGCAAGGTGCAGCCGCCGCCTTACGAGTTTCCCGACGATCCGGCGACGGCGGCGGACCTAGACTGGTTCACGGTTCGCTACCCGCTGACGATATCGGGCAACGACTTGGCCGCACTCCAGGGCCGGCGGATGCTGTTCGAGAACAACCGGGCCGAGGTCGAGCGCATCTTCGCGCCGAACTATGTGCCGCCGGCGCTCCCCGGCGTGCGAGACGGGCAGGCGTTGCGGCCATACCAGCATCAGCTCGTCGACATGGTGCGGCTGTCGCGGCGCCTACTGTGCGCCGACGAGGGCGGATTGGGAAAGACCTATGAAGCGGCCGGGATGTTCCTGTTGTCCGGCGCGCTGCCCGCGGTCGCCGTCTGCTATCCGCATCTGCAGGGCCAATGGAAAGAGAAGATCGAGGAATTCACGACGCTCAAATGCCATCTGGTCAAAACGCTGAAGCCCTACGCGCTGCCGGATTCCGCCGATGTGATCGTCTTTCGCTGGTCGCAGTTGCGCGGTTGGTCGGACGTGTGGAGCGTGCTGCAGCCGAAATCGGTGGCGTTCGACGAGGTCCAGGAGCTTCGCACCGGATTGGCATCGGATCGTGGCGGTTCGTCGAAGCGGCTGATCGACGATTGCGATCCGATCACGCTCGGCCTGACCGCGACCCCGATCTACAATTGGGGCACCGAGATCTGGAATATCTACAACATCATCAAGCCGGAATTGCTCGGGCCGTTCGGCGACTTCGTCCGCGAATGGTGTGGCGACAGCAAGGGAATCAAGGACCCTAAAGCGCTTGGCACGTTCCTGCGGGAGCAACACGCCTTCATCCGGCGCACGCGCAGGGACGTCGGCCAGCAATTGCCTGCGGTCAGCCGCATCGTCGAGAACATCGATTTCGATGAAGACGAGATGCATTCGGTCGACGATCTCGCGCACCGGCTGGCGTTGCGCGCGACGACGGGCGAATTCGTCGAGCGCGGGCAGGCAGTGCGTGAACTCGACATGCGCGTGCGCCAGGCGACGGGCGTCGCGAAGGCAAAGACGGTAGCGAGGTTCGTTCGTATCATCGTCGAAAGCGGCGAGCGCGTCATCGTCTACGGTTGGCACCGCGAGGTCTACGAAATCTGGCAGGACGAACTCAAGGACCTCGAGCCATGCATGTATACCGGCTCCGAAAGCCCGGCGCAGAAGGAACGTGAGCGCCAACGCTTCATCGAAGGCAAGCCCAAACCGATATTCATCAGCCTGCGCGCCGGCGCCGGCCTGGACGGGCTGCAGCACTATTGCAGCGTCGCGGTGTTCGGCGAACTAGATTGGTCGCCAAGCGTCCATCAGCAATGCATCTGGCGCATTGATCGTGAGGGTCAGAAATTCCCGGTGTCGGCGATCTTCCTCGTCACCGACGAAGGCTCCGACCCGCCGATGATGGAAGTGCTCGGCCTAAAGGCCAGCGAAGCGTCGCAGATCACGGATCCTCATTTGGGCGTCGTCGTGGTCGATGTCGACGACAGCAAGCTGCAAGGCCTCGTTCAGAAATACCTCGCCAATCCGCTAGCGAAGAGAGCGGCGGTGCCAGCATGAGCGGCAAGGTCGTCGGTTGGGCCATGGAACAGGTGACTGGATCGCCCACGACGAAGCTCGTGCTGATCAAGCTTGCCGACAATGCGAACGAGCAGGGCATTTGCTGGCCATCGATCTCGCTGATGGTCGAACACACCGAGTTGGCCGAACGCTCCGTCCGTGAGCATCTGAAGCGCCTCGAGGAGATGGACCTGATCCGGGTCGAGCGCCGAACGTCAGGCGGGGTGAAATTGGCCAACATCTACCATCTGAATGTCGGAGGAACAGTCAGGGCGAAGGTAGTGCAGGAGGCGCATCACGGGGGTGGTGCAGGTGCTGCAGTACCCATGCAGGTGGTGCAGGAACCTCCTGCAGCACCTGCAGGAGGGGTAGTGCAGGTGCTGCCGTTCTATATAGAAGAACCGTCAATTGAACCGTCAGAGAACCGTCATTCTCTCGCGGAGCGTGAAAAAGACGGTTCGCCTTCGGCTGAGGACGAAGGACCACCCATCGCCGGTCCTGACCCCAAGGCCTGGACGCCGGCGATCATGGCTGCATACCGCAGGATACCCAATCCGGGCGGCGTGGGCATCGAAGATCAGGCGCAGCGCCGTTGGGACTCGATTCCGTGGCGAGAGCGGCCGACAGCCGACGAGATGATCAGCTGCATCGAAGCGCGCGAGCGGCAAGTTGTTGCTGGCAATGCCCACCGGCCACCAACCAAACCCGAAATGGTTCCCCATCTTCACAACTGGATCAAAGATCGAGGCTTCAGTGAGTTCCTGAGCGGCGTGAGGGCGACACGCGAGGCCGGCGTGTCTGCGAAGCGGGCGAAGAAGCCGACGGCTATTCTGCCAGGGGAAATCGTCCAGCGACTTCGGGATGCTGGATTCGACGCGGCAAATATCGACGGATGGTTCGGTGGCGCAACCTTCGAACCAGGTCCGCCGCCGCGGTGGACTGTGCCAATGGTCATCCAGCAGACGAGGCTGAGCGAAGGCGAATTCGGACGCCGCATGCGGCGCGCCTTCGGCGATGAGATCGTGATCGATGTCGTCAGGCTGGCGGCGTCATGAGCGATGTTTCACGGGAAACACGAAGTTTAGCGTTAAACAATGCGCTTGGTTCGCGGCGGCAAGCCGCGGGCCGGCGCCGGTGTGTTCGCCATGGCGGCACGCTCTGCAGCAGATGCTTGGAAAAGCCACCGTCCAAAGGCGACAGCTACTGCGCGGCTTGCCGCTCAATCATCAACAAGGACTGGCGCCGCCGCCACGCGGCAGAACTCCAGCGACTGCGCGCACTCGCGCGCGGAGAAACTCCCTCAATTGAGGGAGTTTCCGGACAAGACGAACAACAAAAGAATCAACAGCGGGATGACGAACATGGCGAAGCCAAAGAGGAAGCGCGCGGCTAGGCGCGAAGAACCGGGAAAGATCGGCTATGACGGCGTGGCGCCGGAATTCCGTCCTGTCCGCGACATCGAAGGACGCGGTAAGCGGGCGGTTGATGGTGTCCAGAATATCAACACCGACCGCCTGGAATGGCTGCTGGCTCACAAGCTGATCGAGCCGCACCATCACGCGGCTGGCCGCAAACTGCAGGGCTTTGCCGAGAAGGCAGTGATCTCGCCGAAAGTCTCGCTGGTCGGCGGCGGTGGCCACGGCGGATCGAGCAGCCTCTCCGATGCGCAATGTGACGGCGTGCACGAGATCAACCGCGCGCGCGCCGCGATCAGCCCGATCAACTGGCGGGTGATCGAACTCGTCGTGATCGACGGCGTCTCGGCGGAGAAGGCTGCGGCTCGCATGCGCATCAACGCACGCGCAGCGATCCCGATGCTGTGCGCCGCGCTCGATCAGCTCGGGCGTCACTACCGATTGTGCTGAGAAATAATTGGGAATTATATACTTGAGTCCCGAACCGCTCTTGGAGGCCCACAATGTCGGAAGATCGCAGACCGCCGCGCCCACTGCCGTCACAGCCATTTCCGTTCGGCGGCGGCGGCAAGTGGTCATTGGTTCCCCTGGTCGTTTTGGGACTTGCTTGCGCCTTTGCGTTCGTTTATCTGGCATTTTTCCACCATTGATGGTGGCAGTAATTGGACTTTTCTGGGGAGTCGCCGATTTAGACCTGACAGGCACAGTGGAAGCGCAGCCGATTCTAGACACCCGACTGCGGGACAAACTGACGGAGGCGGAAATGGTCGACCGCCCTCTCCCGAAAAGTCCAATGGGACTCAAGTATATAATTCCCAAATAATTGGGTAAATACCCCTTGCCATCCTGTACGGCAGTTGGTACCCATTTCTTCACGTTGTGTTGTTGCGCCCGGCGGTCCCCAAGACCGAACCGGGCGCAACCATTTCTAGCCAATCGCCGCAGCGGTCAATCTTCGACGCGAATGTCATGCTCAGATGAGCATGGCCGCGAATCCCATGCTTCGCGCTGGAGTTCGAAGGTTGACCGCTGCGGCGCCGATGACCGCGACAGCAATTCGTTCGGACGCGGGGGCAGTACCCGCCGTCTCCACCAAATTCGCTGGCACCAGCGATCCAGCCCTATCCGGCGGTACGCGGCCAACATGGCCAGCGCGCACCGAACTCCGGCAGGGCTGATGCGGGGACGACACAGGATCGACGGGCGAAGAACGGTCGCGCGAGGGATCGCGGCAACGTAGGTGCGAACGACAACTCGCCCATGATCGACGAACGCCGCCTCGCGGCCTAATCGAACGGAGCACGCCGGCGCGCTTGGCAACAGAAGCGCCGGCAACCTTCATCGTGCGGTGGAGCAGCCCGGTAGCTCGTCGGCCTCATAAGCCGAAGGTCGACGGTTCAAATCCGTCCCGCGCAACCAACTTCGGTATGGTCATGGCACTCAGGATGCTGCGCCCGCGCCTGACGGTCGCCAATACCTATCATGTAGCGCTTCCACCAAAGAAAGCCGACGCCTTTTATCTGTCTCCAGAATGGCGCGGACTGCTGGCTAGCATCATCGCGAAGCGCGGTCGCAGGTGTGAAGATCCGTCGTGTCCATCACCGCATCCGCCCATTGAACGCATCTATGGCGATCACATCGTCGAGCTGAAGGATGGCGGCGCTCCGTTGGACGAGCGGAACATACTGCTGCGATGTGCTGTTGCTCACGGACGCAAGACTGCGATCGAGCGCGGCAAGCGCGCTGCATCGCGGGTTGCTGAGTGAAGTAGCCGTTCAGATCGACGGGGGGGCGGTTTTGCTCTGAAAGCCGACCTTGGCCGCGAACCCGCATTGAGCTCACGCAGAGATTTTTTTTGGCTAGCGGAATCCTGGGCGTTATTGCCGGGTAATTACCTACTAGGAGCGCCATGGGCCGGCCATCTTTCAAGCCATCAGACGATCAGCGCGAGCAAGTCGTGCAGTGGGTCAAGGCCAAGGTTTCCATAGAGAAAATGGCATTGCGCATGGAGTTGGCGCCCAAGACTTTCCGCAAGCATTTTGCAGCAGAACTCGGCCTCATCCCGGCAGAAACGGTAAATACCGTTCTTGCCGCCGCGCGGCCGCGCACGGAAGTGTTCCGGCCGACCGATGAGCAGCGCGAGATGGCGCTTATTCTGGCCGGCGCGCGGCTATCGCGTCACGAGATCGCTAGAAAGATCGGCGTGACTGTCGAGGTTCTGATCGAACATTTCGCCGCTGAACTGGAGAATGGACCCGCGAAGTGCAAGTCCGACATCCTTTCGTCGATGTTCTATGCCGGCAAAGGCGGAAACGTCGCCGCCGGGAAGGTGTACCTCCTTTTCAACGGCCAGGAAGAGCCGAACCCTGATCAGCAACCCGCAAAGGTCGGGCTCCTCGGCAAGAAGGAGCAGGCGTCAATCGCGGCCCGCAATGCCGAGGCCGGCACCGGGTGGGACGATCTGGTTTCATCGAACAAGCCGAACTAGCAGATGCCGCCGCCGCTCGCGGTTCCTGATTGGGAAGACAGAATACGTCGCGGCCTTTCTCTTGTGCCGGCGATCAATGTCAATCCGACGGAGCAGCGCCGCGCCATTAAGATGTTCGAGCGGCTTCGGCTGCCCGACGTGCCGGGCCAGCCGACGCTGGAAGATGGGTGCGGCGACTGGTTCAAGGAGATCGTCGGCGGGGTGTTGGGGTCGATCGATCCCATAACGTTGGCGCGGATCATTCGGGGCCTATTTCTGCTCGCGCCGAAGAAGAGCAGCAAGACGACGTACGGCGCCGGCATGATGATGACGGCGCTTCTGATGAACAGGCGCCCCAATGGCGGCTTTCTTCTGACTGGACCGACGCACGACATCTCGGAGATCGCGTACGGCGCCGCCTATGGCATGATCGAGGCCGATGACGAATGGCAGCGGCAGGAAAATGGCCAGGAGGGTTATCTCAAGAAGGTACTGCACTCGCGTGATCATCTGAAGACGATCGAACATCGCAACACTGGCGCAAGCCTCGAGATCAAGACCTTCGACATGGATGTGGCGACGGGCGTGAAGCCGGTCGGCGTTCTGGTCGATGAGTTGCACATCATCGCCAAGAACAAGAACGCCTCGCGTGTGCTCGGACAGCTGCGCGGCGGCCGGATTTCAAATCCAGAGGCGTTCTTCGCGATCATCACGACACAATCGGATGAACGGCCGGTTGGCGTCATGGCGACGGAACTGCAAAAGGCACGCGACATCCGCGATGGGAAGGTTCAGGGCAACACGCTCAGCGTGCTGTATGAATTCCCGCCGGAGATTGTGAAGCCGGTGCCCTCCGGCGTTCAGCCGGCGTGGTACGAATCCAAACTGTGGCCGATGGTGACGCCGAATCTCGGGCGCTCCGTCACCATCAAGGTCCTCGAAGAAGAATTCGAGGAAGCCAAGCAATCCGGCGACGCCGAAATCCGGCGCTGGGCAAGCCAGCATCTTAATATCGAGATCGGCGTCGCCCTGCGTTCCGATGGCTGGGCAGGTGCCCTCCTGTGGATGCGCGGCGCCGAGCCGAATTTGACGCTCGATTCACTTCTTGAGCGGTGCGAAATCGTCACCGTCGGGATCGACGGCGGCGGTCTGGACGATCTTCTCGGACTCGCCGTGGTCGGACGTGAGAAGGTAACAAAGCGCTGGCTTGGTTGGATGCGGGCGTTCATTTCGCCTGAAGGACTTGAACGCCGCCAGGCCAACCGCTCGGCCTATGATGGGTTCAAGGATGACGGCGATCTCGTCTATGTCGACGAATTGCCGGATGACGTCACTGCGCTGGTCTCGGTCGTCGCGGAGGTGAAGGCATCCGGCCTTCTCGCCAAGGTCGGCGTCGATACCGCGGGCCTGGGCGTAATTGTCGATACATTAGCCGAAATCGGCGTGACGGAAGAGAACGAGAATCTCGTTGGCGTACGCCAGGGCTTTGGCCTCATGGGTGCGATCAAGACGATCGAACGCAAGCTTGCGGACGGATCGTTCAAGCACTCCGGTCAACCCATGATGAGCTGGTGCGCCGGCAATGCGATCGTTCAGCCGACGCCGACTGGCATGCGCATCGTCCGCGATGCCTCTGGGTTCGGAAAGATCGATCCACTGATGGCGCTGTTCGACGCCGCCGCACTGATGGCGATGAACCCGGATTCTGCCATCTCGATCTACGAGGAGCGCGGGCTCCTGGTCTTGTGAGGTCGCGCATGAACTGGAAGGTTGTCGGCGGCGTGATCGCATCGCTCGCGCGCGACGCGATCGGTCTCGTCGGCATCGGCTTGGTCTCGTATGGGGCGTGGCTCGCTTTCAGGCCTCTCGGCTTCATCGTCCTCGGCGTCTTGCTGCTGACCGGCGTTTGGCTGCTGAGCAAGGGTGCCAATTGATGCGCGGCTTGTTCGGAAGCATCGCGTCGGCCGCGTCGCCACCAATGACGCGCGCATCCGCCGGCGTGCCGTCCTATGGCATGATCCCGCCGTTGGGCAGCGTGCAATCGTCGTCGGGGCTGCTGATCAGCCAGGCTACGTCGATGGGCGTGTCGACGGTCTATGCCTGCGTCAATCGCCTGGCGACCGATCTCGCCCGTTGCACGCCGCGCCTCTACAAGCTCAATTCGGACGGCATCAAGGAATATGTCACCGATCACTGGCTGCTCGACCTGCTGCGGAAACCGAATATCCAGCAGACGTGGTTCGAGTTCGCTTGGCAGATGTGGGTCGGCATTCTGCTGCGCGGCAATGGATATGCGGCGGTCAAGCGTGACCGAAAATACAATCCGTCACAACTGATCCCGATCAATCCGGATGCCGTGTTCGTTCTGGAATCGGCGCAGGGAAACATCTTCTACAACGTCAATCGCATCGGCCTGTGGCAGATCGCGATGCTGGCGGAGTTTCCGACCGCGCTCGCACAGAGCGACATGCTTCACCTCCGCGGCCTGACGTTCAATTCATTGGTCGGCGTGTCGACCATCGGACTTGCGCGCGACGCCATCGGCTTGGCGATGGGCCTCGAACAGCAGGCATCGCGCTGGATGGCGAACGGCGCGCGGCCTGCAACGTGGCTCAAATCGCCGAAGCAGTTGAGCGAGACGTCGATCACGCGGCTGAAGATGCAATTCCAGAATTTTTATGCCGGCGTCCAGAATACCGGCCAGACCGTCGTTCTGGAGGAAGGTCTCGAACCGCACGCGCTGCAATTGGATGGAGTCCAACTCGAATTCATCAAGCAGCGCGACGGGCAGATCGAGGAAATCTGCCGGTTCTTTGGCGTGCCGCCGCACAAGGTCGGCCTGGTCGATCGCGGCACCGTACAGAACATCGCCCAGCAAGATCAGGACTACGTCAACAGCGCCATCATGCAGCGCCTCGTGCTCGCGGAACAGAAGTTCGACGCGACCTTCCTTGAGGGTGAACCGGAACTGCATATGGAGTTCGATCACGGCCAATTGCTGCGCGCTGACATCCTGACGCGCCGCAATGCCGCCCGCCTGGGCATCATCAGCAGCCTCACGACATCGAACGAGGAACGTGCCGGTGAGGGACTTAAACCCCTCCCGGGCGGCGACAAGCTTCTGGCGCCGTCGAATACCGCCGCGCTCGGCAGTGAAGCGACGGGGCTGGGCGCCGATGGCGGTGGCCGCCCCGCGGAAGGCCAGCAGCCGAATCCCGGCGTCGCGACCGGCGGCAATGGCCCATACGCCGATGGCAGCGGCAGCGAACAAGCGCCCCCCGAAAACTGAAAGGCAGCGCAATGACGATGCAGCGCAAGGTCGTGCCGGCGCGGATAACCGCGCTTGGCGACGACGAAGTCGAAATCATCATGTCGACAGCGGCGTTGGCCCGCGACGGTCACATCTTGGAGCCGATGGGCTGCGTACTGGACAACTATCGGCTGAACCCGATCCAGTTGTGGCAGCACGATCCCGATCACCCGGTCGGCAACAATGAGAACATCGCCGTCTCGAACGACGGTATCCGGGCGCTGACCCGCTTTGCGCCGCTCGGCATTTCGGCCAAGGCCGACGAAATCCGCGGCTTGGTCAAGGCGGGCGTGATCCGTGCGGTGAGCGTTTCGTTCGACCCGATCGAAGGCACGCCGCTGGACCCCAAGAAGCCGAAGGGCGGCCAACGCTACGTCAAATGGGAATTGCTGGAATGCTCGTTCGTGAGCGTGCCGGCCGATACGACCGCCATCGTGGCGGCCCGCGCCCTCAAGGAGAGCACGATGAACAAAGACGAACGCGCGGCCGCGATCGCGACGCTGCGCAAAGGCGAGAATGCGGTGATCGCCGGGGCTCCGAAGCCGAAGTTCCGCGGTCTCTACGAGGTCGCGAGCTTGGCCTACATGGTCGAGCAGCTCGGCTACTGCAAGAACTCGGCGGACTGGGAATCGGCTGTCGAAGGCGACGACAGCGCCGTGCCGGAAATGCTCGGCAACAGCCTCGTCGCGCTGGGCGAGGCACTGATCGCGATGACCGCCGAAGAGGTCCATGAACTGTTCGAGACGGTCGGCGTCGACGGTGAGCCCGACGTTGAAGGCGCCGCAGACATAACCGCGCGCAGCCGCGCCTGGCGCGCCGGTCTCAAGCTCGGCGTCTTCTTCCGCGCCTCGAGCAAGACGCTCGAAGATATGGGCATCGCGTGCCGGTCGGCGCTGGCCACACACGAAGAGGGCATGACCCATCACCGCAGCGCGATGCGCTCGCACAAGCGCGCGATGAAGGATCTCGGCGAGGCGATGGAGCGCGCCGGCATTCCGACTGTGGAGCCGACCGGCGACGACGCCGACAGCCATAAAGTCCAGAAGTCGAACGGCACCGAGGAAGACGAAGGCTCACGCGCCGCCGACATCGATCAGCGCCGCCGCGACGCGGACGGCCTGTCGCTCGTCCACCACTGATTTTCAGAAATCCGCCGCCAAAACCGCGGATGCCCTAACGCCCTTGGGCAAGGCTTTGGTCGCAGCGTCCCGAGCCGTTGCATATTCTCAGGAGAAAGCACATGGACAAGCTCGCAGAGCTGGTCAAGAAGCGTGCGGCGGCGCATGAGGCGTTCACCGCGCTTGCCAACAAGGAAACGCTCACGGACGATGAGCGCACGAACTATCCGAAGCTGCGAGCCGCGGTCACGGATTTCGACGATCAGATCAAGCGCTTCAAGGATGCCCAGACGCTCGAGAGCGAGCGCGCTGTTCCGGTGCGCGAGCAGCTCGACGGCGGCCCGCGCGTCGTGGTTGAGGGCGATGACCCCTATACCGACGACAAGGTTGCTCAGGCCCGCGGCCTCACAACGTCGAAGGGCTTGCGCGCCATCGCGTCGCTCAAGATGTTTTCCGCCGCCGGCGGCAATCTGCGTCAGGCCGCAGTGCTCTCATCGGAACATTTCGGCGAACAGCATCCGATCACCCGCGGCTTCGCGGGCAATCTGCGCGCCGCCGCATCGGATCGCGCGCTGATCGCCGGTGTCGGCGCGTCCGGCGGCTACATCGTTCCGCCCGACTATGTCGCGGAGATCATCGAACTGCTGCGCCCGTTGGCCGTCGTTCGCGGCTCGAACCCGCGCGTTCTGCCCATGCCGCGCGGCACGCTGACGCTTCCGGGCCAGGCATCGGCCGCGACCGCGTCGTATAGCGGTGAAGTCTCCCCCATCGGCGCCTCGCAGGAGACGCTCAACGAGATCATCGCCAGTTACAAGAAGCTGACGGCGCTCGTGCCGGTGTCGAACGATCTGATGCGCTACTCCGATCCGGCCGTCGACGCCTTCGTGCGTGACGACCTGGTGAAGGTGCTGGCGCTGCGCGAGGATCTCGCATTCCTGCTCGGAGACGGCACGGCATCGACGCCGCGTGGCTATCTCAGCTTCGCCAACGGCTGGGTGGCGGCGAACGGCGGCACGGTCGGCAAGTGGTCGACCACCGCGAATTCGGTCTATGCGGTCAATGCCGCCGATCCGGCAAACACCACTGGCGGCAACTTCATCACGTCGACGGAGTCGTACAATCTGACGACGGTGACGAACGAGTTGGGCGGCCTCCAGAACCGTCTCGACACGGCCAACGTGGCGGAGTCGCGCCGCATGTGGTTCTTCCATCCGCGCGTGAAGAACTACCTCTACAACGTGCAGAACTCGCTTGGCGTCTATGTCTTCCGCGAGGAAATGACGGCGGGCAAGCTGCTGGGCTATCCGTTCAAGTGCACGACCCAGATCGGTACGAACTACTGGGACACGAACGGCGCGAACAAGACCTGCACGTTCATCTTCCTCGCGGAGATGGACGAGTCGATGATCCTCGACTCGATGCAACTCGAGCTCTTCGTGTCGCGCGAAGGCTCGTATGTCGACTCGAGCGGCAATACGGTGTCGGCGGTCCAGACGGATCAGACGATCATCCGCGCCATCGCCGAGCACGACTTCCAGCTGCGTCATATGCAGTCGGTCGCCATCGACCAGGGCGTTCTCTGGGCTCCGGCGATCTCGTAACCGCCTGAAAATCCCGGCCCGAGCCGGGATCGTTCCAACTTCCTGAAGGAGCCATCGCAATGGCAGACATTGTCGAAGTCAAGAATATCGCCGCATATCTCAATCCGATCGCGGCGTTTGCATCCACCGCGCTGTCGGCGAGCCTTTCCAACGGCAGCACGCTCACCGGCATCACCATCAACCGCCTCGCCACCCAGGGCCTCTATCGCTCCGTCGACGTGGTCGCGCTCGTCCGTTCCAGCGGATCGAGCAAGTACAAGAACAAGGTCAACCTGCGTGTGCAGGACAGCCCGGATGGCAGCACCTGGTCCTCGTTCGGATCGGCGTCGGGCAGCACGCTCGTGTTCGGTTCGACGTCGGCAACCGGCAAGCAGAAGGTCAAGACCGCCCGCGGCATCGGCCTCGATCTCAACGGCGCCCGCCAGTATGTCCGCGTGAATACCGTGCTGGGCTGGTCGGGCACGAACAAGTCCACGCCGGCGAACGTTTCCGGCGTGGCTGTTCTGGGTGGCGCGGACTTCAACAGATAGCCGTCTTCCGCCCGGCAGCGGAATGTGAGTTGCGCGCGACAGGAGCCCCGGCGTCTGCCGGCGCCGGGGCTCCGCTTTCCGGCAGAGAGATGACATGAAGATCGCAATTGTCGGCAGTGGGCCGACTGGTGAACTCGCGCCGTTCGGCGATGAGTCGTGGAGCATGTGGACGCTGGCGTTTCGCGACGCGCCGCGCAGCGACGCGATGTTCGAGATGCACGCCCGGCCGAAGTGGGTGTTCCATACCGCCGATGGATATATCGAGAAGCTCGCGCGCGCTTCGATGCCTATCTATACGCTCGAGCCTCACGGCGATATTCCGCACTGCGTCGTCTATCCGCTGGCGGACGTGAAGGCTTCGCTCGCGCCCGCCGGCGCAGAGGCGGATTTCTTTACGTCATCGTTGGCCTACATGCTCGCGCTGGCGATCTTTTTCGCGTTTTCCGGCACTGAGCCCGTCGAAGAGATCGGGCTGTTCGGCGCCGATATGTGCGCCGAGGATGAGTATGCCTACCAGCGTCCGGCGATGAGCTACCTCGTCGCTTTGGCGCGTGGCCGCGGCGTCAAAGTCACGCTGCCGCCGAACTCGCCGCTGCTACGTGCGCACTTCACCTATGGCGAGCATCTCGGAGACCATGCGTTCCCGCAGGCGACAGGCGTGACCGCCGACGTGCTTGGTCGCCGCCTCGCGCGCTACCAGAAAGATCGCGCGGAGACCGAGGTCCGTCTCAACGAGACGATCGCGCGCATGAACACGCTCGACGGCTGCATCGCCGAAGTGAGAGCGCTGATCGAGGCCGTCCGGCACTTCAACCGCGGCGGAGTGATCGCTGATGCGTAGCTTCCTGTTCGCGAAAGCCATGCTCGACGCGGCGCTGAAACGTGAACTCGACGCTGGTCGGCGCGGCAATGCCGAATCCTGCGAGCGCGCCATCGCATTGCTCGAACTGCATGAGCAGTTCGAGCCGATCGAAGGAGGACCGGATGACTCTGAGCGCGCACCAGCAGGTCGTTAGCCTCCTCGCGCACCTCAAGCGCGTCGCGTTCAGCGATCCAAAGCGCTTCGACGAGATCAGCGATCAGATCGAAACCATCACGCGGGCGTACATGATCCCGACCGTCGGCGATGCGTTCGATGAATTGGATCTGAGCCACTACGAACGGCGTGTGCTTGAGGCGATCGCTGCGCGCGGTGGCCGGACGGTGAACAAGTCGGGTCTCATGGACGCGGTTTATTTCGACCGACCCCCGTGCGATGTGCCGGACATCAAGGTCATCGATGTATTTGTGCTGAAAATCCGCCGCAAGATGAGGGGCACCGCGCATTGGATCGCGACCGATTTTGGCGTCGGGTATCGCTATGAACGCCGGGAGATCGCGCAATGAGAATGATAAAATTCAAGCGCCCAATGGCGCCACACGGCATCGGCGACACGCGCGTCGTGCCCGACGTCGTCGCGAAGCGTCTCGTCGAGGATGAGAAAGTCGCGGACTACGAGGCGAGCGTGTTCGACAAGCCGACTGGCGAGGCCGGCGCCGCGACGCCGCCAATTCCGAAGCGCAAGAGGCCGCTGTTGAAGGGGGCCGGACAATGAGATTCAACTCCTCGGCCGTCGTAGACGACACCAATCCGCTCCCGGTCAAGACTCTTGATAACGGGCCGGCATGGTCAAGCAACTGGGGTATTGCAGGTGTGCCGTTCACGAGCGCCGACCAGCACTCTGCACCGGCGAGCGTGACCGACGAGCCCGCACTGGGCCAAATGCTCTGCATCGATGATATTGTCTTCTCCACCGACACGGCGATGAATGTTACGTTCAAAGAAGAAACCAGCGGCGCGGTGGTGTTCGGGCCTTGGTATGTCGCGGCGAACTCCGTGATCCAGATCACGCCACGCGGCAAGAAGAAATTGTCGACCGCGAACAGAGCGTTGCAGGTCATTACCAGCATCGCCGGCAATATCACCGTTTCGACGAGCTATCATAGCGAGGCATAGACATATGCCTGTCGTCGCCGCCTTCTGGCCGAAGCAGGTGACGTCGTCGTTCGATCCGTCGGCCGTCGCCATCATCGCCGCGCTCACCACGCCGCCGACGCCTATGCGCGCGGCGATGATCAATGCAGCGATCGTCGGGTTGAAGAATTCGGGCATCTGGGCGATTACGGACCGCGTATTCTTCCTCGCCGCGGCCAATCAGCAAGCCTCGCTGATTGACTGGAAAACCGCAGCAAATCCGATGATGAAGACTGGCTCGTCGGCAAATCCGTCGTTCGTAGCCGACACCGGCTGGACGTCGAACGCAAATTCCTATCTTGACACCGGCTTCAATCCGTCGACGGCTGGCGGCAGTTTCGCTCAGAATAGCGCCAGCTTTGTCGTTGGTTCGGCGACTGATATTGCCGAAGCGTCGAACTCCTATGCGATCGCCGGCAATACTACAACCAAGATCACGACGCGGCGCGCGACGGACGGTCTCTTCAATGCGGTCCCCAATGCCAGCCTGAGTGTGAATTATGGCGCGACGGTTAACGGCAAAGGTTTGTTTGGATGGACGCGCACGGTTTCATCCGCCGCGATCGGCTATCGAAACGGCGGCGCCGGCGTTTCTCATTCGAGCACATCGACCGCGCTTACCAATGCCACGATCAAAGCTTTGACGGCGGACGGCAGCCTTCTCTCGGCTGATACGCTCAGTTTCCTCTATATCGGCGGTCCGTTGACAGCGGCCCAACAGGCGGCGCTATGGGCGATTTATAGCGCCTGGCGCGGTGGTCAGGGAGCCACGCCATGACGGTTACGATCTCCAAGGTCATCAACGCGCCGGCGGCTTCGCAGGATCTCACGACACTCGCGATCGTGCGTGACGAACTGAACCTCAAGTCGACCGACACTTCGCAGGACGCATGGCTATCGCGATCGATCACTCAGGCCTCAGCGGTCTTCGCGCGCGCCTGCAATCGGGTGTTCTGGCCGGAACTGATCACCGAGACGCAGCAAATTCAGCAGGACCCCTATCCGCAGCAGACGCCGGGCGGTGTCGCGCCGCTCGTGCTCACGCGCTGGCCGCTCGTCGCCGTGAACTCGGTCGCTCAAATCTATCCGATCAATTTTAACCAGCCCCTCACTGTCGATCTCGACTACTCGATCAATACTGAGAATGGCGCGCTGACGCGGCTCAACCGCTTCACCGGCGTCGCGGTGACGTGGGAGGCGGTCCCGACCATCATCAACTATATCGCGGGATATGGGTCGCTCGTTGCAGAGCCGCAGACCGTGCCGGCGTCGCCATACCAGATCGTGCCGGCAAACGCGTCTGTGTTCTCCTTCGACAATGGCGTGAACTACGCGAGCGGCGGCGCATTTACGAAGGTGACGGGTACGCCGTCCGTCGCCGGCACTTATGCGCTGAGTCAGGTCAACAATGCCTGGACCTATACGTTTGCGCCGGCGGACCAGGGTGCATCGGTTCTGCCCAACTATGCCTATGCGAATATCCCGGCCGATCTTGTCGAGGCGTCGCTGCGGTTCATCACCGGACGGTTCTGGAGCAAGGACCGCGATCCGAACTTGATGTCGATCGACCAGCCGAACCTCGGCTCGAAACGTTTCTGGGTGAACAGCCAGACCGGCGAGAATGGCGCGATCCCGCCTGAGATCATGTCTCTGCTCACGCCATATCGCGTGCCGGCGATCGCCTGATGGCCGATACGATCGGCGTCAAAATCGACGGCGACCTGAAACTCGGTCTCCGGCTCGATCAGTTTCCCCATGCGCTGCGCGCGCAGCTCAGGACGCGTATCAAGGAGTTGATCGAGGCGCTGGCTGCCGCCGTGAGGGCGAAAATCCCCCATAAGAGCGGAAGCCTACAGAGCAAGGTCTCCGTTATCGTCTACAACAACGAGAAGTCTGTTCGGGGACGGATGTTCTTCTCGGGCGACTGGGCCAAGGCCGCCGCGCTCGAATATGGCGGCGCCGGAAGAGCATTCGAGGTGAAGGGGCATACGATGCGCCTCGACCATGTCTTCGGGAACAGCTTGACCGCGCCGCTCAATGTCTTCGTGGAGGCACATTCCCGCTCGACGCAGATAGCGGCGCGGCGATTCATCCGCAATACGACATCTGCGATGAGCGATGAGGTCGCCGCCGATCTCCAGGCCGTCGTCGATCAGACAGCGAAGAACGATGCATGAATATCGATCCGGAAACCGTTCTTTCCGCGCTGTTCGCGCTCATCACGAATTCGGTCGTGGTGAACTTCACGGGACAGGCACATAGCGGTTCGGCCACAATCACGGGTGTGAGTTCTGTTGCCGGACTGTTCACTGGGCTCCCGGTGTTCGGGCCCGGCGTTCCCAATCTCGCGGTCATCGAGTCTTTCGATCCGATCGCGCTCACCTGCACGCTCGACCAGAACCTGACGTCGAATAGCGATCCCGGCGCCGCCTTCGCGACCGGGTTTCTGACGTCGAGCCGTCGTCTCAGGCTGTGGGCGGAGACGCCCGAGCAGCCCGCGATCTTCCTGCGCCATACCGACGACGACGACACCTACAATCAGACCGTCATGCAGAAGACCGTCATCAGCGCCGAAATCTGGATTTATTCGCAGGCCGGCAAGGATCCGGATGCCGCGCCGGACGTCACGCTGAACAATCTCGCAAAATGCGTCCGCAGCGCGCTCGCAATGGACGTCAGGGGCCGGCCGCAGACGCTCGGCGGCCTCGTCCAATGGGCGCGCATCGAAGGGCGCAGTGAATACGATCCCGGTGACCTGGATAATCAGAGCAAGGCACTGATCCCGGTCAAGATTTTGTGTCCTTGAGCGACCCGCAAACAGGAGAGCAGCATGCCCAACACGAACACCGTCCCGCAGGGTCTCTTCGGGCCCGGCATCCTCTACGTCACGCGCACCGACATCGCGAATGCGACGCCGGTCAATATCGGCTACATCAACGAATTCTCGACCGACATGACCTTCTCCACGAAGGAATTGTACGGCCAGAACCAGCTGCCGCTGCTCGTTGCGCGCGGCACCGCCAAGCTCACCGGCAAAATGAAGGCGGCGACCATGTCAGGCGTCGCCCTCAACAATGTGATGCTCGGCGATACCGTGACGAACGGGACGCAGTACGATTTGGCCGCGAGCCCGGCGACGCCGATCCCGACCACGCCCTACCAGATCACGCCGACCGTACCGAGTTCGGGAACTTGGAACAGCGATCTCGGCGTCATCAATGCCGCCACCGGCGAACCTCTGACGCTGGTCGCGAGCTCGCCGGCCGCCGGGCAGTATTCGGTCTCTGCTGGCGTCTACACGTTTGCCTCGGCCGACCACGGCTCGGGCATCAGCGTGATCATCAATTTCTCCTATTCGTTCACGTCCGGCGCCACCGGCCTGAACATTGCGATCAACAACCAGCTGATCGGCTACACGCCGACGTTCCAGCTCGACTATAAGACCGCGCTCTATGGTGCGACCTACTACCTGCGCATCTATCAGGCCATCTGCAACAAGTGGACGATGGGCCATAAGCTCGAGGACTTCGCCATGCCCGAATTCGATTTCAGTTTCTTCGCGAATGCGCAGCAGCAGATCGGGCTCATCAGCCTGGCGACGCAGGCGTAACCACGACCGATCAGGAGGACCATCACCGTGTCGAACGATTCCCGAGAAATCGTTCTTGCAGGCAATCCCTACAAGATCACCACACCGCTCACGCTTGGGCAGCTCATCGACGTCAATGTCGGAATGTCGTTGCCCGACGTGAGCGATCCCGCCGAGCAGGCGCGTGTGTCGTTTCAACGCGCGTTGAACGTGTTGGCCGCCGCGCTCGCGCCCGAACATCCGCAATTGACCGTCGAAGCGCTGCGCACCCTGCGCGGCGCGACGGTCAAGGAGTTCAACGCGGCGACGCAGCTCGTCTATGAGCTGAGCGGCCTGCTCACCAAGAAGCCGGACGCGGACGTCGGGGAGACAACCGCGCCGGGGGAAGCTGTCGCGGAGGCGCAATAGACTGGAAGTGGCTCATCGGCAGGCTGGCGACGGCACTCAAGAAACTGCCGAGCGAGATCCGGTCGATGACGTTTCCGCAGGTCTACGATCTCTTTGATTATTGGGCAGAGAGCCCGCCCGAGCACGAGATACTCGCGATGTTCGCGCGCGTCTACACGACATGGAAGCCGCCGGGCGGCGACTCCACCGGGGTCGCTCATCAGAAGTCGCTCGAGCAACGCTGGGCGGCGGGTTATCTCAGTCCGGCGCAGCTGTTCAAGATGCAAGGCGGCGCTGGCTTCGGAATGAAGACCAATGGAGACCCGGCAGACATGCCTGGGATCGGGAGATTCCCCGGCGCTCCGCCGCCGGCTCCCTAGTGGCTTGCCGACCGTTTCATCTGGAGTTTGCGCATGGCCTCGAACGTCGACGTCAGAATTACGGCAGACGTCGCCGATCTGACGGCCAAATTCGCTTTGGCAAAGGCTGAGTCGTCGGCGCTCACGTCGGAGCTCAACAAGCTCGCGCGCGAGGCTGCCGCTGCTGGCGGCCAGATGTCGGCCGAAATGAAGGCCGGCCTACAGGATGCGGCACAGGCAGCAGTCAAGGCCAGGGCCGAGATGCAGGCGCTTGGCAACCAGCTGAAGCAGGCGCACGATTCGACGGGCGGCTTTTTGAGCGGCCTGACCGCGGTCAAGGGCGGCCTTGAGGCGCTCGGGCTTGGCGTGACGATCGGCGGCCTCGAGGCGTTCGGTGAGAGGATTCTCACCAATACCGCGCACCTCCAGCATGAGGCCGACGTTCTGCAACTGCACGTCACGGCCTATCAAGCCTATATCCAGGCCGCGGTCGACAGCGGCGTCGACACGGACGTCGTCGACGGCGCCATCCGCCGCTTCACGGTCAATGTGGGCAATGCTCAAGTGGGTATGGGCGCTGCGGCTGGGGCCTTCGTCGAGATGGGCATCAGCGCGAACCAGTCGAACGAGGCGCTGCTCCAGCAGGTCTCCACGTTCATGCTCACGACCGACGCCGGCAATCGCGCGCGGTTGTCGCAGGAGTTGTTCGGGCGTTCGGGCGCGGAATTGATTCCGCTCTACAAGCAATGGGCGCAGGGCGCTGCTGACCTCACTGCCAAATACGACGCGATGGGTCGGATCATTGATCCGGGCGTTACCGAGGCCGCCGAGCAGGCGGACATCAAACTCAACCAGTCCTGGGAGCACTTGAAGGCGGCTGCGGCCGGTCCCGTCACCGATCTCACCCAAGCGCTGGGCGGCATGCTCGACGTCGTACAGGGCGCGCCCGTCGCCGCTGACGGCTGGGCGGAATTTGGCGCGAACGTCTCGATCTCACTAGAAAGCATCGTAGATCCCGCAGGCGCGGCGATTGATGCGCTCAAGCAGCTCGCCGCCCTTCAGGCCAAGGGCGAGTGGCATGCCAGCGCCGGCGGTATGAGTAGGCCGCCTCCCGGCGTCAAGCTGGATAAACCACCCGAGGCCGAAGAAGTCGCGGCACTTGATGCGATCGACGCGAAGCTGCGCGAGCGCAAAGATCTCGAGGAAAGACTCGCGATCGCGACGAAGACCCGCGACGACGCGACTGCGGCCGGCGATGCCACCGGTCACGCCAAGGCAGTCGAAGTCGTCACCGATCTGCAAAAGCAGCTAGATGCGCTCAACCGCGTACCCACCGACACGGGCGTGCATAAAGCGGCGGCCGCCGCCAGGGCCGAACTGCACGCGCTTGTCGAGGATGCGCGACAGATCAGCACCGAGCTGGACGCCGAGGCGCGCAGCGATGCACAGCGCGACGTCGCGCTCGCGAAGGATGCGCTCAAGCAGAAGCAGACCGTGCTCGATGAGGAATATCGGGCGCACCGGATCACGGCGCAGCAGAAATACGACGCGACCATCGAAGCGCTAGACAAGGAGGTCGCGGCGGAGCGCGCCGCGCTTGAACAGATCATTCACTCCGATCTGACGTCCGCGGAGCAGAAACATGATGCGCTCAACCAGGAGATCGTGCTCGATGCGACGGCAAACGATGCGATCGCGCAGGCCCATCGGCAACTGACCGAAGAACTCCAGGCCGAGGATCGCAAACGTCTGGAAAGTTGGCGTGAGGTCAACAGCCAGATCGAGGGCGCCGAGGGCGAACTGGTCAGCGACATCTTCACCAAGCGCCAGGGTCTCGCCACCGATCTCATGCAGATCGGCTTCAAGATGCTCCAGGAGGAATTGACCAACGATCAGCGCATGCTGACGCAGCGCTGGGAGGTGAACGAAGGCATTCTCGCGTCCGATCGCGCGACGGCGTCGGGCGGCCTGATCTGGAAGACCCTGGTCGGCACGCAAGAGACGGCGATGGTGGTCACGAACCAGGCGGCGCAGACGGCGGCCGTCACCGCCGGCGCCGCGGCGCGGCTCGGAATACAGGCGACGGCCGCCGCGACCGGCGCGGCCATCAGCGCCACGACAAACGCCACCGAGATCTCGCACGACGCAGCAAAGGCGGCCGCTGGTGCCTATGCGGCGCTGGCCGGCATTCCGGTCGTCGGCCCGTTCCTCGCACCCGTCGCGGCGGCAGTCGCCTTCGCCGCGGTGGAGGCCTTCGGCTCGTTCGATCGCGGTCTCGATGTCGTCCCGCGCGACATGGTGGCGCAAATCCATGCCGGCGAGCGCATCGTGCCGGCGTCCGACAACCGGGCGATGATCAGCGCGCTCAGCGGCAATGGGGGCCGGGGCGGTTCTGGCGGCGATGTCCACTTGAACTATGCGCCCACGATCAACGCGCCGCAGCAGAAAAGCCTCGCCAAGATGCTCGACGACGAGAGCTCGACGATGGTGAGCTGGATCGAGGCGCGGGTGCGCGACGGTGCGTTGAAGGTGGCATAGCCATGACGCTTCCCGTCTATCCGGACCGCACCGTATTGCCCGGACTCGGTTTCAGCACGAAATGGTCGCCGGTATTTTTCAACATGCCGACTCAGACGGCGGCTGCCGGCGCGGACATCGATCTGGCGCTGGCCGCGACGCCGCTACACGACTTCGAGTTGACTTACGAAGTCTTGCGCGACGCCGGGCGCAATACGCTCGAGGCGTCCGAATTCAGGACGATGATGGGGTTTCACCTTCAGCTGGGCGGCACGGTCGGACGATTCTTTTTCAAGAACATCGATGACTTCTCCGTGTCGCAGCAGCTCATCGGCGTTGGCGACGGCGTGACGACGGCGTTCGTTCTCACGCGCACCTATGGACTCGGCGGCTACTCAGGCACCGAGCCGGTCGGCGGCGTCAACACCGCCTATCCGTTCAATGTCTATCTCGGCGACAGCGCGACGCCCGCCGATCCGTCGAGCTACACGCTTTCGACGACGATGCCCTGCCAGCAGATCGTGACGTTCGGTGTCGCGCCGCTGCTCGGTCAGAACGTCCGCGTGGACATGAACTATTGGTACTATTGCAAGCTCGCGGACAACAGCAACACGTTCGAGAAATTCATGAATCGTCTGTGGCTGCTGAACAAGGTCAAATTGCATAGCTGCCGGGCGGGCGCTTAAGTGACGATCCTGCGTGCCGCATCGCCAGCCCTTGCCGCGGCGCTCCAGGGCGGTGTTCCGTTGTGGTCAGCGGAACTCTTCACCTTCACGCTCGTCGCTGGCGCGCCGACCTTCCGCTGGACGTCGTTCGATGGCGATCTCGTCGCTGGCGGCCAAACCTACCTATCACGCAAACCCTGGCTGACGCGTTCGAAGTGGAACGTCACCAACACGATGGAAGTTCCCTCTCTGACGGTGAAGCTCGCGGCGCTGAACGATGGCTTCAACGGTGGCGTGAGCATCAAGGCTCAAATCCACAACGGACTGTTCGATGGCGCATCGTTCTTGCTCTCACGCGCTTACATGACAACGCCCGGAGATACGACGGCGCTTGGCACGATCGATCTGTTCGGTGGTGAAGTTGCCGGTCTCACGCTCATCGGCTCGCTGGCCACCATCACGATCAAGGGCAAAGTCAACAAACTCAATCAGTATGTCCCGCGCAACGTCTACCAGATCGGATGCAACCATGCGTTCTGCGACCCTGGTTGCACTCTAAGCCGGGCCTCGTTCACTTCATCGTATACTGTCGGCTCTTCGCCAAGCGTCTCGTTCATCCCCTGGACTTCCACGCCGTCGAGCCCGGCGCGATATACAGGCGGAACGATCACTTTTACGAGCGGTCCTGCTTCGGGAGAGTCCCGCAATATCTCGAAAGCCGATGGCACGGGCCTGACGCTCTCCTATCCGCTCTATGTCGCAGCGGCGCCCGGTGACGGCTTCACTGCCTTTGAAGGCTGCGACAAGACGTTCAACAGCGGGTCCGGTCAGAGTTGCACGGACCGATCGAACACCCAGCACTATCGCGGATTCGAGTTCGTTCCGCCGCCGAACGCGGCCGTCTGATGTACGTGCATGAGACCCTCGCGCGCGACGGCGCGAAGGTGATCGTGTTCCCCACCGGACGCTCGGCCGAGACGCACATCTTCGGAAGCGAAGAGGAAGCAGAGGCGCGGCTGCGCTTCGTTTCCGAAGGGCTGACGTGGGTGGGGACGCCGTTCGCCGATTGCGCCGATGTCAAGGGTCCGCGCGGCGCCGTCGATTGCGCAATGCTCCTTGTGCGCTGTTCAGTCGACACCGGGCTTCTGCCGCCGTTCGACCCGCGCCCCTATCGCCCTCGCCATATGCTGCACCGCACGGAGCAGAAGTTTCTCGGCTGGGTGCAGGACAAGCTTGGTGGCATGGAGGTCGATGCGCCGCGGCTGGGCGACGTCATCGTCTGGCAGTTCGGCAAGGTGTTTTCGCACGGTGCGATCCTGATCAATGCGACGGAGGTAGTGCACGCCTACGGCACGGCGCGCATGTGCCTGGTTTCGCGGCGCGACGAGGACCTGCTGAAGCATATGTCGCTTGGCCATCAGAATTTCCCGCGGCCGGTCAAATATTTCGACATTTGGAAGGGACGCAAATGGGCGCGATCCTAGGGATCGGAGGCGGCGCCCAGTCGCAGAAGACCATCGTCTATTCCGGGCTCAACGTCAGCTCGTCGCGCATGGACTTGCCGGTCCCGATCTTCTGGGGCCAACGCCGCATCAGTACCAACGCGATTTGGTACAACAATTTCAAGAAACATCCCGTCAGCGCCAAGGGAAAGGGCGCCAGCAAAGGCACGCAATACGATTATACCGCCGCGACGGCGACCGCGCTCAGCGAGGGGCCGATCGACTCGATCGTCAATGTCTGGGCCGCCGGCTCGACGACGACGACGACGACGCTCGCCAAACTCAATATGACGCTGTTCACCGGGACCGCGGCGCAGTCGCCATGGTCGTTCGTTTCGACGAACTTTCCAGCTCAGGCCCGCTCCTATGGACTGACGGCCTACCTCGCCTGCTCGAACCAGGATCTCGGGGAGTCGGCAACGATCCCCGACAATGCGTTTGAGTGTGTCCGCTCGAACGGCTTCGCCTACACGCACACGACCAACGGCTGGATCGATCCGGCGACGCATATCTCGACCTCCGCGATCGACGTCCTGCTGTCGGATTGCCTCGTCGATCTGGTTACGAATCCCCAATATGGCCAACTTCTGGAAGCCGGAGACATCGCGAGTACCACGCAATGGGCGACGTATATGCGGGCGCAGGGGCTCTTCTTCTCGCCGCTGCTGAACTCGCAGGTGACCGCGACGTCTCTGTTCGATCGCTGGGCGCAGCTATCGAATACGTGGATTTACTGGTCGGGGACCCAGCTTCAGTTCGTGCCGTTGGGCGATTCAACAGTCACCGGAAATGGCGTGACATACACGCCGGACAATGCGATCGCCTACGATCTTGGCCCGGGCGACTTCATCGGCGATGAGCCTGTTTCCGTCGCGCGCATGGATCCTGCGGACTGCTTCAATCGCACAGTCCTACAGATTACCGACCGAACGATCGGGTATGTCTCGAACCCGATCGAGTTCAAGGACCAAACGCTCGTCGACACCTACGGTCTGCGCGACCAGTCGAGCACCCAGGCCGACGAGATTTGCGATCCCGTCGTGGGCGCGATCGCGGCGCAGCTCATCGGCCGGCGCGCGGCCTATGTGCGCAATACCTATTCCTTCAAGACGTCCTATCGCTTTATCCGTTGCCTGCCTGGCACTCCGCTGACGCTGACCGATCCGAATATCGGCATCAACAAGATGCGCGTGCGCGTGGCGACGATCGAGGAAGCGGACGACGGATCGCTCGCTTTCACTTGCGAGGAATTTCCAAGCCTGGTCGGCACGTTTTCGCCGACCGGCTCGTCTCTCGCCGGCGCGCCAACCAATCCCAATGAGTATGTCGATCCCGGCAGCGTCAACACGCCGGCAATATTGGAGCCCGATGCATCGTTCACCGGGGGGTTGCCGCAGATCGTCATTGCAGCATCGGGCGGCCCGAACTGGGGGGGATGTTTCGTCACCATCTCGTTCGATGGGACTGAATATTCGACGATCGGAAGGATCGTGGCGCCGGCGGTCCAGGGCGTCCTGACGTCCACTCTGCCGAACCACGCGGATCCCGATACCGTCGATACGCTGGCGGTCGATTGTACCGAAAGTCTGTCGCTTCCGACGCCAGTGACCAATGCGGACGCCGACGCGTTGCGCACAATTAGTTGGCTGAGTGCGCAACCGGCGCTCGTGAGCGGTTCTTATGTCGTACCGACCGTCGGCGAAATGCTGGCGTTCGGCGATGTATCGGCGACCGGCACCTATGCCGCGAACCTCACCTATCTGCGGCGCGGCCAATATGGCTTCGCGCCTTCCTCGCATGCATCGGGCGATCAGTTCACGGTCATCGACGTCGTCGGCTCGACCGGCACATCGCTCGTCTACGATTTGCCGCCGCAATACATCGGCCAGCCGATCTATATCAAACTCCTCTCCTATAACGCCTTTGGAAACGAGGTTCAGGATCCGAGCGCGGTGCTCGAATACAAATACACTCCGACCGGCCTCGGCTATGGCACTGGAACCGGCGGTGTTCCCAAGACGCCGACCGGCCTCATCGTGGTGTCTGGTAACGGGCAGGACAACATCGCGTGGAACGCGAACGATGCCGTTGACAACGTCTCGGCGTATCAACTCTATGCCGCCGTCGGGCCCGGCGGTTCTTTCGGATCGGCGTCGCTTATCTTCGACGGCAAGGCCACGCATTTCGTATGGCCTGGCCGAACCGACGGCGACGAATGGACTTATTTCGTCGTCGCGGTAAACGCGGTGGGGCCGTCGCCGCACACGTCCGGCGTCGACGCGACCGCCGTGGGCATCGTCACTGACCAGATCGTACCTGGAGCGATCTCCTCGGCGACAACGCTTGGGCCGATGGATTGGGTTTCGCCGGCGGTCTCGCCGGCGGTGGAAACGAACTTCTTCGGCGGCCTCGGCACGACATATCTCGATCTGGGCGCCGTGCCGCCGGCTGGAACCTATGTCATCCTGTCGCTCAACGGCTATGTTCAGCGCAACACCGGCCGCGACCCGATCGTCACGACGCGCATCTATCGCGGCATCTTCGGCACCGGATCGCCCGTTCTGATCGCCACGGGCGCCGTCGGCGGCGGCTCCGACAACCACTTCATGCCGATCGTGTGCAGCGGACCCGACTATGCGCCGGGCCGATATTACACCGCGACGATCGAGACCGACTCTGTGTCGCCGCCGCCGCTTTCGGAGATTTATGGCGCGATGACCGCGCAGGTCTTCAAGCGCTGATCACCACAAAGGAAGCAATCGATGGCGATCTACATGCTCGCGGCCGGTCCCGGAATCACGTTCACCTCGATGCCGTCCGGCACCGTCTATGTCTCGAGTCAAAACAGCCTCGTCGTCATCACCAATGGTTCGGTGGCCGACCAGGTCGCGCTCGAAAATGTCGGTTGTCAAACGCTCTCGAGCCAAGCGTCGACCGACCCGCTCGTCGTGCAGACGAACACTGTTCAAACGATCACCGGAAGAAAGACCATGTCGGGAGGCGTCACTGGTCTGCCGTCGCCTAGCGTTCCGTCCGATGCCGCGCGGCTCCAGGACGTCACCGGAAACACCCAGCACTACAACCCGGTGACTGGCGGCACGCCGCCAGGCACAGTCGACTTCGCGACAACCGCGGCGCTGCCCGCATGCACCTACGCGAATGGATCTTCGGGCGTTGGCGCCACACTCACGGCGAACTCCAATGGTGCGCTCGCTTCGCAGGACGGTCAGGCGATCGCGCTCAACAAGCGTATCGCGGTTTGGTGGCAGTCCTCAGCGCAGCAGAACGGTTTCTACTATGTTTCGCAAGTTGGCGACGCCGGAACGCCGTGGATTCTGACTCGTTGTACCGATGCCGATAGCGCCGGCGAGCTCGGCTATGGCACCGCGACCGTTCTGAACGGTACGCTCTATGCTGGCTATACGCTGCAAGTAAACGTCGCCGCGGCGGCCATCACAATGGGCAGCACGGCGCTTCCGATCGTCGTCTATTCGATCTCGGCCGCGGCCGCTGCGTTGCAGGCGCAGATTACGGCGAACACCAATGCGCTCGCATCGGGTCAAACCCCGGTTTACACGCCGGCGACGCTGATGAGTCAAGGCGGCTGCATCGCCCTTCCCTGGCATATCGGCACGCTCAATGACGGTGTCGACAATGCATTCATCCGGTCCGATGGCGTCGTATGGTTTCCTGCGTTTGGCCTCGCCGGCGCGAAGCCAGCGTGGCTTTTTGACAGCACTGCACTGCTCGATCTGGACTTCACGACGCAGCGATATTGGGCCGGCACCGGCTTCATCGACGAGGCATCGATCCCGTGCGTTCGCGGTGGTGCAACCGTCTATACGCTCGACAACAGCAACCAGCCGGTTGGTCCGTTTCTCAACAACGTCCTCGAGCGGTCGAACCGCGGCATGGCTGCGTGGGATGCGAGAACAAACAGGTTCGTAAACTCGGCGGCGCCGGTCACTCAGACCATGACGATCAGCAATGGCCTCACCTATGTGGTGAGTTGCTACGGCTCTGGATCGGTGACGATAACGGGCGCCGGCACCGGCGTCGCGACGCAAGGCTCGCCGCTGACTTTTGTCTCGAGCGGGACGAGCCTCACCGCGACGATCGCCGGAACCGTCAACTTTGTGAATGTCGAAGCGTATACGTCGCCGTCGCCCCCGATTATCACTCTCGGGAGCCCGGCGACGCGCAACCACGACTACGTCTCGCTCGATCTATCGCAGTTCGGATGGTGGGGAAGCGGCCTGACGTCATTCACATTCTTGGCCGCCTTCGACGCCTACGCAGCCGCGACAAGCACCGGGACGATGTGGAATCTCGATGACGGTACCGATAACAACCGTCTGACGAATAACTATATCGCCCTAACGGGCAACGGCCAGACGGGTTTGACGATCAATGCGGCTGGTGGTGGCGCGAGCGGCTACGACCCCGCGCTGCCCTACGTGATCGCACCCGGCCGCACCCAGGTGTTCGGGATGTCGATCAATTTCACGACGCACCACATCGACGTCTGTTTGGTCGACAAGGTTCAGGGCGCAAGCCCGCTCGCCAGCTTCACCGGAATTTCTACACCCACCGGACTTCGCTATCTCCGTTTCGGTACGCGTGCAGCCTCGGCCGGCGTGCTCAACGGGTTTTTCAAGCGTGGCGTGCTGACCGGCATCTATGACCCCTCGAATCTCGTCGCGCGCGCGACTTCGCTGGTCAACCTGTTCTGAAGGAGGAGATCGAATGCAACTGACGACACATTTTTCCCTCGAAGAGCTCACGCTCTCCAGCTATGCCCAGCGGAAGGGGCTGCCGAACGATCCGCAGCCTGGCGTGATCGAGAACCTCAAGATCACGGCCGCGGGCATGGAGGTCGTGCGCACGATCCTCGGCGATGCGCCAATCCATGTCGACAGCGGCTACCGCTCGCCACTCGTCAACGCCGCGATCGGGGGCGCAAAGAATTCGGCGCATCTGACCGGCTATGCCTGCGACTTCATCTGTCCGGCCTTCGGCACGCCTTATCAGGTGGCCAACGCGATCGCGCATGCTGTGCCGCCGCTCCGTTTCGATCAACTCATTCTCGAATACGGCTGGGTACATATCTCGTTCGCGCCAACCTTCCGCATGGCGCTGCTCACGAAGAAGAGCGCCGAAGCGCCCTATGAAGAGGGACTTCTCGCCTGAACCAATGGCTGCGTCGGCGGAGTCAGTCGGGTGTTCGTCGTGCGTGGGTTTCTCGGGAGACCGACTCATGACTTGCGTTCGGCTGGCTCCTCCCATCCCGCCATCACGATTCGCTTATCTCATGCACTGGTGCTGCCAGATCGCGGGCTATCGCGACAAGGAAGGTGTCTTTCACCAGGTCGATCCCTCCACCGTGCCGCCTATGGCCTGCATCGACATCGACTGGACGCATGGCGGTGACGTAGGCGCAGCACGCTCGGCGGCACTGGCGATGCGCGAGGCCTACAATATCGCGTTCCCGGCCGTCCTGGTGAGCCGCCACACCAAACGCCGCGCCATTGACTTTATACCGCACGCTGGTCGGGCACGATCCAAGTCCGTGACGCGCGCGGCGTCTCGCATCCGGTCACCAAGCAGGAAGACCTCTGGCCCATCGGCGCGAGCTACGGCGTGCACAAGCTGCCGAGCGACCCACCCCATTGGTCCGACGACGGGCACTGAACCCACACCAACACTCAAGAGAGGTTTTGCAATTCACGGCGCCGACGCGCCGCGATCCGTGCTGGCCGGTTGTCAGCAATTCAGCAGAAGCAGGAGAAGTAGCATGTTCACGTTGAAACTCTTCCGGCGCAATGGTCCGGAGTCCAAGCAGATCACCCACAAGGTCATCGCTGTCCATCGCGTTATGGTTCACGAGATCGGCAAGGAGGGTCATGCCCTCGAGATCGTTGCCTTCATGTCGAACCAGAACAATGACTACGAGACGTACTACGTCGGCCAGCCGGAGAGCGGCATGGAGGCGTTCGGCAAAGATGATCTCCATCTGAATTCGGAGCCCGGCAGCTGGTGGGGTTGGGGCCTTCTCGAAAACTGGGAAGGCAACACCAGCGAGCACTACCGGCCGGCGTCTTACGGCTGAATGAAATGCGGGGAGCGTGCACCGAGCGCGCTCCCCGTCCCGCCGGGCGCCGGGTTGTCGCGCTCTTCATCGCCATAGCAGTGGGCGTTCGTTCGCCGACAGCGCAGCCCGCGGGGTGAACCTCCGGCGGAATGCGCGGTCACGGGCGAACGTCCTCTGGTGCGGCGCTTTTGCCCACCCAAGGAGGTTCACATGAACTTTTTCTCGCAGATTGCAACCTGGGCCACGCACACGGCGTGGCCGGCCATCGAGGGCTTCCTCGGCGGCGTCGTTCACGACGAAGTCGCCGCGGCGACGCCGATCGTCGAAAGCACTGTGGCGCAGCTGACCACCGAAGAGGCGGCGGCCATCGCCAGCGGCAACACCGCGAACACGGGTCACATCCTGGCCAGCGTGGTGAACAACGCCAAGTCCGCACTCGTGGCGGCCAGCATCAATGTCGGCACGAGCTCGCTGCTGACGGCGGTGGGCGCTGCGGCGGCCAAGGCGCCGACGCTCGTGGCGGCGAAGTCCACTTCGTAATCGCTGGGGCAGTGATCCGGGAGGGTTGGATAATGCGCAAGCTGACGCTGGCCCTCCCGTTGCTGCTCGCGGCGTGTGTATCGCCGACGGTAGAGCCCTATGCCGTCGAGGTGACGGATAAGGCAGAATATTCCGCCGATCTGGCAGCCTGTGCCGGCTATGCAAAGGCCTATTCAAAGCCGCTCAGCGTCTCGGTGATCGGCGAGAGCGCCTTCAAGGGCGCAGCGGCGAATGCCTCCAGCGGCGCGATCAACGCGCTGGTGCCTGTTCTCGGCGCCGCCGGCAACGCCACGACCGAGATGCTCAATGAGCTCGACCTGCTCAGCACGCTGCAACGGGCGGTGTTCGTGAAGTGCATGGACAAGAAGACCGAGCGTGATCGCTCGGCTCTCATACTGGAGCCAAACCTATGACCCATCAGCAGATCAACCCGCCGTACGACGGCTCAGCGCCTTGCCCCGGCTGCAACAACTTCGGCGGGGCAATGGCTTATCTCCACAATATGTTTACGCGCTGGCCGTCTGGAAAATCGATGGTGAAGCTCAACGACATGCGCCGCTTCTGCGAGTTGCCGGAGACGCTGAGCATGCCGCACCCAGCGATGCAGGAACTGTTGGATGTCATGAAGGCCATGATCGCGATCGCCAACAAGGGCATGACCGATGACGGCCTGACCGTGAAATGGACGCCAGCTGTATGGGAAGGCGTGGCCGCACTCGCTGGCCGGGCCATGGCAGCCCTCGATGCTGCAGAGCCGCTCTTCGACGCTCATCGGCATGATGAGCGCCACTGCACCGGAAACACGAACTCCATGTGGGAGTCGCGCGGTTCCCGCTGGCCAGGCTTCACTCAGGCAACTCGGGAGGCGAGGGGCGACACCTCCTACAACTACACGATCGAGGCGGTCCTGAGCGGCGGCCATCTGTTGCACAAAGCCTGCGGAACGCGGATCAGACTGCACGAGCACTTCCTGCTCGATCTCCGCAAGGATCCGACCTTCTACGCAAAGGTGCGCTGTCCAAAGTGCAGCGATGTGCCGTTCGCGCAGTTCGAAATCCTCAGCCTTGAGGCCTAGCATGCCTGATTTTCTGAAGAACCTGCTGGCCAGCAGCCTCATCCGTTCAGCGGGCCTGGCGCTCCTCCGCCATATTGCCACCGCGGCGGGCATGTCATTCATCTCCTGGCTCGCCGCGCACAATGTCGATCCCACGGCCGCGCAGGGCTTCGTCGGCTATCTCGTCGGGGCGGTGGTGACTGGCGCCGGCATCCTGTGGTCCCAGATCGACGTCCAGAACGTCGGGACCAAGATGGTCGCGGCCTCAGCGATCTCGTTCGATGCTGGCGTCACTCACGCACAGATCGAAGGCGAGCAAGCGCAGGCGACCGCGGACAAGGCGCGAGCCGATACCGTCAGGACCGCAATCGCCTCGGCCGACGCGAAAGAGGCAAACAGCAGTGTCGACGACGTGCTAGCGCGAATGCGCGCGGGGAAGACATGAAATGTACCAGCTCAAAGTAACCCTGCTTTGCCTCGCGCTGACGCTACTGGTCGGATGTGCGCTCCTGTCCTCGGAGCCGTCGCTGCCGTGCCCACCGGCGATCACCGCCGCCCCGGCGCCGACGACGCCAAAGCCCGTCGAGCAAATCTGCGAGCACGCCGATCAATGGACGCCAAGCGCGCAGGCAGACGCTGCCATGGCCCTCGCGCCGCTCGCCCACGCCAATCCAAACGTCGCGCACCTGGTCATGGAGTGGGCGCGGTTGCGCGCGGATTCGGATGCCTGCCAAGCGGCACAATCCCCTGGCAAGTGACGCTTCAGACAGTTCGGCGCGCATCTTAGCGTCTTCATCGAAGGGTTAGAAATATGGCCGAGATTGATCCGGAGGTTCAGCGATCACTTGGTCGGATCGAAGGGACACTCACCCAGCTATTGTCAGAGGTGAAGGGATTTCATGGAGCACTCGGCGGACATGTTGCCGACGACCATGCGACGGCGGAGGCATTTCGCGGTCTGATATCGGATCTTAGACGAGAGATCGCGAACCAATTTCTCGAGCAGGACAGGGCCCGCAATCAGCACCTGAACGAACAAGATGTGAAGCTCGATGCCTTGAAGGCAGACAGCGACCGCGCGAAGGGTGCGGGGTGGGTCATTTTGGGCGTGCTCGGAGCGCTGGCGACATTTGTCGGCGGCGCGGTCATTGCGGTCCTGACGGGGCTGTTGAAGCTCCATACCTGAGCGCGTATGTTGAATTGGGGAATTATCGATATGTTGGCGCAAACGCCACAAGAAATCTGACGGCCTTGGTGGGCTGTTCTTCGATCACGAGACCGTCAACCACAGCGCCGGCGAATACGTCCGCGACGGCGTTTCGACCAACAACGTCGAGAGCGTGTTCGCGGTTCTCAAGCGCGGCCTGATCGGCGTCTACCATCACGCCAGCAAGAAGCATTTGAGCCGTTACGTCGATGAATTCGCCTTCCGGCTGAACGACGGCGACGTGAAAAACCACACGATGCAGCGGCTGGAAAGCTTCGTGGCGGGCACGAAGGGCAAGCGCCTCACCTACAAGGCGCTGATCCATTGACCGCCCCAGCTCCTCCCAAGGCGCTAGACGCCGTTGCCGACGTGGTGCTGGCCTATCGGCCCAAACCAAAGACGAAGCCCGCGCGCAAGCGCCAGAGGGCGCGGAGGAAGCGCGATGCAAAAACCGCACGCGATTGACCTGTTCTGCGGCCTTGGCGGCTGGACGGACGGCCTGTTGGCCGAAGGCTATGACGTGACCGGCTATGACATTGAGGAACACGCCTACGGCGACATGCGCTACGCCGGGCGCTTGGTGGTCCAAGACGTTAAGACCCTGCACGGCTCGCAATTCAAGGATGCAGCCCTGATCGTCGCCTCGCCGCCGTGCCAGGAATATTCCTACATGGCGATGCCGTGGAAACTGGCGAAGGCGAAGGCCGCGGCAATCCGGGCCGACACGACCGGCGAAAAGCTGGCGGCGCTCAATGACCTGTTCAACCAGTGTTTCCGCATTCAGCGCGAGGCGTCCTTCGCCGCCGGCCGTATCGTTCCTATGGTGGTCGAGAACGTCAGGGGTGCCGTTCCTTGGGTGGGCCGCGCCCGCTGGAACTACGGCTCGTTCTACCTGTGGGGCGACGTGCCAGCCCTCATGCCGCCCGCGTTCAAGGCTCAGAAGTTCAACCCGGATGGCACGGCGCACCCGCCTGGCTCGTGGTTTGCTGTGGCGGACAGCAAGAACCGCGGCGCAAATTCGGGCCACAAGGTGCCGGGCTTCCGCTTCGACGGGAGCGGACGCAGTTTTCAAACTGCGTCCGTCGAGGGCCTGAAAGTCCCAAGTCAGTCCGGCCGCCGGACTGACCCCGGCAAAGGCGCGCGCTTCACTTCGCGGGATTGCGGGGCCGAGCGCACCCATGCCGTTGACGACGATTCGGGCACGAAAATCGGCGGCGATTGGTTCTCTGATCCGCAATCGACTTGCCGCCGTCACGGCTCCAAGTCTAAGGGCCGCAAGATGGCCTCGGCCATGATCGCCAAAATTCCCTTGCCGCTGAGCCGCCATATCGCTGCTACCTACCGGCCATGATGGGAACTGGACTCATGTATATGGCGATTATGCACTTCACAAAACACTGAATATGGGCTGATTATTGGCCCGGAGCGCTAGCGCTAGGCGCTTAGTGCTTCGCCTTCTTCTTGCCTGCCGTCTTAGACTTGCGCGCGCCTTTGGCCTTTGGGGCCGCTGGCGGGGCGACTTGGAGCGCCTTCCGCATCACGCGGTCAAACTCCGCGTCGCCAAACCGCAGCGTGCCTAAGTCGATCTGCTTCTTACCAGTCATCGGTACACGTCCTTCCGATGGTCAATGTCCAAGATCACGATGATAACAGGGCGAACCGAGTATAGGATTCTGTAGTCGCCTTGGCGCACGCGGTAAACAGGGTGTTCGCCGTCCATGACCCCCAAAAGCTTCTTGCATCCCGGCGGTGTTGGGTTCGCGGCAAGCGCTTCAATCCGCCGCTTTATCTGGCCGCGAATCTTTGCCGGGGCTTTCGTCTCAAGATATTTAAGCGCGGCCTCGGTGTACGCAAAGCCATATAGGGACGGCACAGGTCTAGGTCTCTATGCGCGATAATCGCGAACCAAGCGCTTTCCCTTGGACAAGGTATTCGGGTGATCTCTCAATTTCCGCTAGCCGTCTGCGCGCAACATCAACATCGCGCTCATCATCCGTTTCGTATGGCGAAAGACTTGCCGAAATAACTCCATCAATGTCACTGAGTTTACCCTCAACCCATGCGTTCAAGTCCTTCGACTTTGAAAACTTGAATGACGCGATGCGCGACGGCGTTAGCTTGCGGCCATAAGTGAACCGCCACTTTTCCGATTGCAAGCACGCGGCTGCCAGCACGAGATCAACCATCGTCACCCCGGCGCCCGGCTTGGGCAGCAATATCAAACAATCGTCATTGACCGCGCAGGGCTCCAACTGGACGAACGACTCGCCAATGCTTCCGGTTTGGGCGACCGTAACGAATGCTGGCTCAATCAGTCGCGGGAACTCTAGCCAGCCGTAACAGCCATTGTATTGCTCTGTCGGTGAAATCACGAGCGACGGCCCGGGCACCATTCCATCGCGGCTGTGCAGTTCCTTCATGCCGTAGAGAATATCAAACATCCCACCGATCGTGCCAGAAGCCGCCGGGAGAGACTCTGCATTCCCGAGGCGCGATGCCGTCACCATCTCGCGATAAGGCTGAACGCTTAGTTCGCCGTCCGATATAGCCCGACGCTGCGTGATAACTTCCTGTGCGTACCGCGTATAGAAAGACGCCAAACGACGCAAAAGAACATCGACATTTGATCTCAGTTCGGCCTCTTCGGGGGGTGCAGACTCTACGTATGCGCCAGGAGCCCACTCATCGTCGTCTTTGACGGATGCGCCACTAGCAAAGCCCGGTGTATTCGTCCGATTAAGAATTGCATCTAGCGCCTTCGGTATCTGATTGGGTTCACTCGCGCGCTCGACGCGAGTTCCCTTCTTCAGGGTTAGCCCATCGTGATGCAGGCGGACAAACATCGTCTTTCGCCGGGCATTATGTGGGACGCCCTTTTCGATAAGTACAAAAGCCGTCGTTGCCGCAGCAAATGGCTGAAACAATTCATCCGGTAGCTGGCACGCAGCAAGCAAACTGTTGTTCTCAAGAATATGCCTACGCCACGCGCCTTTGTCTTTCTTTACGAGCATGCTCATTGGCAAAATGATCGCTAGTTTACCGCGGTCTTTCAGCCCCTCAAGCGCGCGCTCGACAAAATCCTCAACCGGGGAATCCGTCTTTTCGTGTGGGAATGGTGGGTTCATTAGAACCACGGAGGCTTTTCCGACAGGATATTCGACCGAACGAAAGCAGTCTGCTTTGCGCACGCCAGTGGACCCGTCACCCCGCAAGATCATATTGGCAACGCAGAGCGCCGCCGTGACAGGTTCGTCTTCAAAACCAATGAGGCGCTTCTTGATGATGCCTACCACCTGCGCTCGGGATAGGTGGTGTTCTGATAAAATGCGATCCATGCAAGCGACTAGGAATCCGCCGGTTCCGCATGCAGGGTCCAACACAATATCGTCTTTGGTAATCTCACAAACGTCGGCCATCATCCGAGTGATGTGCCGAGGCGTAAAATACTGGCCGATTGTGTTGCCGCCTGTATAACGAAAAAAGGTCTCGTATAACTGGCCGAGATAATCGTGTTCGGCCGTAAGGACCGTCACGTTCAATCGTTCCAATATCGTAGCAATGCGGCGAGCTTTTTCCTTTAACTTATCGTTGTCTTCATCGACACGTAAGCTTTTAGCCAAATCAGATTTACCAGCCTTTATAAAGGCGTCTCGGCAGGCTTCGTTGATGTCGCGCAAAATATACTGCGGCTCACGGCGTATATCACCTTTCGAAAACCATAGAGCAAGCATGACAGCGGCGACGACGGCTGGCCTGTATTCGTCTTTGACACGCGCCTCACGCAATAGCCGATTGATTTCATCGGCGCGATCCGCCAGCACTTCGAGTGGCGGGACAGATGGCCTAATTTCAGCCGGTCCATTGGGCGTCGCAATGCGCTCCAAATCCGAACGGGTCGGAATCCACCCAATTGGATAGCCGTCATACGTGACGGGCTTCCATTTCGTTCCGATGCGCTTAAAAAGTTGTAGCTTAAATTCGTTGTCAGATGTGCCCGCTATACCAATGGCGAGCGGCCTATAGCCCGCATCCCACAAGGCATCAGCATACGCCTGCGCTTCTGCAACAGCCTTACCGATCTCTGATATAGAACGCTTCGCCTCGATTACGGCAAGTGGAGCGTTTGAGAAACGGTCCATAATTATGGCTTCTGGGACGCCCGGTCCCGCGCCTTTCTTACTTGCTTTTGCCAATGCCTCGGCAAGCTCTACATAGTTTCGATATTCATGTTGCAACAGAAGATCGCCCTGCGGCGGGCGTCGCAAATCCCAACCCTGCGAAATGAGCAGGTCGTTTAGTAGATGCTCAGCCCGGCGCTCCGACTGACGTTTGGCGATGACAAAGGACATTTACGCGCGCCCCTTCGGACGACGCAGCATGAGCCGCTTACCGACAATCTTGGGGACGGCCAACGCAGTACGACGGCCATCAGTCTCTTCGCGCGTGTTGTACTTGTAGTCCACTTCGGCGAGGTACAGCGGCAAATGCTTCGCGCTGACATGATGGTGTGTGCCATCAAGCGACCGCTTCGTATTGCCGAAAAATCCTTCGACCGTGTTTGTGGTTGCCAGCCGACCCGATACGTCACGGCGTGCATATTCTTCGTCGCTATGGTTCACAGTGTCATGTGACGCGAACGCCTTCCCTAACTTCCTGTAGAGCGGCGACTCGTCCGTATTCAGGTGCGCGGTTTCCGAAACCTGCCGCTTGAGCAATTGGCCCAAGGCGTCGCCGGTGACCTTGCGGGCAACCTGAGAGCGCACGCGACCGCCGCGCTCGACAAGCGAGACGACCGCCGTCTTGTTGCCTGTATACCGCCGACCCATGCCGCGCTTAACTCCCCCGATATAGGTTTCGTCCGCTTCGACGGTTCCGTCAAGCTTGTCGGTTGGCAGGATGTCTTGAAGGGCGAACCGGATGCGGTGGCAAAGGTGCCACGCGGAACGATATGAGCCGATTTCAAGCTGGCGCTGCAATTGGAGCGCCGATACCTGCGTTTTGCTGGCGCACATCATGTAGAAGGCGATCAGCCACTTGTTGAGCGGGATGTGAGAGTCCTCGCAAACCGTGCCGACCGTCACCGTGAACGACCGCTCGCACTCCGCGCACTTGTACTGGCCGGGGCGAATTTTCTTGTCGCGGTTCGCCGTGACCTTGTAGATGCGGGTTTGATCGGCGTTGCCGCAATGAGCGCACTCGGGGCCGTTCGGCCAGCGGAGCTTTTCGAAGTAGTCGCGCGCGGCTTCCTCGGTTGAGAACTTCGCCGCGATCTGAATTAGGGTAAGATCACCGCTGGGGTTTTTGCCGCTCGGGACTGATGTGCGTTTTCCAACCATGATGGGAATATAGGTCCGGCATCAGGTTTTGTCAAGTGCATAATCGCCAGTGGTTATAACGAGCCATTCTCGCTGCGTTGCAGTTCCTGAAAGAGCTTGCCGTGTGTCGCCGCGTTTGCGGCTTTCATGGCGTCGCTGAAGAGGCGAAGCGCCATCACTGCATCGGCAGCAGCTTCCTCGAAATTGCTGCTCGCGATGGCTAGTTCCAATTCCCGCCGTCTGCTCATGGCTTCGTCATCCTCTCAATCGATTTCAATTGCGGCGCGAGGCGGGCGCGCGCCTTCCACAGATCATGTTCGCTCTGCATCGTCAGAAGCAGCTTCGCATCGATGCCGACGCGCTTTTCGATCCGCACGGCCATCTCGGCCGTGAGGCTGACTTTGCAGGCCAGCAGCTTTCCGAGAGCGGCGCGCGTCACGCCAATCGCGATGGCGGTTACGTTGGCGTTGGTGTGCAGATCATGGAGCGCGGTGGCGATGATCTTGCCGGGGTGCGTCGGCTCGCGGCGGCGCGGGCCAGCTGCAAAGGAAGGCATGTTGTGGGTCCGGTTCTCGAGGCCGTCACCGGCCTCAGTGGTACTGGGTGAATTCGACATCGGTAGCGTCGCCTCCCTTATAGATGAAGGTTATCCGCCATGCACCAGACACCTTGAGCGACCACAGGTCGCGATTGATGTGCTTGAGCTGGTGGAGCCCATAGCCCGGCACGTCGATCTGCTTGATCGTCGAGGCGGCGTTGATCACGTCCAGCATTTCGAGGCAGCGCGCCTGATGCTTGGGGTTCACTTTGGCCGAACTCTTCGTCTCGAAGAGTTCTTTGAGGCCCTTGTTTCGGAAGGTCTTGATCATGATGAGAATGTATCCCGTTGGGATACATATGTCAACTGGAAGGATACATGAGAACCACGCTAATGCCGCGCCCCAGCCATGCACTGGGAGAACGGGCAAATCAGGCCTCCGCCTGGTCCCGGTGCGCCTCGCAGAAGTAACGATTCCCGCGCCACTCATAGACGCCGATCACAGCTTCGGCGCCGCACTGGCACAGGGGAACGGGCGCGACCTTCAGTCCGCCCTCACGCGCGTAGCGCGCCCACCGCTCAGCGGTGCGGCGCTCCCTTTCGGCTGCTCGCTGGTCGCGGCCCATGTTGTGCTCCACATGGGCTATATAGAAGGGTGGAACGCGTCAGGAACAAAGTCCACGGATTCTCCACGCATCGTGGTGCCGTGTTCTGCGTCTGTATGCGGTTTGGTGCGGGGTCGATATTTTCGGCCCGATACAAGCCATTGAAGAAACTTGAAAAATGGTGGGCGCGACAGGGATTGAACCTGTGACCCCTCCCGTGTGAAGGGATTCAGCGCGCTTTGATTTTATTCGAGATTCCTATCCTAAGGCGCGCAGTCCACGCTTTCTCCACGGGTAGCAGGATCGCCTTCTTCGCCTCGGTCGGCGCGATGACGTGCTCGTAGCGGCGGGCGGATTCAGCGTCGCGCCAGGCCTTGGTGGCGACAAGGCCGGACGTGTCCAGGCCGCCATACTGGCGCATCCACGCGCCCCAGGTATGCCGGAAGGTGTGGAAGCCTTCGATCTCGACGGCAGGCCCCACGGCCTTGCGCACGCGGCCCAGCAGCACATACAGGCGGCCGTTCTTTCGGAAGCGGAAGACGGCTTTCCCCGGTCGATCAAGCCCACGAGGATGGCCGGCAAGCGCCGCCACGAGGACCGGCGGCAGATAGACCGGGCGCTGATCTTCGTTCTTGGTCTTGGCGAAGATCGCCAGCTCGTCAGCGAGCGACAGGCCATTGATCGTGAGGCGCCGCGTCGCCTCGCTCAGCCTAGCGCCGGTGTAGGTCAGGAAGCGCAGGAACAGCCCGAACTCAAGATCCTCGGCGTCGGCGGCCTCGAAAACCCGGAAGGCCTGTTCCGGGAAGAGAAAATGCGTGCGCCGTTCGCCCCGCCAGCCTGCCGGACGCTTCGTCTCCCATGTCGCGCCGGCATGCTTCAGAACGGCCGATATGGGCGTGTAGAGTTGACGGTTGCGCGTCGCCGGCGTCGCCGTCGGGTAGAGCGCGATGGCGAGCTCATCCATGACGGCTTGGTCGACCAGCCTAACCGGCTTGTCGCCGATGCGATCGACGATACGGTCGAGGAATCGCTCCTGGCCGGTCGCCGCCATGTACTTCACGGCCGCGTCTAGGAATGTCGGCTCGCCGGGGCGGGAAACGGCACCACGCTCGATTTCCTCTTTCCAGAGCTTGAGGAACTTGGCTGCCGTAGATCGGCTAGCCGTCTTTGTGCTTCGGTCCACATGGACCCCGAGATAGGTTCCCCGGACGCTGTAGAAGGGGGTTTTTCCGATGCGGGGCGGAACGACTTTGAGGGGCATGGTTTCGGCTTCCGACGCTCGATCTCGGCCTCACGACGCAAGGCCTCCTGCAGACTGGCGATGTCCTTCTCCGTGAACAGTTTGCGCCGGCCGTTGGCGTAGTAGAAGGGGTGGCGTTGGATAATCCCCTGAAGCGCGCGCACGGAAACACGCAGCGCAGCAGCGGCTTCTTCCATCGTCAGGGCAGCAGAGATCGTCATCGGTTCGCGATCTCCAGCAGGACATCGGCATGGCATGGCTCGCCTGGCTTGCACCAACAGGCGAGGTTCTTGCCGCGAAGTTCGCGAACGACATCCTCGACGGTCGTGAATTGTTTCGGTATTTTCCCCTTAGGCCATGGCAGCGGCACGGGAAACCATCCGCCTTCCTTTTCGATCATCGTCCGGAAGCTGGCCACGGCAATCTTGGCTGTCATCGGCCGCGCGAACTCGGAACCAGGATGATGAACGACAAACGGATTTCCCCAGATCGAAGGCCGCGCCACGTTTACTGCGGGCAGCCCGCTGATCGAAATGCTAAGCGCCTGCAGATCGAAGCCCTTGCGGCGGGAGAGCTGGAGACGGACGGGTTTAATCATAGCAGCGTTCCGGCCAGTGGCGCGGCCAGCGATGGTGCGCGGCGATATTTGACCATCCACGGCAGCGACGACGGCGCGCCGGCATCATGTCGGCGCCATTGAAAATATCCGAGCTCGCCGATCGCAGCGACGAATGCGCAAGGTTTGGCGTCGGCGAGAACGAGACCGCGTGGCCCAAAGAACCAAGGGCTATCGCTCTCTCGCACGATGCCGGTGACGCGAACCTCGCCGACGATTCCACCGCGCAGCAGATCGGCAGGGTGTGGACACGCGACACCTAGACCCTCCATGAATTCGACGGCTTCCTCGTATTCGGCTCTAGTCATCCCGCGCGACGCGAGGATGGCGATGCGACCCGGCTTCATTCCGCCAAGCGAGACAGAGTGAGAATTGCGGTTTTCGATGTCCTTGCCGCCATGGATGATCGCCCACGCCCAGGGCTGCCGTACAGCAAGGGCGATGCTGGGAAGTGTCAGCGCGTCGGCCTCGCTGGTCATGCCGTGCCCGACCTCTCATGCTCCGGCGCCGTCTCCGGGCCACCCCAAGTCGGTCGGACGCCGCTGGTTTCTTCAATCAGATCGGCGACCAGGTCGCGCATCATGTCCATGAACGCCTGTTTGCGTTCGGGATGCAGCGAAGACACTGCGGCAAGCCGTATCGATCCGAGAAAGATCGCGCCGTCCATCGTATCGGGCATGGCATAGTAGGCGTTCCAGTTGTCGCCTTCCGCCCGCATCGCAAGGCGGCCGATCTTCGTATTTCGATCAGGCATTGGCATCTCCATTCGGGTCGGGCGTGAGCTGATCGTCGACAGCGGTGGAGCTGGGACCTGGACCCACAACGGTGCCATCGATCAGTGACGCACCTGCTCGTGGCGCGACTGGTCGCAATTCTCCGACCCGCGCCAGCAATTGCGTCAGCGCACTCCTATGCGTCGGATGGCTGAAGTCCGATCGCACGACGGCCTGCACACCGGCCGGCGCTGGCAGTTCCACCGCTGCAAACCAGCCAGTATCCTGGCGCGAGAGCCGTGGCTTGCCCACCTTCGCGAGCTCGTCGAGCATTTCGCCTGTGTTCATGATCCGAACTCCGGAAATTCATCGTGCGTGCGGCCATCCAACTTCCGGCCAGCGGCCTTCTTGCCGGCGCGCACCATGTAGGCGGCACGGGATTGGTCGAAGGCGCAATCGTGTTCGGCGACATCGGGGTCGAAGCCGATCAGCTGCGCGCCGGGCTCGCTGGGATCGACTTCGGTCCAGCCGCCCCATTGCTTGAAAAAGAACGGCAGGCCGTAGTGCGCGCAGTCGTCGCGAAGCCGCCGGACCCAATCGGGATGCACCGGCCGTGCATCGGGACCGCTCTCGCCGCCGCAAATAATCCATGGCTTCTTCGGCATGCGGCCTACGTCGTGCGGCAGGCCGATCCGTTCGAGCATGGGCTCGACCGAGATGAATATCTGCCACCCGGTTTCGGCGAGCGGCCGCACAGCCGACCAGCGTTCCGACATGCGGCGCTGATCCTCAGCGCTGAAACCGAGCCAGAGACGCGGATTCGGCCATGCCGAGCAGTCGGGCTGGCCGGGCCATGGGTCGCGCAACCCGAACTTCCGCTCCAGGCTGTCGTAGCTGTCGCGCAGGATCGTCGGCACCATCGACCCGTCGCCCTCCGCGCAATTCAGCACCGCGCGCTGGTGCGAGAAATTCTTGACGTAATCGACCATCACGTCGGCGCGCTTGGTCAGCAATTGGACGATGTGAGGGGAACGCAGACCCGCGATCATCACCCGGTCGATATCCGCGATCGGACGGCGTCTATGGAACATGTCCGACATATCGCCGACGAAGATCATCGAGGGTTTGCCGGTGCCGAGCTTCGGCTCCTTTGCGCCGCGCCAGCCCATCGGCCATCCCCAGACGGGATGGTTGTCAGCGGCGACTGTCAGGATACCGTTCCAGACCGGGTTGCCCTTCACCATCCTGGTCGTGCCGCTGTAGAGTGGGTGCCCGCGCAGCCGCGGCGATGCCGCGAGGCGCATCGCATAACAGTTGGTGCAGCCAGGCGTATAGATGTCGCATCCGCCGACCGGGTTCCAGGTGGCGTCGGTCCACTCGATAGGGGTTGGGTAGCCCATCAGAGCAACCTTTCTTGCTGAGCGGCGGTGCCATGGCGCTGGCGCAGCGCGCCCGTCGTATGGGACCAAGTCGGATGTCCGGTTTGCTTGTTGTGCTTGCCGGCGAGCATATGTGCGTTCGATCCCTGCCAGCGAGCCGGGCAGCGGTCGCAGCCTCCTTTCGTGATCGAGACGCGCTTGCGGGCCTTCATTCTGATTCCCCGATCTGCGGCATCTTCGATTGTGCATGTAGCGCAACGATCAGCGTCTCAGTCGTGATCGCCGCGGCGCCGTCGACATGGTCGCAGAGATAGTTGCGCAGCAGGTTCGCCGGCATCGACATGATATGTTCTTTGAGGGCGGCCTCGCGTGCGGCCTGGCGCTCGCTGGTCATGTCCGCCGCTCCGGCTGCTGCAATCCCAGGCTGTTGATCAGATTGGCGCTGTCGGCCCAGCGCGCGTGGCCCAGCCATGCGGCCGTGAACTTCCGCAGCCGCTCCGTTTCGCCGCGCGCGCGATAGGCCTTGAGCTTGTGCCTTGCCCGCGTGACGCTCGATTTGCGCAGCAGCTTGTGGGTGGTCCAGATGCGATAGCCGAGGAAGTTCACTCCGCGCGCGATGCTGGCGATGCTCCATTTCGAGAAGGCGAGGCCGAGCCGGTCGCGCGCGTAGGTTTCGATTGATTGCTTAAGGCTTCGCAGATGATCGTGATCGGCGCCGAGCACAACGATATCGTCCATGTAGCGATACCAGGTGTCCTCGCCGAGCGTCTGTTGCAGGTGACGGTCGAGCGTCGCACCGAGATACAGGTTGGCGAAGATTTGCGACGTCAGGCTGCCGATCGGCAAGCCGACGCCCGCCCGAGGGACCATCGCCTCGATCAGCCGCTGCGTCGCGCGGCAGGAAATCTTCGCTTCGATCAGCCGCCATAGGATCGCGTGATCGATCGACGCGAAATAGCCGCGAAAATCGGTCTTGAGAAAATAGAGCGCTGCGCCGTCCCGCGTCAGATGGCGCAACTCGCTTTGCAATTGCACGACGCCGACATGAACGCCCTTGCCGGGACGGCACGCGAAGGCGCGGGGCAGGAGCGCGGCGTCAAAGATCGGCCCGATGACGAGACACAGCGCCTGCTGAGCGACGCGATCGCGGAACGGGAGTGCCGAGATCAGCCGCTTCTTGGGATCGAACACGTGGAATTCACTCGGCGCGCCGGCGACATAGCTCCCTTCGGCCATGTCCCGAGCGAGCTCGGCGAGGTTGAGCGGTGCGTATTCCTTGAATTCCAGATAGCCGGAGGTCTGCCGCTTGCCGGCGCAGGTCAGGCGATAGGCGTCGGCCATGTTCGCCGGCGAGACGATCTTGCCGATCAGATTACGAAACCGTCTGGTCACGTCATCGCCTCCCTCACAAGAAAAGTTCGGTGTCGGCAGGAAGCGCCAGTAGCACTTCTGCCAGGCGTCCCGGTTTGATCGCGCCGGCATCGTCAAAACAGTCCGGCTTTAACTTCCGCATGAGCGCCTGTTGCGCAGCTTTTCCCATGGCGTAGTGACAGTCGGCAGCGGTCCGCACCTCTATCTCGCGACCCTTGGCGTCGAATGGTTGGCCACAGCCGACCGGGGGCTCGTCGCCAACCCACAGCGCATATATCCCGGGGTCTCCACACAGCGGACAGGCCGGGGGGAATTTCCCGTTGAGAGTCTTGCCGTCTGCCATTTGCGATGCCCCTATAAGAAAGCCGGCCGCGGGTCTCGACGGGTTGCCCCGCTACGCCCCGCTCTGCCGGACCGTGGAGTGTGTTCGCCGAAGCAGGACAGATGGGCTGACCACCGAACCCGCTGATGCGCGGCCGTGGAAGACCGGCGGGACCGTGATCGCCGCCGCGTCGAATTCCGGTCGTCACTGCGCCCGCGCGCGCCGATGTTGTCGTTCGAGTTGTCCGGCCAGTTGTCGAGGTTCGCGTAGCGCGAGCCCGCGTTCTCGTCGTTGAGCCAGGAGCCACCGAAGATCGAAGGACGCGGCATGCTTACCCCTTCTGCCCTCTGAGCTTCTTTTGCCATGCGCCGAGCATGCGTCCCGGTTCCGAGAGCAGGCTCAAGACGTGAGCATGGCTCTTGGGCGTGAGGACACGTATCTCGTGACTGGCGAGGAAGCGCAGATAGGAACGCAGCGTCGCGAAGCGCGCATCGACCTGGTAGAGCCGTGAGAGCTGCCGCGACTTTGCCGCGTGATACAAATCGCCGACCGTAGCGAACAACTCCGCAAGCACGGCGTCCCGCAGGACGCCGTGATGCTTCGGGCTTCGCTGAACGATCGGGTACAGATATTTCACAAACGTCTCATACTTCTCGACGATCGCCAGGGCGTCGGTGCTGCTGTTTTCATCCCTGGTGATCATCGCGCGAAAACCTCTTGCCGCCGCTGTCGCGGCTTCTATCCAAGCTGCAGGTGGTCACTGCGCCCGCGCGCGCCGATGTTGACGTGCGAGAAGCCCGGCCAGTAGCCGAGGTC
>Ga0265338_10000697_pt1 | contig 57680 bp, 55 predicted proteins | sample 42126metaG_FD_193579 | JGI IMG/M metagenome (GOLD analysis project Ga0265338, IMG submission 193579) | Rhizosphere microbial communities from Carex aquatilis grown in University of Washington, Seatle, WA, United States - 4-21-26 metaG | ecosystem: Host-associated > Plants > Roots > Rhizosphere... | reverse complement strand
CCGGGGTAAAGAACCGCAGGAACTCCTCAGTAGCCGGGTTCAGCAGCGTGTCCCGCTCAGCCGACAGCCGCGCCCGCTCAGCCGGGTTCTCCGACAACCACTCAAGCGCGTGCGCCGTCAGCGCCGTCGTAGTGTCAAACCCGCCCCCGATCAGCAGCGAGAGCACGCCCACCAGCTCGATGTCTTCCGGCGTCTTGCCGTTGATGGTCGCCCGGGCCAGCGCGTCGATCATGCCCGGCCGCGGGCTGGCCTTGATTTCGAGGAAATGGCCATACAGGTCCTGGTTCATCGCTACCTGGAGCTGACGCAGGCGCGGCATGTCGGGCGAGTCAGGCGGGGTGTACACGGTGGCGTGAGCGGGCTCGACGTAGACGTCCCACAGCTTGAGCGGTATACCGAGCATGGCCAGCGTGAGTACGGCCGGCACGATGTTGGCCAGGTCGTCGACGAAGTCGATCCGCCCGGTCTCGATCTTCTCGTTCAGGCTCGCCCGCACCAGCTCGTCCACCACCGGCAGCCACCGGGCGACCGCGGCGGGCGACAGGTACGGGTTGAGTAGCTGCCGGTAATGCCGCTGCTCAGGCGGGTCCATCTCCAGGAAGCCGCCGCGGTACTCGCCCTTGGCGGACGGGATCGAGATCCCCGGGTAGCCTCGCCGCTCGTCCTTGACGTCGTGGTCGTTGGACAGGTACTCGGCCGACCGGGCCAGCTCGAACACCTCGGAGTGGCCGGCCGCGACCCAGTGGCCGCCGTAGGTGTCACTCCAGGCGACCGGGCACTGGCTGAGCATCTCGTCCGTGATTGTTTCGAACCGGTCACGGTACCCGGCATCATGCCGGGCGAAATGGTAGCGGTGCTGCTTCCGGCCGATGTCGTCTGTCGTGCTCACGCTGTCTCCTGGCTGCTGGGGGGATGGGGAACGCTAGCTAGCGGCATGGGCGGTGACGGCGGCGACAAGCTCGCCGAACAGTGCCTGGTAGCCGGCCGCGCGCTGCTCGGCCAGCTCGTGCGGCAGGTAGTCGGTGACCCAGGTCAGGGTCACGGTGCCGTCCTTGTCCTCGTCGACCCGCATCTCGGCGTGGTGGTGCTCGGCCCCGTTCAGCCCGGGGATGGTGTAGGAGGCACGGCGGTGCACCGGGTCCACCGTCACGTTGCGCTCCCGGATCTCCGTCCCGCCAGGCATGGCGACCACCCGGTACTCGCCGTCGCGGGTCGCCACCCCGGCCGAGAACGGCTGGACCTCAGACCGGGTGAACCGGTCGAGGTAGTCCCACGCCACGTCGGCCGGCACGTCGAGCCGTGCGGCGAGGTGGATGCTGGCCATCCGTTCCTCCTGCTCGTTTGGGTCTTGTTTTTCGGCTTGTCTAGCGGTTAGTGCGGCCGAGGTCGACCGGGAGCTGGATGCCGGTGATATGCCTGGCGTCGTCCGAGGCCAGCCAGGTGACGGCGGCGGCGATGTCCTCCGGCTCGCTGACCGGGTCGGGCAGCGAGCCCATGTACAGGATCCCGAGCGCGGGGTCCTGGTCCACCAGCTCCCGTACCCCCGGCTTGAGGTCGGTGTTGACCCCGAACGGGTGGACCGAGTTGACCCGGATGTTGTACTTGGCCAGCTCGTTGGCCAGCGTCTTGGCCAGGCCGGTCACCCCGTGCTTGGCCGCCACGTAGTCCGCCAGCAGGGGCAGGCCGACCAGCCCGGCCACCGAGCTGGTGAACACGATGGCGCCGCCGGTGCCCTGCTCGATCAGCACCGGGATGGCCGCCCGGGCCGTGTAGTAGGCGCCGGTGAGGCAGATGCCGATGGTCTCGTCCCAGTTCTCGAGCGGGATCTCCCACGCCCTGGCGGCCGTGGTCATCCCGGCGTTGGCCACCACCACGTCGAGCCGGCCGAGCTCGGCCACCCCCTGGGCGACCGCCGCCGCCACCCCCTCGTAGTCACGGACGTCGGTGATGCTGGTGACGATCCGCCGGTCGTACTTCTCCACCAGGCGGGCCGTTTCCGCCAGGTCGGCCGGGGTGGCCCCGGGGTAGGTGGTGGTCGGCAGGTCGGCGCAGATGTCGAGCGCGATGATGTCGGCGCCCTCGGCCGCGAAGCGCAGCGCCTCGGCCCGGCCCTGCCCGCGGGCGGCACCGGTGATGAAGACCACTTTCCCCTCGAACCGGCGCGGGTATTCCGTTGGCATGACGGGCTCCTTCTTGGTTATCGGCCTTGGTTATCGGCCTTGGTTATCGGCGCTGACGGGGCGGGTGCAGCCGGGCGGCGCTGCCGCCGCCGTCCACCCGCAGGTCACAGCCGGTTATGTAGCTGGCGTGATCGGACGTAAGGAAGTCGACCGCGGCGGCCACCTCGGCCGGCAGGCCCAGCCGGCCCAGCGGGACGACCGCGGGCGCCGCGCTGGCGAGCGTGCTAGCCGCCAGTTCGGTGGACCGCGTCGGGATAGGCGCGGGGCCAGGCGACAGGGACACGATGCGGGCGCCACGGGCGGCCCACTCCCCCGCCGACCGTTCCACCAGCCGCAGCACTCCCCGCTTGGACGCGGCGTAGGCGCGCACCGCGAAGCTGCTGGCGCCCGGGGCCGAGCACGGCTCCCGCAGCACGGTGCCCATCTTCTCCGCCAGGTCGGCCGCCAGCGGGTCGTCGAGGACGGCATCGGCCTGGGGTGAGGCGGGGAAGGTATGGGCCGCCATCGAGCCGAAGCAGACCGCGCAGCTCCCCGGCTCGGCCAGCGGCAGGAAGGCGTCGAGCAGCAGCGCCGGGCCCGCCAGGTTGACCGCCACCATGGTCTGCCAGGGGGCCAGCGAGGGCGGCAGGCTGGCCGTGTGCACCAGCGCACCCAGCGTGCCCGCCTCGGCGGTGGCCGCCGCCAGGTACTTGACGCCCTGCCTGCTGGCGATGTCGGCCGCGGCGGTGAGGGCGACGTCATAGCCGTCGGCGGCCAGGTCCTCGCTCAGCCGGGCCAGCTTCGCCTCGTCACGCCCGGCTAGCACCAGCCGGTAGCGCGCGCCGAGCCGCCGGGCCACCGCCCGGCCGAAACCGCCGTAGGCCCCGGTGATGACGGCCAGCGGCTTGCGGTACGTCCCGATCAGGTCCATCGCGTCGCCGGGTTGAGCACTGTACTGACCGCGGTGCCTTCAAAGACCGTGGTGCCTTCGCTGTGCTGCCACGTCCCGCCGGTATCCAGGCGGTACGTCAGCGAAGTCATCCAGCTCATCCTCTTCAGTGAGATCTGATTACTGATTAATCTAATTGATTGTGGCTCACCCCACTGCCAGGTGCAAGTAAGCCGGCGACCGCCGGGACCGAGGGAGGATCAGGCCAATGGGACGCATGACCGGGAGGGTCGTCTTCATCACCGGGGCCGGGCGGGGGCAGGGCCGCGCGCACGCGGTGCGGGTGGCCGAGGAGGGCGGCAACGTCATCGGGGTCGACATCTGCGCCGACATCCCCACCAACAGCTACCCGATGTCAACCAGGGAAGACCTCGCGGAAACGGCAAGCCTGGTGGAGAAGCACGGCGGGCAGGCGGTGACCAGGGTGGCCGACGTGCGGGACCGGGCGGCGCTGTCCGCCGCCCTGGACGAGGGGGTGGCGCGGTTCGGCCGGCTGGACGGGGTGGTCGCGCAGGCGGGCATCTGCCCGCTCGGGACCACCGAGCCGGAGGCGTTCTTCGACGCGATCGCGGTCGACTTCAACGGCGTGTTCAACTCCATCGACGTCGCGCTGCCGCACCTCACCCGCGGCGGCTCGGTGGTGGCCACCGGCAGCACCGCCGCGCTGATCCCGGGCTCGCTGGACAGCGCGGCCAAGGGCTCGGGCGGCCTTGGCTACTCGTGGGCCAAGCGGGCGGTCGCCTCCCTGGTGCACGACCTGTCGGTGGTGATGGCGCCCAAGGGGATCCGGGTTAACGGGGTCCACCCCACCAACTGCAACACCCCCTTGCTGCACAATGACGCCATGTACAAGGCGTTCCGGCCCGACCTGGCCGAGCCGACCCTGGAGGACGTGCTGGCGTCGATGCCGCACATGACCGCCACCGGCATCCCCTACGTCGAGCCCGAGGACGTCGCTGACATGGTGCTTTTCCTACTCAGCGACGAGTCCAAGAACGTCACCGGCATGCAGATGCGAGTCGACGCGGGCGGTTACCCGAAGCGGCGGCCGCAGCAGCCCGCTTTCTGACCGAAGGGAGACGCGCCATGAAGGCGTTTATCGATGTGAACAAGTGCTCCGGGCACGCCCGCTGCTTCGCGGCCGACCCGGAGCTGTACCAGATCGACGACAGCGGCTACGCGCTGCGGACCGAGTTCGACGTGCCGGAAGGAGCGGAGGACGCCGCCCGCGAGGGCGCCGCCGCCTGCCCGGAACGCGCCATCACCCTGCACTGACGCCCCACCCCCCAACGAAGGAGAGCCAGTGGAACGGCAGAAGGAAGCTGACCTCGCCGGCAAGGTGGCGATCGTCACCGGGGCAAGCCGCGGCATCGGCAAGCGCACCGCCGTCATGCTGGCCCGCCGCGGCGTGCAGGTAGTGGTGACCGCGCGCACGGTGGACCCCGCGCAGAGTCACCTGCCCGGCACCGTCGGGCAGACCGTGGAGGAGATCAGGGCCGCGGGCGGAGACGCGGTCGCGGTCGGCGCCGACCTGTCGAAGGTGGAGGACCTGGAGAACATCGCCGCGACCGCCTTCGACCGCTTCGGCGGGGTCGACATCCTTGTCAACAACGCTGCCGTGACCGTCGGCTACAACTGGTCGACGCCGTTCCTTGAGATGCCGCGCGAGGACTGGCTGCACCATTACGCGGTCAACGTGCACGCGCCGTTCACCCTGATGCAGCTCACGGTGCCGAGCATGGTGTCGCGCGGGGGCGGGCGGGTGGTCACCGTCACCACCGGCAGCGCCGAGGCGCACCGGCTGCTTGAGGAGCCGCACCCCGGGGGCGACGTGGCGTACTACCACGGCGACGAGAACGGCGGGATCCCGGCCCCGGGCGCCGCCATGAACATCCCGGCCCTGTGGTCGCCTGCCTACTTCTCCAGCAAGCGGGCGCTTGACCGGATGTGCAACGTGCTGGCGCCGCAGCTGGCGCCCAAGAACGTGTTCCTGATGAACGTCATGCCCGGCTGGGTAGCCACCGAGAGCTCGGAGAACAACACCAAGCTGGGCGACCGGGAGGATGCCAAGATGATCTCGATGGACATCCCCGCCCGGGTACTCACCTACTTCGCGGCCTGCGAGGACCCGATCGAGTACACCGGCCGGGTCTTCTTCGCCCAGCGCGAGCTGGCCGAGCTCGGCCTCGAGACCGACGACTGACCGGGGAGGAACCGCTGATCACCGAGCTGCGGGTTGATGTCACTGAGGCGGCCGGCACCGGCGAGCGGCTCTCGGTGGCCGCGACCGTCCACCTGCCGGACGACCTGGTATCGTCCGCCGCCTCCGGCCGGCCGCGGACGGTGCTGGTCGGGTTCCCCGGCGGCGGCTACAACCGCCGCTACTACGACCTCGACCTCCCCGGCCACGACGGCTACAGCCAGGCCCGCTATCACCTGGCCGCGGGCCGGGTGTTCGTCGCCTGCGACCACCTCGGGGTGGGCGACAGCGACACCCCGGACCGCCCGCTCGACTACGACGCGGTCGCCCGGGCCAACATGCACGCCGCCCGGGAGATCCTGGGCCGGCTGCGGGACGGTTCCCTGGCCGACGGCGTGCCGCCGGTCAACGTCACCGCGGCGGCGGCGGTGGGCCAGTCCTTCGGCGGCTTCCTGCTGATCATCGGGCAGGCGGCCGACCCGGTGTTCGACGGCATCGGGATCCTCGGCTACAGCGCGCTGGACCCGCAGACGCCGTGGCCCGCCCCGCTCACCCTGGACGACGTGCTCAACCTGCGCGGCGGCAACGGCCGCGACCACCCGATGCGCCCCTGGTTCCACTACGACGACGTGCCCGAGGACATCATGCTGGCCGACATGACCAAGCAGGCGGGCACCCTGTACTCGGGCGCGCCGTGGAGCACCCCGGTCAACCCGGGCGGCCCGGCCGTGCAGCGGAACCGGGTACCGCGCACCGTCGGCGTCGTCGCGGCCGACGCGGCCAGGATCGCCGTCCCGGTGCTGGCCGCCTGCGGCGAGGTGGACGTGGTAGCCGACCCGTGGGGCGAGCCCGGCGGGTACCGCGGCTCCGCCCACGTGACCATGGCAGTGATCGGCCGGATGGCGCACATGCACAACTTCGCCTCGTCCCGCCGCGAGCTGTGGGACGTGATCGACGACTGGCTGACGGTGGTGGCGCGGCGGGCGCGGCGCTAGCTGGCCGGCTGCCAGCCGGCCAGCGCTACAGTCAGTGCTAACCGGCGGGTCGGGCTGGCCCCGCGCAGGGTGAGGTTGGCGTTCCAGATCGCGGCGGCGGTGCCGCGCACCGCCTCGGTCACCACGCTCCAGCGCATCCGGCCAGCCGGCCCGGTGACCGACACCGCCGCGATCGCCTGCCCGGAGCTGCGGATGGGGGCGGCCACGCAGACCAGCTCGGCGTAGGCCTCGCCGCGGTCGAACGCGACCCCGGCCTCGCGGACCCGCTTCAGCTCGGTCCACAGGGCGACCGGCTCGGTGATCGTCTTCGCCGTCTTGCGCGGCATCGGGGCCTCGATCAGCGCGTGCACGGCCTCGTCGTCGTAGGCGGCGATCGCCTTGCCGAGGGCGGTGCAGTAGGCGGGCTTGCGGCCGCCGCGCCGGGTGGGCAGCCGGATCGGGCCGACCACGATCCGTTCCAGGTAGACCACCTCGGCCCGGTCGAGGATGGCGAGCTGGGCGGCGAGGCCGGTGCGCGACGCCAGCGCCTGCAGGTGCGGGAACGCGGCCTCGTGGAGCCGGTTGCCGTCCACCGCGAGCGTGCCGAGCTCGAACATGCGCAGCCCGATGCGGTAGCCGCCGTGATCTCGCTCCAGCCAGCCGACCTGACAGAGCTGGTCGACCAGGCGGTGCAGGGTGGACTTCGGCAGCCGAGTGCGCTTATTCAGGTCGGCCAGGCTCAGTACCTGCTGGCCGCCATTGAACGCTTCCATGATGGACGCGCTGCGCCCAAGGACGGTGTGCTCGGGGGGCCGCCGGTCGCTGCCCTCTTCCTCGCCCGTCCGCCTCATCGCGGGTACCCGGGGCCCTGCGCCCTCGACGATCGATGTCATCGACACAGCCTACGCCCCCTCACTGGAATAGGACTGAAATTAGATTAATCAGTATTCTATTGATAATCTGCCCCTCAGGTCTCAGTGTCAAGAGCACGCGAAAAGCGGCAGGGCGGGTTCCGGTTACCGGAATCGGCGCTGGACCCGCCGCATAGCCGGGCGCACAGTCGGGGCATGCGATCGCTAAGCGACCTGTTCCGCAACTTCCTCCAGCTCGGCTACGTCACCGATGACATCGACGCGGCGGCCGCGTTCCTCCGGGCCTCCATGGGCACCGGCAAGTGCGTGATGAGCTACCGGTCATCGCTCGGCGGCGGGCTTCCGCCGGCCGTCGGCAGCCCGGTCAGCCCGGGCAGTCCCAGGCCGGCGTTCGTGGTAGTGGACGGGAAGCCGGCCGACGAGTGGATGATCGACGTCGCCCTGGTCAACGCGGGCCCGGTCAACCTGGAGGTCATCCGCCCGGTCGACGGCGCGGTGGACCTCTACCGGGACGGGGTACGGCCCGGTGCGCCGGTCACCCTGCACCACGTCGGGTTCGTGGTCGACGACTTCGATGAGGCGTCGGCCGTGGTCGCGGCCAGCGGGCGGAACTGGACGCAGTTCGGCGACAGCGGCGAGATCCGGTTCGGCTACCTCGACCTGCGGGCCGAGCTGGGGCACTTCGTGGAGGTCATGGAGCTGGGCCAGCCGGCCGCGCAGTGGTTGGCGCGGATCGACGCCGCCTCCGCCGCGTCCTTAGCGACAGCGCACCCTAGGACAGGGGCGACGCCCTGGGACGTCAGCGACAGCGCCCAAGGACAGAGGCGGAGGCGGAGGCGGCCCGCCGCGTCAGCCCGCGGCCGGCTCGGCCGGCTCGGCCGGCTCGGGGGCGGCGCCGGCCGTCGAGGCGCTGCCGACCGCGGCCGCCACCACCTCGACCGCTGGCTCCGGCTCGACGGTGAACTCCGAGACCATCTCCTGGCCCCGCCGCTCGCGCAGTACCAGCGCCGCCACCACCAGCATGGCGGCCGCCAGGCCGGTGGCGATCCACAGCCAGATCCGGAAGCCGGTCATCCCGTAGACCACGCCACCGCCCGGGAACACCTTGGCGAAGTGGGCGAAGATCGCGAACATGATCACCGGGGTGACGGAGGAGAACCCGGTCTGGCATAGCTGGGCGGCGCCCGCGGTGGCGCCCTGGCCATCGGCCGGGCTGGCCCGCATGACCAGGCTCGGTACCGACGAGTTGACCAGGCCGGCCGAGATGCCGAACACCACCGCGCTGGCCGCCAGCGCGATGTAGGTGGTGTTCAGGTAGGCCAGCATGATCGTGGCGACAATCGACACCGCCAGCCCGAGCATCAGGAAGAACTGCGGGTGCTTGCCCCGGGTGATCATGATGCCGAGGACCAGTCCGCACAGCACCGTCGCGACCGCCTGCGGGATCGCGACCGAGGCGTAGTGAAAGGTCGAGTAGCCGAGCCCGTAGTTCCCGGCCGCCGCCCGCGGCGTCATCGCCAGCAGCGGGAGCATCGTGGCGACGGTGATCTGCACGCCGTAGGCGATGGCGGCGCCCGACGCGACCAGCAACAGCGGCTTGCGGCGGAACAGCGTCAGGTTGATGATCGGGTCGGCCGACCGGCGGTTCTGCAGCGCCCAGGTGCCCAGCAGGACCAGGCCGCCGATCAGCAGGATCAGCTCGCTGGCCGAGGTCCAGCCCCAGTTGCTGCCCATGCTGACGAACATCAGCACCCCGGCGGCGCCGAGGGCGAGCAGCAGCGCGCCGGGGATGTCGACCCGGCTCTGGCGGCGCTCGGACGACTCGGCGGTGGTCAGCCGGATGCCCAGGCACAGGGCGAACGTGCAGCCCGCGTCGAACCAGAACATGCCGCGGAACCCGACCGCGTCGATGAGCCAGCCGACCAGCAACGGGGTGGCCACCGCGAACAGGCCCATCCCGCCGATCGCGATCGCGGAGGCGAACATCACCGTCCGGCGCGGGTAAACGGCCCTGATCAGCGACGGGATCAGGGAGATGGTGGCCAGGATGGGGCCCTGCAGCGCCCGCCCGGCCACCATGACGCCGAACGTCGGCGCGGTGGCGCAGAGCACGGCGCCGATCCCACGAGCCTGGGCGTCCAGCCGCGGCTGGCGGAAGCACCCCCGCTCGCCGAGTAACGCACATCCGTCATTTGGGGGCCCTTCGGTCCGGCAATTGCTTTGTTGCTCGGAGTATCGGATTGCCTTTTTAAGAGGTCATCCTCAAATTCCGCCTAGCGGAATGGTCCCGCCAGACGGAATTCCGTCCCGGTCACCGGAAACACCGCTGGACGCGGGCGGGCGTGCGACGCACGATCGAACCTGAGCCCGCGGTAGTGCGCTGCCCGCATTACCGCCTGGACGAGGAGGTCGCGGCTGATGTGTGCCGCCGTACGTGCGCCCCAGGTACTTGAACCCCGACAGCGGAGCCAGGCGCCGCTGCGCGGCCGGACACCGTGGTTCGAGGGTGACATCGCCCCGGAGCTAGTGCCGGAGAAGTACCGGCTCGGCCGCGCATACGTCCCCAAGGCCAGATATCTTGACCCGGAATTCCTCAAAATCGAACAGGAAAAGCTGTTCACCCGGACCTGGCTGATGGCTTGCCGGACCGAGGAACTGCCGAAGGTCGGCAGCTTCGTCGAGTACGAGATCGGCGGCCACTCGATCCTCGTGGTGCGCGAGACGGCCGGCTCTATCCGGGCCTACTACAACGCCTGCCGGCACCGGGGCACCCGGCTGGCCTGCGGCCGGGGCCGGGTCGGCTCGTTCATCTGCCCGTTCCACGGGTGGCGGTGGAACCTGGACGGCTCGGTCCGGCTGGTGCTCGACCGCGAGGAGTTCGTGCCGCGCTCGGACCAAGACCTGGCCCTGGTCCAGGCACGGGCCGAGGAATGGGGCGGGTTCGTCTTCATCAACATGGACCCGAACGCGATCCCGCTACTCGAGTACCTGGACCCGATCCCCCGGATCTTCGCGCCGTTCCAGCTTGAGCACATGCGCTACCGCTGGATGACCGGCGTGCTGCTGCCGTGCAACTGGAAGACCGCGCTTGACGGCTTCCTCGAGGCCTACCACGTGGCCGGCACCCACCCGCAGCTGCACCGGCTGGACAAGTCCAACACCCACCTGGCCACCATGAAGGAACTGGACAACCGGACCTGGTCGCCCACCACCGCCTACGAGCGGCACGCGCACTACTCGAGCGTGGGGCGGAAGAAGACCACCGCCACGCCGGACGCGGCCAAGGACCCGGCGCTGCGCGAGAACAGCGCGTTCACCGACGAGCGGCTGGCGGTCGCGCAGGCCGTGCAGTACATCCAGGACGACATGCGCGGCCTGGAGAACGAGCGCAGCTGGCGGGCGGCCGAGGCGCTGAAGACGGCCGACCTGCCCGCCGGGACCACCGCCGGCGAGTACTTCATCCAGCTCTACCGGGAGCTGTCGCTGGCCGAGGGCTACGACTGGCCGCAGGTCACCGCGCAGCAGTGGGCCGAGGCAGGCACCGCCTGGAACGTGTTCCCCAACACCATCTTGCTGCCCAACCAGGGGTCGGTGTTCGGCTACCGGGCCCGCCCCTACGGCGGCGACCCCGACCGCTGCCTGTTCGAGATCTTCAGCCTGGACCAGGTCCCGGTGGCCGACTACGACAAGAAGCGGGACTTCAAGCCCGAGTTCTACGAGGACTACCGCGAGGCCGGCCTCGGCGTGGTCTTCGGCCAGGACCTGGCCAACGCCAAGGAGGTGACCGTCGGGATGCACTCCCCCAGCTTCGACGGGCACCGGCTGAGCGAGGAGCAGGAGATGACCATCTACAACCACCACCGGGTGGCCGACCGCTTCCTGTGGGCGGACTGACCAGCTTCCTGTGGGCGGACTGACCAGCCCGCGACCTGACAGCGAGCCGGTCGAGCGCCGCCTGGTCACCATGCGCCGCGCGGTCGGCCAGCTCAGGGACCTGGGCCCAGTCGGCCGGGCGCGGCTGGAGCGCGACCCGGCCGCCGGGCTGGTCGTCGAGCGGGTGCTGGCGCTGCTTGACGACCTCGCGTTCGAGATCAACCGCCTGGTGGCGGTTACCGCGGGCACGCCGCCGGGCACTCCCGCGGCCGCGCTTACGGCGGCCGCCGACGGCGGGGCCCGGCCCGACACACCTGCGGCCGCGCTTGCCGCCGCGGTGCGGGCGGGCCTGGTCGACCAGCCGCTGGCGGCCGCCCTTGATCCGCCCGACGGCCCGTATCACGTGCTGCTGCAGCTCTGCCTGGACACCGAGCCGGAGCAGGTGGCCGGGGTGGTGTCGGCGGCGACGGCCGCCTACGCGGAGTACGTGCGCCAGGTGACCGCCTGGACGTCGGCCGCGTCCTGAAGGGTCACGCGGCGGGAAGAATCGCGGCGTAGCCGGCTGCTGCCCGCACGCTGGCGGGCGTGATCTCTCGGTGAGTCCGAGGTACCATGCCCGAATAGAGCATCTCGTTAACCTAGTTACCTGTATGGCAGGGGGAGAACACGATGAGCAGCACGGCGCCTGATCAGTCCGCGGCTGGCCGGGCGGTCCGGGCGGGGGTGATCGGGCTCGGGATGATCGGCAGCGGGGTTGCCGTCAGCCTGGCGAACAGCGGGCTCACGCCGACCGTCTACGACCTGCGGCCCGAGGCCGCCGCCGCCCTGGGGACGAGGGCGGTGCCGGCCACCAGCGCGGCTCAGGTCGCGCGGGACAGCGACGTCGTGCTGATCTCGGTGTTCAACGCCCGGCAGGCGCGGTCGGCGCTAGCCGGCGCCGACGGGGTGCTCGCGGGCGCCCGGGACGACCTGACCGTGGTCCTGCTGTCCACCGTCACCCTGCGCGAGCTGGGCGAGCTGGCCGCGCTCTGCGCCGGGGCCGGCGTGACGCTGCTCGACGCCGGAGTCAGCGGGGGGACCGGGGCGGCCAGCAACGGCCTGGTGGTCATGGTCGGCGGCCCCGACGACGCGGTCGCCCGCGCCCGGCCGGTCCTCGAGGGCTTCGGCAAGCTGGTGGTGCACTGCGGTCAGCGGGGCGCCGGGATGGCGGCCAAGCTGGCCCGCAACGCGCTCACTTACTCCGGCTGGGCGGCCGCGCGGGAGGCCGCCATGATCGCCGAGGCCGGCGGCGTGCCCCTTGACCGGCTGTTCGCGGTGCTCGAGGCGGGCGTCGGCAGTGACAACGACCCGGTCAGCTGGCTAAGGCGGCAGGTCGAGGGGCGCCAGATCACCCCGGAGCACGCTGACTTCATCGACGCGCTGGCGCAGAAGGACCTGGGCGCGGCGCAGGAGCTGGCGGGCGAGGCGGGCATCGAGGTGCCGATCGCCGACATGGCCCGGCCGCGGATGCGCCGGGTCTTCAGCGGCGAGCTGGCCGACCCACTGCCCGAGGACCCGGAGGAACGGGGGCGGGTGATGCTGGACCGGGTCTACGGCCCCGGGTACAGCAGCCAGTTCCCGGACGAGGGGCTGGAGCCGTGGAGCGTCGACACCATCGAGCACGTGTTCGCGCAGATCTGGAGCCGGCCCCACCTGACCGTCCGCGACCGGCGGCTGATGGCGATCGGCGCGACCGCCATGCTGGGTAACCGCAGCCCGCTGGAAACCCAGATGAGCAGCGGGCTCGGAAACGGCGAGTTCACCCCGGCCCAGCTGCGCGAGATCGCGGTGTTCCTGCCCTACTACGTCGGCTTCATCAACGGGACCGCGGTGAAGGACGTCGTGATAAAGGTGCTGGCCAGCCTGGACGAGGACGGCCACCAGGTGCCCGCCCGGCCCTCCGCCCTGGTCGCGGAGCGACCGCTGGCCGAGTAACGGCAGGCCGCCCGCGGGCAGCCGTTGTCGAAAAAAGATCTTGTCCACGGTTATTGATGTCAATCGATCGAACTGGTAATCTCATCGTCGAGACCTTGGATAGTTAGCAGCCGGTTCCGGCACAGGCGCGCGGCAGCGCGGAGTCCGCATAGCGGACGTTGATGCGCCCGGACAGCTATGCCATTCAAGGAGGTGCCGCGATGTGCACTTCAGGGACCGTGCGCGCGGATGGCACTGCCTTCGATGGCACTGCCTTCGATGGCACTGCCTTCGATGGCGCTAGCTTTGCTAGTGCGGCCGGTGCGCTACGGGTCGCGAGCGCCGCGCTGGACTACGTTATCTCCACGGTCAGCGGCGGCAACCTGGACGGGGCAGCCTGCGGAGACCTCCTGGTCACCCTCGGGCAGCACCAGGCGAAGGTGACTGCCGCCCACGCAGGCGTGCTGCGCGGTTTCGACACGGCCGACGCCCACGACGCCGACGGGTACGGTTCCTCGTCCGCCTGGCTGGCCGCCAGGGCAGGCATGTCGAAGAAGGCCGCCCGGGCCGCGGTCCGGCAGATGCGCCGGCTGACCGAGCGTCCGCTGCTCGGCGCGGCCCTGGCGGCCGGGGACATCACCGACTCCCTCGCCTTCACCATCGCCGACTGGACCCGCAGGTTGCCCGCCGGGATGCGGGCCGAGACCGACCGGATCCTGCTGGAGGCGGTCGCCGCCGGCGCCTCGTTGGACGACCTGGCCACGATCGCGGGCTGCGCCATCGAGCGGTGGCGGCAGCAGCAGCCAGACCCCGATGAACCGGACGACGGCGGCGATGACCGCTTCGTCCAGCTTGGCACCACCTTCGGCGGCGCCGCCGTGATCCGCGGCGACCTCACTCCCGGGTGCGCGACCGCGGTGCGGGCCGTACTCGAGGCGCTAGGCAAGAAGGCAGGCCCGGAAGACGACCGCACCGAGAAGCAGCGGTTCCACGACGCGCTGCAGCTCGCGTGCGAGGTGCTGCTGCGCGCCCGGCTGGTCCCCGACCGCGCGGGTGCCGACACCCAGGCAGTGGTGCACATCCCGCTGTCCCAGCTGCGCCAACTGCCAGGGGCGGCCGACCTGGAAGACGCCTGGTTGCGTGCCCACGCAGGCGAGGACGGTTATCTCACGGGCCAGGACGCCGAAGTGGCCGCCTGCGACGCCCAGACGGTACCCGTTGTCACCGGCACGATGGACCAGGACGTCATCGAGCAGATGATCAACCTGGCCAGGACTGCGCCGGGCGATAATCCCCGCTCTCAGCCCCTGTTCTCTGAGACGCCCCTGTTCTCTGAGGCGCCCCTGTTCTCTGAGACGCCCCTGTTCTCTGAGACGTGGCAGGCCCTGCGCTACGCGATGGCCCGGCTGGCCCTCGACCTGGTATCAGGCCCAGGCGGGATCGCCGCGGCCCTGCGGCAAGGGCTCCTCGACAAGCCGTACAGCACACCAAGCCTGCCCCTGGACATCGGCTACAGCCAAAGCATCCCCGGTCATATCCGGCGGGCCGTCCACCTCCGCGACCAGCACTGCGCGTGGCCGAAATGCGACCGCCCCGCCGTCTACTGCGACGTCCACCACCTGCGCCACAAGGCCGACGGCGGGGAAACGTCGCTGGCGAACCTGGTCCTGGTCTGCCAGTTCCACCACGACGTCTGCATCCACCGCCGCGGCTGGCGGCTTATCCTCCACCCGGACGGCAGCACCGAGGCACGGAGCCCCGACGGACACCAGATTCTGAGATCCCACGCCCCGCCAGGTCCGCGGCGATTAGGCACCGACCGGTCGGGCTAGCCGGCGGTGCGGGTGGCCAGGTAGCCCAGGAACTGGGCGGCGACGTTCGTGTCGAACCATTCGACCCGGACACCGTGCAGCGCCGCGGGGTCGGAGAGGGCGACCAGCGGGGCACCGTTTTCACCGGGGGCAACCGTCTCCGCTTCGCCGCCGATGGCGGCGCAGCGGGCGGTCACGCTGGGGTCGGAGATGCCGATGTGGTGGAAGCCTTCGGGCTGCTCGGCCGACCAGCTGCCGGTGCCGGTCATCTCCACCAGCTCCAGGTAGGGCGCGCCCTGCAGCGAGTAACAGAAGCGGATGTTCTCGCCGGTGGCGAGCTGCTGGCTGTGGACCGGCTCGAAGTCCAGCCCGAGCAGGGCGGTGAAGTCGGCCCGGGCGGCCTCCACGTCGCGGACGAGGATCCCGAGGTGAAAGAACGGGTCAGGCATGAGATTTTGCTCCTGTGTTCTCAGCTAGAAATGTGGTGGCGTCATTCCAGGCAGCCTGGTCGACGGCCGGGTTACGCGTTGACCCGCTCGGGGCGGTAAACGAATGGCCCGCACCGGGGTAAAGGTTGATCCTGGCGTCAACCTGCCAGCCGTCGATCCGGGCGCGCATGTCCGCTAGCACGCCCGGCGGCAGCAGCTTGTCCTGGTCGCCGTAGAGGAACAGCACCGGGCAGGTGAGCTGCCACAGGAGGTCGACCGGGTGCACCGGGGCGGCCGGGGTCAGCTCAGCGAAGCGCGGCTGGCTGGGGAAGTACAGCACCGCCGCCGCCAGGTCGCCCCGCTGGCAGGCGGCCAGCCAGGCGAGGGTGCCACCGGTGCAGTAACCCCAGACCGCGACCCGGCCGGGATCCACCCCGGGGGTAGCGCGCAGCGCGTCGACCGCCGCCGCCAGGTCGCGGGCGCCGCGGGTGAAGTCCAGCCGCCCGATGTACTGCATGACCTCGGTGAAGTCGTCATAGCTCTCGGTGCCAGACGGGCCGTCGCCGTGATAGTAATCCGGCACCGCGACCGCGTAACCGAGGGCGACGAGCTTTTGCTGGATGCCGCGGATGAAGGGGTTAACGCCGAACGCCTCCGCGCCGAGCACCACGCCGGGATGCGGACCGTCACCAGCCGGCATTAGCACTTCGGTCGCAGGCCCCATCGCGTGCTCCTGTAAATAATTGTGATTAGTGAGATGTTACTAGCTGACCGTCCGGGTCAGCAGGGACCCGGTCCACTGCGCGGCGATCGCCGTGTCGAAGTACTCCACCCGGATACCGTGCAGCGCCTCGGGCGGGGTAAGGCCCACGAGAAGGGTGCCGCTGGCGTCGGCGCCCATCACGTCCACCCCCTCGCCGAACAGGCGGCAGCGGCCGTCCACGTTCGGGTCGGTCAGGCCGATGTGGTGAAAGCCCTCGGGCTGGTCGGCCGACCAGCTGCCGGTGCCGGTCATCTCGGCCAGCTCGATGTAGGGCGGCCCCTGGTAGGAGTAGCAGTACCTGATCGTCTCGCCGGTGTGGATGCGGGAGCTGTGCACGGGCTCGAACTCGACCCCGAGCTTGGCGGCGAAGTTAGCCCGGGCTGCCTCGACGTCCCGAACCAGGACAGCGAAGTGGAAATACGGCTCGTACATGATCGGCTCCGTTCACATACTCGCGCGAATAACTCTATTAGTTATACGATAAAAGTCGCAGGCGCGCATGGACAAGACTCGCGCGGCAGGCAACGCGCGCAGGTAACGCGGGCAGGCAACGCGGGCAGGCAACGCGCGCAGGCAACGCGGGCAGGCAACGCGCGCAGGCAACGCGCAGACAAGGAGACGGTCATGCACGGTGGCCCGATCGTCCGGCACCTCGACGACGTGCCGATGGAGGAGATGTCCCGGTTCCGGTACGCCGACGGCCGGACCGCCTCGATCTGGGAGAAGTGGATCGAGATGTCGCCGCGCTACCTCGCGTTCTGGAACAAGTGGGACCCGGGCGCGCTGTCGCCGCCGCACGGCCACCATGGCGACCACCCAGTGTTCGTCCTCGAGGGCGAGATGCTGGACCGGGAAGGCAACCGCTATCCGGCCGGGACGCACATCATGCTGGAGTACGGCGACATCTTCGGGCCGTTCGTGGCCGGCCCGCAGGGCTGCACCCTGTACGGGTTCGTCGCCGCCGAGGGCGGATCCGGCGGCGCGTCTTACATGGGGCTGGAGGAAGCGGAGACCTGGCGCAGCTTCCTGGCCGAGCTGGGCGCCGAGTCGCTGCCGGTCCCCCGGCCCAAGCGCATCCCGCCCTGGTGGGCGCACCGCTTCGGCGGCCCCGTGCGCACCACCAAGTGGGCGGACGAGTAGCTCACGACGCGAAGAAGCGGCCGGGAGTGCTGCCGAACGCTTGGTGAAACGTCTCGATGAACGCACTGGGGTTGGACCAGCCGCAGGCGAGCGCCGTGCTGGTAACGGACGTGCCGTCGGCGAGCAGGACCAGCGCGTGCAGCAACCGGAACTGGGTGCGCCACTGCGGGAAGCTCATCCCGGTCTCCTGGCGGAACAGCCGGGTCAGGGTGCGCTCGCTGGCGCCGACGGCGGCACCCAGCTCGGCCAGGGTGCGCTTGTCGGCCGGGTCCGCGCGGAAGAACCCGGCGATCGCCCGCAGCCGGTCGTCGGCCAGGGCGGGCAGGAGCACCGGGAGCTGGCCGACCCGGCGGACCTGGTCGAGCGCGACGCGCTCGAGGTCGGCGCGCTGGCGCGCGGTGTAGGCCGGGGCCGCAGCGGACGTCAGCTCCACGATGATCTCGCGCAGTAGCCCGCTCACCGTGAGCACAGCCGGGCTGTCCAGCCCCAGCGGATCCGCCAGCGCGGGGTGGGACGGCGGGGGGAAGGACAGCGGGGGGAAGGACAGCGTGCGCATCTGGGTCGGACCGTGTGCCTGGTGCGCGTGCGCCACCCGGGCCGGGATCCAGACCGCGCGCTGCGGCGGGACGATCCAGGTTCCCAGCTCGGTCGAGATCGCCAGCACCCCGCTGCTGGGGTACACGAGCTGGTGAACGTCGTGATAGTGCCAGTCGATGGTGTCGCGGTTGCCAAGCTCCTGGTACGTAGGGCCGGTGAGCTCAAGCCGCGGCACGTCGGCTTCCTGGCGGTTTTCTGACACAATCCGTCAGTTTAACGGTGGCCAGCGAGGGCGGCGGCCGGCAAGGTTGACTGCATGACCGTCACCTTGCAGCGCCCGGAACAAAAAAGGACCGCCTGGCAGCGGATGCGGCTGTGGGGCCTCGCGCACGCCGTCGATGACCTGTACCAGGGACTGGTGCCGGCCATCGTGCCGTACTTCGTGCTTGACCGGCATTACGGGTACGTCGCCGCCTCCGGCCTCACCCTGGCCGCCACGCTCGGCAGTTCCCTGCCGCAGCCGTTCTTCGGCGTGGCGGTGGACCGGCTGCGGGCGGGCTGGATGGCCGGCGGGGGGATCGGGCTCGCTGGGCTCGGGCTGAGCCTGGCCGGCGTGTTCCCGTCCTATGCCGCGACGTGGTGCATGATCCTGCTGTCCGGGCTAGGCGTGGCGATGTTCCATCCGGCCGCGGGCAAGGGCGCCCGGCAGGACGCGGGCGATAGCGCGGGCGCGATGAGCCTGTTCGCCGCAGGCGGGAGCGTCGGCTTCTTCCTCGCTCCCGCGCTGGCGACTCCGGCGCTGATCGCGATGGGCGTGAAAGCGACCGTGCTGTTCTTGCCGCCCGCCGTCCTGATGTCGTTCGTCCTGCTGCGCAAGCACCGCCGGGAAGCCGGCCAGACCGCTGTGACCCACCGCGAGGGGCGCGACCAGTGGGGTCCCTTCACCGTCCTGACGTGCATCGAGGTGCTGCGATCGGCCGCGTTCTTCGGGCTGAACACGTTCCTTGAGCTGTACTGGATCCGGCACCTTAACGCCTCCCGGGGCCTGGCCGGCGTCGCGCTCACCTGCTTCCTGGCCGGCGGGGTGGCCGGGACGCTGCTTGGCGGCCGCATCGCCGACCGCATCGGCACGGTCCGGACCATCCAGCTCGGCGCGGCGGTCACCCTGCCGACCCTCGGTGCCCTGCTGCTCGCGCCGGGGAGCATCGCGCCGCTCCCGTTCGCGCTGGCAACCGGTGCCGCGCTGAACATCCCGTTCGCGGTCCTGGTTAAGCTCGGCCAGGACTACCTGCCCACCCGGCCGGGTACCGCGGCCGGCGTCACCCTGGGGCTCGGGGTCAGCATCGGCGGCCTGTTCTCACCGCTGCTCGGTCTAGTCGCGGACGCGCACGGGCCGCGTGGCGTGCTCGTCACGCTGCTCGCGGTGCCCCCGCTGGCGGTGCTGGCCGGCCTGATGCTGCGCGACCCCGCAGCGATGCGGCGCGCGCCCGCGGCCGGGCCGGGCTAGCGCTTACGGCCGGGCAAGCGCTTACGGGCCGCCACGTACCGCGACCACGGCATCAGCGGTTACCCGCCGTCTCGAAGGTCTGGGACGCGCCTAGTTGTAGCCGGGTGGCAGGCGGCTGGCGGCGGCGTGGAGGCTGGCGGATGCGCCGGCGGTGAGCGGCTCGCCGTGGCCGAAGCAGGCGACCTGGGCGCCGAGGCCGGCCAGCCGGCCAAGCGAGGCGGCGGCCTGGGGGCGGTCGACGTTGAACACGCCGACGATGACGGAGCCGTCCGGGCGGCCGGCGACCGTGTCACCCGCGAACAGGACCTGGTGGCGGGGCAGGTAGGCGGCGACGCTGCCGGGCGTGTGGCCGGGGACCGCTACCGCCACCGCGCCGTCGCCGAAGCCGATCTCGTCACCGTCGGCGATCTCCCGGTCGATCCGCGGCGGGATCACCGCGGCGGCCGGGAGCTGGCTCATGACCTGCTGGTAGCGGGGCCGTTCCCAGTCGGTTAGGTCCGGGGCGGGGCTCTGGGCCGGGGCGGACCCGTCCGCGGCGAGGCGGATGAAGGGCGCGTCGGCCTGGTGGGCGAGCACTTCCACCTCGCCCCAGGCCGCGATGTCAGCGGCTGAGCCGATGTGGTCGGCGTGGAAGTGCGTCAGCACTAGCCGCCGCAGGTCGGCGGGCTGGTACCCGGTGCGCCGGATCGCGTCGGCGATCAGCGGCGCGGAGCCGGGCAGGCTGGTGTCGATGAGGGTGAGCCCGTCGGGATCGCGCCAGAGGTAGGCGTGCCCGACCGGAAAGCGAAGGAAGTGCAGCCGCGGCAGCAGCTCGATGACGTCCATCCGGCGACGGTAACCGGCCGCGGGACGCCGGCGCCCCGCGCTCTGCCGCCAGCAGAGCGGCTGACGGCAGAGCGGTGCGGGTGGTGCGGGTGGTGCGGGTGGTGCGGGTGGTGCGGGTGGTGCGGGTGTGGTGGGGTGACGGGCGGGACGGGCCGGTCAGGTGATCGCGCCCGCTATCTTCAGCTCGATGAGCTTCTCGTCGGAGATGCCGACCTCGCGCAGGACCTCGTCGGTGTGCTCGGCGAACAGCGGGGCGCGGGTCAGCGTGGCCGGGGTCTCGTCGAACTGGACCGGGTTGCTGATCAGCTCGCGGCGGACGCCGTCGGCGTCGTCGAAGGAGGCGATCATGCCGTTGGCGCGCAGCGACTCGTCGTTGGCGACGCCCCAGGCGTCCTGTACGGTGGCCCAGGCGCCCGAGACGTTGGCCAGGATCACCAGCCACTCGTCGAACGTCTTCTCGGCGATAATGGCCGCGACCAGGTCGCCCGCGGCCGGGGCGTTGGCCATCAGCTTCTCCACCGTGTCGAACCGCTCGTCGGTGATCAGCTCGGGGTGACCGGTGACGGTGCAGAACTCGGGCCAGTACTTACCCGGCTGCAGCATGGAAAACAGCAGGTAGCGGTCATCCGAGGTGCGGAACGCGCCGATCAGCGGGTTCCGGGCCGAGCCGTGCCGCGGCACCGGCGGCCGCGGCGGCGGGCCGCCCGCCTGCATCGCCAGGTTGGCGGTCATCTGCAGCGCCCAGGCGCCGACGCTGACCAGCGACACGTCGATGACCGAGGTCTCGCCGGTGGTCGCGCGGGCGTAGAGCGCGGCCGAGATGCCGCCCGCGATGGTCATCCCGCCGATGTTGTCACCGTAGGCGCCGGCCGGCATCGGGGACATCCGCTCGGCCCCCGGCGGCGTCGCCCCGGCCCCGCTGCCGCCCCGGGCCCAGAAGGCGCTCATGTCGTAGCCGCCCTTGTTCGCCTCGGGGCCGCGGGAGCCGAAGCCGGAACCGCGGACGTAGATGATGTCCGGGTTGACCTTGCGGACGTCCTCCACGTCGATGTGCAGCTTGGCCCGCACGCCGGGCAGGTAGTTGGTGAGGAAGACGTCGCTGTTCTTGATCAGCTCGTCCAGGACCTCCCTGGCCTCTGGCTTCTCCAGCGACAGGCCGATGCTGCGCTTGCCCCGGTTGGGGCCGTCGAAGACCGGCGAGAACCGGCTGCCCTTCACGATCCCTTCCAGTCCGAGGACGGTGGTCAGGCCGCGCTGCCCGTCGCCGCGCTCGGCGTGCTCGACCTTGATCACCTCGGCGCCCCAGTCGGCCAGTACCGCGGAGGCGGCCGGGACGAAGGTGAACTGGGCGACCTCGAGAATGCGGACGCCCCGCATCGGCTGCAACATCGTTGTCTGGTCCTTTCTATAACTTCGCGCCGCTCTAAAAATTGGTACTGCTACGGGCACTTGTGTTAAGAGCGGCGCAACAGCAGCGCGCCGCCAGGCGCGCCACCTCCGGTGGTGACCAGCGCGGTGCGGGCATCCGGCACCTGGCGGCCGGCCGCCTCGCCCCGCAACTGCAGCATCGCCTCGCGGACGTGCCCGAACCCGTGCAGCCGGCCGGCCGACAGCTGCCCGCCGTGCGGGTTCACCGGCAGGCGGCCGCCGAGGGCGATGCCACGGCCCTGGTCGATGAAGTCGCGGGCTCCGCCCGGCTCGCAGAAGCCGAGCCCCTCCAGCCAGGACACCGCGTTGAAGGTGAAGCCGTCGTAGAGCAGCGCCACGTCCACGTCGTCCTGGCGCAGGTCGGTGCGGCTCCACAGGTGCCGGGCGGGCCCCTCGGTCTGCGGCTCGTGGATGAGCGTGTCCTGATCCCAGCTCAGCCGCTCCATGATCTGGGTGCCGGACGCCTCGACAAGCACCGGCGGCCTGGGCAAGTCGGCGGCCGCCTCCACCGCCGAGACGACCACCGCGACGGCGCCGTCGACCGGCACGTCGCAGTCGTAAAGGCCGAACGGGGTGGTCACCATGCGGGCGGCGAAGTAGTCGTCGATGGTGAACGGCTCGCGGTAGACCGCCTCGGGGTTGCGGGCGGCGTTGGCACGGGCGTTGACCGCGATCCAGCCGAGCATCTCGCGGTCGCCGCCGTAGCGGTGGAAGTAGTGCGACGCCTGCACCGCGATCCAGTTGGCGGCCGATATCGCCCCGTACGGGGAGAGGAACTCGACCATGCCTGACGCCCGCGTGGGCGGCTGCGCCCACTTCCCGTCGCGCACCAGGGCGGCGAACGACGACTCCCAGACGGTGCGGAAGCACAGCACGTGGCGGCACAGGCCGGAGGCCACCGCGAGCATGGCGGCGACGATCGCGCCGCTCTGGCCCGGGGTGTCGCCCACCCCGTTGATCCAGGTCGGCCTGAGCTGCAGCGCCTCGCTGAGCGGGCCGATGCCGCCCTCGGAGAAGCCGGGCGAGCCGATCCGGCCCGGGTAGGTGGACAGCCCGTCGATGTCGTCCAGGGTGAGCCCGGCGTCCGCCACCGCGGCCTGGCAGGCGTCGGCGGTCAGCCGCAGCGGGTCCACCATGAGCCTGCGGCCCACCGCCGACTGGCCGACCCCAGTCAGGGCCACCCGTTCCTCGAACTTGACGGCCGAAGCCCGCGGGCGGGGTGCGCCCAGCTCGCGGGCGGCCGGGACGGGCAGGGTCTGCCCGGTCCGTTCCGGGTCGGGCTCGAACAGCGGGACGTAGACGTCGCCCGCCTTCTCGAACAGCACCCGGACGGCCAGGCCGATGCGCACGTCCTCGGCCGGGCAGTTCACGATGTTGGTGGTCAGCCGGGCGCCGTCGTCCTCCTCGAGCGCCACCACGGCGATCACGTAGGGCGGCGGGAAGTCGGCCAGCCACTGCTGGTGGTTGACGGTGAAGCCGGCCACCACGGCCCGGCCGGAGACCGGGGCCATGGCGACGCGGCTGCTGCGGCAGCGGCGGCAGCGCGGCAGCGGCGGATGGGTGTAGGCACCGCAGTCCGCGCAGCGCGCGATGCGCAGTACTCCGTCGCTGCCCGCTGTCCAGAACTCGGCGCTGGCCAGCGTGGGCTGGGGAAGGGGTCGCTGGATGGCTGATCCCTACAGGCGCGGGAAGTTGAGGACGGCGCGGGCGTTCAGCTCGACGATCTTGTGCGCCTCGTCGTCCGGCACGTCCCGCAGCGACTCCGCGATCTGCTTGCGGCTGTTAGGCCAGTTGCTGTCGGAGTGCGGGTAGTCGATCTCGACGCAGATGCGGTCGACGCCGATCACGTGGCGGTTCGCGATGCCGAACTCGTCCTCGATGTAGCAGCCCCAGAAGTGCTTCTTGAACAGGTCGCTGGGCCGGGCGTCGAAGTCGATCGGCTGGTAGTAGCGGTGCCGTGACCAGACCTGGTCCATCCGCTCCCAGATGTAGGGGAACCAGCCGATGCCGCCCTCCGCGAGCATGAACTTCAGCCGCGGGTGCTTCTGCAGCTGACCGGAGAACACCAGGTCGGAGGCGGTCCACATCAGGTTGGTGGCGTACACCGCGAACGAGGTGACGGTCGGCGCGTCGTCGTCCTTGATCTCGGCGTTGCCGCCGGTGCGGGCAGAGACCGACTTGAACTCGCCGCCCTTGAAGCTCGGCGACAGGGCCTTGGACGAGGCGGAGAAGCCGGGCACGAAGCTGCCCGAGCCGAAGTGCAGGCTGACGACCACACCGGTGTCCTCGAACACGTCCCACAGCGGGCCCCAGTGGTCACTGTGGAAGGACGGCAGGCCGAGCGGCACCGGGCTGTCCGGGAACGACACCACCCGGGCGCCCTTGGCGGCGACCCGCTTGAGTTCCGTCACGCAGGCCTGGACGTCCCATATCGGCAGCAGCGCCAGCGGCACGTAGCGGCCGGGAGCGCTGCCCGACCACTCGTCGATGCTGTAGTCGTTCCAGGCCTTCAGGCAGGCCAGCGCCAGTTCCTTGTCGTTCGCGTTGAGGAAGACGCGGCCGCCGAAGCCGGGGAAGGAGGGGAAGCAGCAAGCCGCGTGCACCCCGTCCACGTCCATGTCCCTGACCCGCTCGACCGGGTCGTAGCAGCCGGGGATCATGTCATCGAACCGCAGGGGCTCGAGCCCGTACTGCTCAGGGGTCTTGCCGGCCACCGCGTTCAGGCCGATGTAGGGGAAGATCTTGTCCTCGAAGTGCCAGATGTGCCGGCCCTTCTCGTCTTCGATGATGCGCGGACCCTCGGCCAGGAACTTGGCCGGGAGGCGGTCCGTGAACACCCGGGGGTGCTCGATCAGGTGGTCGTCGACCGAGATGATCTGCATGTGGTCCTGGAGCGGCATCTTTTTACCCTTCGCATCGCATAGACCAGGGAATTGTATAACTATTTGGGCAGGCGGTAAAGGAGGGCACCAGGGTCGTTGGTCCCCCCGCCAGCTCCGGCTTACTCCGGCAGCAGGACCGGTTTGTGGTGGTTCATGGTGCCGTACCAGGGGGGCGGCGGGTCGAGCCGCGGCGGGATGGGCGTGCCGATCCAGGTGGCGACGTCGGCCCGCTCGCTGATGCGCCAGCCGTCGTCCTGCTTGACCAGCCGGTCCTGGTAGAAGCCGCCGAGCACCATCATGTCCTCGCCGCCGGCCGGGCTGACCGTCGTGTGGTAGGCGATGAAGTAGGTGACGGCCCGGGCCGTCTCCCCGCTGATCTGCGCGTAGTGGGTCGTCATGTTGTGCTGCAGGCCCGCGTAGCGTGACAGCCCGTTGCTGAGCCAGGCGACGGTGGTCTCCAGGTCGGCCCGGGCCCCGCCGAACTCGGTGTAGTCGCACACGCAGTCGGTGGTGAACAGCTCGCGGAACGCCTTCCAGTCGCCGCTGTCGCAGGCGAGGGCGTAGCGGTCCATCAGCAGCCTGATCTCCGCGCGGTCGCAGGCCTCGGATACCTCCATCAGCGGGCGCTCCAGATCATGCTCTTGGAGAGCAGGAACTCTTCCAGGCCGGCCTCGCCCCGCTCTACCCCGAGGCCGCTGGCCTTGTAACCGCCGAACGGGGTGTGCGGGCTGGAGCCGGCCCCGCCGCCGTTGATGTAGACCAGTCCGGCCCGGATGCGGGTGCCGACGCGGTACGCGTGCACCGGGTCGGCCGACCAGACGCCGGCCGCCAGGCCGAACTCGCTGTCGTTGGCGAGGCGGATCGCCTCCGCCTCGTCCTTGAACGGGATCACCACGCCGACCGGGCCGAAGAACTCCTTCTGGGCGACCGTCATCGAGTTGTCGACGTCGACGAACAGGGTCGGCTCGACGAAGAAGCCCCGGTCGAGGCCGGCCGGGCGCCCGCCGCCGTAGGCGATCTGCGCCCCCTCGTCCCGCCCGGCCTGGATGAGGCCTTCCACCTTGGCCCGCTGGGCGGCGCTGATCAGCGGCCCCATCGTCGTCGCGGGGTCGGCCGGGTCGCCCACCTTGACCGCGTCCAGGGCCGTCTTCACCTGGCCGACCAGGTCGTCGAAGAGCGACTCGTGCACCAGCGTGCGGGTCAGCAGCGAGCAGCCCTGCCCCGCCTGCGCGGTCATGTTCACCGCCACGTTGGGCACCACCCGGCTGAGGTCGGCGCCGGGCAGGACGATGTTGGCCGACTTGCCGCCCAGTTCAAGCAGCACCTTCTTCAGGGTGGGGGCGGCCTGGGTGTAGACTTGGCGGCCGACCGCGTCCGAGCCGGTGAAGCTGATCATGTCCACCCCAGGGTGGCTGGTCAGCGCCTGGCCCGCGGCGATGTCCCCGGTGACGATGTTCAGCACCCCCGGCGGCAGGCCGGCCGCGTCCGCGACCTCGCCGAGCACAAACGTCTCGAGCGGGGTGGTGGGGGCTGGCTTGAGCACCACCGTGCAGCCGCTCGCCAGCGCGGGCGCCAGCTTGACCAGGTTCAGCAGGGTGGGAGCGTTGTAGGCCGAAACCAGCGCCGCGACGCCGTACGGCTCACGGCGGACCACGCCCTGGGCGAGCGACGAGCCGAACGTGCCGCCGCCGTACGTGGGCGCCATCGGCTGCTCGAAGCGGTACTGCGGCAGCACCCGCTCGGCCATGTCCCTGAAGTGCTGCATCGGCAGGCCGACCTGGAGGAACTCGGCCCAGGCACGGGTCGAGCCCACCTCAAGCACGTTCAGGTTGACCAGGTCGGCGGTGCGCGCCTCCAGCTCCCCGGCGAACCGGAGCAGGATGGCCGCGCGCTCGCGGGCCGACAGCCACGGCCACGGGCCCTCGTCGAACGCGCGCCGGGCGGCCGCGACCGCGCGATCGATGTCGCGCACGGTCCCCTCCGGGACCGTGCCGATCACCTCCTCGGTGGCCGGGTTGAGCACGGTCAGCTCGGAGTCGCCGTCGCTGGGGGTCCACGCCCCGTCGATGTAGAGCTGGTAGGAGTTCATCGTTACTGCCCTTCCGCCATCTCGCTGAGCCGCCGTTGTTCCTGCAAGCGCCGCATTGTCGCCGCGACCATCGTCGACTCCAGGTACTCGACCCGGACGCCGTGCAGGGCGGCCGGGCGGGTGAAGATCACCCGGGGGTGGCCGCCGTCGCCCGCCACCAGGGTGTCGGCCTCGCCGCCGAACAGCTCGCACTGGCCGGGCACGTCGGGGTGGCCGTAGCCGATGTGATGCAGCCCCTCGCCCTGGCTGGGGCTCCAGGTACCGTCGCCGACCATCTCGACCAGCTCAAGCAGCGGCGGGCCGTCCAGCGAGTAGCAGTAACGGTTCTTCTCGCCCGACACGACCGTGCCGGTGCGGACCGGCTCGAACCGCACGCCGAGCAGCGCGCCGAAGTCCTCGGTGGCCTGCTCGATGTCGCGGACCAGGATCCCGACGTGGAAGAAGGGGACGTGCGCGGGCTGTGCGTTGGTCACGGGGCTCTCCTCACTGGCCGGGCAGGGCGGGAACGTGCTTGAGGGCCGCCCCGCCGTCCACCCGCATCTGCATGCCGGTCACGTAGCGGGCGTCATCAGAGGCGAGGAACACCACCATCGCGCTGATGTCCCGCGGCTCGACCCAGGAGATCGGCAGCGGGAACATCGCGGCCGAGGCGGGCTCGAAGTCCTCGGGTGACACTTCCTCCAGGTCGGGCCGGAAGATCTTGTACATCGGCCGGTTGTGCAGCATGTCGGTGTTCGCGTTGCCGGGGTGGACGGCGTTGACCCGGATCGACTCCGGCGCCAGCGTCTGCGCCAGGTCATGCACGAACCGGGCTACCTCGCGCTTGGACAGCGCGTAGCCCGCGCCGCCCGCGCCCTGCAGCGTCAGGTCGGTCGCACCCTTGAACATCGCCCCGATCGAGCCGGTGACGATGACCGAGGCGCCCGCTCCCAGGTGCGGGTAGCAGGCGGTGACCAGGTTGACCGCGCCGAGGTAGTTGACGTTGAGCGCGTCGAGGAACGCGCCACCGCGCTGGCCGGGCCCGAGCGGGGCGATGCCCGCGTTGGCCACCACGATGTCGAGCCGGCCGAGCTCGCTCACCCCCGCCTCGACCGCCTCCCGCACCTGGGTCGGCTCGCGGACGTCGGCCACCGCGGTCACCGCCCGGCGGTCCAGTTTCTCCACCAGCCGCCGGGTCTCCTCCAGGTCTTCCGGTGTGGCCAGCGGGTAGTGATTGTTCTCGATGTCGGCGCAGATGTCGAGCGCGATGATGTCCGCGCCCTCCGCCGCCAGTGACACCGCGTGACTGCGGCCCTGCCCGCGCGCCGCGCCGGACACGACCGCGACCTTGCCGTCGAGCTTTCCCATGTGCGCTCCCGGGGAACGGGGCACGTCCGTCACGCGCCCCTTTGTTCAGCATAATCAGTGAACCAATTTAACCCGCTCACGGGCGTCAGCGTAAGGGGGCCCGGTCAGGCAGGCGGCCCGGTCAGGCAGGCGGCCCGGCTGCCACCGCCCGCAGGGCCGGGCTGGCCCAGGCGGGGCGGGCGATCAGCAGGTCCGGCAGGTAGGGGTTGGCGTTGTTGTAGGCCAGCGGGGAGCCGTCGAGCCGCGAGGCGTGCAGCCCGTGGGCGAGCGCGACCGCGACCGGGGCGGCGCTGTCCCACTCGTACTGCCCGCCGCTGTGCGCGTAGATGTCGGCCTCGCCGCGGACCACCGCCAGGGCCTTGAACCCGGCCGAGCCGAGCGGCACCGGCTCGGCCCCGAGCTCCCGGGCGATGACTTCGGCTGACCAGCCGGGGCGGGTCCGGCTCACCGCCAGCCGGGGGCGGTCGCCCTGGTCAGGCGGTCCCGTCGGGGCCGGGTCGGTGCCCGGGGCGGTCGACCAGACCTGGCGCAGGGCCGGCAGGGCGACCGCCCCGGCGACCGGGAAGCCGTCGATGACCAGCGCCACGTGCACCGCCCAGTCGACCCGGGGCGGCTCGCCGAACTCGCGGGTGCCGTCCAAGGGGTCGACGATCCACACCCGGCGGGCGGCCAGCCGGACCGACGAGTCGGCCCCTTCCTCTGACAGCACCGCGTCGGCCGGGCGGTGCGCGGCCAGCTCGGCCACCATGAGCTCGTGCGAGCGGCGGTCGCCTTCCTTTCGGAGCTGGTCCGGGCTGCCGCCGAAGGACGCGCGCAGCTCGCGCAGCAGCGCGGCCGACTGCCCGGCCAGGGTGGCCGCGAACTGGTGGTCGTCGGCGGTGGCGAGCGCGCGGGCCTCCTCGAGTCCCCCGGTCACGCGATGATCCCCTTGTCACGCAGGTGGGCGGTGACCCGCGCGACCGCCTGGGGCACGCTGCCGGCCACGGTGTCCACCCGGACCTCGGGTGACTCGGGCGGCTCGTAGGGCGAGTCGATCCCGGTGAAGTGCGGCAGCTCGCCCGCCCGGGCCTTGCGGTACAGCCCCTTGGGGTCGCGCCGCTCGGCCACGTCAAGCGGGGTGTCCACATATACCTCGACGAACTCGTTTTGGCCGGCCAGCGCGCGGGCACTGGCCCGCTCGGCCCGGAACGGCGAGATGAAGGAGACGATCACGATCAGCCCGGCGTCGGCCATCAGCCGGGCGACCTCGGCCACCCGCCGGATGTTCTCCACCCGGTCGGCGTCGGTGAAGCCGAGGTCGCGGTTGAGCCCGTGCCGCACGTTGTCGCCGTCGAGCAGCACCGTATGGCAGCCGAACGCGTGCAACTGGCTCTCCAGGGCATTGGCCACGGTGGACTTGCCCGCCCCGGACAGGCCGGTGAACCACACCACGGCCGGCTGATGCCCCTTGATCGCGGCCCGCGCCTGGCGGGTGACGTCGAGCGCCTGCCAGTGCACGTTGTCGGACCGGCGCAGCGCGAAGTCGATCATCCCCGCGCCGACGGTGGCGTTGGTCAGCCGGTCGATCAGCACGAAGCCGCCGGTCTCGCGGTTGTCGGAGTAGGGGTCGAACGGCAGCCGCTTGTCGGTGGCGATGTTCGCCACCGCGATCTCGTTGACGGCGAGCGTGCTGGCGGGCATCCGCTCCAGGGTGTTGACGTTGAGGCCGTACTTGAGGTGGGTGACGGAGCAGCCGGCCGTGGTGGTGCCCAGCTTGATCAGGTAGGGGCGGCCCGGCAGCAGCGGGTCCTCGTGCATCCAGACCAGGCGGGCCTCGAACTGGTCGGCGGCGGCGGCCGGCCCGCCAGCGTCACCGCCGGCGGCGGCGATCAGGTCGCCCCGGCTGACGTCGACCTCCCGGTCCAGGGTGAGCGTGACCGACTGCCCCGCCTCGGCCACCGGCAGGTCGCCGTCCCGGGTGACGATCCGCGCGACCGTGGCCCGCGCGCCCGACGGCAGCACCGTCACCTGGTCCCCCGGGCGGACGGTGCCGCCCGCGATGATGCCCGCGTAGCCGCGGAAGTCCAGGTCGGGGCGGATCACCGTCTGCACCGCGAGCCGGAACGGGCCCCCCGCGGCGTCCCGGCCGGCCTCGACCGTCTCCAGGTACTGGGCCAGCGTCGGCCCGTGGTACCAGGGGGTGTTGTCCCCCGGGGTGAGCACGTTGTCGCCGCGCAGCGCCGACAGCGGGATGGGCTGCACGCTGGTCAGCCCCAGGCCGCGGGCGAACTCCAGGTAGTCCGCCACGATCCGGTCGAACACCTGCTGGTCGTAGCCGACCAGGTCGAGCTTGTTGACCGCGAGCGCGACGTGCTTGATGCCGAGCAGGGAAACGATGAAGCTGTGCCGCCTGGTCTGGGTCAGCACCCCCTTGCGCGCGTCGATGAGGATGACGGCCGCGTCGGCGGTCGACGCGCCGGTGACCATGTTGCGGGTGTACTGCTCGTGACCGGGGGTGTCGGCCACGATGAACTTGCGCCGCGCGGTGGTGAAGAACCGGTAGGCGACGTCGATCGTGATGCCCTGCTCGCGCTCGGCCGCCAGGCCGTCCACCAGCAGCGCGAAGTCGAGGTCGCCGCCCTGGGTGCCGGACCGGCGCGAGTCCGCCGCGAGCGCGGTGAGCTGGTCGTCGTAGATGAGCTTGGACTCGTACAGCAGGCGGCCGATGAGGGTGCTCTTGCCGTCGTCGACGCTGCCGCAGGTGATGAAGCGGAGCAGGGTCTTGCGGTCGTCTTCGGCCAGGTAGCCGCCGACGTCCCCAGTGTCGGTCGCCGTCATCAGAAGTACCCCTCTTGCTTCTTCTTCTCCATCGAGGCGCCTCCGTCGTGGTCGATCACCCGGCCTTGCCGCTCGGAGCTGGTCGAGGTCAGCAGCTCGCCGATCACCGCGTCGAGGCTGTCGGCCTCGCTCTCCACCGCGCCGGTCAGCGGGTAGCAGCCGAGGGTGCGGAAGCGCACCTTGCGCAGCTGCGGCTGCTCCCCGTCGGCCAGCGGCATCCGGTCGTCGTCGACCATGATCAGGGCGCCGTCCCGCTGCACCACTGGCCGCTCGGCGGCGAGGTACAGCGGGACCACCGGGATCTGCTCGCGGCGGATGTAGTGCCACACGTCAAGCTCGGTCCAGTTGGACAGCGGGAAGGCGCGGATGGTCTCCCCCGGTCGCCTGCGCCCGTTGTAGAGGTGCCACAGCTCGGGCCGCTGCGCCTTCGGGTCCCAGCGGTGCTGCGCGGAGCGGATCGAGAACACCCGTTCCTTGGCTCGCGACTTCTCCTCGTCGCGGCGAGCGCCGCCGAACGCCAGGTCGAAGCCGTGCAGGTCGATCGCCTGCTTGAGCCCCTCGGTCTTCCAGAGGTCGGTGTGCAGGGCCGACCCGTGGGTGAACGGGTTGATGCCGCGCTCGACGCACTCCGGGTTCTGGTACACGATCAGGTCCACCCCGTACCGCTGCGGCACCGCGTCGCGCATCTCGTACATGGCGCGGAACTTCCAGGTGGTGTCGACGTGCAGCAGCGGGAACGGCGGCCTGGCGGGGTAGAACGCCTTGGCCGCCAGGTGCAGCATCACCGCGCTGTCCTTGCCTACCGAGTACAGCATCACCGGGCGCTCGCTCTCGGCGACCGCCTCCCGGATGATGTGGATGCTGTCGGCCTCGAGCCGCTGCAGGTGGGTCAGCACGGGACCGTCACCGCCGTGCGCAGGGCGGAGCGCTCGAGCCCGCCGTAGCCGGTCTCGCCGTCCCAGGTGTAGCGGGCGAAGGACGGCGAGATCACCGTCCCCGGACCGCCCGGGTGGGCGCCGTAGCGGCGGCCTTCGGGGCTGGGGGTGACGAAGGTGCTGGCCAGCGTCTCGACAGCGATGACGGCGTGGTGGCCGGCCGCCCGCAGCTCGATCGTCAGCTGCTCGCCGCCGTTCACGGCCTGGCTGAGGTACGGAAAGCGCACCACGTCGGCGTCGTGCAGCACGCCGTCGACGTACAGGAAGCCGCGGCCCCGCTCCGGCCGGCTCATCGTCGCCCGGTAGCGCAGCAGGCCGAACCCGCGGCCGCTGGGGAACAGCCCGTTAATGATGGCGTGGCCGGTGAAGCCGGACTGGTCGCGGGTGCGCCGGGAGTGGCTGCGGAAGCCGGGCCCGGCGAAGGAGTAGCTTTCACCGCCTACCTCGACCGTGCCGGCCGCCCGGTAGAACTGGTGGTACCGCAGTGAGGGCGGCAGCTCGCCCCAGTCGCCCTCGGTGTTCCAGGGCGCCGCGACCTGCTCGACCTCCAGCTGCACGGCGGCGTCCACCAGGTCGCTGCCCGGCTTGGGGCCGGCCACGATCTCGTGGCCGGCCAGGCGGTGCACCGGGCCGGCGTAGCGGCCGCGCCAGCGCCGGAACGGCTCCAGGCACTCAAGCTGCAGCCGGTCGCCGGCCGCCGTCCGGCCGTGGCTGTTGCCGCCGGAGCCGCCCTGGGCCAGCACGCTGCCGTCGGGCAGCAGCAGGAAGAGGCTTTCCCGGCGGGGGTCGCCGTCGCCCTTCTCGCCGGCCAGGTAGAGGTAGTGCCCCACCCGGGCGGCCGGGTCGTAGCCGTACAGCCAGTACGCCTCGAGGTGGTCCGGCGGGTCCTGGTAGCCGACCTGCGGCAGGTCCGTCTCCGGCGGCCACGGCCCGGCCAGATCATCCGCGGCGTCATCGGCGGCATCGTCGGTTGAGGTGCTCATGACTCCAACCTAAAAACTGATCGTTCGATCGTCAATACATCTGCACTAATTCCAATACAGTTGTTCTGTTCACCGGACGCAGTCAGCGCACTACGTTCGGGCTGATATTGAGACCTCGGCCGGGCAGCCGGGTCAGCGGCGGTACTCCCCCGCGCGGATGCGCGGGGCCCAGAACTCGGCCGTGCGGCGCAGGCCGTCGCGCCAGCCGACGGCGGCCGGACCGGTGATGCTGGTGCGCAGCACCGCGCTCGGCGCGCCGCCCGGGCGCGCCTTACCGTCGTCGTAGCTGAACACCGGGTCGACGCCGACCAGCGAGCCGAGGTAGCCGATCCAGTCCTCGCCCTTCAGCGCCTCGTCGCCGGACCAGTTGACGGTGACGGCCGGAACCGCCGCGGCCGCCAGGCACGGCTCGATGAAGGCGGTCAGGTCATCCTGGTGGACCAGCGCCTTGACCCACTCGTAGGACCGGGGCAGCGGGATCGGCTCGTGATTAAGGATGCTGTTCAGCAGCATCACCGGCAGCCCGCCGTCGCTGTAGGTGCCGTACTGCACGTCCATCCGGCAGATCACGGTGGGCAGGTTGAGTACCCGGGCCATCGCGCGGACGGCGCCCTCGCCCGCCGCCTTGGTGCCGGTGTAGTGGCCCATCAGCCTGCTGCCGCCGATCTCGTCGGTCTCCACCGCGCGGTACCAGGGGTCCTCGTGCTCCAGGTACACCCCGGTGGTAGACACGTGCAGGAAGGCCCTGGCCCCGGCGACGTGCCGCATCAGCAGCGCGGGGGCCTCCGCGTTGGCCCGCATGCCGTCGGCGAAGTCACGCGGGTAGACGGCGGCGGCGGTGTGCACCACGTAGTCGAAGTCGCTGGGCAGCGCGCCGTAGTCGTCGCCGGCCAGGTCGACCACGTAAGGGTCGACGCCGCGGGCCCGCCAGCGGTCGAGCTCCTCGCCGGTGGCGGCCAGGGCCACCCCGGTCACCTCATTGTCGGCCGCCAGGCCGGCCGCGAACGCGCCGCCGAGGCGCCCGGTGAAGCCGGTTACCAGGATGCGCTGGCCGCTTAGCATCGCGCCGCCCCTTCACTATCGCCCGGTGAGGTCGATCATATAACCTATTGTGCTATCTGATTGAGGACAAGCTGACGCAAGGAGGCGTGCGTGGGGGAAGAGCCGCGCGGGCACGGTGACCCAGCGCAGGGGGACCCGGTGCACGACGACCTGGTACGGGACGAGGACGACCACGACCTGCTGACGTTCAGCGAGGGGGGCATCCGGCTGCGCGAGGAGATCGCGCTGACCGAGGCGGCCCTGACCGAGGCGATACGGCGGGAGCGGCCGACCGACGCGCTGCGGGCCCGGCTGGCCGCGCTGACCGAGGCGCTCGATCGCAACACCCGGCACTCCGGTGCCAGCCCAGGCGAGACCGGGTTCCTCAACTACACGCCGCCGGGCCAGCCCCGGCCTGACGCCAGCGGGCCGGCCGCCGGCGAGGGGCGACCGTGACCGGGCTCAAGCCGCAGCGCCGCGGGCGGGCCATCGCCATGACGCCGGAAGAGGTGGACGCGTTCCTGGCCGAGGAGAGGACCTGCCGGGTGGCGACCACCGGCAAGGACGGGCGCCCGCACGTGGTCCCGCTGTGGTTCACCTGGGACGGGGCATCCCTCTGGCTCACCTCGGTGGTGCGCAGCCAGCGGTGGACCGACCTGATGCGCGACCCGCGGGTGGCGGTTGTCGTTGACGCCGGCGTGGAGTACAACGAGCTGCGCGGCGTGGAGTTGTCCGGCCCGGTCACCCCGGTGGGCGACGTTCCCCGCACCGACACTCCCGACCCGGACCTGGCCGAGGCGGAACGGCGTCACGCCGCCAAGTACACCGGCGGCGTGGTCCACCACGACGGCCGCCACGCGTGGCTCCGGCTCACTCCGGAAAAGCTCGTCAGCTGGGACTTCCGCAAGCTCGCGACGCTGTCGCGGTAGCGGCAGGCAGGTCGCCTCGTCGCCCGCTTCCTGAAACCGCGTTTCAGGAAGCGGGCCTCGGATGCGATTTCTCGTGCGAATCATGACCAGGACATCGGGTCTCAGATCAGTAAATAAGTCAACTAGAACGTTGACATGATCTGGCGCTTCATCTACAAGTTCAATACAGTTCAGTTAAATAAGCTGCCTATTTGGCAGACAGAACTGCACAAGCCAGGACGAAGCTCACCGCGAGCGGCGAGGGGCCGCCCGCCTTACCTGCGAGGCAGGATATGGATTCAACCAAGCACGGCAGCGGCGCCGGGCGAGCCATGCGCAAGGGTGCGCCTGCTTTCCTGGCCGCTGCGACCCTGATCGGGGCGGTCGCCTGCAGCAGTAGCAGCAGCGGTTCCAGCTCGGCCAGCGGGGGGACAAGCAGCCCGGCCGCCAGCGGCGCCAGCAGTAGCGGCAGCGCCCTGTCGACCGCGGGCCTGTCGGCCTACCTCCCGGGCAAGGTGGCGTCCGGGACCCCGGTCACCATCGGCCTGATCAACAACGAGGGCAGCTCCGCCGCGGCCGAGCCCGCGGTCGGCGACGCGGCCATAGCCGCCGCCGACTACGCCAACGCCGAGCTCGGCGGGCTCGCCGGGCACCCGATCAAGGTCATCCGCTGCAGCGAGAACGAGGACACCGCCTCCGCCACCGCCTGCGCCAACGAGATGGTCCAGGACAACGTGGCGGCGGTCGTCATCGGCACCACCGGCCTGGGCGACACCATCGTGCCGATCGTCACCAAGGCAGGCATCCCGGTCGGTCAGGTGACCGGGGAGTCCACCCAGGAGACGACCAACCCGCTGGCCTATTCCTGGTCGGGCGGCTACGAGGCCACCCTCACCGGCGCCGCCAAGTACGCCGCGTCCAAGGGTTACAAGAACGTCACCGCCTTCGTGGTGAACGTGCCGTCCGCCATCGCCGGCGCGCAGCAGCTCGGCGTGCCGGTCTTCAAGTCGCAGGGCGTCACCCTCAAGATCGAGGGCGTGCCGCCGGGCGTCCCCGACGCCACCTCCCAGGTGACCGCGGGCCTGTCGGACGGCGCGAACGCCTCGCTCACCATCGCCGACTCCGGGACCTGCGCCTCGATCCTCAAGGCGCTGAACGTGGTCAACCCGTCCCTGCCGACCCTGGCGATCACCTCCTGCCTGAGCACCGCGACCGTCCAGTCCCTGGGCAGCGCGCTCAACGGGGTGAAGATCTTCGGCTCCTCGTCCCCGCAGTCCGATGACGCCGAGGGCAAGCTCTACCGGTACGTGATGGCCAAGTACTCGCCGAAGACGGACACCGGCGGTTACGCGGTGATCGGCTACCAGGACATGCTCGGCCTGGTGCGGGCGACCGCAGCGGGCGGACTCAAGGGCACGCCTACCCCGGCCACGATCAACACCGCCATCAAGGCGGCGGCGAACGTGCCGCTGCCGGCCGCGGCCGGCCTGGCGTTCACCTGCAACGGCAAGGCCCTGCCGGCCCTGCCGTCGCTCTGCTCGCTGGGCGAGGTGATGGTGACCGTGAACAACGGCGTCGGCACCGACCCGGTGATCATCAAGTAGGCCGTGCAGTTATCAACCCGTCCGGGGGTCCCCGGCAGGCGACGCGCCTGCCGGGGACCCGACGTAGAAAGGCGGCCGCGCCGGCATGAGCACGTTCGTACTGTTCCTGATCCTGGGTCTCGGCAGCGGAGCCGTGTACGCGGCCCTGGGACTTGGCCTGGTGGTCACCTACCGGAGCTCCGGGGTGGTCAACCTGGCCACCGGCGCGATCGCCCTGTACGTGGCCTACACCTACGCGTTCCTGCGTCAGGGCATGATCCTCGACCCGGTCCCGGGGCTCAACGCGACCCCCAGCCTCGGCACCGGCCCGCTCGGCTTCTGGCCCGCGTTCCTGCTCTCGATGGCGATCGCGGCCGTCCTCGGGGCGCTGCTTTACCTGCTGATCTTCCGGCCGCTGCGGGCGGCGCCGGCCGCCGCCAAGGCGGTCGCCTCAGTCGGCATCCTGACCATCATCGGGGCCATCCTGGCGACCGGGGTCGGCTCCAACGCGCTGTCGGTCACCCCGATCTTCCCTTACCACGTGTACTCGATCCTCGGCAGCCGGGTGCCGGGCGACCGGCTCTGGTTCACCGGGGTCGTCATCCTCATCGCCATCGTGCTCAGCCTGTGGTTCAAGTTCACCCGGTTCGGCCTGGCCACCCGGGCGGCGGCCGAGTCCGAGAAGGGCGCCTTCGTCACCGGCCTCTCGCCGCAGCGCATCGCGCTGGTGAACTGGGCGCTGAGCACCGTCATCGCCGGGGTCGGCGGGGTGCTCATCGCCCCCATCGTGCCGCTCACCCCGGCCGCCTTCTCGCTGTTCATCGTGGCCGCGCTGGCGGCCGCGCTGGTCGGTAACTTCACCAAGATCGGCGTCACCGTGATCGCGGCGCTGGTCATCGGCATGCTCCAGTCCGAGGCGACCTACCTGCAGGGCAAGAGCTGGGCGCCGGAATCGGGCCTGACCGACCTGGTCCCGCTCATCGTCATCCTGCTGTTCCTGGTGGTGCGGGGGCAGGAGCTGCCGTCCCGGGGCGCGATCATCCAGCAGACGCTGGGCCGGGCGCCACGGCCGCGCGGCTACCTGCTGCCCGCGGTGTTCATCACGGTGGTCGGGTTGCTGGTGCTGCTCGTCACCGAGCACTCGATGCGCGGCGCGATCATCACCAGCTTCATCATGGCGATCATCGCGCTGTCCCAGGTGGTGGTCACCGGCTACAGCGGCCAGATCTCGTTCGCGCAGCTCACCATCGCCGGCGTGGGCGCCTTCTCGCTCACCAGGATCCAGTTCGCGATGCACATCCCGTTCCCGTTCGCGCCGCTGCTGGCGGCGGTGTTCGCGATGATCGTGGGCACCGTGGTCGGGCTGCCCGCGCTGCGCATCCGGGGCCTGCCGGTCGCGGTGGTGACCCTGGCGCTAGCGGCCGCGCTGCAGAACCTGTGGTTCAACAACCCGCAGTGGAACGGCGGGCTGGCGGGCGCGCCGATCAAGGACGCGTCCATCTTCGGCCTCGACCTGGGCGTCGGCTCCGGGCACGGCTACCCCCGGCTGTCGTTCGGCGTGCTCATCCTCATCGTCCTGCTGCTCGTGGCGGGCGGGGTCACGCTGCTGCGGCGCAGCCGCCTGGGCGCGGCCATGCTGGCGGTGCGGGCCAATGAACGGGCGGCGGCCGCCTCCGGCATCTCGGTCTCCATGATCAAGCTGGCCGCGTTCGCCATCGGCGGCTTCCTGGCCGGCCTGGGCGGCGCCATGCTCGCCTACCAGCAGACCACGGCCGACGTCAGCTCCTACACCGCCCTGGGCGGCCTGGCCTTCTTCACCACCGCCTACCTGGCCGGGGTGACCTCGGTCTCCGGCGGGATCAACGCCGGCATCATCGCGGCCGGCGGCATCGCCTACACGCTGGTCAACAACGGCGTCCCGCTGTGGATCTACGTGCTGCTCATCGGGCTGCTGCTGGTCGGCGTGATCGAGCTCAGCGCGAAGGACCGGCTCGGGACCTGGGGCATCCGGGCGGCCCTGGTGGTGGTAGCGCTGGCCACGGTGCTGGCCGCGATCCTGCACCACGGCGGCATCCAGCTCGGCAACTACTACGACGCGATCAGCGGCGTGCTGCTGATCCTGACCGTCATCCTCAACCCCGAGGGCATCATCGGGCCAATGCAGACTCAGTACGCCAACCTGCGCGAGTGGGTCATCGCCCGCTGGGGCCGGACCCGGGGCGCGGTGCCCGCCACCGCGGCCGCCGCCGGGATCCCCGTGCTGGCAGGCACCGCCGAGGAGCCTGGCACGGACGGGGACCGCGCGGACACGGTGGCCGCGGAAGCGGCCAGGGCGGACGACGAGCTGGAGGCGGCCGGGCTCGCCATCGGCGGGCTGGCGACGGGGGGGCTCGCGGCCAGTGGCGCCGACCGGACGCCGCTGCTCACGGTCAACGGCGTGGGCGTGCGCTACGGCGGCGTGGTCGCCAACGAGGACGTCAGCTTCGACGTCTTCCCGGGTGAGATCGTCGGCCTGATCGGGCCGAACGGTGCGGGCAAGACCACCCTGCTCGACGCGATCAGCGGGTACGCGCGGGCCACCGGCACGGTCGCGCTTAAGGGCCGCAGGCTGGACGCGCTCAAGCCCTTCCAGCGCAGCCGGGGCGGCATGGGCCGCACCTTCCAGGGCATCGAGCTCTACGACGACCTCAGCGTGCGGGAGAACGTCGAGGTCGGCACGATGGCGGCGCGGTCAGGCGACGGGCCCGGCCTGGCCGGCGGGCGCCCGGTGGCCGACATCGACGCCTACTTCAAGATCCTGCACCTGGAGCAGGTCGCCGACGACCCGGTGAAGCAGCTCTCGGTCGGTCAGCGGCAGCTCGTCTCGGTCGCCCGCGCGCTGGCCGGGCGGCCGTCGATCGTGCTGCTTGACGAGCCCGCGGCCGGGCTCGACGTGTCCGAGAGCCGCTGGCTGGGCGGGCGGCTGCGGGCCATCCGCGACGCCGGCACCACCATCGTGATGGTCGACCACGACATGGGCCTGGTGCTCGACGTGTGCGACCGGATCGTGGTGCTGAACCTGGGCAGGGTAGTGGCGGTCGGCACGCCGTCCGAGATCGAGCGCAACGACGAGGTCAAGCGCGCCTACCTGGGCACCACCCACGCGGGCGTGGAGTCGGCGACATGAGAGCAGCGACAGTGAAGGCAGCGACACTGAAAACAGGGGTAGCCCGATGAGTCCCGTACTCACCTGCAGCGGCCTGGACGCCGGCTACGTGGCCGGCCGCCCGGTGCTCCGCAACATCAACATCAGCCTCGAGGCGGGCACGGTGCTGGCCCTGCTCGGGCCGAACGGCGCGGGCAAGACCACGCTGATGCTCACCATCGCCGGGTTGCAGCCGCCGCTCGGCGGCCACATCGGGCTGGGCGGCGAGCCGGTGCGCCCCGGCTCGCCGCGGGCCGCGGTCAAGGCCGGGCTGGTGCTGGTGCCCGACGACCGCTCGCTGTTCAAGGGCCTCACCGTGGTGGAGAACCTCAAGCTGGCGGGGCGCCGCGGCGGCCGGACCACGGTCGACACCATCTTCGACTACTTTCCCGACCTCAAGCGCCGGGCCAAGGTCAGCGCGGGCAACCTGTCCGGCGGCGAGCAGCAGATGCTGGCGATCGGGCGGGCGCTGATGCAGGACCCCAAGGTGCTGCTGGTGGACGAGCTGAGCATGGGCCTGGCGCCGGTTATCGTCGAGTCGCTGCTGCCGGTGATCCGGCGGGTGGTGGACGAGACCGGCGCCGCCTGCGTGATGGTCGAGCAGCACGTGATGCTGGCGCTGGAGATCGCCGACACCGCGATGGTGCTCGCCCACGGTGACATCGCGCTGGAGGGCGACGCCAAGGCGCTGGCGGCCGATGAGTCGCGCATCGAGCGGGCTTACCTGGGGCGGACCGCGGAGGCGGCTAGCTGAGCTACGGCCGGCCGGGCGCGGTGGGCGCGGGGTTATGGCGCCTAGCCGTGTGTGGGGTTCTGCTCGCGATTGAACGTACTGACTCACTGGGAGGGTGCGCTGGGGGTCGCGAGCGTGGTGGCGGTTGGCCGCGGCGATGTTGGCGTGGCCGTCGAGGCGCAGGGGGCTGATGGCCGTGCTGCGCAGGGTTGCCATGACGCGGGGCGCGTTTCCCGTCCTGACTAGGGACTTGTCTTCCTGCTAGGTGACGTCGCGGACCCAGTGGAGCTTGTTCTCGATTTCCCGTTGGCCGCGGACCCAGGCGGCCAGGGCGGCGGGGCCGGCCGTCCGGTCGCTGGTGATGAGGTAGACGACCTCGACCCTGCATCGACTATCTCGCCGTCATGGGGCCGCGCGAACGGCTGCGATGGTCCTCGGCACCGTCCTCGCCGCCGCCATCCTCACCGCAGTCCCCAGTAACGACGACGAGGGTAAGCCCGCCGGCGTGCAGCGCCTCGAAGAGCCGGAGCACCTCCGCGGTGGCGGCGCTGTCGAGGTTGCCCGTCGGCTCGTCCGCCAGGACGAGCCGGGGCTCGTTGGCCAGCGCCCGGGCGATTGCCACCCGCTGGCGCTGCCCGCCCGACAACGCGGACGGCAGGTGACGAGAACGGCCGGCGAGCCCTACCTGTTCGAGCAGTTCCGCAGCGCGCCTGCGCGCCCACCGCGGCGGGCGCCCGGCGAGCAGGGCCGGAAGCTCCACGTTCTCCTGGGCGGTCAGCTCCTCCATCAGGTGGAAAGCCTGGAAGACGAAGCCGACGTCGTGGCGGCGGAGCCGGGCCAGCGCCCGCTCAGAGCACCGGTCGACGCGCCGGCCGGCGTGCCACAGCTCACCGCCGCCGGGCCGGTCCAGGCCGCCGAGCAGGTGAAGGAGGGTCGACTTCCCGCAGCCACTCGGTCCCATCACCGCCAGCGACTCACCGCACGCGACATCCAGGTCGACCTCATCGACCGCCCGCACCAGCCCCTGGCCGCTGCCATATTCCTTGCGCAGTCCCCGGGCGCGGACCAGCGCCCCGTCCGGTCGGCTCACAGGTTCCTCCTTCGGTGCGTCCAGGCGCACTCGCACGCCTCCAGCCAGCGCAGGTCGGCCTGCAGGCGCAGCACGACCCCTTCCAGCAGCAGCCCGGCATCGGAGCCGTCCGGCTCTGTCATCGCCGCCCGCTGCACCTCGCGCAGCCGCCGCAGCAGTTCCCCGCGCTGCGCGCCGACGATGCCGGTCGGGTCGGCGAGCCCCGCCTGCGCCGCGGTGATGAGCTTCAGGTGGAACTCCGCCAGGTCCGGCTTCGGCCAGCTCACCTCGGCGAGCCACTCGGCCACCCGCTCCTGCCCGGCCGCGGTGAGCTCGTAGACCTTGCGGTCCGCCGATGGCGCCCCCCGCGGCTGGCGGGCGATGAGACCCGCCTTCTCCAGCCGGGCGAGGGTGACGTAGACATGTCCCTCGTTCATCGCCTCGCCCAGCGGGCCGAGCGCGCGGCTTAGGCGAGCGCGCAGCTGAGAGCCCTGCGATGGCTCCTTCGCCAGCATCGCCAGCAAGACTTCCTGCTGCACCCGACTCCTCCAAACCTAACCGTTAGGTCAACTATAACCGTTAGGTTCACGCGGCCCAAAGTCACTCCTTTACTCGCACCTAGCGGGCGAGACCGGGCAGGGTGGCGGTGCGGGCGGCGATGTCGCGGTAGGCGGGGATCCCGAGGCTGACGCGCAGGCCCTCGGCCTCGCCGAGCCAGCCCTCGCGTTCGGCCTCGGCGATGCGGGCGGTGGGGTAATCGCGGATGTCGGCCAGGCGTGGCCGCTGGGCTGGGTCAGTGCGGAGGACGGGGCATCTGACGCAGCTGCGCTCGTGCGGGCAGCTGGTTCCGTATGCGCGCCCGCAGTCCGGAAGCCTCGGGGCACCTCAGGGGCTGTGGGGGCTCAGATCTCGGGACGGTAAGTTCCGAGACTGTTCGGCGGTCGGATGCTGGCGACCGGGCGCTACTGGGTAGCCAAGAGGGCACGAGAGGCAATACCCGGATACGGACCCGTGGTAAGCGGGCTGTAGACCCAACCAATGGAGGTATCAGATGGCCGAGCTGCCACTGCCCCCGGACGGAATCGTGCTGGCCCACTTCATAGTCTCGGACGATGTCGAGCGCTCCCGGCGCTTCTACACCGAAGTACTCGGCGGCAGGGTGGCATTCTCCGGTCCCGGAGGGCTGACCTACGTCGCGCTATCCAACAGCTGGATCATCATCAATGTCGGCGGAGGCCCGACTGACGACAAGCCGGCGGTCACCCTGGAGACGCCGCGCGAGCCTGACCGGGTCAGCAGCTTCCTCAATATCCGGGTCAAGGACATCCAGGCCGTGTACGCCGAATGGAGCGCCCGGGGTGCTCAATTCCTGACGCCGCCGAAACAGCACCAGTATGAGATCCGTTGCTATATCCGCGATCCGGATGGTTATCTGATCGAAGTGGGGCAAACCACAGACCCGGCGGGTGACTGGACTCCCGTTCACTGGCCATCGTCAGCGGCGGATCCCCGGCCCACCGGGTGACGCTTGGGAGGCTTCGGTTATGACCACCGCGATCATCGGCACTGGGGGGCTCGGATCGGTCATCGCCCGCCAGCTCGCCGCGGGCGGCGAGAATCTGCGGCTCTCCAGCGCGGACACTAAGTCGGCGCGAACGCTGGCGGCACAGATCGGCCCCGCTGCGGTTGTCGCCGCCGACAACCGCGACGCGTTGCGGGGCGCCGACGCCGTTGTCCTCGCGCTGCGGTTTACCGTGTTGCAGGGCGTCATCGCGGAGATCGCCGGCCCGCTGGCCGACAAGGTTGTGGTCGTTCCGAGCAACCCGGTCACCATCGGCGCCCAAGGTAACCTCGCGCGTGTCCTGCCGGAAGGGCAAACCTCCGGGAAGGTGGTGACCGGGTGGTTGCCGGCCGGGGCGCGCCTGGCCATCGCGTTCGGGACCATGCGGGCCGATCTCCTGCAGTCCGCTAGCCGCCGGGCGCGCAAGCCGGCGGTCCAGTTCTACGTGACCGACGACGACCGCGCCGGCGAGGAGGTCCAGCGGCTGATCCGGACGGCCGGCTTCGAGCCGGTGAAGGCCGGCGGGATCGAGCAGTCGGGCCGGCTCGAGGTGGGCGGCGACCTGCACGATCTCGTCATCGGCATTACCGAGGCACGGTCCCTGGTCGGTGCGGCCTGAGCCTGGCTGCAGCTACTCGAGGCTTGCTGCGGCTGATAGCGGAAGGAGCCCGTCATGGACGGCTTGCCGATCGGCGATTATGCCCTGCTGTCGGACTGCCGCTCAGCAGCCCTGGTGAGCCGGGCCGGTTCGGTGGACTGGCTGTGCCTCCCGCGGTTCGACGCGCCGGCCGTGCTTGCCCGCATCCTGGACCCCGGCGCCGGTCACTTCGCGATCCATCCCGCTGGTGAGTTCCAAGCCCACCGCGCGTACCTGGACCAGACCATGGTGCTGGAAACGACGTTCGTCACGACGACTGGCACCGTGGTGCTGACCGACGCGCTGGCGCTGGGTCCCGAGGAGCGAGGCCATCGCCTGGGGGCCGGGTCGCCCGGGGCGCTGCTGCGCAAGCTGGCCTGCACCGACGGGGAGGTAGAGGTCGAGGTTCATTACGCGCCGCGCCCGGAATTCGGCCTGATCTACCCGATCCTCGAACAAGTTCCCGGCGGGCTGGCCGCCCGCGGCGGCGCGGACCGGCTCCTGTTGTCCGGGTCGCCCGGGTTCCGTGTCGACGGGATTCTCGGATCCACCGCCACCGCCCGCCTGCAGCTGGCCGCAGGGCAGACGGCGATGTTCGCGCTCCAGCACGGGCAGATGTGGGAGCCGCCGCTAGCCGCTTGGGACCCCGGCCAGGTCGCGGTCCGGCTGGCCGACACCATCGCCGGATGGCGCTCGTGGTCAGCGATCCACCAGGCCTACCAGGGGCCGTGGCGGGACCTGGTGCACCATTCCGGGCGGGTGCTCCGGGCGCTTACCTTCCAGCCGACCGGCGCCATCGTCGCCGCGCCTACTACCTCGCTGCCGGAAACCATCGGCGGGGCACGGAACTGGGATTACCGCTACACCTGGGTCCGTGACGCCAGCCTGACGATGGCATCCCTGTGGGTGGCGGCCTGCCCCGACGAGGCGAACAAGTTCTTCGGCTTCCTAGCCGACGCGGCAGCCTCCCAGCTCCGGCGGGGCGCGGACTTGCAGATCATGTTCGGGATCGGCGGCGAGCGAGACCTGTCCGAGCGGGAGCTGCCGCACCTGGCCGGGTGGCGGGACAGCCGGCCAGTCCGCGTCGGAAACGGCGCGTGGACCCAGCGCCAACTCGATGTATACGGCGAACTGCTCGACGCAGCACAGCGGCTGGTCGATCGGCTAGGCAAGCTGGACCCGGTAACACAGCAGTTCCTGGCGGCCGCGGCCGACACCGCCGCGAGCCGCTGGACCGAGAAGGACCAGGGCATCTGGGAAATTCGCGGCCAGCCCCGGGACTTCCTTTATTCCAAGCTCATGTGCTGGGTCGCGGTGGACCGAGCCATCACCCTGGCCCCGCAACTGGACGCCGAAGACAGGGTCACCGACTGGATGGCGGCCCGGGACCAGATCCGCGCCGTCATCCTCGACCGCGGCTGGAACGACAAGGCGGGTGCCTTCACCCAGGCCTTCGGCAGCGACGACCTTGACGCCTCCAGCCTGATGCTCGCCATCACCGGCTTCCTGCCCGGGAATGACCCGCGGATGAAGGCCACCATCGATGCGACCGCCGCGCGCCTGACCGACGAACGGGGCCTGGTGTACCGCTACCTTGCCCACGACGGCCTCGACGGAGAGGAAGGCACCTTCTTGCTGTGCACCTTCTGGCTGGCACACGCGCAGGCGCTGGCCGGAGAGGTCGACCAGGCCACGGCCACCTTCGAACGCGCGGTGGCGGTCATCAACGACGTGGGCCTGCTGGCCGAGGAAGTCGATCCACGCAGCGGCGAGATGACCGGCAACTTCCCGCAGGCGTTCAGCCACATCGGGTTGGTCAACGCCGCCTGGGCCATTTCCCAAGCCCGCGAGCGCACCGCCGTGCCCGACGGCCAGACGTTGTCGTAAGCGTCCCCTTCCGGTGTCACCGGACTGTGCTCCAGCTGGCACAATGCTCCGGTGACGGGACGCCTGACAGCGCGGGCGATGGCGGCGGGCGTGCGAGCGGGCGCGTTGTCGGTGGCCGAACTCGTCGCCGATGCGCTGTCGGCGGCTGCGGCGCTCGATCCGGCACTGCATTTCGTGGATGCAGAGGCAGGCGGTTGTCGCCTCGTAGGTGTCGATCGCCGCCTCCGTACTGGCGTGCGGCGGGCACGGGATGCCGAACTTCGGCTCGTACCACAGGTGAACGCGGGCCTGGTGGCGGATCTGCACCGAGGCCGGCAGCCCGGCGAAGGCCCGGTTCCCGGCGCCAGGTCGTAGCCGAGGATGCCGGCCTCGGGCGGCGGCCCGGTGACCACGTTCCACACCGTCTGGTACAGGCACCCGGCGACCAGGTACCAGCCGGGCAGGCCCGTCACGGCGGCCCGCGTCAGCACCTCGGTCAGGGTACGGTTACGGCGCAAAGCCTGCCGGAAAGACGCCGCCCCGCCCCCCACTGTGGGGGATCTGGCGGGCTATGGTCCAGTCTTTGCGGCCGGGAATGGCGGGCGGTGCTACGGGTATTCGGGCTTCAAGCACCGCGCTGGGGATCGCTTCTGTCTGGCCTGTTTGGGGCTACGTGGCCGATTTCGGCTGGCTGGCCAGGATGGGGCCGGTGCCGGCTAATGCTGTGTCAGTTCTGGGCTTGCGGGCAGCCACTGGAAGTCGTCTGCAGCGTGCCGGGCGGGGGCGAGCCAGCGGAGGTAGGGGTCGGCCAGGGCCAGGAGGCTGTCGTCGCGGTACCCGGGGCTGAGCAGGCTGACCCCGGCGAGGCACAGCGCGTTGCGCTGGGCCAGCGGTCCTTCCAGCGCAGGGGCCTGGAGCCCGGCGGCCGCCATGAAGCCGGGGGCCTCCGCGAAGGCCCATGCGACCGGGCGCAGCTGCGCGGTTTCCCGGAGCTGAGCGGTGAAGGCCGATCTTCCGCTGGCGTCAAGGTAGCTCAGCAGGGTGGCGGTGAAGACGACGACGGGGCCGCGGCCGGGAAGGGCGGCGAGCAGCCTGGCGGTGTCAGTCGTCGCGTCGCCGTGCACGACGGGCGGGATGCCCGCGGAGACGGCGAAGTCGATGGCGCCTCGCAGGGTCGCCAGGCCGCTGGTGTCCTCGGGCCAGATGAACGCTTCCAGCCATGCCCGCTGGCCAGGGTCGGCCAGCTGGACCGGGTTCAGGTCGATGCCGAGCCGTGAGGTCACCTCGGGTATCGCCCCGAGGAGCCGCCCGGCCGGCGCGCTGCCCCGCAGCCCGCTGGAGATCAGGACCGGCGATCCGGCCGCCGACGCGTCGTCGTGGTCCCCGACGCGGTAGCGGTAACGGTCGAAGAGCAGGTTGAGGCCCGCGCTGGCGCCGACCTCGGCCAGGGCGAGCGGCCCGGGCCAGCGCCGGCTGACGTGGCCGAGGGCCAGACGGAGGATCACGCAGCGGCGGATCTCGTTGGTCTGGGTGGACCCGCCGCGCAGGAGCCCGCCGAGCTCTTCAGAGTGCTCCGCGCAGAACGCGGCGAACGCCGGCACGAGCTGCCGGTCGACGGGCCGCCGGCCGCCGTGGACCGGGTAGTAGGCGGCCAGCTCAGCGTCCGGGTGCGACGTCAGCAGGAAGTTCACCGCAGCGAACAGCAGGCTCGGGCGGCGCTGCTCACCGGGCGTGCGCATGAGCAGGCGCAGCAGGGCGTCATCGTCGGCCACGCCCTGGCTGAGCGTCTCGTAAACCAGCGACCGGCCCCGGCACTGCGTGGCGGCGAAGAACCGGAACAGACGGCGGAGCCGTTCGGCCTCCGCCAGCGCATCAGCGCCCTGCCCGTCAGGCAACCAGATCACCATCCTGAATTCCGCCGCCGCACCAGCACCGCAAACGCTAGCCGACGCGGCGCCCGGCGATGCTCCGTGCGCCTAGCCAGCCGCACGGGGGCAGGAAACTCAAGGTTCCTTGGATCAGCGGCACCTTGCGTGTCGCTGTTTCCAGCCGAGGCGTTCCAGGCTGCGGATGTTGCCTCGGGCCTGGCGGGCGGCGTTGTCCCGCTGCTCGTAGTAGCCCGGGCCGGGGCCGCGGTACTCGGCGGCGGGATCGGACAGCAGGGCATGGGCGATCTCGAGCTGACCCCGGGATGGTCAGGTGATCGATGTTCTCCAGCGTCATGGCCAGGATGAAGGCGTGCTCGGGGGTGAAGAACGAGCAGTCAAGGGCCTCTTCCAGCAGGCCCAGCTTGCGGCGCGTGGCGCCCCGGGCCAGGCCCGCCAGCACCTTCGGGTTCCGCTCCCCGGCGATGACCGCCTCCGGCATCGCCCGGCCCGAGACGCCGTGGATGTCGCTGATCACCGATGACAGCTTCAGGTGCGCGTCTTCCAGCAGCTTCTCGCAGCGGGCCTTCTCCGCAGTCCGGGCCTGGGTCAGCCGCCTGCGGCAACGAGTACGCCGAGTCCAGCCTGTCGGTCTTCGGCCGACCGGGCAGCGCCTTGACCTTGGACGACTGGTAGAGCAGGCAGTCGAAGCCCGCCTTCTCCAGCAGGAAGAACACCGGCTTCCAGTAGTCAGGCGCCGGCTCCGTCCCGGCCCGGGTCACCCCCCAGCAGGCCAGCCAGTCCGCCATCTCCAGCAGCCGCCGCCGCGTCGCGCCGAACTCCTGGGTCTCCTGCTGCCGGCCGCCCTTCCGGGTGCCGCTGGGCACCATTCCACCGCGCGCTCCCTATCATGAGAATGATCGTGTGGTATTCCCAGCCGGGCTGGCACCGGCAGGCCCGCCCTGGTCTTCCCTGCCGTCTGCAGGCACGGCGATCCCCCGTCGCTGTGTTGACGGGCCTGGGTCTTGCAGGTGCTCCGCGGTGCGGCGGGCGGTGCCGTGTGCCCAGCTGGTGGTCGTCAGGTAGCCGAGCGCTGCGACCATGAGCCCGAGCGCGGCCACGATCCACCATCCGGGGCGGGTGGCGTGCGCGAACCCGAGGCTGATCTGCCCGCCGGGGCCCTCTCCGGCCACGACGCCGAACACGGCCACGCCCAGCGTTAGGCCGACCTGGCGGCTGGTCGTCGCCACCGCGGAGGCCACGCCCGCCTGCGACGGGGGCATCCCGGACACTGCGGTGCTGGCGATCGGCGGGCTGACGAGTGCGAAGCCGAGGCCGAATACCGCGTAAGCGCCGAGGAGGCAAGGCAGCGGAGTCCCGGGGGCGAGGCCAGTCAGCATCAGGCCGCTGGCCATCACGGCCAGGCCGCCGGCGCACATGGCCGGGCGGGCGCCGAAGCGGCCGGTCAGGTGCCCGGAAATGGGCGCGAAGACGATCATCATCGCCGCGGTGGGCAGCATGCAAAGGCCCGCGTGCAGCGCGGGCAGGCCGCGGACGTCCTGGAGGTAGAGCGTGTTCATGAGCAGGAAGCCGCCGAGCGCCGCGGACAGGCAGACGGCGATGGCGCTGGCACCGGCAAACGGCGCGCTTGCGAAGAAGCGCACCTCCAGCAGCGGGTCACCCCGGCGCAGCTCGCAGGGCACCAGCCCGGCCAGGCACCCGGCCGCGACGGCCAGCAGGATCATGATCCGGGCCGTGCCGAAGCCGGCCCGCCCGCCTTCGATGACCGCGTAGGTAAGGGCGGCCAGCGCCGCGATCACCAGGACCTGGCCTGCCAGGTCGAGACGCCGGGGCCGCCGGGCCAGGGACTCGGGCACGAACCTCGCCGCGAGCACGATCGCGGCCAGCCCGGCCGGGAGGTTGACCAGGAACACGGCCCGCCAGGAGACCGCCGAGACCAGGAACCCGCCCAGCACCGGCCCGAATGCCATCGAGATGCCGAACATCGCCGCGAACACTCCGATGGCCTGCGCCCGCTCGCGGGGGTCGGTGAACGTGTTGCGCACGATCGCCATGGTGGACGGGCTGAGCATCGCGCCGCCGACCGCCTGGAATGCCCGGAAGGCGACCAGCAGCCCGAAACTGGGAGCCAGCGCGCACGCCAGCGAACCGGCCGAGAACAGGACCAGCCCGGTGAGGAAGACGCGGCGGCGCCCGAACCGGTCTGCGGCCGAGCCCGACAGCATGAGCAGGCTTGCCAGCACGAGCGTGTAGGCGTCTACGGTCCACTGCAAGCCGGACAGTGCCGAGTGAAAGGAACGGCCGATGGACGGCAGGGCGACGTTGACGATGGTGGCGTCCAGGCCGACGATCAGCAGGCTCACCGAGCAGATCGCGAGGACGAGCAGGCGACGGCGGCGGCCGGGCGCGGCCTGGGACGCTTCTGTCTGGGTGCTCACGGTGTTCATGAGCTGCACCGTAGGACCTAGAGTGCGATCTAGGTCAAGTTGGTATCGTGAAGAGCGTGACGAGTCTCGAAGCGGAGCTGAGCATCGGCGAGGTCGCGGAGCGAACAGGACTGAGCGTGCACGCGCTGCGGTTCTACGAGCGCGAGGGCCTGATGCTCTCCCGGCACGTCGCCCGCGGAGCCGGCGGCCATCGCCGTTACACGCCGATGGACGTGAAGTGGCTGGTGCTCTGCACCAAGCTGCGGGCGTCCGGGATGCCGCTGGCGCAGGTCCGACGCTACGCCTGCCTCGTGCGCGAGGGGCCGGGCAACGAGCAGGACCGCCTGGACCTGCTGCGAGAGCAGCAAGCCCGCGTCGAGAACCAGCTCACCGAGCTCCAGGAGTGCCTCCGGATTATCACCAGGAAGGCCGGTATCTACGAGCAGCACCTCGCGGATGGCTCTACCCAGGACCTCTGGAACGTTGCTACGTAACTCGGGCCCGCCCCCAAGAAGCGCGAAACCTCAGGTCTTCCCCGGTGCAGGAGTGCTCACCTTTACCCGTGCGGCGAGGTAGGTGGTCCAGTCGCGGCGGATGCGGCTGGCCCAGTTGACGGCGGTCACCGCCGAATGTTGCATCGGTGGCAATAAAACCAGTATTTCGAACCAGGTAGTGAGGCGGCCTCCGTCGCGGTGATAGCCCCAGGCGTCGGACAACTGGTCGACCAGCCGCAGGCTGCTGCCGCGGGTCTCGGCGGCCTGGCCGGGGACGCGTCTCGGGGCGGGCCATCCGTCGTTGCCGTCGCTGGTGACGTCCACCTGCAGCCGGCCAGGCAGGACCGTCACCGTGACGGCGACCGGCTCGCCGGCCGAGGGGTCGGCGTGCAGCAGGCTGGCGATGACGAGCACGCTGACCAGGATCCTGGCGACGCAGTTATCGGGGTAGCCGCAGGAGCGCAGCGCGAGGTCGGTGAGGTCCCGGGCGCTGCGCACGCACCCGGGCAGGCTGGGGGAACCAGGCGGGAAGGCGAGCGTGGTGCGCAAAGGTGCTGGCCTGATCGTTGCCGGGCTGATCGTTGTCGGCATGGCGGTCTCCTTGCCGGCTACCCGGTGACAGGGCAGCGGTAGACGGGGTTGCGCTTCACGATGACCCATTCGAATAGCTCATGGCCAGGCGCGGCTTCAGACGCTTAGCGGCAGTCGCTAACTGTCGCTTATTGCGGCGCTCTCGTGCTGGGCATGGACACTTTGCGACAGTTACCGCGGGTCCAGGTGTCCATAGCTGGAGCGCCGCGCGAATATCGCGATATGCACCGCCTTCGTCACGGATTCACTATCGTGGGTCCTGGGGGATTGAACAGGAGGAGCAGAATTTGGGCGGGGCGCGGTCAACCGCGTCCATAAGGAGGCGCGGTGTCGCAGGAGACGGCCGAATGGCTGATCGCGCAGCGCGAGCGGCGCGGCTGGAGCTGCTCGGAGATGACCCGGCAGCTCATGAGGGTCGGCGCGGCGCGCGGTGAGCGGCACCTGCCGGACGCCGCCAGCCTGCAGCGCAACATCTACCGCTGGGAGCAGGGCAACGGGGTGTCCCACCTTTTCGCCACCCTGTACTGCGACGCATTCGATGTCGGATTCGACCAATTTCCCCGGCAGCGACGCAATCGGGCAGCCGCTAAGAATGGCACCGCGCTGTCCCTCTGCCCGGCCCCGGGTACTCATGCTGCGGGACCCGGAAATCAGCTCCCGGTTGAGTATGAGGTGATGACGACCGCGCACGAGTCCAGCGACCACGCGTCGGACCGGGAACAGCCGGGTATCGGCGACATCACCTTCGAGCAGTTGCGCGCGGACGCGATCCGGCTGTCCCGGCTGACGGACACCGGCGCACCGCGGGCGGCGTTCACCGACGGGCGCCGGGTCCGGAACCGGATCTACCGGCTGCTTGACCGGCACCTGTGGCCGCGCGAGCAGGGTGACCTGTACTTCCTGCTCGCCTGCACCCACGCGCTGCTGGGGCAGAACGCCATCCGCCTGGGCTACCCCGACGCGGCCGAGGAACTATTCCGCTCAGGCTGGATGTACGCCAACGTGATTGACAGCAACGCGCTGCGCGGGATGCTGCGGGCGAAGCTGTCTTCCTCCAAGTACTGGCGCGGGCAGCTCAAGGAGGCCAGCGATTTGGCGGCAGACGGCCTGCGCTATGTCTCGCGGGGACCGTCCGCGGCCGAGCTCCAGGTCAACTACGCCCGTGCGATAGCCCGCCAGGGCGACCCGGGGGCCGCCCGGCACTCGGTGGGGTTCGCGCACGACGCCCGCAGCAACGACTTCCACGACGAGCTGACCGACCTCGGCGGCAACATGTTCAATCTGAGCCTCGCCACGACGCGGGCCATGGCGGGCAGCGCGCTCAGCGAATCACGGGCCTACGGGCGGGACGCGATCACGGAGCTGGAGAGCGCGATCGCCCTGTACGACGTCGAAGTCCCGGGGCCCGGGCAGAAGCACTGGTTCGGCGGCAAGGCCCTGACCGGCGTCCACCTGGCTGTGGTCCGGCTGCAAACCGGGGACCTGGACGGCGCCGCGACCGCGATGGACCTGGCCCTGAAACTGCCGGCGCAGCAGCGGACCACCGAGCTGACTACCCGGCTGGAGAGCGTCCGCTATTCGCTGGCCTCGTCGGCCTACCAGGACAGCCGACGAGCCCACGACCTAGCCGACCAGATCGAGGACTTCACCCGCGAGGCAGTCGGCCGCAGCCTCCGCTCCATCTCCGGCTAGCCCCAGCATCTCCGGCTAACCCCGGCATCTCCGGCTAACCCCGGCATCTCCGGCTAACCCCGGCATCTCCGGCTAACCCCAGCGCGCGCCGCCCGCCCGGGGTTCACGGATCGCAACATTTCATATTTTGTTTCGTTTTGTTATAAACAACATACCTATGTTGTGATGCACAGAATCTTGCCCGACGGCAGCAGCCGTGCCACTGTGAAGACAGGGCGGGAAGGCGCGAAAGGGGTGCTGTTGCATTCTCTACCGCAATCGATTGCAGCGTGATCGGTCGCGGGCCTTATCGAGGTCGACGGCAGTCGGCCCACAACGGTGGCAGGTTTAAGTGGTATCCCTCGGGCACATTCTCGTCGCCGATGACGAGCCCAAGATCCGCTCGTTCGTAGGTCGCGCGCTCAAGGCGGCGGGTTACGACACTGACTTCGCGTACGACGGCGCGGTGGCCTTGCGCGCCGCCCTGGAGAATCACTACGACCTGGTCATCCTTGACCTGGTGATGCCCGCGGTGGACGGCAGGCAGGCCCTCCGCGAGCTGCTTGCCAGCCGGCCGAGCCAGCCGGTGATCGTGCTGTCGTGCGTGGCCGACGTCAGGGCGAAGGTCGAGATGCTCGAGCTGGGCGCGCAGGACTACCTGACCAAGCCGTTCGCCCTGGCGGAGCTGATCGCCAGGGTCAAAGCCCGGCTGCGGGCCGATCCGGCGCACGCTCCGGGCGAGGCGATCAGGGCGGGCGGCGTCCTCCTCGACGTCAGCCGCATGGTCGCGGACGTCGGGCATGGCCCGGTGTCCCTCACCAAGCTGGAGTTCCTGCTGCTGCGCGAGCTCATGGAGCACGCCGGGGAGCCGGTGCCCAAGAGCAAGCTGCTCGCCTCGGTCTGGGGCTACGACGTCGATCCCGGCTCGAACATTATCGACGCATGCATCCGGCGACTGCGCTCTAAGCTCGGCTTCGACCTCATCAAGACCGTGCGGGGTGAGGGCTATCAGCTCATCGCTCGCTGAACCGGACACCACGCTGGCCACGTCCGCGCTGCGGGACTTGGGCCGGTGGATCCGGACCCACCGCAATGGCGTGACGGACGCGGCCTGGATGGTCTTCAGCCTGGCCAACCTCGACCTCATTGTCATGTACCCCGGGTGGGAGACCATCCCGTTCCACTTCATCTGGATCAGCCTGACCCTTGTATACGGGTTCCGCACCTGGAAGGTCGGCCCCACGCTGTGGGTGCTGGGCGGGGTCATGCTGCTGACGGCGGTCGGCATAGCGGTCGCCGTGCGGCGCGGGCAGGAGCCGCCGGCCGAGTTGGTCGAGGTGCCGCTGATGGCGATGGTGTTCCTCGCGATGGTCTGGCATGCCCGCCGCAGGCTGGCGGCTGAGCGCTCCTACCAGCTCATCGCGGCGCAGATCGCCCGGATCCTGACCGACCAGCGGCAATTTCTGCAGGACGCCGCCCACCAGCTCCGGACCCCGACCACGATCGCGCTTGGCCACGCCGAGCTGCTGGCGAGCGCGCTGGCCAGCAACCCGCAAGCGGGCGCGGACGTCGAGGTCGTCATCGGCGAGCTGACCCAGCTCCGGCGGATCTCCGACCGGCTGCTCATCATCGCCGCCGCCGCGGACCCGGCGTTCCTGCACCCGGAGCCGGTCGCCCTCGACGAGCTGGTCACGGAGCTGCTGCGACGCTGGCGGCCCACCGCCGACCGGCGCTGGCGAATCGGCACGCTCGAGAGCGTGACCGTCCGCGCGGACCGGGAGCGGCTCGCGCTCGCGCTCGACGCGCTGATCGAGAACGCCGTCCGGCATACCTCCACTGACGATGCCATCCAGCTGGGGGTCATCGGCAGCGCCCCCGACGGGCCGGCGCACCTTGTCGTCACCGACACGGGCGCTGGCATCACCGCCGATCAGCTCCCCTTCATCTTCGACCGCTTCCGGACTTGCGACAACGGGTGGTCGCGGGGCACCGGGCTTGTACTTCCGCTGGTGGCCGCGGTGGCCGCGGCCCACGGCGGCACCGTCAACGTCCGCAGCGAGCCCGGTGAAGGCAGCACGTTCGAGCTGCTGATACCCATCGCCGATCAACGGCCCGCACTGCTGCCCATCGGCGGTGGTCGCTTATCCGCCTGACCAGGCGTGGATGTGAATTCTCTGGCCCGGATCGCAGCGATACAGAGGACTATCACAGGAAGATAACGAACTCGTAGCGGGAAGAGAGCTACGTTCAAGGGTTAACCAGGACCGCTAGGGCAGTGTCAGTGCTGAGCCCGCGATTACCGACAAGCGCGGGCGAAGGGAGATCACACTGATGACGACGACACCGACCCTGGTCCTGGTTTACGCGGTAGCGGCCGCAGTGCTGTTCGGGACCTTCACCGGAATACCGCTGTGGCTAAGCCGCCGGCACCCCGACACCGCGCCGGACACCGAACTGCCGGGCTACCTGCGGGCCGACTTCGAGGGCCTCCCCGGACAGATACCGGCAGGCGTCGGCCAGCGGGCGGACCGCTAACCTGAGGCCACGCTAAGCCCCGTGAGCGAGCGCCGCAGATCATCCCATGCGACTCAGGCCCTAAGCAGCGGGACTCGGATTAGACTAGGCACATGCCCATTGCGCGGAATTCTTCCCAGTGGAAATTCCTTATAGCGCCCAAGTGGCTCGGCTGGCATGTGTTCGTAATCCTCAGCGTCCTGGTGATGCTTTGGCTGGGCAACTGGCAGCTCCACCGGGCAGAGTCAGGAAACTCGCTCAGCTGGGCGTACACATTCGAATGGCCGCTGTTCGCGATCTTCGTCGTGGTCTTCTGGGTCAAGACGATCCGGGACGAGGTTCGCCCTCCCGCCCAGCCCCGGGATGCCTTCGCGCTTCCCGGCGGCAGCGGGGAGGATGACGAGGCACTCGCGCCCTACAACGCCTACCTGGCCCGGCTCAACAAGGAGGTCAGCGGCCACGGCCGGTGGCACGGCCTGCGGTGAGCGCCTACCAGCGCCCCCAGGGGAGCAGGGCGGTGACCGCGACCGCGGCGAACAGCAGGGTCAGGTAGGCGATCGAGCGGTGGAACAGGCGCATCGAGGCGACCGGGCGCGGGCCGGGGTCTGGGCCGTCCTGGGACGCTAGGGCCTGCAGTCGGTGCGCCTCGGCCAGGAACCAGCCGCCGAGCCCGAGCGCGCCCGCACCGTAGATCCACCCGGCGTACGGCGCGAGGGCCAGCGAGGCCGCGACCATCGCGTAGGAGTACCACACGATCTTGCGTGTCACCTCGGCCGCCGTGGCGACCACCGGGAGCATCGGGACGCCCGCGGCGGCGTAGTCGTTGCGGAATTTCATCGCCAGCGCCCAGAAGTGCGGCGGGGTCCACAGGAAGATCACCGCGAACAGCACGATCGCGGGCACCGCGATCGTGCCCTTGACGGCGGCCCAGCCGACCAGCACCGGGAAGCAGCCGGCGGCGCCGCCGATCACGATGTTGGCCGGGCTCCGCCGCTTGAGCAGCAGCGTGTAGACGAAGACGTAGAACAAGATCGCCGCGTCGGCCAGCGACGCGGCGAGCCAGTTGGCCATCAGGCCGAGCAGGACGGTGGCCCCCGCGCCGAGCGCGATCCCCCAGGCGAGTGCCTCGCCTGGCCTGATCGTCCCCCGCCCGCCGACCACCAGCGGGCGGTGCGCGGTCCGCTTCATGACCGCGTCAATGTCGCGGTCGAGATAGCAGTTGATCGTGTTGGCGCTGCCAGCCGCCAGCGTCCCGCCGACCAGCGTGACCAGGACGAGCGTGACCGAGGGCACCCCGCGCTGGGCCAGCAGCATCGTCGGGACCGTCGTGACCAGCAGCAGCTCGATAATCCTGGGCTTGGTCAGCGCGACCAGCGCGCGGGCGACCGTTCCGGCCGAGCGGCGGCCGCCGCTGGCCGGGCCCGCCAGCCCGGGGCCGAGGACACCGGGCGCGCCCGCGGGGAGTGCCGCCGCCGGGGTCTTCACTCCTGCGCCTCGGGCGCCGCGTTCTCGCCGTCGGCTGCCACCGCGGCGTCGTCCGCCGCCAGGTCGACCGGGGCCCGCCCGTGCAGGTTGTTCCCGACCTGGGCGGTCACCGGGATACCCGGGATCGCGGTGTGGGACACCGGACGCTCCACGGGCGAGGTACGGTGCCCCGGCACGACGGTCGGCTTGGTGTACAGGATGTACAGGGCAACCGCCACCACGATGAACAGCAGCATGGGGAACGCGAAGGTCAGTATCGACCCGCCAAAGCTCCAACCGTCGCTCACTTGAGATCCCCTCTTCCTCTTCTTCCTCGGCTCACAACGCCCTACAGGGCGTAGAAAAGGAGCCAGAAAACCACCGCGACCAGTGCCAGGTAGTTCCAGACGGTCGAGAAGGCGCTCAGCGAGGCCTGGAACCGCTGCACCATGTGGGTCCCGGGTATGGTCGGCGGCTGCTCAACGAACGACATGGCCGGGATGAACCTGGACCTGGCGAGCAGGATCTCCAGCCACAGCAGCACGGCGAGCTGGATGGTGAGGAACACCGGGTAGAAGCCGACGAAGACGCTTGAGTACCCCGAGCTCCCGGGCGGGAAGGGCAGGTCGGTGAGCTGGTAGATCTGCAGCGCGACGGCCGCCAGGCCGAGGGCCGCGGCGACGAGCGCGTCGATCTGCCAGATCGACATGTGCCCGGCCTTGATCCGCTGCAGTCCGAAGTAGTGCACGCCGGCGCTGAGCACCGCCAGGAGCATGATGGTGGTGCCCATCCACAGCGACGGGTGCACGTAGCCCGATCCCTGCCACCGGCCGGACGAGTTGAGCGAACGCAGGTAGAAGTAGGCGAACGCGAAACAGCCGAAGAGGAACGTCAGCCCGCCGATCGCCAGCCGGGCTCCGGTCCAGGCGGCGTTGAGCGCGGACTCGTGGTAGAAGCCTTCGTCCTCAGCCTGCGCCGCGCTCTCAGTCGACGACTCGGCAATCGCATCAGTCATGGCCTAACCCTCCACTCGTCCGCTGACCGGCGCGTAGGCGGAGCCGATGACGCCGGGCGGCGGGCTGAAGTCGGCGACCGGGAGCGCGTCCGGCACGCCGTAGTCGTAAGGCCCGGCGAGGATCACCGGTATCCGCTTGAAGTTGTCTGGCGGCACCGGCGTAGGAAGCTGCCATTCCAGGCTGCGCGCCCGCCAGGGGTTGCTGACCTCGGGTGTCCGCCAGAACGCCATCGACATGACGAAGTTGATCACGAAGATGAGGATCGAGACGCCCAGGCAGAACGCTGAGATCGAGACCCAGTCGTTGAGTGTCTCCAGGTTGCGCGCGTACTCGAACACCCTGCGGGGCATGCCCAGCATGCCGAGCGCGAACAACGGCAGGAAGGTCGCGTTGAAGAAGATGAACATGGTCCAGAAGTGAATCTTGCCGAGCGTCTCGTTCAGCTTGATCCCGGTCATCTTCGGCAGCCAGTAGTAGATGCCGGCGAAGAACGCGAAGATCAGGCCGCCCATGATCGTGTAGTGGAAGTGCGCCATCACGAAGAAGGAGCCGTGCTCGGTCGTG